>JAANMY010000119.1_pt1 | contig 102909 bp, 89 predicted proteins | sample 7279691 | NCBI WGS metagenome assembly JAANMY01 (sample SAMN14094543, study PRJNA606508) | bioreactor metagenome | isolation source: A lab-scale SPAN reactor treating ammonium-rich wastewater day 388 | place: Ireland: Galway | collected 2018-02-07 | reverse complement strand
GCGGCAGGCCCGGCCGTGAGACCGGCTCGCGGCGAGGCCGAGGCGCTGGACGCCGCCCTCGTCGCGGGTTACGACGCTGCCCTCGCGCGCGCCGCGCGGTGCTGCGGGCCCGCGCTGCGCTTCGACGGCTGCCCGGCCTGCTGCCTGGGTCCGTTCCCGATCTCGGCCGCCGACGCCTGGCGCCTGCGCCGCGGCCTGGCGGCCCTCGCCGCCGCCGAACCGCAGCGGGCCGAGGCCGTGCGGACCCGCGCACGCGCGGCGATCGAGGCGTTCGGTGACGCCTACCCCGGCGATCGCGTGAGCGGGTGGCTCGGCCCGGACGAGGCCGCCGAGGAGGCGTTCGCCGAGCATTTCGCATCGCTGCGTTGCCCGGCCCTCGAGCCGGACGACCGCTGCGCACTCTACGCTTCGCGGCCGCTCGCCTGCCGCAGCTACGGGCCGCCCGTGCGGATCGCGGGCACGGACCTGCCGCCCTGCCAGCGCTGCTTCGTGGGTGACGCGGCGCTGGCCGAGCGCTGCCGCGCCGCGCTCGACCCCGAGGACCGGGAGGCCGCGCTGCTGGCGGCGCTCGACGAGCTCGGGGAAACCGTGATCGCCTTCGCCCTGCTCCAGGAGGATCGATGAAGCCGAACGCCGCCGCCCGCCGCGCCTGGGCCGCCACGAGCCTGCGGGTGTGGCCCGACCGCTATGCCTTCGCGGCCTTCTCGCCGCGCGAGGCGGCGCGCGTGCTGGAGGCCGCCGCGCGGCCGAAGCGGGCGTTCGTCGCCGTCGTCGTCGAGGCGGGCGAGGTGACGCTCACGGTGCCGTGGCGGGCCTTCGCGAAGTCCGGGCTCGCGGGCCGCGCCGATGCGGTGGCCGGGCCGTACCGGGTGATCACGTTCGAGACCTCGCTGGCGCTCGACCTCGTCGGCTACCTGGCGCCCGCGGCGGAGCGCCTGGCGCGCGCCGGCATCTCGATGGTCCCGCAGTGCGGCTATCGCACCGACCACCTGCTGGTCCGCGAGCAGGACCTGGAGCGGGCGGTCGGCGTGCTCCAGTCCTGGGTCGCCGCCTGCGCGGCGCCGGCCCCGCGGCGGGCGGCGCGAGCCGTCGCGAAGCGCCGCCGCTGAAAGACGAAGGGGGCGCGGCGCCCGTGGCGCCACGCCCCCGAAGGACGGAGGAACGGCCTAGAAGCTCAGCTTGACGCCGACCTGGGCCTGCCGCTGCTGGTAGCCGCCGATGCCGGCGAACTCGGCCGGGATCGGGGTGGTCGGGTTGCCCGCGGTGTCGACGGCGACCACGCGGTTGACCGTGGCCACGTTCTCCGTGTTGAAGATGTTCTTGGCCTCGACGAACAGCTCGGCGCGGACGCGGTCCGTGAAGCGCACGAAGCGCACGTAGCGGGCGTCGACGTTGAACACGCGGCCGAGGCGGCCGGTGTTGCGGTCGACGCCGACGGGCCGGTCGTTCTGCACGCCGTCGTTGTTGAGGTCGCGGTTGGCGCGGATGTTGAACGGCAGCCCCGAGTTGAGCTGGACGATGAAGCCGAGCTGGTTGTCGTTGAGCAGCGCGGCACCGAAGCCGTCACCCTCGACCTTGGGCTGGATCAGCGCCGAGGCGACCAGGGTGTGGGTCTGGTTGAACACGGTGACGCCCTTGTCGCGGTCCAGGTTGGTGGGGTCGGAGACGCGGTCGTCGATCGAGCCGACCACGTAGGTGCCGGTCAGCGGCGCGTTGTCCTCGCCCTTGGCCAGCGTGTAGGTCGCCTGGAACTGCCAGCCGTGGCTCATCCGCTTGTTGACCGTGAAGGTCATCGCGTTGTAGGTCGACTCGCCGATCGACTGGAACATGTCGATCGCGCCGAACGCCGCGTTCGGGCGGGTGGTCGAGAAGATCGGCCGGCCGTCCGCCAGCGTCGCGCCGGAGGGCGCCAGGTTCTGGTCGATCAGCACCGGCATGTTGCGGCCGATCGAGTTGACGAAGCCGACCGAGACCGCGAGGTCGCTGGTCAGCGCGCGCTCGATCTGGACGTTGGTCAGGATCGAGTACTGGGTCGAGAAGTCCGGGTCCATCACCACGATGCTCTGGCGCGGGCGCACGAAGCCCGGCGGCAGGTTGCCCATCGTGCCCGGGAAGGCGGGAGCGCCGGCGTCGGTCGGCCGGATCGTGACCGAGAAGGTCCGCGGGTCGCCGTTGCGCTGGATCGAGTCCTCGTAGAAGTTGAGCAGCGGCGGTTCGTACATCACGCCCGTGGAAGCGCGCAGGACGGTGCGCTGGGCGTCGTCGAGCGTCCACGAGAAGCCGATCCGCGGCGCGAAGTTGTTCTTGTCGACCTTGAACTCGTTCGAGTACGGGTTGGCCGCGAACGGCCGGGCGTCCGGCACCTGGAACAGGTCGTAGCGCAGGCCGTAGAGGAGCTTGAAGTTCGGCGTCAGCCGGAAATCGTCCTGCACGAAGAAGCCGAGGAAGCTCGACTTGTACTCGACCCGCGGGTCGCCGACCAGCTCGGCGTAGGTCGAGTAGGCCCGCGGGTTGGCGCCCGAGCGCGCCGCCTGGTACGCGGCGGTGTTGGCGAACGTGTAGAGCTGGAACATCGCGTTCTCGCGCGAGTCGTCGACGAACTGGGCGTCGAAGCCGAGCTTCACGTTGTGGCGGCCGCGCACGATCGTGAAGTTGTCGATCACCTGCCAGATGCCCTGGTTGAAGTCGAAGCCGGCCTGCGAGACGGTGTCGATCGGGCCGCCGAAGTTGGCGACGCCGGAAACCGTGATCGCCGGGCCGGTGCCCGAGCCGTCGGACGCCGTGCGGAACTGGTGGCGGCGGGCGTACTGCACGCGCAGCTCGTTGAGCTTGTCGGGCCCGAGCGTCGAGATCAGCTGCATCGAGACCGAGTCCATCCGGTCGTTGAAGTCGGTCGCGCGCTGGATCGTGTTGAGGCCGCCGCCGATGTTGTAGGGCGACTCGTTCTTGAAGAAGAAGTAGCGGCCCGTCAGCTTGTGCTTCGGCGAGAGCTGGTGGTCGATCTTGCCGAGGAAGAAGTGGACCTTCTGGGCCGCCGGGATCACGCCGTCCTGCGAGACCTGCTCCGGGGTCAGGCCCAGCGCGGCCGCGTTGGCCTGGGTCACGCTGACCGTGCGGTCGGCGGAGAGGTCGCGGTCGACGAACTCGTAGCCGAGGTAGAAGTGGGTCTTGTCCTTCTGGATCGGGCCGCCGAGGGTGGCCGTCCAGTTGTTGACGTAGGTGTCGGGCTTGCGCGCGGTCGGCGAGAGGAAGAACGGCTTGTCCGACATCGCCTTGCGGCGGAAGCGGAAGCTGGCCGAGCCGGTCAGCTCGTTGGTGCCCGAGGGGGTGACCGCGTTGTAGACCATGCCGGTGGTGTGGCCGAACTCGGGGGCGAAGCCGGAGGTGATCACCTTCACCTCGCGCACCATGATCTCGGAGGTCGGCAGCAGGCGCAGGCCGGCGCGGTCCTTCTCGGTGTTGGTGTTGCCGTCGATCTGGTAGTTGGTGCGCATCTGGGTGCCGTTGGCGTTGATGCGCGGCACCCCGAACTCCTCGTTCTCGTAGCCGGTGACGTTGGCCTGCAGGAACGCGAAGTTGTAGGGGTTGCGCGAGACGAGCGGCAGGTTCTTGATCTCGTTCTCGCCGATCGTGCGGCCAAGGTCGATCTTGCCGGGCTCGGCGACCGGGGCCTCGGCGGAGACCGAGACGACCTCCTCGATGCCGCCGACCTCCAGCGAGAAGTTGATCTGCGCCGTCTGGCCGGCCCGCAGCGTCAGGCCCGTGCGCTCGATCGCCTTGAAGCCCGAAAGCTCGGCCTTCACCTTGTAGGTGCCGAGCGGCAGCAGCAGCGCCCGGTAGCTGCCGTCGCCGCCGGTGGCGACCGTGCGGCTGGTGCCGGTGTCGACGTTGGTCACGGTCACGTTCGCGCCCGGCAGCGCGGCGCCGGTCGTGTCGCGGACGAGGCCCTCGATGGCGCCGTTGGCGGCGGTCGACTGGGCCTGCACGGGTGTGGCGAGGAACGCGGCCGTCACGGCCGCCAGTCCCGCGCGCAGCAACTTCGTCATGGGATCGATACCTCCTTGTCCGCGCCGCCGGGGGATGGGCGGTGGACGGTGTGCCCGCTTTGGTGGCGCGGAGTATCCGGCCGGCGCCCGAGGGCGTCAAGGTGGTAAAGGCCGGCCCCGCCGCACGCGTTCAGGAGGCCGACAGGACCCTTTCGTACAGCCGCTCGTAGCGGCTGACCACGCGATCGGCGCCGAACAGCGCCGCGGCCCGCCGCCGCCCGGCTTCGCCCAGCTCGCGCCGGCGCTCGTCGTCCTTGAGGATCTCGGCGACCCGTGCTGCCATGCCCTCGACGTCGCCGACCGGCAGCAGGTACCCGGTCTCGGCGTGCTTGACCAGCTCGGGCAGGCCGCCCTGGTCGGTGCCGACGACCGGCACCGCGCAGGCCATCGCCTCCAGCGCCGACTGGCCGAACGACTCGATCTCGGAGGGAATGAGGAACACGTCGGCCATGCCCGCGATCTCGGAGGTGTCGTCCTGCTGGCCGAGGAAGCGGACCCGGTCGGCGACACCGAGCCGCCGCGCCAGCGCCCGCGCCGCCGAGCGCTCGGGCCCCTCGCCGACCAGCAGCAGCGTGGAAGGCACCTCGCGCTGGACCCGCTCGAAGATGCGGATCACGTCCAGCACCCGCTTGCCCGGCTGGAAGTTCGAGGCGTGCAGCAGCAGCCGGTCGCCGGGCGAGCAGAACGCGGTCTCGTCCTTGTAGGCGCGGGTGGGACAGTAGGCGCCGGTGTCGACGAAGTTCGGAACCACCTCGATCGGCCGCGTGACGCCCAGCTCCTCGAGCGTCTCCCGGCGCAGGAACTCGGAGACCGCGGTGACGGCGTCCGAGCGCTCGATCCCGAAGCGGGTGATCTCCGCGAACGAGGCGTCTTCGCCGACCAGCGTGGTGTCGGTCCCGTGCAGCGTGGTCACCAGCCGCGGCGCCTTCGGGCCCAGCATCTCGCGGGCGAGGTGGGCGGCGATCGCGTGCGGCATCGCGTAGTGGACGTGGAACAGGTCGAGCGAGGCCTCGCGCGCCACCTCGCACAGCTTGGCGGCCAGCGCCAGCTCGTGTGGCGGGTGCTCGAACAGCGCGCGCCCGGCGAGGTCGACCTCGTGGGTGCGGATGTTCTCGTGGAAGTCGGCCAGCCGGAACGGCAGCCGGTACGACACGACGTGCACCGAGTGGCCGCGTCGGGCCAGGTGCTTGGCGAGTTCGGCGGCGACGCCGCCGGAGCCGCCGACGGTGGGGTAGAGCGCGATGCCGATGTTCATGGGCGGCCCCCCTGGAGCCAGCAGACCTGGTGGCCGCGGGCGAACGGGTCGAGCCGCTCGCGCAGCACGTCGACGAGCCCGGGACCGTGGCGGGCCACCAGGCCGAGCAGGCCGAGGCCGCGCTCCTGCGGCGCGCCGCCCGGCAGCAGCGCGTCGCGGGTGCGGCGCAGCCGCTCGGCGCGGCCCTGGTCGCGCTTCTTGAGCGCGCGGGTCGCCTTCTCGTGGAGGCTGTCGATCTGGTGCAGCGCGCGGCCGCGGGCCGAGTCGGCCGCGGCCCGCAAGGTCGGGTCGAGAGCCGCCAGGCGCTCCTCGACCGTGGCCATTTCCCGGGTCACCGCCTGGCGCACGGCGGTGAAGGCCTCCTCAACGTCCGGGTAGGCCTCGCGCGCCCAGCGCGTGACCAGCGCCTCGGCGTCGCCCGTCAGGTCGCGCAGTCCGAGCCCCTCGGCGTCGAGGGCGCGGGTCTGGGCGGCCTCGACGACGGTCACGCTCGGCCGCGGCAGCAGCACCGGCCGCGGCACCCCGTAGTGCGCGTACGAGGGCCCGATCTGGGCGTGGTAGGCGATCTCGGCGGGCCCGCCGACGTAGGCGGCCGTGGGCAGCAGCAGGTCCTGGGCCAGCGGCCGCAGCAGCACGCCGGGGCTCCAGGCTGCCGGGTCGGCCTCGAGGCGGGCCAGCGCCTCGCCGACGCTCAGCCGGCGGCCGGTGCCGCGCACCTCGATCAGGTCGCCGTCCGTCGCCAGCGCCCGGCGGGCGCCGCCGTCGACCAGGAACAGGTTGAGGAAGCCGCCGCCGCGCACCGGCACCTGCTGGTGGTAGCCCGCGGCCTTCAGCCGCTCCCCGGCCTCCAGCGCCAGCGCCGAGCCGGGCGAGCGCTCGGCGATCTCGCGCGCCATCACCGGCGCCATCAGCCGCTTCAGGTCCGGGTCGGCCGGGTCGAGCAGGACGAGGTCCGGCAGCAGCGCGCCCAGCCACGCCGCGAAGGCGGCGGACAGCGACTGGCCCGGCGCGTAGGCGCGGCGCAACGCGGCGCCGACCTCCTCCCGGTAGGGCGACATCGGCAGCGACGCCAGCGCCTCCTCGACCAGCGGCGCGATCGTCTCGTCGAAGAGGATGGCCGAGGCGGGCCGGCCGTCGGGCAGCGCGTGGGGCGCGTAGCGCCAGTCGCGGATCTGGCCGGCCTCGTCGAGCAGCGTGACCTGGCGGACCTCGGCGAAGTCGTGGTCGTCCGAGGCGATCCAGAACACCGGCACGCAGGGTCGGCCGCTGCGGGCCTCGATCTCGCGCGCCACGCGCTGGGCGCCGAGCGCCTTGTAGAGCACGTACAGCGGGCCGCCGAACAGGCCGGCCTGCTGGCCGGTCACGACGGCGCAGGCGCCCGGCTCGGCCAGCCGGCCGGCCTGCGCGGCCGCGACGGGGTTGCCCCGCAGTTCCTGCTGGCGGACCAGGGCGCGCGCCGCGGCCACCCGCGGGCCGCTCGCCGCAGCCCGCTCGCCGGCCCGCACGACGGCTTCGAGGTCCCAGGGTCCGTCGTAGAAGCGCGTGGCCTCTGGCCGGCCGGCCAGATAGTCACGGAAGAGCGGCGACGAAGCGGCCGGAAACGAGTCGAGGACTTCCACGCGCTCCATGGCGGCGATTATAGGCCAGCAGGGCCCGGCCCGCGGCCGTTCGTGTCGCGCAAGCCATTGCAGTTCATGGACTTGGGGCCCGGCCACGATTGACACTTTTTCGCGGCCGATGCTAGAGTCCAGTCACGGGGGAAGCGCGTCGCACGGGCGGCGGGACTCCGCCCGGCGAGGTGTGGGTGGGCGAGCAGCATCCGGTTCCGAAGACGATCGGCCGCTACCAGGTGCTGGGGACGATCGGCATCGGCGCGATGGGCGCCGTGTACAAGGCCTTCGACCCGCTGATCAAGCGCACCCTCGCGATCAAGACGATCCGCCTCGACATCGCGCGGGGCAGCCCCGAGTACAAGCAGTTCCTCGACCGCTTCTACCACGAGGCCCGCATCTCGGGCACGCTCGCCCACCCGAGCATCGTCACCCTGTTCGACATCGGCGAGGACGTGGCCGGCCTGCCCTACCTCGCGATGGAGTTCATCGAGGGCGAGACCGTCGAGAGCATGATCGACCGCGGCGTGCGCTTCCGCCCCGAGAAGGTGATCGGCCTCGCCAGCCAGGTCGCCGCGGCGCTCGACTACGCGCACCAGCGCGGCGTCGTGCACCGCGACATCAAGCCCGCCAACCTGATCCTGTTCGAGCAGGACCGGGTCAAGGTGATGGACTTCGGCATCGCCAAGCTGGCCGGCTCGGAACTGACCCAGGCCGGCCAACTGCTCGGCACGCCCTCGTACATGAGCCCCGAGCAGGCGATGGGCGAGAAGCTCGACGGCCGCAGCGACATCTTCTCGCTCGGCGTCGTCTGCTTCGAGATGCTCTCGGGCGAGCAGCCGTTCGCCGGCAACAACGTGACCTCGATCCTGTACCGGCTGGTGCACATGCCGCCGGCGCAGCCGCAGAACCTCGAGCTCAACGGGCTGGTGCCGCAGAAGTGGCACGAGGTGTTCTCGCGGGTGCTGGCCAAGAAGCCGGCCGACCGCTACCCGACCGCGGCCGAGTTCGTGCAGGACCTCGAGCTGTGTCTCGGCTCCTGGTTCTCGGCGCTGCCCGGCGGGATCGACGACCTCGCCGATCCCGGCGAGCGCACGATGCTCGACGAGGGCGGCTTCGGGGACGCGGTGCCGCTGATCCACGGGTCCGCGCCGGCCGCGCCGCCGGCCGCCCACTTCGACCCGCTCACCGACCCCTCGGGCGAGATCGCTGCGCTCGCGCCGCCGGTCGAAGACACCCACTCGACCACGGAACTGGGCACGAAGCGGGCACCGGCGCCGCCGCCGCTGCCGGGCGAGCGCCGCACCGAGCCGCTGCCCGCCACCTCGGACGACACGGAGTCGCCCCGCACCGAGGCCCTCGGAGCCGAACCGAGCCCGATCGAGAGCACGGTGCCGATGCCGCTCGGGGTCCCGGCGGCCGCGGTTCCCGGCGCATCGACGGTGCCGCTGCCGGTGTTCGCGCCCGAGCGGCGAGGGGCGCGGCCGCCTGCGCCGCCGCCGCTGCCGGCCGAGGCGGGAGCCCTGGGCGACGAGCCCAGCACCGTGACGATCCGCGCCCGCGCCGCCGCGCCGGCCGCGCCGGCCTCCGAAGACGACGAGGACGCCATCGAGCGCACCGTGATCGACCGCGCCGAGTCGATCGCCGAGCCGGCCGCGGCGACGACGGCGATGCCCGCGGGTGAGCCGCCGCCCGACGCGGCCGAAGCGACCGTGGCGATGGTCGCGGGCGAGCCGGCGCCCGGCCCGGCCGAGGCGACGGTGGCGATGCCCGCGGCCGCGCCGCCGACCACCCGCATGCCCGCCGCGGGTGCCGCGGACGCGACGTGGATCGCACCTGCAGCTTCGGCGCCGCCGGCTGTCGCGCGGCCCGCACTGCCGCCGCCCGTCGCGCCGCCGCCGCCTCCTCCTCCTCCCCCGGTCGCTGCCGCGCCGCGCCCGCCCGCCGCAGCGCCGCTGGCCCCCCAGCCCACGGTTTCCACCCCGGGGGCGGGCAATCGCGGGCTGCTGCTCGCCGCCGCCGCGGGCTTCGCCGCGATGACGCTGGGTCTCGTCGGCCTGTTCCTGTTCCGACAGCCCGCTGCGCCGGGCGCGGAGCCGGGCGCGCCCGCGGCGCTGGCCGCGGGTCTGCGGGTCGAGAGCCAGCCCGGCGGCGCGGCCGTGCGGGTCAACGGCGAGCTCAAGGGCACCACCCCGCTCGAGTTGCCGGGCCTGCCGCACGGTCTCTACGAGGTCGAGGTCGAGCTCTCGGGGTACGAGGCGGCGCACGAGAACGTCGCCCTCACCCAGTCGTCGCCCGCGCGCGCGCTGTCGCTGTCGCTGTCGCGCGTCGTCGTCGCGCCCAACACCGGGCGGCTGGAGGTGGTGACGACGCCCGCGGGGGCGTCGGTCGAGGTCGACGGCGTCGCGGTCGGCCTGGCGCCGCTGCGCGGCTTTCGCCTGCCCGCGGGCGAGCACGCGCTGAAGCTGTCGCTCGCCGATCACGCGACCGTCGAACGCAAGGTCCGGATCGCCGCGGGCGAGACCGAGAAGGTGTCCGCGACGCTCGCGTCGACCCGGGTCCACGAGAACTCGGAGCTCGACGCGAAGCCGGTCCGCACCCACGCGCCTCCGCCCAAGCTGCCCGCGCAGGACCGGCCGCTGTTCGTCTACGCCGTGCTGACCGTGGGCCTCGACGGCCGCGTCGAGGACGTCGAGATCCGCGAGGGCGCCGGGCGCGAGCTGGACGACGCGGTGCGCCGCACGGTGAAGGGCTGGCGCTTCGAGCCGGGGCGCCGCCAGGGAGCCGTCGTGCGCTTCCGCGAGCACATCCGCTTCAAGGTGCCGGTCAAGTAGGTGGCCCGCCTCGTCATCAACCCCGCCGCGTCCCGTCAGCCCCGCGAGCTGGCGCTGCCGCGCGCCCCGCTGCTGATCGGCCGCGACCCGTCCAACGACCTGGTGCTGCCCGACGCGATGGTGTCGCGGCGCCACGCGGTGATCGAGTACCGGGGCGAGGGCTGGGTGCTGCGCGACTGCCAGTCGAGCAACGGCTCGCTGGTGAACGGCGACCGCGTGGAGCAACGCCCGCTGCGCGACGGGGACCTGGTGGCGATCGGCGGCGCGCGGCTGCTGTTCCGCGACGACGAGCCGCAGGCCGACGGCCCCGGCGCCAAGGTGATCCCGCACCCCTCCTCGCCGCGGCTGCGCTGTGCCGACTGCGGGGCGATGCTGCGCGCGAACGACGCGTTCTGCCGCGGCTGCGGCGCCAAGCTGGCGCCGGCCCCGATCCAGGCGCGCCTCGTCTGCGCCGACTGCGGTTCCGTGGTGCCGCTGCCCGCGCGCTTCTGCAACGCCTGCGGCCGCGAGCTGGGGCAGGGCACGGCACCCGTTCCGTCCCCGCCGCGCCCGGCGTCGCGGGCGGCCGGGCTGTTCGAGCTGCGCCCCGCGCCCCGCCCCCGGCCGGCGGGCCCGCGCCCGGCCCCGCCGCTGCGGCGGGCCGCGGCCGCGGCTTTCGACTGGGGAGTGGTGGGCGGGGTCGAGGTGCTGCTGCTGTCGCCGGTGCTGCACTACTGGCTGACGCTGCCGCCCGCCCAGGCCGTCGCCGACGTCCGCTTCACGCCGATCCTCGTCTCGCTCGCGCTGCTGCCGTTGGCGGCGGCGCTGGCCGCGCTCTACTTCGTCCACTTCTGGGGTGTGCGCGGGGCGACGCCGGGCCAGCGCCTGCTGGGCCTGGCCGTCGTCGACGAAGACGGCCGCGGACCGATCGGGGTGCCGCGCGCGTTCCTGCGGCTGCTCGGCTACACGCTGGCGCTGGCGCCGCTCGGCGGCGGCTTCGCGGCGGCGCTGTTCGGCGGTCGCGCCCTGCACGACCGGGTCGCCGCGACCCGGGTGGTGCTGAGGGGGGACGCGTGAACGCGACCCAGGAGGCGCCGCTGGACGTGGTGGAGCCGCTGCCGGCCCCCGAGCCGCTGATCGCCGCGCCGCGCCCGCGCCTGGGGCGGTTGCGGGCCGCGCTGGAGCTGCTGCACGACCTGTCGGTGGCCGTGCTGTTCTGCTTCTTCCTGATCACTTACGTGGGTCAGGCGTTCCGCGTCCAGGGCGCCTCGATGCAGCCGCTGCTCGAGGACGACGAGCGGATCCTGGTCAACAAGTTCGCCTACCGGCTGGGGCCGATCCGGCGCGGCGACGTCGTGGTGTTCTGGTACCCGCGCGACCCGGCGGTCTCGTTCATCAAGCGGGTGGTGGGACTGCCGGGCGACGTGGTGGAGCTGCGGCGCGGGCTCGTCCACGTCAACGGGCGCCCGCTCGACGAGCCGTGGGTCGCGGCGGAGTTCCGCGGCCACGACAGCGTCGGGCCGGTCGAGGTCGAGCGCGGCCACTACTTCGTGCTCGGCGACCACCGCACGAGCAGCAACGACAGCCGCGCCTGGGGCGACGTGCCCGAGCGCTACATCTACGGCAAGGCGGTGTTCCGCTTCTGGCCGCTGGGCCGCATCGGCCGCGTGCAGTAGGCGCGGGGCCGGGTACTGGGACTGCAGGGAGGCGAGAGTTGATGATGGCGCGGGAGCGGGCGGTGCTGGCGCTCGAGGACGGCGTGGTCTTCGAGGGGCGCGCCTACGGGCGGCGGGGGGCGACCACGGGCGAGGTCGTGTTCAACACGGCGCTGGCCGGCTACCAGGAGGTGCTGACTGATCCCTCCTACGCCGGCCAGATCGTGACCATGACCTACCCCCACATCGGCAACTACGGCGTCAACGACGGCGACCTCGAGTCGACCCGGCCCCAGGTCGCGGGCTTCCTCGTGCGCGAGCCCGCCCACGTGCACTCCTCCTGGCGCGCCGAGCGCGGGCTCGAGGAGTGGCTCGACGGCCACGGCGTGGTCGGCCTGTGCGACTTCGACACCCGCGCCCTGACCCGCCACCTGCGCACCGCCGGCGCCAAGCGCGGGGCGATCGCACCGGGCACGGACGCGGTCGCGGCGCTGGCCGCGGCCCGCGCCTCGCGCAACATGGTCGGCCTCGACCTCGCCCGCGAGGTGACCTGCGCCGCGCCCTGGCACTTCGAGGGCGGCGGCGAGCGCGGCACGCTGAAGGTCGTGGCCTACGACTTCGGCGTCAAGCTCAACATCCTGCGGCGGCTGGCCGCCAGCGGCTGCGACGTGACGGTGGTGCCCGCGCAGACCACGGCCGACGAGGTGCTCGCATTGCGCCCCGACGGCGTGTTCCTCTCCAACGGGCCCGGCGACCCCGAGCCGGTCACCTACGCGGTGGAGGCGGCCAAGCGGCTGATCGACTCGCGCACGCCGGTGTTCGGCATCTGCCTCGGCCACCAGATCCTCGGCCTCGCCTGTGGCGGCCGCACCTTCAAGCTCAAGTTCGGCCACCGCGGCGGCAACCACCCGGTCCAGCACCTGCAGAGCGGCCGAGTGGAGATCACGTCGCAGAACCACGGCTTCGCCGTCGACGCCGCGGTGTTCGAGACCCGCCGCGACCTGGAGCTGACCCACGTCAACCTCAACGACGGCACGGTCGAGGGCTTCCGGCACCGCGACCTGCCGGTGATGTCGGTGCAGTACCACCCGGAGGCGAGCCCCGGCCCCCACGACTCCCACTACCTGTTCGACGCGTTCGTCGCGCTGATGCGCGAGCGCCGTCACGCCGCCTGACAGCGGCGCCACGACCGAAGAACCCCAAGGAACGATGCCCAAGGATCCGTCGATCAAGTCCGTGCTCGTGATCGGCTCCGGCCCGATCGTGATCGGCCAGGCCTGCGAGTTCGACTACTCCGGCACCCAGGCCGTCAAGGTGCTGCGCCGCGAGGGCCTGCGCGTGTCGCTGGTCAACTCCAACCCGGCGACGATCATGACCGACCCGGAGTACGCCGACCGCACCTACGTGGAGCCGCTGACTCCCGAGGTGCTGGAGGCCGTGCTCGAGCGCGAGCGGCCCGACGCGGTGCTGCCCACCGTCGGCGGCCAGACCGCACTCAACCTTGCCGTCGAACTCTCGAAGCGCGGCGTGCTCGACCGCCTCGGAGTGCGGCTGATCGGCGCCCAGCGCCGCGCCGTCGAGATCGGCGAGGACCGCCGGCTGTTCAAGGAGGCGATGGGCCGGATCGGCCTCGAGGTGCCGCGCTCCGGCTTCGCGAACACGGTCGAGGAGGCGCGCGCCGTGCTCGAGCAGACGGGGCTGCCGGCGGTGATCCGGCCCTCGTTCACGATGGGCGGCAGCGGCGGCGGCATCGTCTACAACGTGGCCGACTTCGAGGAGCGGGTGGCCCGCGGCCTCGACATGTCGCCCGTGCGCGAGGTGCTGATCGAGGAGAGCATCATCGGCTGGAAGGAGTACGAGCTCGAGGTCATGCGCGACCGGGCCGACAACTTCGTCGTGATCTGCTCGATCGAGAACCTCGACCCGATGGGCATCCACACGGGCGACTCGATCACGGTGGCGCCGGCGCAGACGCTGTCGGACAAGGAGTACCAGGTGATGCGCGACGCCGCGCGGCGCATCATCCGCGAGGTCGGCGTCGAGACCGGCGGCTCCAACATCCAGTTCGCCGTCGACCCGAAGACCGGCCGCCTGGTCGTGATCGAGATGAACCCGCGGGTGTCGCGCTCGTCGGCTCTCGCCTCCAAGGCGACCGGCTTCCCGATCGCCAAGATCGCCGCGCTGCTGGCGATCGGCTACACGCTCGACGAGATCCGGAACGACATCACGCGGGTGACGCCGGCCAGCTTCGAGCCGGTGCTCGACTACGTCGTGGTCAAGATCCCGCGCTGGGCGTTCGAGAAGTTCCCCGGCGCCGACCCCACCCTCGGCACCCAGATGAAGTCGGTCGGCGAGGTGATGGCGATCGGCCGCACCTTCAAGGAGGCGCTGCAGAAGGGCCTGCGCGGCCTGGAGATCGGCGCCACCGGCTTCGGCCGCGACGGGCTCGACGACGCGCTGGTGGCGGAGAAGCTGCTGACGGCCGACCCCGACCGCATCTTCTACCTGAAGCGGGCGATCGAGCTCGGCTACTCCCACGAGCGGCTGTTCCGGATGACCGGCATCGACCCCTGGTTCCTCGACCAGCTCCAGCAGATCGTCGACTTCGAGCGCACCCTGGGGCCGGTGACCTCCGACGACGAACTGCGCCAGGCCAAGCGGCTCGGCTTCTCCGACGCCCAGCTCGCGCGGCGGCTGGGCACCGACGAGGCGTCGGTGCGGGCGCGCCGCAAGGCCGCCGGCATCGTGCCCGTCTACAAGCGCGTCGACACCTGCGCGGCCGAGTTCGAGTCGCACACGCCGTACCTCTACTCGACCTACGAGCGCGAGTGCGAGGCGGCGCCGTCGGATCGCCGCAAGGTGGTGATCCTCGGCAGCGGGCCCAACCGCATCGGCCAGGGCCTGGAGTTCGACTACTGCTGCGTGCACGCCGCCCTGGCCTTCCGCGAGGAGGGCTGGGAGACGATCATGGTCAACTGCAACCCGGAGACGGTGTCGACCGACTACGACACCTCCGACCGGCTGTACTTCGAGCCGCTCACGTTCGAGGACGTGATGAACGTGATCGAGCTGGAGAAGCCGGACGGCGTGGTGATCCAGTTCGGCGGCCAGACCCCGCTCAAGCTGGCGCTGCCGCTGTTCCGGGCCGGCGTGCCGATCCTCGGCACCAGCCCCGACGCGATCGACCTGGCCGAAGACCGCAAGCGCTTCAGCCGGCTGCTGGCGGAGCTCGGCATCCCGCAGCCCGAGGCCGGCACGGCGCGCACCATCGAGGAGGCGAAGGAGGTCGCGAACCGGATCGGCTACCCGGTGCTGGTGCGGCCCTCGTACGTGCTGGGCGGCAGGGCGATGGCGATCGTCTACGACGAGTCGCGGCTGACCCGCTTCGTGCGCGAGGCGGTCGCGGTGGCCGGCGAGCACCCGATCCTGATCGACCGCTTCCTGGAGGACGCCTTCGAGATCGACGTCGACTGCGTGGCCGACGGCGAGCGGGTCGTGATCGGCGGCATCATGGAGCACATCGAGGAGGCCGGCATCCACAGCGGCGACTCGGCCGCGGTGCTGCCGCCCTACAAGGTCGCCTCCCGCCACGTCGAGACGATCCGCGACTACACGCGCCGGCTGGCGCTGGCGCTGGGCGTGCGGGGCCTGATGAACGTGCAGTACGCGATCCACAGGGACGTCGTCCACGTGCTGGAGGTCAACCCGCGCGCCTCGCGCACGACGCCGTTCGTGTCGAAGGCGACCGGGGTACCGCTGGCCAAGGCCGCCGCCCGCGTGATGGCCGGCCGCACGCTGGCCGAACAGGGGCTCGAGAAGGACCTCGACGTGGAGCGCATCTTCATCAAGGAGTCGGTGTTCCCGTTCGTCAAGTTCCCGGGCACCGACACCGTGCTCGGGCCCGAGATGAAGTCGACCGGCGAGGTGATGGGCGTCTCCCGCGACTTCGGCATGGCCTTCGCCAAGGCCCAGTCGGGCGCCAGCGCCAGGCTGCCGATGAGCGGCACGGTGTTCCTGAGCGTCAACGACCACGACAAGGCGGCGGCCCCCCAGGTCGCCCGCGAGCTGATCGCGGAAGGCTTCCAGGTCGTCGCCACCCGCGGCACCGCCGAGCTGCTGCGCGCGCACGGCCTGGCGGTGGACACGGTGCTCAAGGTGCACGAGGGCCGGCCCAACTGCATCGACCTGATCAAGAGCCGCGGCATCGACCTGGTGATCAACACGCCGCTCGGCTCCGACTCCTTCTACGACGACGGCGCGATCCGCAAGACCGCGACCCAGCACGGCGTGTTCATGGTCACGACGATGACCGGCGCGGCCGCGACGGTGCAGGCGATCCGCGCGATCCGCCAGGAGCCGATGGGCGTGGAGAGCCTGCAGGAGATCCACGCCGGCGGAGGCGCGCGGCGGTGAAGCCCCTCTACCTCGCGCTGTCCGGCGGCGGCGGCCACGCGGCGGCCCACGCGGGCGTGCTCTTCGAGCTGGAGCGCGCGGGCATCCCCGTCGCGGGCGTGGCCGGCGTCTCCGGCGGCGCCCTGGTCGCGGCGGCCTGGGCCGGTGGCGCCGACCTCGAGAAGCTGATCGACCAGGCCTCGCGCCTGCACCCGTGGTTCTGGGTCCGCGGCTGGGGCGGCGGCCTGCTGTCCGGCACCAAGCTGGGCGCGCTGATCGACGAGTTCCTTCCGGTCGCGACCTTCGAGGGCCTGCGCTGCCCGCTGGCCGTGGTGGCCACCCAGGTCGACACCGGCGAGAAGGTGGTGTTCACCTCGGGCCCGCTGCGCGACCGCGTGCGCGCCTCGTGCAGCTTCCCGGGCGTGTTCCCGCCGATGGTGCTCGACGGCGTGCGCTACTACGACGGCGGCGTGTCGGAGGTGATCCCGGTGCGGCCGGCCCGCGACCTCGCGGGCGAAGGCGGCGTCGTGCTCGCGCTCGACTGCAACAGCGGCACGAAGTGGCCGGGCGCCGCCTCGTTCGTCGCTGTCGCGCTGCGCGCGGGGCTGACCCTGTTGCGCGGACGCACCCGCGGCGAGCTGCTCGGGGCCGACATGGTGATCGCGCCCAAGATGGGCGACTCCGGCTGGATGCAGCCGCGCCGGATCCCGCAGTTCTTCGAGGCCGGCCGCGAGGCCCTGCGCTCCGCGCTGCCCGAGCTGAGGCGCCTGCTCGAAGGCTGAGCGCTACCGGCCGAAGCCGCCGAACCAGCGGGCGAGCGCGAACTCCGCCGGCTTGCCGTGGACGGTGAAGCTCGGGTCGCGGAAGGGCGGGCTGCCCACGCCCTCCCACAGCCAGACGTGGGCGCCGGTCACGCCGTCGGTGCGGGAGAGCGCGCCGAGCGCCGCGTCCAGCAGCCGTGCCTGCAGCCACGGGTCGGCCGGCTCGTCGCGCTCCTCCCACGGCCTGGCGGCGGCGCCGGGGATCGCGGGGTAGCCGACCTCGGTGGCCACCACCGGGCGACCGAGGCGGCGCGCGAACCTCGACAGCCGCGCCTGGACAGGGCGCCAGCCGGCGGCCAGCTCGGCGTCGGTGGGCTGCTGCTGCGCGCCGAGCGCGATCGGGAAGTAGGCGGCGACTCCCGCGAAGTCGAGTGCGTCCCAGAAGCCGAGCCGGTCGAACGTGTCGTGGTGGGCGGAGTAGGTGAGCGGGCCGGGGAAGATCACGCGCACGCGGGCGATCAGCAGCCGCCAGTCGGCCTCGCGGGCCAGCACCGTGCGGTCCAGCTCGCGGCCGACGCAGAACGCGTCGGCGCCGGCCGCCCGCGCCTCGCGGGCGTGGGCGAGCAGATAGTCCGCGTAGCGCTCGAACCAGCGCCGCCAGTCCGCGTCGTCCTGCATCTCGATCTCGCCGTGCCAGCCCTGCAGCCGGCGCCGCTCGCGCAGCGCGGCCATCGCCGCCTCGCGCGCCGCGCGGTCGGTCCCGCGCAGCGCCGCGCGCTCCGCGTCGGAGAGCGGCAGCCGCGCCATCTCGAGATGCGGCTTGACCAGCACCTGCAGGCCCGCGGCGTGCGCGGCGCGCACCGTCGCCGCGAGGTCGCGGGGCGCGAAGCGGCGGCGCGCCTCGGCGAACTCCGGCCGTCGCGCCGCCACCTGCAGCGGGTCCCAGGTGTGGAGCGACACGGTGTCGACGCCGAGCCGGCGCAGCCGCGTGAACGAGGCCGCGCCGTGGTCGCCGTCCTGGGCTTCGTACCACCACGCGACGCCGCGCCCGAACGGCGCGCCGCTTCGCGCGGGCGGCGGGGCGCCGCGAGCCTCCGCCGCCGCCCAGTCCGCGGCGGCCCTCACGAGCGGGACCCGGGCCTCGCGCGCGACCCGCTCCAGGTCCGCCAGCGCCGCCCGCCCGCCGCGGGTCGCGAGCGTGCGTGCGGCCTCGGAGGCGGCGAGCCCGTCCTGGCCGTCGAGCACCGCCTGCAGGGCGCGCCGGGTTCCGGCCGCGAGCGGCCCCGGCCGTGCCCGCAGCAGCCAGGCCCCGAGCGCGGCGTCGCCCGGGGCGCGCAGCAGGCGCGTGGCAGCGGTCTCGAACTCCGGGTGGTCGCGCCAGGCCTTGTCGCGCGGCACCCGCGAGCCGTCGGGCAGCGTGACGAGCGGCGGCCCCGCGCCCCAGCGCTCGTGCGCCGCGGGCGGGCCGTCGTAGAGCCCGCGCAGCGCGGCCGCCAGCTCGGCACCGCGCGAGGCCGGCGCCGAGGCGACCGCGAAGAACCCGAGCAGCGACGCCGCGGTGCACGTCGCCAGCGCCACGGAGCGAGGCATCCGGCGATGCTAACCTCCGCCGTCATGACGCGAGGTCGAGCGGTCTCGGCGATCGTCGCCGCCGCCCTGCTGGTCGCGCTGTTCTGGCCGGGGCGCGCCGAGCCGGTCGACGCCTGGCTGCCCGCGGCGGGGCTCGTGCCCGTGCGGGCGCGGGTGGGAGGCGAGAAGATCCGCTACGTGCGCACGGGCAGCGGACCACCGGTGGTGCTCGTCCACGGCATCGCCAGCTCGATCTACACGTGGAGGGACGTGCTGCCCGAACTGGCAGGCCGCCACGAGGTCGTCGCCCTCGACCTGCCCGGGTTCGGCGGCTCGAGCCAGCCGCCGGACCTCTCCTTCGAGAGGCTGCCCGCCGCGGTGCTCGGGATCGCGGACCAGCTCGGGCTCCAGCGTTTCGCGCTGGTCGGGCACAGCCTCGGTGGAGCGGTCTCGACGCTGGTCGCGGCCCGACGCCCCGAGCGCGTGCGACGCCTCGTCCTGATCGACGCCGCCGGCTACAACCAGGCGCCAGGACAGCGGCCGTGGCTGCTGCGGCTGATCGCCTCGCCGGCCGGCGCGCCGCTGGAGGCGCTGCCCGCGCCGCCGCGCTGGCTCGTCTGGCTCGGGCTGCGCCAGGTGTTCGAGGACGACTCGCGGGTCGACGCCGCGCGGATCGACGCCTACGCGGCGCCCGCCGCGAGGCCGGGCGCGGCCGCCGCGCTGCGGGCCCTGCTCGGCTCCGACCCCGGCGCCGACTTCGCGACGGCTGCGCGTTCGGTGCAGGCGCCGACGCTCGTGATCTGGGGCGAAGCGGATCGCTGGACCCCGGTGGAGCACGCGGAGCTGTTCCGGCGCGACGTGGCGGGAGCCCGCGTCGAGATCATCCGCGGCAGCGGCCACATGCCGCAGGAGGAGCGGCCGGAGGACGTCAAGCGGCTGCTGCGGGAGTTCCTTTCGGAGGGCTGAGCTACTTCTTCCGCTCGCGGCGCTGGCGCTGCTTCTCCTCGCGCTCGAGCCAGAAGAGCATCTCCCGCGCCTTGCCGGCGAGCGGTCCGCCCGAGGCGATCCGGATGCAGGTCTCGAGCGCGGCGCGGGCCTCGTCGAACTTGCCCCACTTGGAGAAGTTCTTGCCCATCACGTAGAGGATCTTCGGGTCGTAGTCGCGGCTGGGGCCGAGGTCGAGGCCCTCGCGCAGGAGCTGGTCGGCTTCGCCGAAGCGGCGCTCGTAGTGCTGGACGATGCCGAGCATCATCCGCACCCGCTTGCGCTCCTCGAGCGGCCGCGCCGCATCGCGGCCCCGCGCGCGCTGCAGCAGTTCCTTCGCCTCGTCGAACGCCTCCAGGTCGTGGAGGTGGGCGCCGAGCCCGACCAGCGACTCGACGTCGTTCTTGTCCTTGTCGAGGGCGGCCTCCCAGCCCATCACCTTGTGCGCCAGCTCCTGCGTCTCCTGCAGCGTGCGCGGGAACTGGCCTGGGCCCTGGAAGCCGTCGACGCGGCGGATCAGGCGGCCCGCGGGGGTCACGAACAGCACCGTCGGCAGCGAGACGACCTTGTAGCGCTGGGCCACGGCGCGCTCGCGCGGGCCGCCCTCGGTGTCGATCTTGACCGCGACGAAGGCCTCGGACAGCTTGACCACGGTGGGGTCGACGTAGGTCGTCTGGTCGAGGCGGGTGCACCACGAGCACCACTCGGCCCAGAAGTCGACGAGCAGCGGCTTCTTCGCCTGGCGCGCCTTGCGCTGCGCGTCCTCGAAGCTGCCCTGCCAGCGGATCGAGACGCGGCCCGATTCCGGGCCGGCGTTGCCGCCGAGCAGCAGCAGGCTGACGACGAGCGCGGCGCCGCTCACGCCGCGGCCTCGCACAGCGCGCGGAACAGCGGGTCGAAGCCCGGGTCCCGGCGCCAGAACGACTCCGGGTGCCACTGCACGCCGAGCACCAGGCGGCGGCCTGGCAGCTCCGCGCCTTCGATCACGCCGTCGGCCGCGCGGGCGCAGACCACGAGCCCCGGGGCCGGCGTGTCGATCGCCTGGTGATGGAAGCTGTTGACGGCCACCTGCGGCTGCCCTCCGAGAATCGCGTGGAGGCGCGTGCCCGGGACCAGGGCGACGTCGTGGGCCAGCTCGTCGCGCTGCTTCCGGGGATCGTGGTCGAGCCCCCCTGACAGCTTCGACGGGAGGTCCTGGATCAGGGTTCCGCCCAGCGCAACGTTTAGCACCTGGTGACCGCGGCAGATGCAAAGGCACGGGACGTCACGTTCGACGGCCGCTCGCAGCAGCGCCAGCTCGAAGGCGTCCCGCTGCGGCGCCAGCGGGCCCAGCTTCGGGTGCGGCTCGTGGCCGTAGCGCGCGGGGTCCACGTCGGCGCCGCCCGAGAACACGAGGCCGTCGACGCGCTCGAGCAGCGCCGGCACCAGGGCTTCGTCGACGGGCGCCAGCAGCACCGGCACCCCGCCCGCCTTCTCGACCGAGCGCACGTAGTCCTTGCGCAGCCGGTGGAAGGCCGGGTTGCCGTCGTCTTCGGCGACGGTGATGCCGATCAGGGGACGGCCCGCCATCTCCCTACATCCGCTCGGGGACCGGGATCCCGAGCAGGCCCGCGAGCGCCGTCATCTGCCGCACGAAGGCGTCGACGACCAGCACGCGCAGCGCGCGCCGGTCCTCGCTCTCCGCGCGCAGCAGCGAATACTTCGGCTTCTGGTAGTAGCCGTGGAAGGCCTGGGCCACCGCGAAGGCGTGGCGGGCCACCAGCGACGGCTCCTCGGAGGCCACGGCCGCCTCGGCCACCTCCTCGGAGCGCGCCATCAGCAGCGCCAGCGCCCAGATCTCCGCGCCCTCGTCGCCGTCGAGCATCGCGCCGAGGTCGAGGCCGCGGGCCCGCTCCAGCAGCGCCTCGACGCGGTGCCCCTCGGCCTCCAGCTTGGCGAAGATGTTCCGCGCCCGCACGATCGCGTTCTGGACGTAGGGGCCGGTCTCGCCGGTGAAGGCCAGCGCCTCCTCCAGGTCGAAGGTGAGCACGCGGGTGCGCCCGTAGCGCAGCATGAAGTAGCGCAGCGCGCCGACGGCGATCTCGCGCGCCGTGCGCTGCTTCTGCTCCGCCGGGCGCTCCGGGTCGCGGGCCTCGATCTCCGCGAGCGCCTTGCGTTCCAGGGCGTCGATCAGGTCGTCGGCCTTGACCCCGAGGCCCTTGCGGCCCGACACCTTGACCGCGCCGCCTTCATCGGCGACCTCGTAGCCGAGCGCCTTCGCGGTGGCCTGCGAGAGCACGACCTTCTCGTACGCAAGGTGGTGGGTGCCGGCGGCCTCGCGCTCGAAGCCGAGCGCCGCGACCCCCGCCTTGACCACCCGCTGCGGGTACGACTGGCCGACGTCGATCACGTTGTAGACGTCGCGGGCGTGGCCGAACCTGGGGGCGCCGGGGTCGCTGTCGCCGCTGGTCGTCTGCCACACCTTGTGCCCGTCCGGCTCCTCCCGGTAGAGCCGGTAGCGGAAGTCGCGGTCGAGCCGGCCCAGCTTCCAGAGCTGGTAGGCGATGTCCTTGCCGGTGTAGGTGACCGTGCCGTTGGAGCGCACGAGGATCTTGTCTTCGTCGACGGCGGCAGCGTCGTCGCCCTTGCCCATGCCGAGAACCCAGCAGCCGATCTGCTTGCCTTCGGTGACGAGGCGGATCGCGCCCGCGTCCTTCAGCAGCGCGAAGGCGCGGTTCCAGAAGTGCAGCCGCAGGATGTCGCTTTCGTGGGCGAGCAGCTCGTAGCGGATGCCGAGCCGGGCCATCGTCTCGAGGTGGCAGGCGACGATCCGGGCGGCGACGTGTTCGGCCAGCGCCGCCACGTCGTTGCTGCCGGCCTCGATGGCGTGCAGCACCTCGGCCTGCTTCGCCTTGTTCTCCGGCGCGGCCGCGTAGAAGTCGCCGACCCGCGCGTAGAGGTCCCAGCAGTAGTAGTCGAACCTGCCCGGGATCGCCGCGACCTCGGCCAGCGCCTTCTTCTCGAGGTGCAGGAAGCCGACCACCACGTCGGCCACCTGCACGCCGGTGTCGTCGATGTAGTTCTGGACCCCGACGTCGTGGCCGCGCGCGCGCAGGATGCGGACGAACGTGTCGCCCAGGATCGCGTTGCGCACGTGCCCGACGTGGGCGGCCTTGTTGGGGTTGATCGACGTGTGCTCGACGATCGCGTGGCCGGGCACGGCCGCCGCCGGTTGCGGGTCGCGCAGCCCCGCGGCCAGCGTGCCCAGCGCGGCGCCGCGGTCGAGGAACAGGTTGACGAAGCCCGCGCCGGCGACCTCGGCCCGGCTCACGCCCGGGGCCTTCGCCATCCGCTCGGCCAGCGCCGCCGCGATCTCGCGCGGGTTCCTGCGCTGCGCCTTGGCGAGCGACATGGCCGCGCTGGAGGCGAGGTCGCCCATCGCCGGGTCCGGGGGGTACTGGAAACCGACGGCCCCCGGATCGACGCCGAAGGCATCGCGGGCGGCCGCACGGAGGGCATCGGCGAGGCGGGCTTGGAGCGCGAGGATCATCGGCGGTCGAGTCGATTATAGGTTTCGCTCCGGCCTGCCCCGGCGCTGTCACCCCGCTGTCACAATCTTTTGCGAGGCCTTGCGTTTCAGCGACTTAGGGTGCCCTCCCGGTCCTGTGCAAATCCTCGTCAAACGACCGGGCCGGTCGCTCGGCGGCATCCACTCGGGTGTACGCTGCCGGCGTGTCGAAGAAGCTGAGGCGGTGCGCACCGTTGGTGCTGGCGTGGATCGGGCTGGCGTGCAGCTCGCAGCAGGCCGGCGGCCCCGAGCCGCCCGCGCCCGCGGTCGAGGCGGTGGCGGCCCGCGCCGGCACCCTGCCGCTCGAGGAGCGGGTCAGTGGCGTCGTCCGCGCCGAGGGCCAGATCACGGTGCGCCCCGAGATCGACGCCGCCGTCGTCTCCGTCCACGTCCGCAGCGGCGAGGCGGTGAGCCGCGGCCAGCTTCTGGTCCGCCTCGACGACCGCGAGCTGCGCGAGGCGCAGCGCGAGGCCGAGGCGACCGTGCGGCTCGAGGAGGCGGCGACCGCCGCGGCCCGCGCCCGCGTCGCGGAGCTGTCCGCCCAGGTCCGCCGCTCGCGCGAGCTGGCGGAGCAGCAGCTCATCGCGCGCCTGGAGATCGAGACCCAGGAGGCGCAGCTCGCCGCTGCCGAGGCGAACGCCGCCGAGTCGGCGGCCCGCGTCGACCAGGCGAAGGCGACGCTCGCCCAGCGCGAGCAGGCGCTGTCCCGCACCGAGATCCGGGCGCCTGTCGGCGGACGCGTCGGCCGCCGCAACGCGGAGGTGGGCCTGCTGGTGGGCCCGTCGACGGTGCTGTTCGAGCTCGGCAACCTGGACAACGTGCGGGTGGAGATCCCGCTGACGGGCGAGATGCTCGCCAAGGTGAAGCCCGGGCAACCCGTGCTCGTGCACCCGGGGCAGGGCGCCGAGCCGATCGCCGCGAAGCTGACCCGCGTCTCGCCGTTCCTGGCCGCCGGGTCGTTCAGCACCACGGGCGAGATCGACCTGCCGCGCGGGCACGCCGAGCGGCTGCCGCCGGGGCTGTTCGTCGCGGTCGACCTGCTGTACGGCGAGAGCGCGCCCGCGACCCTGGTGCCGAACAGCGCGCTGCACGAGGACCCGCGCACCGGCGTGCGCGGCGTCTACGTGCTCGATCTCGGCGGCGCGAAGCTGACCCCCGGCGAGGCGATGGGCGAGCGCACCTTCGCGGCCCGGCTGAAGCCGGTCGAGGTGATCGGCGAAGGGCGGCAGACCGCGGGCGTCGGCGGCCTGCAGGAGGGCGAGTGGGTGGTCACCGTCGGCCAGCACCTGCTCGCCGCCGACGGCAGCGTGGCGGCCCGCGTGCGGCCCGTGACCTGGGAGCGCGTGCTGGGCCTGCAGGCGCTCCAGCGCGAGGACCTGCTGCGGGCGTTCCTGGCCGAGCAGCGCAAGGTCGCCCGCGAGCGCGGGGCCGTGCCGCCCGACAACCGGGAGTTCCAGAAGGCCGCGCGATGAGCGCGCCGACGCGGATCGCGATCCACCGCCCGGTCGCGACCACCATGCTGTACCTGGGGCTGATGGTGCTCGGCGCCACGTCCCTGCGCAGCCTGCCGGTGGACCTGCTGCCCAAGGTCGAGTTCACCGAGCTGACGGTGCGGGTGCGCTATCCCAACGTCGGCCCCGAGGAGATCGAGCAGATCGTCACCGACCGCGTGGAGAACGCGGTCTCCGGCCTGCCCAACCTGGAGCGGGTCAGCTCCCGCTCGATGGAGGGCATGTCGCGGGTGCGGCTGGAGTTCGCGCGCGGCACCAGCCTCGACGAGGCGGCCAACGACCTGCGGGCGGCGCTCGACCAGTTGCGCGACGAGCTGCCGGTCGAGGCCGAGCCGCCGGAGATCCTCAAGCTCGACCTCGACCGCGTCGAGGTCGTGAGCCTCGCGGCCACCACGACCCGCGACCTCGAGGCGCTGACCCGCATCCTCGACCGCGACCTGGCGCGCCGCTTCGAGCAGATCCCGGGCGTCGGCTCGATCGACGTGCGCGGCGGCATCTACCGCCAGATCCGCGTCGAGCTCGACCGCGACCGGCTCGCCGCGGCCGGGCTCACCGCGCTCGACGTGCGCGACGCGCTGGCCGCCGAGAACCAGACGCTGCCCGGCGGCAACGTCAAGAGCGGGCTCAACGACCTCTACGTGCGGGCCCGCGGCGAGTTCGCCACGGTCGACGAGATCCGCCGCACCGTGATCGCGCGCCCCGGCGGGCTGCCGGTCCGGGTCCAGGACGTGGCGACCGTGCGCGACGACTACGAGGACGCGCCGGTCCTGTCCGAGGTCAACGGCGTGCCGAGCGTCGGCCTCGGCATCCAGAAGCAGAGCGGGGCCAACACCGTGGCGGTCGCGGCGGCGGTGCGCCGCGAGGTGGAGCGGATCAACGCGGAGCGCGACGACGTCCACCTGACGATCACCGCCGACCAGAGCGAGTTCATCCGCCAGTCGATCGACAACGTGCGCAGCTCGGCGCTGTGGGGCTCGCTGCTGGCGGTGCTGGTGCTGTACCTGTTCCTGCGCAACCGCACCAGCACGGCGATCGTGGCGCTGGCGATCCCGATCTCGGTGATCTCGGCCTTCGCGCTGCTCTACTTCGGCGGGCTGACGCTCAACCAGATGACGTTCGGCGGCCTGGCCCTCGGCGTCGGCATGATCGTCGACAACGCGATCGTGGTGCTGGAGAGCATCGTCCGCAAGCGGGAGGAGGACGGCGAAGGCGCGGAAGGCGCCGCCCTGCACGGCACCCGCGACGTCGCCGGCGCGATCGTCGCTTCCACCCTCACCACCTGCGTCGTGTTCCTGCCCGTGGTCTTCGTGCAGACCACCAGCGGCGCGCTGTTCCAGTCGCTGGCGCTGGTCGTGGTGTTCGCGCTGGCCTGCTCGCTGCTCGTCGCGCTGACCCTGGTGCCGATGCTGGCCGCCCACCTGGGCCGGCTGTCGAACGCATCCGCGGCGCGGCGCGGGAGCTGGCTGCCGCGGCTGGAGGCGGCCTACGTCCTTCGGCTGCAGCGCCTGATGGAGCGGCGTCGCCACGTGTACCTCGCCACGGCGGGCGCGCTGGCCCTGGCCGTGGCGCTGTTCCCGCTGATCCCCGTCGAGCTGGCGCCGCACAGCGAGGCGGACGAGATCGACATCGACATCGACATGGCGCAGGGCACGAGCATCCCCGTCGTGCGCGCCTACCTCGAGGAGCTGGAGAGGCTGGTGCGCCAGGCGATGCCGCCCGACCAGGTGCGCTTCGTCTCGACCGAGGTGCGCGGCAGCAACGCCGAGGTGGAACTCGCCCTGGTGCCGGCCGACCAGCGCGAGCTGCCGGCCTCGGTGCTGGCCGACCGCCTGCGCCGCGCCGTCGAGGGCAAGGTGCCGGGCGCCGAGATCCGGGTCAGCTCGCAGCCGGGCCTGTGGATCCTGCGCCGGGTGTTCTCCTCGGGCGGCGGCGAGGACGCCGTGGAGCTGGAGCTGCGCGGGTACGACCTCGACCTGGCCGAGCGGCTGGCGGGCGAGATGCGGCAGCGCATGGAGCGGGTGCCGGGCGTGGCCGGGGTGCGGGTCTCGCGCCGCGAGGGCCAGCCCGAGGAGAACCTGGCCTTCGACCGCGACAAGATCGCGGAGCTGGGGCTCACCACCCGCGAGGTCGGCCGCATCGTGCAGGCCAACGTCGGCGGCGTCGAGGCCGGCCGCCTGCGCGACCGCGGCGAGGAGTTCCCGATCGTGGTCCGCCTGCGACCGGAGGACCGGCTCGCCGGGCAGGACCTCGGCAACGTGACGCTGCGCACGCCGGCAGGCGCGGTGGTGCCGCTGTCCGCCGTCGTCGAGCGCCAGCGCGGCCGGGCTCCGACCAGCATCGACCGGGTGGACGGCCAGCGCGTGGTCTACGTCTCGGCCTCGCTCGAGAGCGGCGTCGCGCTGGGCGACGCGGTCGCGGGGGTCCGTTCCGCGCTGGCAGGGCTGGCGCTGCCCGACGGCTTCTCGATCTACTACGGCGGCGAGTACGAGGAGCAGCAGGAGGCGCGCCGCGACTTCACCGTGGCCGTGCTGCTGGCGATGACCCTCGTCTACATGCTGATGGCGGCCCAGTTCGAGCGCCTGCTGGACCCGCTGCTGGTGATGCTCTCGGTGCCCGTGGCGCTGATCGGCGTCGTGCCGTCGCTGCTGCTGACCGGGACGACCCTCAACATCCAGAGCGTGATGGGCCTGGTGATGCTCGTCGGCATCGTCGTCAACAACGCGATCGTGCTGGTGGAGGCGATCAACCTGCTGCGGCGCGAGCGCGGGATGAGCGTGGCGGACGCGGTGGTCGAAGCCGGCCGGCTGCGGCTGCGCCCGATCCTGATGACGACCACGACGACCGTGCTCGGCCTGCTGCCGCTGGCGATCGGGCTGGGGCCCGGGGCCGAGATCCAGGCCCCGCTGGCCCGGGTCGTGATCGGCGGCCTGACCGTCTCGACGCTGGTCACGCTGGTGCTGGTGCCCGCCGCCTACGTGTCGTCCTACCGGGCGCTCGACCGGGTGCGCGCGCGGTGGAGCGGCCGGCTCCCGGCGACGAACTGAGGCGTTGCAGGCGCTGACATCGTTTTGCCGCCAGGCCGAGGCCGTTCACCGTACGATGTTCCCGTGACGAAGCTCGCTTTGCCCCTGCTGCTGGCCATGGCCCCCGTCGCGGGCGCCGCAGAGCCCCCCTTCCTGGTCACCGCGCAGTGGGAGCCCGCCCGCGGCCAGCGTCCCGCCGCGGTGGCGCTGCGGTTCGTGGCCGACGCCGACGACCTGCGCGTCAACCGCGAGCCGGCGCCGCGCCTCGAGTGGCCGCTCGGGATGGCGGCGAAGGCCGCCGCGGCCCCGGCGGAGGCCAAGCCCGCGGCGGCCGGCGACCCCGCGGAGGCGCAGTACCTCGCGCCCGGCGAGCCCTTCCGGCTCTACTTCGCGGCGCCGCCCGGCCGCGGGACCGTGGAGCCGAAGGCCGTGTTCTTCTACTGTTCGAAGAGCGCGGGCTGGTGCAAGAAGGGCGTCGTCCCCGTGCCCGTCGCGCTGCCGTAGCGGCGCGTCAGCCGCGCGTCACGCGGCCTTCCGGCGCAGCAGCACCAGGGTGCGGTCGTCGCCGAACGGCACGCCGCGGGTGAACGCGTCGAGCCCGCGGTGCACGGCCTCCGCGACCGCGTCGGCCCCGTCGCCGCCGCGCTCGCGGCAGATGGCCACCAGACGCTCGAGCCCGAACTCCTCGCCCTCCGGGCTGGCCGCCTCGGTGATGCCGTCGGTGTAGGCCGCCAGCAGGTCGCCCGGCTCGAGCTCCAGTTCGCCCCGCGTGTAGTCCCCGATCGGCAGCAGGCCGAGCGGCAGCCCGGTCGCCTTCAGCTCCTCCACGCGGCCGTCACGGCGCACCACGACCGCGGGGTTGTGGCCGGCGTTGGTCCAGCATACCCGCCCGCTGTCGAGGTGGAGCACGAACACGAACGCGGTGGCGTAACGCTCGCCCGACGTGCGGGCGTGGAGCCGGCGCGACAGCTTCGTGCAGATGTCGTCGGCCGCGCAGCCGACCTCGATCGGGCCCGCCGAGAGCGCCTCCAGCGACGCGGTCAGCAGCGCGGCCGACATGCCCTTGCCGGCGACGTCGGCGAGCAGCACCACGCAGTCGCGCTTTTCGGGCCGCGGCTGGACCACGTAGAGGTCGCCCGAGACCCGCCGCGTCGGCACGTTGAACGCGTTCAGCTCGAAGCCGGTCAGCACGGGCAGGCTCTCGGGCAGCAGCGCGACCTGAATCCGCCGCGCCAGGTCGAGCTCCTTCTCCAGCAGCCGGCGCTGGGCAGCCTCCTCGGCGAGGGAGAGGTTGCGCAGCCGCAGCGCCGCCGCCGAGGCCAGGAACACCAGCTCCTCGAGGTCGTCCTCGGAGAAGCTCCGGACCTGCGCCCGCGAGCTGAGCACGATCATGCCCAGGCAGCTCTCGGCGTCGAGCAGGGGCGCGGCCACCAGGCTGCGCACGCCGGAGGCGACGATGCTCTCCGACGCGGCGAAGCGCACGTCCGAGGAGGCGTCGGTGACCAGCGCGGCCAGCCCCTTCTCGGTCACCTCGCGGGCCAGGCTGCGGGAGAACAGGGCCTGGTCGCCGGTACCGGGCAGCTTGCGGCGCGTGGCCTGCTCGAGCTCGCCGTCGCCGCGCTTCAGGTAGATCACGGCCTCCTCGGGGCGGAGGTCGGCGAAGGCGCGGTCGAGCACCAGCTCCAGCAGGTCGGGCACCGTGATCGGCCGGGCCAGCGCACGGTGGAACTCGTTGAACGAGCGCAGCCGCTCCGAGTGGCGCTGCAGGCCGGGGTCGCTGGCCGTCGCCTCGGCGCGACGCGGCTCGAGCAGCGTCGCGACCGGGCGGAACAGCGTCTGGTCGCTGCCCTCGGGGCGGTCGGCGAACGCCGCCGGCGCGCCGGCCGGGTCCTCCACCAGCACCCGGGTCGTCGACAGGGCGAGCACGTCTCCGGGGCGCACCGGGAGCGGCTGGTCGACGACGCGCCCGTTCAGCACCGTGCGGTTCTTGCCGCCCAGGTCCTCCACGAACCAGGTTCCGTCGCGGCGGAACAGGCGCGCGTGCTGGCGCGACAGGAACGGATCCGCGATGGTGACCTGGGCCTTCGAGGAGCGACCGAGCACGACCTCGTCGTCCCGGCACTGGTACTCGAACGGCGTCGCGCCCTGCGGCTCGACGCGAAGGTGCAGCGTGCTCAACCCGTGGCCCCCGATCCGGCTCCTGCTCGAGAATTTCTGGCGGCGAGCACGTTACGTGGCGCCCCCCGGGGTCGTCAAGGAAGCGCCCCGTCCGCGCCTGGTGCGCTGCGGGCGACCAGGGTGGCGACGATCCGCTCGCCGTGGAAGCGCCCGTTCTCGATGAACGTGCGGCCGGTCTCGTTGCCGGAGACCAGCGAGCCGGCGACGAAGAGGCCCGGCACGTTGGTCTCGAAGCTGTCCGCGTCGTGCCAGGGACGATCGGTCGCCGGGTCGACGTCGACGCCTGCGGCGCGCAGCAGGCCGGTGTCGGGGTGGTAGCCGGTCAGCAGGAACACGGCGTCGGCGGGCAGCTCTTCGCCGTCGGCCGCGGCGTCCACCGGCTCGGTCTCGACCCGGCCCGCGTGGATCGCCCGCACGCGGGTCCGGAAGCGGGCGGCGATCGCGCCCTGGCGGATGCGGTTCTCGAGATCGGGGCGGATCCAGTACTTGACCGAGTCCGACAGTCCCGGCCCGCGGTGGACGAGCGTGACGTCGGCGCCGTGGCGGTGGAGGTCGAGCGCCGCCAGCGCCGCCGAGTTCTTGCCGCCCACGACGACCACCGGGCGCTGGTAGTAGGCGTGGGCCTCGGCGTAGTAGTGGGTGACGTGCGGCAGGTCTTCACCCGGCACGCCGAGCCGGTTGGGGTTGTCGTAATAGCCGGTCGCCAGCACGACGGCGCGGGCGCGCAGCGTCTCGGACGGCGTGGTCGGCGCCGGACCGGGGTCGGGGCCGCCGGCCGTTGCGAAGCCCGAAGGCGGCGCCGAAGCGGCGAGCGCCAGCTCGAAGCCGGCCTCGCGGCGCGCGATCGCCAGCACGCGGCGACCGAGGGCGAGGTCGAGCCCGAAGTGATCCGCGACCCGCCGGTAGTAGCGCAGGGCCTCGATCCGGGTCGGCTTCTCGAACGGGGTCACGAACGGCAGCCCGCCGATCTCGAGCAGCTCGGGCGTCGTGAAGAACACCTGGTTGCGCGGGAAGTGGAAGATCGAGTTGACCAGCAGGCCCTTGTCGATCACCCGCGCACGCAGGCCCGCCTCGCGGGCGGCGATCGCGGTGGCGAGGCCGGCGGGCCCGGCGCCCACGACGGCGATGTCCAGCATGACGGCGGGAGCGTATCAGGCCGCTGCTAGACTGTCGCTGCGCCTCGATGGCCCTCTCCCCGCCTGGCTCCGCCCCCCTGCCGCCGAGAGGCTCGACCCGCGCCGTGGCCGCCGTGCCGGGCCTGGCCGCGGCCGTCGTCGCCGGCCTGATCGGGATCCAGATCCTCGATGCGCCGAAGGGCCCTCCCGAGCCGCCGCCCCCCGTGTGGATCGGCACGCCGCCCGGTCCGCAGGGCCCCGCGGAACCCGACCGTTCACCGCCTCCGCGCCGGAGGCGGGACTTCAAGCTCGAGACGCCGCTGCCGGTCCCGTTCGACGACCCGGCGGTCGGGAACTGGGAGTGCCGCCACGCACCTGTGCCCGAATCGTGGCAGAGGGTCACGCTGTCGAGCCTCGGACTGGTCACCTTCGAGGGCGAGTCGACGCGGCACTCGTGGAACTGCAACGGGGTCTGGACGCCGGATGGCCTCGACCGCTACCAGGCCTCGCTGATCTGTCACGTTCTCAGCGACACGAACCAGGTCTTCGACGTCCCGCTCGAACGAATGCAGATCGCGCTCCTCGCGGGCGGCGAACTCACGGTGTCCGACCGGAACTTCCAGTGGAGGTGCCGGCCGCGGGACGGGCGGTAGGCGCCGGGCCGCCACCCGGCCAGGCGCTCCGGTCCCCGGGGCTGTTCCAGTTGGCGAACAGGAGCCGCGGGTCGCCGAAACGCGCGAGCCACTCTCCTCCGGGTCGCACCACGTCCACGTCCGGCCAGAACGCGGTCATCCGCCGCTCGCCGCGCTCGAGGCGGTGAGCCACGGGAGTCGCGCAGGCGGCCGAGTAGACCGCGACCAGCGGCTCGGGGCCCGCGGGGCCCTCGGGCACCGCCGCGTCGCCGGCGAGGTCGCCAAGCGCGGCCAGCAGGTCCGCCGGCACGTGGGGCACGTCGACGGCCAGGACCAGCGCGCGTTCCCCGGGCTCGAGCGCGCGCAGGGCCGCCAGCAGGCCGCCGACCGGCCCGGCGCCGGCGACGGCGTCGAGCACCAGCGGCAGGCCGCGTTCCGCGTGGCGCGGCGCTTCGCCGCACAGCAGGCTGACCCGCGCCGCGCCCGCCGCCCGCAGGCGTTCGACGGCATGGCCGAGCAGGTCGGTCGCACCGAACGGGAGCAGCGCCTTGTCGCGGCCCATGCGGCGGCTGCGGCCGCCGCAGAAGACGAAGCCGGCTAGCGCCGGCTTCGGCGCTTGAACGACCACGTCACCTCGAAGGCGGAGGCCAGTTCGCCCTCGGCGTTGCGCACCTGCGAGCGGGCCGCGAAGGTGACCGCGTCGTCGTCGGCCGCCGCCCGGGCCACCGCGTCGGCCAGCCCGGCGACATCGGGGCAGGTGTAGGTCGAGGCGCCGATCACCCGCTTGTCGAAGGAGGAGCGCAGCTCGCGCACGATCATCGCGACCGAGACCGGCGCGCCGCTGCACAACACCAGGGCGGGGGCTCCCGTCGACATCTCGGCGGCCATCGCCTGGGCGGCGAAGTAGGTGGAGCCGAACGGGTTCTGGGTGCGCCACCCGCCCGGCAGCGCCACGACGCAGCTCTCGTCGTCGAGCCGCTGCAGCCGGAGGCCGGCCGCCGCCGCCAGCGGCAGCTTCAGCCACAGGTAGGAGGCGAAGCTCCACGGCTTCAGCATCCGCCGGCGCAGGGCGTCGGCCTTCTCGTTGTAGAGGCTCACGGTCGCGGCTCCCCGGGCTCGTCGTCGCGCGGCCCCCAGCCGCGCTTGAGCTCGACGTAGGTGTAGATCACGCGCTGGAGCGCGGTGATGTTGGACAGGATCGCGATCACCCACAGCACCGCGACCATGCGGTTGGCGAGGGCGCCGAAGATCAGCAGCACGATCCGCTCCGGACGCTCCAGCAGGCCCACGGTGCAGTTGGGGATCAGCGACTCGGCCCGCGCCCGAGCGTAGGAGGTCATGAAGCTGCCGAAGGCGGCGAACCAGACGAGGACCATCAGGCCCGTCTTGTCCAGCCGCGCGTAGAGGATCATCAGCCCCATGTACAGGACCATGTCCGAGTAGCGGTCCATCGTGGAGTCGAGGTAGGCGCCGAACTTCGTGCCGCGCCCGCGCAGCCGCGCCACGCGGCCGTCGAGCATGTCGAACACCGAGGCCACCATCGCGACCACGCCGCCGATCGCCAGCAGCCGCGGGTTGACGTAGTCCTGGCCGCCGGCCATCGCGAAGAACGCGCAGGCGACGCCGTTGAGGGCGAGACCGACGATGGTCAGCACGTCCGGGCTGACCCGCGCGCAGGCGCGCACGACCGCGTTCAGGGGCCGGGAAAGCGTGTCTCCGACGCGATCGCTGAGCATGCCTGTGGTCCCGGGGGGCGGGCGGAGTGTATCAGCCCCGGATCGCGCGCAGCGTGGTGGCGAGCTGGCCGGCGTGGCGCTGGGCGTGCTCGGCCGCGTGGAAGATCAGGCCCAGGGTGGTCGTCGGCAGTCCGGCGCGGCCGACGGCGCGCGGCTCCAGCAGTGATTCGTGGGGGGTGGCGCGGATCTGCGCCAGCGCCGCCTCGATCACCCGGGCGACCTCGGCTCCGAGAGCCGCGGCTGGCGCTGGCGCCAGGTCCTTCTCGGACTGGAGCGCCTGCCGCTGCGCGTCGTCCAGCGCCTCGCCGCGGGCGTAGGTCATCAGGCGGTCGGTCGCGCCTGCTAGGTGGCGCAGGTGGAAGAGCGCCGGCGCCGCGGCGCCGGGCCGCGCCGACAGCGCCTCGGGCGTGGCGTCCGCGCACAGCCGCGCGACCTCCTCGCCGACCTGCACCAGCGCGTGCGCCGCCGGCATCAACCACGGGTCCACGCCCGCGAGCGGTCCTCTCAGCCAGGCCTCGACCTTCGGCGTCTCCATCGCGCACCCTCCCGCCGCGGAGGTTAACGCGGCCGGGCGCGCGTAGAATCGCGAGACCCGACTAGCATCCGGCTTCACTCGCTCCCGGGGGTGTCCTTGCGGAGGCGTCGCGCCCTGGTCCTGTTCGCCGCCGGCCTCGGGGCGGCGCGCTGCGCAGGAGGCGACCGCTCGCTGGCCGACCCGCGCGCCGCGGGCCGGATCCGCGTCGCCTATGCACTCGAGCGCCCCTACGCCTTCCTGCGCTCCGACGGGCAGGTCGACGGCGAGTCGACCGCCCTGGCGCGGCTGGTGGCGACGCGGCTCGGCATCGACCGCATCGACTGGGTCGCCGTCGATTTCGACAAGCTGATCCCCGCGCTCGAGACCGGGCGCTGCGACGTGGTGGCGGCGGGCCTGTTCGTGACGGCCGAGCGGGCCCGGCGGGTCGCGTTCTCGCGCCCCACGCTGCACGTTCCGCAGGGGCTCCTGGTGCGCGCGGGCAACCCGTGGGACCTGCACTCGTACGCGCAGGCGGCGGCCGACCGACGGCTGCGGCTGGCCGCCGTCGCCGACTCGGTGGAGGCGGCCTGGCTGCGCGCGGCTGGCGTCGAGGAGGCGCGGCTGGTGATCGTGCCGGACTCGCGCACGGGTGAAACCGCGGTGGAGTCGGGCCTGGCGGACGGCTTCGCCCTCTCGGAGCCGGCGTTGCGGGCGGCGCTCGCCGAGCGCCCGGGTCCGCTGCAACTGGCGCAGCCGTTCGAGCAGCCCGTCGGCGGGCCCCGGCTCGGCTACGTCGCGTTCGCCTTTCGCCGCGGCGACGACGAGTTGCTCAGGGCGTGGGACGCGGCGCTCGGCGAGCTGCTCGGCGGGCCCGAGCACTCGGCGCTGCTGGCGCGGCTGGGTCTCGACGAGCGCTGGCTGCCCGACCGGCGCTCGGTGCGCGAGGTGCTCGAGTGACGGCGCGCAACCGGGCGCTGCGCGCCGTGGTGTTCGGGGTGGCGGCGGTCGCGGGTGTCGCCTGCCTGGTCGTGCTCGCGCTGCACCTCGCCCAGCGCCGGGCCCTGGCCCGGGCCGCTGCCGAGCGCGGCGAGCTTCGGCAGGCTCGCGTCGAGCTCGCCCACGGAGCCCTCCACGCCGTGCTCGGCAGAGGCGACGGGCCCTTCGACCCCGAACTCGGCCGGGCCCGGCTGGCGCAGGCCCTGGTCGCGATCGAAGAGTCCTCGCGCCGGCTCGAACCGGCCGCCCTGGCCGCCGAGGTGGCCGCGGATGCCGACCGGCTGCGCGAGTCGCTGGTCGTCGTGCCCGTCACGCCCGACGTCGCGGCGCGGGTGCGGATCGGCCTGCATGCCGTCGAGCGCCACGCGCTCCGGCTCGACGCCGAGACGCTGCAGCGGCGCGACCGGCTCGCGGCGCGACAGGACTGGCTGTTCGACTGGATGCTGGGGCTGGCGGCGCTGGCGCTGACGGCGGCCGTGTTCGGGGAACTGGCTTCCGGACGGGCCCGCGAAGCCTCCGAGCGGGCGCTGCTGGCCGAGCGGGTACGCTTGCGGACGCTGCTCGACACGCTGCCCGACGCCGTCTGGCTCAAGGACCCGGACGGGATCTACCGCGGCGCCAACCCCGCCTTCGGCCGCCTGGCCGGCCGGCCCGAGGCGGAGTTGCTCGGAGGCACCGACTTCGACCTCTTCGAGGCGGAACAGGCCCGCTACTTCCAGGAGCGCGACCGCGCCGCGATCGCCGCCGGCGGACCGGTCATGAACGAGGAGTGGGTGGTCTCGCGCGACGACGGCCGACGCGTGCTGCTGGAGACGATCAAGACGCCCACCTTCGACGGCCAGGGGCGGCTCACCGGCGTGCTCGGCATCGCCCGCGACATCACGGCGCGGCGGCGCGCCGAGGGACTCGTCGAGAAGCAGGGGGCGCTGCTCGCCCGCACCAGCACGCTCGCCCACGTCGGCGGCTGGGAGTTCGACGTCGAGACGGGCGCAGGGGCGTGGACCGACGAGGTCGCGCGCATCCACGACCTCGACCCGGAGGTCCCGACCAGCGCCGAGATCGGCCTCGGCTTCTTCCGCGGGCCCCACCGCGCGGTGCTCGAGCGCGCCATCCGCGAGGCGATCGAGGAGCGCCGGCCCTACGACCTCGAGCTCGAGATGGTCAGCGCCCGCGGGGTCCGCAAGTGGGTGCGCACCGTGGGACAGCCCGTCGTGGAGGAGGGCCGCGTCCGCAAGCTGCAGGGAGTCTTCCAGGACGTCACCGAGCGCCGCCAGGCCGAGGAGTCGCTGCGCCGCAGCGAGGAGCTGCTGCGCCAGCTCGCCGAGAACGTGCAGGAGGTGTTCTGGATCACCGATCCCGGCAAGCGGCAGGTGCTGTACGTGAGCCCGGCCTACGAGCGGATCTGGGGGCGCAGCGTCGCGAGCCTGCTCGCGGACCCGCGGAGCTGGCTGGCCGCGGTCCACCCGGAGGATCGCGAGCGGGTCACGGCGGCGATGTTGCGGCAGGCGGAAGGCGGGTACGACGAGGAGTACCGGATCGTGCGCCCCGACGGCTCCTTCCGCGTGATCCACGATCGCGCCTTCCCGGTCCGCAGCGCGGGCGGCGGCCTGGCCCGCATCGTCGGCATCGCCGAGGACGTGACGGAGGCGCGCGACGCGCTGCAACAGCGACTCGCCCTCCAGGAGCAGCTCCGCCACGCGCAGAAGATGGAGGCGATCGGGCGCCTTGCCGGCGGCGTCGCCCACGACTTCAACAACATGCTGGGCGTGATCCTCGGCCACGCGGAGCTGGCGCAGAAGCAGGTTGCGGCCGACCCCGGGCTGCGCCGCCACCTCGAGCAGATCCAGGCGGCGGCGGAGCGCTCGGCAGCGTTGACCCGCCAGCTCCTCGCCTTCTCGCGCAAGCAGACGATCGCCCCGCGCCCGATCGACCTCGACGCGGAGGTGCGGCGCACGGCCACCCTGCTCCGGCGGGTGATCGGCGAGCACGTGGAGCTCGAGTTGAGCGGCGCGGCGTCGCCGCCGTGGCCCGTGTGCGCCGATCCTTCGCAGATCGACCAGGTGCTGGTCAACCTCGCGGTCAACGCCCGCGACGCGATGCCCGAGGGCGGCCGGCTCACGGTGGAGACCGCCAACGTCAGCCTCGAGCCGGCGCAGGTGCAGCAGTTCACCGAGGCTGCGGCGGGCGACTACGTGCGGCTGGCCGTGTCCGACACGGGGCACGGCATGGACCCGGCCACGCTGGAGCGGGCCTTCGAGCCGTTCTTCACGACCAAGCCCGAGGGCCGCGGTACCGGCCTCGGCCTGTCGACCGTGTACGGCATCGCGCAGCAGAACGGGGGCTTCGTGCACCTCGAGAGCGCTCCCGGCCGGGGGACCACCGTCGCGGTCTACCTGCCGCGGCTCGCGTCGGGCGAAGCGGTGGACGCGCCCTCCGTGGAACCGGCGGCCGCGTCGAAGGGTGGCGAGACGATCCTGCTGGTCGAAGACGAGGCTGCGCTGCGGGAGCTGGGCCAGGAGCTGCTCGAGGACCTCGGCTACGCGGTGCTCGCGGCGGCGAGCGGTCCCGAGGCGCTGGCCCTCGCGGCGGGAACCGGGCGGCCGATCGACCTGCTGCTCACCGACGTCGTGATGCCCGGGATGAACGGGCACGAGCTGGCCGAGCGACTGCGCGAGGCGCGGCCCGGGCTGCCGGTGCTCTACGCCTCCGGCTACACCGCCGACGCGATCGCCCAGCACGGCGTGCTGGCGCCGGGTCTCGACCTGATCGAGAAGCCGTTCACCGCCGCCGCCCTCGCCGCCCGCGTGCGGGCGGCCCTCGACCGGCGCGCGGCGAGTCCCCTCGCGCCCTGAGCGCGGGGGATGCATTAGCATGGCGCCTCGTCGACAACGCGAGGAGCGCCAATGACCCCCGACCCCGCCCCCGGCCATCCCGACGCCGAGACCCACTGGCGCGAGCACGTCCGCGTCACCGGCGTGCCCCAGCTCACCGCGCGCGCCGTCGTGGTCGGCATGCTGCTGGGCGTGGTGATGTGCCTGTCCAACCTGTACGTCTTCTTCAAGACGGGCTGGTCGATGGGCGTCACCATCACCGCCGCGATCCTGGCCTTCGCCGTGTTCCAGATGCTGCAGGCCGCGCGCCTCGCGGGCCGGCCGCTCTCGATGCTCGAGAACAACGCGCTGACCACCGTGTCGTCGGGTGCGGGCTACATGACCGGCGGCGGCAACATGGCCGCCTTCGGCGCGTTGCTGATGGTGACCACCGTGCGCCCCGACACCGCGTCGATGGTGGTGTGGTTCGCGGCGATCGCCGCCCTCGGCGTGTTCGCCGCGATCCCGATCAAGCGCCAGCTCATCAACAAGGAGGCGCTCGCGTTCCCGACCGGCACCGCCACCGCCGAGACGCTGCGCGCGATCCACTCCGGCGCCGACGGCGGCGGCGAAGGCGCGCGCCAGGCGAGGGCGCTGGGCTGGGCGGCCTTCTTCGCCGCGGCGCTCACCTGGTTCCGCGACGCGAAGGGCGCGTTCATGCCGTTCAACGTCCCGGCCGCCATCCCGCTGCCGTGGACCATCGCCGGCCGCCCGGCTGCCGAGTGGACGCTGGCGCTCAAGAGCGAGGTCGTGCTGGTCGGCGCCGGCGCGCTGATGAGTTTCCGCACCGCGTGGTCGACGCTGCTGGGCGGCGTGCTGACCTACGGCGTGCTGGCCCCGTCGCTGGTCGAGAGCGGGCTGGTGGCGACGGTGAGCTACAAGGCGATCGTCGGCTGGACCGTGTGGCCCGGCGCCGCGATCCTGGTCGCCTCGGGCCTCACCTCGTTCGCCCTCGACTGGCGCAGCGTCGCCCGCTCGCTGTCGGGGCTGACCGGGATCTTCCGCAAGAGCACGGGCCCGGCCGACCCGATGGACGAGATCGAGTGCCCCGGCTGGTGGTTCCCGGCCGGCTTCGTCGTGCTCGGCCCCGTGGTCGTCGTGCTGATGACGGCAATGTTCCAGATCCCGCTGTGGGCCGCGGCGATCGCGGTGCCGATGGCCGTGGTGATGGGCTTCGTCGCCGCCCGCGTGACGGGCGAGACCGACATCACCCCGACCAAGGCGCTGGGGCCGGTGACCCAGCTCGCCTACGGCGTGATGACGCCCGGCAACCTGTCCGGGAACATCATGGCCGCCAACGTCACCGGCGGCATCGGCCTCCACGCCGCCGACCTGCTCACCACGCTCAAGACCGGCTGGCTGCTCGGCGGCGACCCGCGGGTGCAGTTCAAGGCGCAGCTCTTCGGCGTGCTGGCCGGCGCGGCGGTCGTCGTGCCCGCCTTCAACCTGCTGATCCCCGACCCGTCCGTGCTGGGCAGCGAGGCGTGGCCCGCACCCTCGGCCCTGGTCTGGGCCGGCGTCTCCGAGGCCTTCGCCCACGGCCTCGGCGCGCTCGACTCCGCCGCCCGCCGCGGCATCCTGGTCGGGCTCGCGCTCGGCGTCGCGCTGGCGCTGCTCGAGAAGTTCGCGCCGAAGGGCGTCAAGCACCTCGTGCCGTCGGCCTCCGGCCTCGGCATCGCGATGGTGATCCCGGGCAGCAACTCGATCGCGATGTTCGCCGGCGGCCTGCTCGCCTGGCTGCTGCGACGCCGCAACCCGGAAGCCGCCGACCGCGTCGTGGTGCCGGTGTCCTCGGGCCTGATCGCGGGCGAGAGCCTGATGGGCGTGGCGGTGGCGCTGCTGATCGTGTTCGGGGTGCTCGCCCGCTGAGGCGCGGACGTCCCTGAATCGTTTGTCCCATTGACCGGCCCCGCAGCGGCGCACAGGATCGCCGCTGAGCGAGGTCGCGATGAACTACCCGATCTGGGACATCCCTGCGCCCGGCCTGCTGATCGCCGCGGTCGCCGTCCTCCACGTCTTCATCTCCCACTTCGCCGTCGGCGGCGGGCTGTTCCTGGTGCTGGCCGAGCGCAAGGCCCGCCGCGAGGGCGACGCGGCGTTCCTCGACTTCGTCCGCAAGCTCAGCCGCGGCTTCGTGCTGCTGACCCTGGTGCTCGGGGCGCTGACCGGAGTCGGCATCTGGTTCACGATCGGGCTGGTGCAGCCGCAGGCCACCTCGGCGCTGATCCAGGTCTTCGTGTGGGCGTGGGCGATCGAGTGGACGATGTTCGCGACCGAGATCGCGGCGGCGATGGTCTACTACTACGGCTGGGACCGGCTCGACGCGGGCACCCACCTGCGGGTCGGCTGGATCTACTTCTGGTCGGCCTGGGGCAGCCTGGTCGTGATCGCCGGCATCCTCGCCTTCATGCTGACCGCGGGGGACTGGGGCGTCTCGCGCGGCTTCGTCGACGCCTTCTTCAACCCCACCTGGCTGCCGATGGTCGCGCTGCGCACGGTGGTCGCCGTCGGCCTGGCCGGGCTCTACGTGCTGTTCGCCGCCTCGTTCGTGGCCGACCCGGAGCTGAAGGCGAAGGTCGCGCTGTGGTCGGCGACGCGCTGGATCGCGCCGGCCGCGCTGCTGCTGCCGGTGACGCTGTTCTGGTACCTGTCCGCCGCCGCCGCCGCGGGCGCGGCCGTCGCCGAGACGCTGGGCGCGCCGTCGGCCGCGGCCGACGCGCTGCTGGTCGCGATCTTCTCGACCGTCAACGCCGGCCAGCCGGTGGTGCGCGGTGCGGCGCTGGTCGGGCTGGTCGCCACGGTGGCGCTGGCTGTGCTGTCGCTGGCGCTGGCCGCGCTGCGGGCACGGCGCTACGGGCGGCTCGAGGCGGGCGTGCTGATGCTGCTCGGGATCACGGCGATGGGCGGGGCCGAGTGGGTGCGCGAGGGGCTGCGCAAGCCGTGGGTGATCGACCGCTACATGTTCGTCAACGGCGTGCGGGCCGCCGCGCCGGCGGGCGTCGCCGATCCCTTCGCGCTGGCCAGCCTGGACGAGCGCGGCGTGCTGGCTGCCTCGCCGTGGGCCGTCGTGCCCGCGGCCTGGAAGCCGGGCGACGCGGCGTTCGAGGCGCTGCCCGCGGCGGAGCGCGCCGACCTCCACGACGGCGCGGGGGCCGCGATGTTCAAGGCCCAGTGCGCCGCCTGCCACACGGTGCGCGGCCACCTCGGGATCGAGCCGCTGGTGCGCGGCAAGAGCGCCCTGGCGATCGCGGCCGTGCTGGACAAGGCCGCCAGCCCGGTCGGAGCCGACGGCCAGCCCGCCGCCTGGGGCGACCCCGACGTGCGGGTGGCTTCCTGGCTGGGCCGCCGGATGCCGCCCGTCGCCGGCACCGCAGCCGAGAAACGCGCTCTCGCCATCCACCTCGCCCGACTCGGCGGCGATGCGCAGGCGGGTCACGAGGCGCCGGTGGCCGCTGCCGGCGGCGAAGCCGTCTTCGAGACCCACTGCGCGGCCTGTCACGGCGCCGACACGCCGTGGCCGATCGCCGCCCGCCTCGGCGGCCGCTCGACCTCCGAGTTCTACGACCTGCTCGGGAAGCTGCCCGAGGTCCGCGAGGAGATGCCGCCCTTCGAGGGCACCGAAGAAGAACGCCGCGCGCTCGCCGAGCACCTCGCGGCCCTGGCGGGGAAGGTGCAGTGATGGACCCCGTGATCCCGATCGCCGATCCGCTGCCGCTGCCCGCGCCGCCGCTCTTGTCGTGGGCGCTGCTGCAACTGACCTTCCTGCTCCACCTGCTGGCGATGAACGTCGTCTGGGGCGGCTCGCTGCTCGCGCTGCACTGGCGCCTCTCGCGGCGCGAGGAGGACGCCGCCCACCGGGCCGCCCTGCTCGCCTTCTTCGCGAAGGCGCTGCCGGTGGCGATCGCCGCGGCCGTCACCCTGGGCGTCGCCCCGCTGCTCTTCGTCCAGGTGCTGTACGGGCGGCTGTTCTTCACCAGCGCGATCCTGATGGCCGCCTTCTGGCTCTCGGTGGTGCCGCTGGTGATCGTGGCGTACTACGGCGCCTACCTGATCGCGTTCCGCGGCGAGGCGCTCGGATCGCGCGCGCGGTGGGTCGCGGGCGTCGTCGCCCTGCTGTTCACGGCGGTCGCCTTCCTCTACACCGCCAACTTCACGCAGATGCTCAGGCCCGACACGTTTCTCGCGGCCTACCGCGCCGAGGGCCGCGGCCTCGTGCTGAGCCTCGCCGATCCCACGTTCTGGCCGCGACTGCTGCACACGCTGTTCGGCGCCGTGGCCGTCGCCGGGCTCGGGGTCGCGCTCTACGGCGCGTGGCGCCGCGGCGACGCCCCGGATCTCTCGGCCTGGGCGATCCGCCGCGGCACGACCGCGTTCGGCGTGTCGACCGCGGTGAACATCGTGATCGGGCTCGTCTACCTGATGACGCTGCCGCGGCCGGTGCTGCTCGGCCTGGTGGGCGGCGACGCCCACGGCACCGGTCTGCTGGTCCTGGGCATCGTGCTGGCGGTCGGCATCGCCGGGCACGGCCTCTTCGCGCTGGGCGCGAAGGACCCGGTCAAGGCGACGACGGCGCTGGCCGGCACCCTGCTGCTGACCGTCGTGGTGATGGTCCTGCTGCGCGACCGGGTGCGCACGCTCAGCCTGCACCTGGCGGGCTTCGAGCAGCCCGCGACGGTCGCCGCGCAGTGGGGACCGTTCCTCGTCTTCGCCGCCTGCCTGCTGGCGGCGGTGGGGACCATCGCCTGGATGGCGCGCGCGCTGGCCCGCGGGGCGAAGATGGCCTGACCGGCGCGCCGTCCGGGCCGGGGAAGGGGTGTCGGAGGTGGCGGAGGCTCGGCATCGCGTCGCTTCGGCTTGCGGACTGGCGGCGGCTGCCCTCGGCGTCCTCGGCATCCTCGGCTGGGTGACGCCCTGGCGCGTCCTCGGCACCTTCGATCCCGGGTCGCCGATCCCGATGGCGGCGAGCGCGGGGGTCGGGTTCGTGGCGCTCGGCCTGGCGATGGCGCTGGAGGGCGCGGGCCGGGCACGACGCCTCGTGCTGGCGATCGCGGTGACGCTGCTCGTTGCCTCCCTCGTTCACCTCGCGCAGGTGCCCGCGCAGGTCCGGGCGCTCAATCCCTACCTGGACCTCGACCTGCGCTCCATCTCGCTGCCGCGCTACGGGATCATGTCGCCGGCCGTGGCGCTCGTCTGGTTCTTCGTCGCCGTCGGGCTGCTCGGCTGCCGCCTCGAGCGCCAGCTGCGGCTGGTGCGGGTCGCCACCGGGCCGGTGGGCGGGCTGCTCGCGGCGATCGGCAGCGCCGGGGCCCTGGGTTACATCTACCGCGCGCCGGACCTTTACCGCGGCCTCTTCATTCCGCTGGCGCTGCCGACGGCGCTCGCGATCGCCGTGCTGGGCACGGGCCTCGTGGCCCTGGCGCCGGCCGACGGGGTGCCGCTGCGCTGGCTGCTGGGGACGTCGGCCCAGGCCCGCCTGCTGCGGGCCTTCCTGCCGCTGGCCCCGGCCGTCCTCGCGGTCGACGCCGCGCTGAGCCCGCTGGGACTCGAGCGCGTGGCGCCGAGCCTCCATCAGGTGCTGGGGGCCGCGCTGTCCGCCCTGGTCGTGGTCGTGGTGGTGGCCTTCGCGTCGCGCGGCCTCGGGCGCCTGATCGACCGCGCCGAGCAGGACCGTGAGCGCGCCCGCCGCGCGGAGCAGGCGCTGCAGGAGCAGCGCGCGCAGGCCCGGAAGCTGGAAGCGGTCGGCCGCCTCGCCGGCGGCGTCGCCCACGACTTCAACAACCTGCTCGGCGTCATCGTCGGACACGCGGAGCACCTGCGGTCGGGGCTCGGCGGCGCCCAGCGCGAGCGCCTCGAGCTGATCCTGGCGGCCGCCCATCGCGGCGCGGGCCTGACCCGCGACCTGCTGGCGGTCGGCCAGCGCCAGCTGGTGATGCCGCGCCCCCTGGACCTCGGGGAACGGGTGGGCGCCCTCGAGCCGCGGCTGCGCGAAGCCGTCGGCGCGTCGATCGAGTTGCGGATCGCCGCGGGCCAGGCCGGCGCCTGGGCCGATCCCGAGGAGCTGGAGGAGTTGCTGCTGCGCCTCTGCACGAACGCCCGCGACGCGATGCCGGACGGCGGGCGGCTCGAGATCACGACCTCGGCGATCGAGCTCGCCGAGCCGGAGGCCGGCGCGCTCGAGCCGATCCCGCCGGGCCGCTACGCGCTGCTGCAGGTCGCCGACACCGGGGCCGGGATCGCGCCCGAGGCCCTGCCCAACCTCTTCGAGCCCTTCTACTCGTCCCACGCGCTCGGCCCTGGACGGGCGCGCGGGCTCGGGCTGGCGGCCGTCTACGGGATCGCCAAGCGCGCGGACGGTTACGTGTCGGTCGCCAGCGAGGTCGGCCGCGGCTCCCGGTTCCGCGTCTACCTGCCGAGCCTGGACGCGGCGCCCGAGGCCAGCTGGCCCGCGGTGGCCCCGGCCGAGCCCGCGGCCGCCGCGCCGGGCGCGCGTCCCACCGTGCTGCTGGCCGAGGACGAGCCGGAGCTGCGCGACATCGTGCGCGAGATGCTGGAGGGCGAGGGCTTCGAGGTCGTGGCCGCCGAAGACGGGCGGCAGGCGGCCGAGCTGGCCGAGGGCCGGTCGATCGACGTGGTCGTCACCGACGTCGTGATGCCGGGCCTCGACGGGCGCGCGCTGGTCGAGGCGCTGGCCGCGCGGGGCCAGCGGCCCGGCGTCGTGTTCGTCTCGGGCTACACCGACGACATCCTCGGCCGCAGCGGCGGGCTGCCCGCGGGCGCCGCGTTCCTCGGCAAGCCGTTCTCCGCCGAGGCGCTCGTTCGCGAGGTGCGCCGGACGCTCGCCGCGGGGCGGTGAGCCGATCCGGCCGCGTTTCGCGCATCATCGGGTGTTGTGAGCCTGCGCGCGAAGCTGGAGCAACTGCCGCTGCGGCCCGGCGTGTACCTGTTCAAGGACGCCGCCGGGACCATCCTGTACGTGGGCAAGGCCCGCGTGCTGCGGGACCGGGTGCGCTCCTACTTCCAGCCGGGGCGCCCGCTGGAGCCGCGCCGCGACGCGCTGGTCGCCGAGGTGGCGGACCTCGATCTCGTGATCACCGACACCGAGATGGAGGCGCTGGCGCTCGAGAACAACCTGATCAAGCGCCACCGCCCGCGCTACAACGTGCTGCTGCGCGACGACAAGAACCACCCGTGGCTGAAGCTGACGCTCGCCGAGGAGTACCCCCGCCTGCACGTGGTGCGGCGGGTGGGGGAGGACGGGGCGGTCTACGGCGGCCCGTACATCCCCGCCCATCTCGGCCGCAAGACCGCCACCCTCGCGCGGAGGCTGTTCGGCATCCGCTCCTGCCGCGAGGAGCTGAACGGGCGCCGGCCGCGGCCGTGCCTGCAGTACCAGATCCAGCGCTGCCTGGCGCCGTGCGTCGCGGAGATCTGCAGCCCGGAGCGCTACCGGGCGGCCGCCCGCGACGCGGCGGCGTTCCTCGAGGGGCGCACGGACGACGTGCTGGCGCGGCTGCGCGCCGAGATGGCGGCGGCCGCGGAGCAGGAACGCTACGAGCACGCCGCGACGCTGCGTGACCAGGTCCACGCCCTCGAGCGGCTGGAGGCGCCCCAGAAGATCACGACCACCGAGCTCGAGGAGCGTGACCTGTTCGCCGCCCACCGCGAGGGCGAGCGCGCGGCGCTGCAGGTGTTCGTGGTGCGCGACGGGCGGGTCGTGGCCCGCGAGGGCTTCCTGCTCGACCGCGTGACCGACGGCGAAGCGCTGCTCGAGACGGCGATCGCCCAGTACTACGGTTCCGGCCGCCACGTGCCGCGGGAGCTGCTGGTGCCCGAGCCGCTGCCCGCGGCGGAGGCGCTCGAGGCCTGGCTGTCGGCGAAGCGCGGCGCCCGGGTCCGGCTGCGGGTGCCGCAGAGGGGCGAGAAGGTGCGGCTGCTGGAACTCGTGCAGAAGAACGCGCGCCTCGCCTTCGACCTCGAGTGGAAGCACCCGCGCCAGCAGTCCGAGCAGATCCTGCGCAGCCTGCGCGACCTGCTCGACCTGGAGACGGAGCCGCGGCGGATCGAGTGCTTCGACATCTCCAACCTGCAGGGCTCGGACGTCGTGGCCTCGATGGTGTGCTTCGAGGACGGGGCGCCGAAGAAGTCCGACTACCGCAAGTTCAAGGTGCGGGGCCTGACGGGGACGCCCGACGACTTCGCCTCGATGCGCGAGGTGGTCGGCCGTCGCTACCGGCGCCTGCTCGAGGAGGGGCGCGAACTGCCGGACCTGGTGCTGATCGACGGCGGCAAGGGCCAGCTCGGGGCGGCGCTGGAAGCGCTCGCGGAGCTGGGGCTGGGCGACCAGCCGGTCGCCAGCCTGGCCAAGCGCGAGGAGCTGATCTTCGTCGCGGGCCGCGACGAGCCCGTGGCGCTGCCGCGCGAGTCGCCCGTGCTGCAGCTCGTGCAGCGGGTGCGCGACGAGGCCCACCGCTTCGCGGTCGGCTTCCATCGCCTGCGCCGGGACAAGCGGACGCTCACGTCCGAGCTGGACGCGATCCCCGGCGTGGGCCCGGCCACCCGCCGCAAGTTGTTGTCCCGCTTCGGCTCGGTGCGTGGGGTGCGTGGCGCCAGCGAGGCCGAGCTGGCGCTGGCCGCGGGGCCGGCCGTGGCGCGACGTGTGGTGGATCACTTCAAGCGGGAACCCGCGGGTTGAGAATCGAGCCCGTCAACTGTCCTAGAATCGGCAGCGCCATGGGCATCCCCATCTGGATCTCGACCGGCGTCGACGCCGCGGCGCGGCGGCTGGACCTGCTCGGCGACCCCGAGTCGGACCCGGCCAGCGATCGCGACGCGGCGCTCGGCCTGCGGCGCCCGCGCGTGCTGCTGGTCGACGACGAGGAGGACGTGCGCCTGCTGGTGTCGCACATCCTGGCCGACACCGGGTACCAGGTCGAGACGGTCGCCAACGGCCGCGACGCCCTGCGGCGGATCGCCGAGACCAGGCCGGACCTCGTCCTGCTCGACCTGATGATGCCGGAGCTGGACGGCTGGCAGGTGCTCTCCGCGCTGCGCGAGAGCGTCGACGCGCCGCCCGTGCTCGTGCTCTCGGCCTACTGCGACGACCGCAAGGCCGTGGCCCTGGGCGCCCGCGGCTGGGTCCGCAAGCCGTTCGACTACAGGGCCCTGCTGAAGGCCTGCTCGGGCATCCTCGAACCGGGCGAGTAGCCCGGCCCCGGCGTTCCTTCCCGTGCTAGGATCGCCGCTTCCACGGACAGCCCCGCTCCGCCGCGAGCGCCGCTAGCCGGCATCCTTACGCTTCTTCTTCCGACACCATGAGCCAGCCTCGAATCCTCTCCGGCATGCGCCCGACCGGGCCCCTGCACCTCGGCCACCTGACCGGTGCGATCGACAACTGGGTGCGCCTGCAGGAGACCCACGCCTGCTTCTACTCGATCGTCGACTGGCACGCTCTGACCACCGACTACGCGGACCCCTCGGCCGTGAAGGAGAACGTGCTCGAGGTGGCGACCGACTGGCTGGCGGCGGGCCTCGACCCCGCGCGCTCGACGCTGTTCATCCAGAGCCACGTGCCCGAGCACGCGGAACTGCACCTGCTGCTGTCGATGATCGTGCCGGTGCCGTGGCTGGAGCGGGTGCCGACGTACAAGGAGCAGCAGCAGAACCTGGCGGGCAAGGACCTCTCGACCTACGGCTTCCTCGGCTACCCGCTGCTGCAGACGGCGGACATCATCGTCTACAAGGCGGACGCGGTGCCGGTGGGCGAAGACCAGGCGCCCCACGTCGAACTGACCCGCGAGGTCGTGCGCCGCTTCAACAACTTCTACGGGCCGGTGTTCCCGGAGCCGAAGACGCTGCTGACGCCGGTGCCGCGCATCCCCGGCACCGACGGCCGGAAGATGTCGAAGTCGTACGGCAACGCCATCTACCTCAAGGACTCGCCCGAAGAGGTGCGCGCGAAGCTGCGGCCGATGGTCACCGACCCGGCCCGCCAGCGCCGCAAGGACCCGGGCGACCCCGACAAGTGTCCGGTGTTCGACCTGCACCGCGCCTTCTCGCCGCGGGAGACGCAGGAGTGGGCGGCCGCCGGCTGCCGCGCGGCGTCGATCGGCTGCCTGGACTGCAAGGGCAAGCTCGCGGACTACCTCGTCGAGCGCCTGGCGCAGATCCACGCCCGGCGACCGGAGTTCGCCGCGCGCCCCGACACCGTGTGGGACATCCTGCGCGACGGCGCCCGCCGCGCCCGCGAGACGGCGGCCGCGACGATGGACGAGGTCCGCGCGGCCCTCAAGATCCGTTACTGACGGACGGACGAACGTGAACGAGCCGGAAGAAACACCGGGGCCCGAGGCCACGGAGAGCGAGCCGTCGTCGCCGCCGACGCCGGCGGAGCCCGGCGCCGCGGACGCGGGCGGCCCGGCCGCCGCCGCCACGGGCCGCCCGCTCATTCCGGAGCACGTCGAGTCCACGCTGCCGGAGGACGTGCCCCAGATCCAGCTCGCCGAGTTCGAGGGGCCGCTCGACCTGCTGCTGTACCTGATCCGCCGCGACAAGCTCGACATCCACGACCTGCCGATCGCGCCGATCACCCGCCAGTACATGCAGTACCTCGAGCTGATGCGCGAGCTGAACCTCGACGTCGCCGGCGAGTTCATGGTGATGGCGGCGACGCTGATCCACATCAAGAGCAAGCTGCTGGTGCCGCTGGAGCCGACCGAGGCCCAGGGCGAGGAGGAGCAGGAGGACCCGCGCGAGGCGCTGGTGCGGCGGCTGCTCGAGTTCGAGCGCTACAAGGAGGCCGCGGGCCTGCTCCACCACAAGCGCGAGATCCGCTCCGCGACCTTCACCCGGCCCGACACCGCGCTGCCGAAGTTCGACGACGCCGGCGAGGAGATGCTCGAGGCCAGCCTGTTCGACCTGGTCGCGGCCTTCAAGGAGATGCTCGACCGCCGCAAGGTGCTGGTCCAGCACGAGGTCGAGTCCGAGGGCAAGAGCATCGAGCAGCGCATGGACGAGGTGCTCGCCGAGGTCAAGGAAGGCGAGTCGCTGGAGTTCCTCGAGCTGTTCCGCGAGCAGCGCACGAAGGCCGACATGATCGTCACCTTCCTCGCGCTGCTGGAGCTGATCCGGCTCAAGAAGGTGAAGGTGTACCAGCGCGGGATCTTCGGCGGCATCCGCGTGTTCCGGCCCGTCGGCCCGCCGGTCGACGGCGCGCCGCAGCTTTCGGTGTAGGAAGAGATGCACGACGAGGACGAGAAGCAGGAACCGGTCGAGGCCACCGACGAGAGCACGGCGGAGCCCGCCAGCGAGGCGGCCGAGGGGCTCGAAGCGACTCCCGAGGCTGTGCCTGGCGCCGAGGCGCGCGGCGAGATGGACGAGGCGGAGCCCGAGTACGAGGTGCCTCCGCAGGAGGTGCGGGCCATCCTCGAGGCGTTGATCTTCGCGTCGCCCGAGCCGATCACGCCGCGCCAGATCGGCCAGGTGCTGGGCGACGTGCCGAAGGAGACGTGGCAGGAGCAGCTCGAGTCGCTGCGCGAGGACTACGCGCGCGAGGGCCGCGGCCTGCAACTGGTCGAGGTCGCCGGCGGCTGGCAGATCACGACCCGCCCCGAGTGCAACGACCGCGTGCGCGAGCTGCTCGACCCCAAGGGCGCGTCGCGGCTGTCGATCCAGGCCCTCGAGACGCTGGCCGTGATCGCCTACAAGCAGCCGGTGACGCTGCCCGAGGTGATCGAGCTGCGCGGCGTCAAGTCCGGCGGCGTGATCAAGACCCTGCTCGAGAAGCGGCTGATCAAGATCGTCGGCCGCAAGGAAGTCGTCGGCCGGCCGATGCTGTACGGCACGACCCGCGACTTCCTGCTGCAGTTCGGGCTCAAGGACCTGTCGGAGCTGCCGAAGATCGAGGAGTTCGCCGACGTGCTCGGCGAGGAGGTCGACGTGGTCGGCCTCAAGCGCGCGATCGAGGCGCCGCGACCGGTCGAGATCCCGCTGTCGGAAGCGGACCCGACTGCCGAGGCCGCGCCGACGGTGGAAGCCGAGACGACCTTGACGGCGCCCGAGGCGGGCGCGACGGAGGTCGCCCCCGAGGCTCCCGAGGCGCCGCCGGACCCGGAAGAACCGCCCGCCCCCGCCGAGCCCGGCGCGTAGAATCGCCCCGTCATGCAGGAGCGCTTGCAGAAGATCCTGTCGCGGGCGGGGATCGCCTCCCGCCGCGGCGCCGAGGTCGTGATCGAGCAGGGCCGCGTCCGCGTCAACGGCACGGTCGTCAAGGAGCTCGGCGCCAAGGCCGACCTCGAGGTCGACGACATCCGCGTCGACGACGTGCGGCTCAGGGCCCCGCGCGAGAAGACCTACCTGCTGCTCAACAAGCCCAAGGGCGTGGTCGCCACCCGCCACGACCCCGAGGGCCGGCGCACCGTGATGGACCTGGTGCCGCCGGTCGCCGGGCTGTTCCCCGTGGGCCGCCTCGACGTCGGCACCGAGGGCCTGATCCTGCTCACCAACGACGGCGCCTTCGCGGAGCGCGTGTCGCACCCGCGCTACGAGGTGCCGCGCGTGTACCACGCCAAGGTGCGCGGCGTGCTCGACGAGCCGACGCTGCACAAGCTGACCGAGGGCGTGTTCTCGGACGGCGAGCGGCTGCGCGCCGACGCCGCCCGCATCCTCGAGGCCGGCAACAACTCGTGGCTGGAGCTGCGGCTGCACGAGGGCAAGAACCGCGAGGTGCGGCGGCTGCTCGAGGCCGCGGGGCATCCCGTCTCCAAGCTGCGCCGGGTCTCGATCGGCCCGGTGACCGACCGCGGGCTCGAGGTGGGCGCGTACCGTCAGCTCCTGCCGCAGGAAGTCGCGGCACTGCTGCGCGGTGCGGGACCGCGCGAGAAACGGCCCGCGCACCCGCGCGCGAAGCCGGCGCCGAAGGCGCCTCGTCGCGAGGAACGCCGCGGCCGGCCACCGGGCTTCGGGCCGAAGGCGGGCCAGGCGGCCGAGCGCCCGCGCAGCGAGCGGACCTCGGGCGAGCGGACGGGCGGGCGCGGCGCCCTCGCGCCGCGCGCCGGCAAGGGCGGCTTCACCCGCGGCAGCGTCCGCGGCGGTCGCGGCCGCGGCCCGCGCACGGGGGGGCGATGAACACCCGCATTCCGCAGCCGGCGCACCTCGAGGGCCTCGAGCGTTACGAGGCCGGCATGTCGCTCGACGAGTTCGAGCGCACCTGCGGGCTGCCCCGCGTCTACAAGCTCGCCTCCAACGAGAACCCGCTCGGCCCCTCGCCGCGGGCGATGGCCGCGGCGGCGGATGCCGTGCGCCGCGTGCACCTCTATCCCGACGGGCCGGGCACGAAGCTGCGCGAGGCGCTGGCGGGGCGGCTCGGCGTGAGCGGCGAGATGGTCGCGATCGGCAACGGATCGACCGACCTGATCGACCTGCTGGCCCGCTCCTTCCTCGGTCCCGACGACGAAGGCCTGACCGGCAGCGCGGCCTTCGCCCGCTTCCGCCAGTGCGTCGCGGCCCGCAATCACCACGCGCGCCTGGTCCCGATGAAGGACCACGGCCTGGACGTCGAGGCGCTGGCCGCGGCCGTCACGCCGCGGACCCGGCTCGTGTTCCTGCCCAACCCCAACAACCCGACCGGCACCTGGAACACCGCGGCCGAGGTCGACGCGCTGCTCGCGAGGCTGCCGGCGGGCGCGCTGCTGATCCTCGACGAGGCCTACCGCGAGTTCGCGGAAGGCACGCCGGGCTACCCGGACGGCCTGGCGCTGGTGAAGGCCGGCGCCCCGGTCGTCGTGCTGCGCACGTTCTCGAAGGCGTACGGCCTGGCCGGGCTGCGGGTCGGCTACGCGATCGGCGCGCCGGAGGTGATCTCCGCGATCGACACCGTGCGCGAGCCGTTCAACACCAACCTCGTGGGCCAGGCCGCGGCGCTGGCCGCGCTCGACGACGAGGCCCACCTGAAGGCGACGCTCGCGCTCAACGGCGTCGAGCGCGAGCGGGTTGCGGCCGCGTTGCGCTCGCGCGGCCTGCGCGTGCTGCCGAGTCTCGCCAACTTCCTGTGCGTCGAGACGGCGCCGCGGCCGGGCGTGGACGTGTTCAAGGCGCTGCTGGGCCACGGCGTGATCGTGCGCCCGCTGGGCCCGTACGGCATGCCGGGCTTCCTGCGCGTCTCGATCGGCACGGCCGAAGAGAACGACGCGTTCCTGGCGGCGCTCGCGAAGGTGCTCGCGGCGTGACCGAGCGCCGGCTGGTCATCGCTCTGGACGGGCCGTCCGGTGCGGGCAAGTCGACGGCCGGCCGCGGGCTCGCGGAGCGCCTGGGCTACACGTTCATCGACACCGGGGCGATGTACCGCGCGCTGGCCCTGAAGGCGCTGCGGGCCGGCGTCGCGACGGACGACGGCGAGGAGCTCGCCTCGCTGCTCTCCCGCACGGCGATCGCGCTCGCGGACGCCGGCCGCGCGGTGAGCCTGGACGGCGAAGACGTGTCGGCGGCGATCCGCACCCGCGAGGTCAGCGACGCCGCGTCGCGGGTTGCGGCCCACGGCGCCGTGCGCCGGGCGATGGTCGAGCGCCAGCAGGAGATGGGGCGCGCCGGCGGCGTGGTGATGGACGGCCGCGACATCGGCACCGCGGTGTTCCCGGGCGCCGACGTCAAGTTCTTCGTGCTGGCCGATCCCGCCCGCCGCGCCGAGCGCCGCCATCGCGAACTGCAGGCCGCGGGCCAGGCGGCGGACCTGAAGGCGATCGAGCAGGACGTGCGGGAGCGTGACCAGCGCGACACCACGCGCGCGGAGTCGCCGCTCGTGCGGGCCGCGGACGCCGTCGACGTCGACACCACCGACCTCGGCCCCGACGAGGTCGTGGAGCGCATGCTCGCGATCGTGCGCGAGCGCTCCGCCGTCCCCGCCCGCTGAACGGATCGCGCCGCGACCGCGGCGCTAGAATCGGCGCGCCTCCGGGCGGAAAGGACGGTGCCAGATGGTGCCCCCCGCGCGCGTCGCGCTTTCCCTCGTCCTCCTCGTCGGCCTGGCCTCGGCTGCCGACGCCCGTACACCGGCCCCCGCGGGGCCGGCGCCGGCCTTCGACAAGAGCGCGCTCCAGGCCCTGACGTGGCGCTCGATCGGGCCCTACCGCGGAGGCCGCTCGGTCGCGGCCGCGGGCGTGGAGAGCCAGCCGAACGTCTACTACTTCGGCGCCACCGGCGGCGGCGTGTTCAAGACGACCAACGGCGGCGTCGACTGGAAGCCCGTCACGGACGGCCAGGTCGGCACCGGCTCGGTGGGGGCGATCGCCGTCGCGGAGTCGGACCCCAATGTCGTCTACGTCGGCATGGGCGAGGCCTGCCTGCGCGGCAACCTCTCGCACGGCGACGGCGTCTACAAGTCCGTCGACGCGGGCAAGACCTGGACGCGCGTCGGCCTCGAGGAGACGCGCCACGTGGGCGCCGTGGTCGTGCACCCGGCGAATGCCGACCTCGTCTACGTCGCCGCCGTCGGCCACGCCTTCGGCCCCAACCCGCAGCGCGGCGTGTTCCGCAGCCGCGACGGCGGCGGGAACTGGGAGCGGGTGCTGTTCGTCGACGAGAACACCGGCGCGGTCGCGCTGGCGATGGACCCGTCGAACCCGCGGGTGCTGTTCGCCGGCATGTACCAGGTGCGGCGCACTCCGTGGGGCTTCGACAGCGGCGGCCCGGGCAGCGGCCTGTGGAAATCGACCGACGGCGGCGACACGTGGAAGAAGATCGAGGGCGGCGGCCTGCCGAAGGGAGTGTGGGGCCGCGTCGACGTCAGCGTCTCCGGAGCGAACCCCGAGCGCGTCTACGCGGTGATCGAGGCGGAAGAAGGCGGCGTGTTCCGCTCGAACGACGGCGGCCAGAGCTGGACCCGGACCAACGAGGACCGCCGCCTGCGCCAGCGCGCCTGGTACTACACCCACGTCTACGCCGACCCGCAGAACGCCGACGTCGTCTACGTCCTGAACGTCCAGTTCTTCCGCTCCCGCGACGGGGGCCGGACGTTCGAGGTGGTGCGCACGCCGCACGGCGACAACCACGACCTGTGGATCGCGAAGGGTGACCCGAAGCGGATGATCAGCGCCGACGACGGCGGGGCCCACGTCTCGTTCGACGGCGGCGCGACCTGGTCGCGCCAGGACAACCAGGCGACGGCGCAGATGTACCACGTGATCGCCGACGACTCCTTTCCTTACCGCGTCTACGGCGCCCAGCAGGACAACTCGACGGTCTCGATCCCGAGCCGCACGAGCGGCATGGGGATCGACGCGGCCGACTGGTTCCCGGTCGGCGGCTGCGAGAGCGGCTACATCGCGCCGAAGCCCGGGGACCCGAACGTCGTCTACGCCGGCTGCTACGGCGGCCAGATCACCCGCTACGACCACCGCACGCGCCAGGAGCGCGACGTCACGGTGTGGCCCGAGAACCCGATGGGCTGGGGTGCCGAGGGCATGAAACACCGCTTCCAGTGGACGTTCCCGATCGTGGTTTCGCCGCACGACCCGGAGGTCGTCTACGCGGCCGGCAACCGAGTGTTCCGCACCCGCGACGGAGGCGGGAGCTGGGAGCCGATCAGCCCTGACCTGACACGCAACGACCCCACGAAGCTCGGGCCGTCCGGCGGCCCGGTCACCAAGGACAACACCAGCGTCGAGTACTACGGAACCGTGTTCGCGTTCGCCGAGTCGAAGCTCGAGAAGGGCCTGCTGTGGGCGGGCTCCGACGACGGCCTCGTCCACGTCTCCCGCGACGGAGGCGCTTCCTGGACGAACGTGACGCCGAAGGACCTGCCCGAGTGGAGCCTGATCAGCCAGCTCGACCCCTCGCCCCACGCGGCGGGCACGCTGTTCCTGGCGGCGAACCGCTACAAGCTGGCCGACGACCGGCCGTACGTCTACGTGACCACGGACTTCGGGCAGACCTGGCGGCGGATCACGAGCGGGCTGCCGGCGAACGCGTTCGTGCGCGCGGTGCGCCAGGACCCGGTCAACCCCGCGTTGCTCTTCGCCGGCACCGAGCTCGGCATGTTCGCCTCGTTCGACGGCGGCGCGGCGTGGCAGGCACTGCAACTGAACCTGCCGGTGGTCCCGATCACCGATCTCGTGGTCAAGGACGACGACGTCGTGGTGGCGACCCAGGGCCGCTCGTTCTGGATCCTCGACGACATCGCGCCACTGCGGCAGATGACGAAGACGACGGCGGCGGCGAGCGCCCACCTGTACGCGCCTTCGCCCGCGTACCGCTTCTTCGGGGTCGCGTTCCCGATCCCCAACCGCGGCCAGAACCCGCCGAACGGCGCGCTCTTCTACTACTCGCTGAAGGAGGAGCCGAAAGCCGACCAGGAAGTCACGCTCGAGGTCCTCGACGCGGGCGGCGCGCTCGTGCGCCGGTTCTCGAGCAGGCCCGATCCGGACAAGAAGGGCGGCGGCGGCTTCCTGGCCGAGATGTTCGGGATCACCACGCCGCCGGACCAGTTGCCCGCGAAGGCGGGCCTCAACCGCTTCGCCTGGGACCTGCGTTACCCCGAGGCCACCCGCTTCGACGGGATGATCCTGTGGAGCGGCGGCACGGACGGCCCGGTCGCGGTGCCCGGGAAGTACCAGGCGCGGCTGACGGCGGGCGGCCAGGTGCTGACCCAGGCCTTCGAGGTCCGCAAGGACCCGCGCCTGTCGGTCACCCAGGAGGAGCTGCAGCGCCAGTTCGACCTCGCGCTGAAGATCCGCGACAAGCTGTCCGAGACTCACGACGCGATCCGCCGCCTCCGCGACGTGCGCGAGCAGGCGAAGTCGGCCGCGGAGCGCGCGAAGGGCTCTGCCGGGGAGAAGGCCGTCGCCGAGGCGGCCGAGGCGCTGGCGAAGAAGCTGACCGCGGTCGAGGAGGCGCTGTACCAGACGAAGAACAAGTCGAGCCAGGACCCGCTCAACTATCCGATCCGGCTCAACGACAAGCTGGCCGGCCTCGGCAGCGTCGTGCGCAGCGCGGACGCGGCGCCGACGGCGCAGAGCCTCGCGGTCTGGGACGACCTGGCCGGCCGCATCGACAGGGAACTGGCCATGCTGAAGCGCACGCTGGACGAGGACGTGCCGGCGTTCGTCAAGCTGGTGGAAGAACAGCACGTGCCCGCGATCGTGCTGCGGGACGCGAAGAAGTAGTCCGGGCGGGCCGAGCAGCCCCCCCGGGGATGGAGGAAACCGACATGAATCGCACCTGGATCACGCTCGCCGTCGCCGTGTCGCTCTCCGGAGCGGCCGGGGCGCAGAACCCGCCGCCGGCCGCGGACGACCCGTACGGCTGGCTCGAGGACGTCGGCGGCGACAAGCCGCTCGCGTGGGCGAAGGAGCGCAACGCCGAGGCCGAGAAGGAGCTGTCGGGCTCGCCCGAGTTCGCGGCGCTGAAGGCCGACCTGCGCGCCATCCTCGACTCGAAGGCGCGCATCCCGTACGTGCAGAAGCGCGGCGCGCACTTCTACAACTTCTGGCGCGACGCTAAGAACCCCAAGGGACTGTGGCGGCGCACGACGCTCGAGGAGTATCGGAAGGCCGAGCCGGCGTGGGAGGTCGTGATCGACCTCGACGCGCTGGCCGCGGCGGAGAAGGAGAGCTGGGTCTGGAAGGGCGCCCAGCTCCTGAAGCCGGACTACAAGCGGGCGCTCGTGTTCCTGTCGCGCGGCGGCGCCGACGCCACGGTCACCCGCGAGTACGACGTCGAGAAGCGGGCCTTCGTCGAAGACGGCTTCTTCCTGCCCGAGGCCAAGGGCGGTGCGTCGTGGATCGACATCGACACGGTGTACGTCGGCACCGACTTCGGGCCGGGCTCGATGACGACCTCGGGCTACCCGCGGGTCGCCAGGCTGTGGAAGCGCGGCACCCCGCTTTCGGCCGCGACGACGGTGTTCGAGGGGCAGCCCACCGACGTCTCGGTCAGCGCCTCCTTCGACGACACGGAGGGCTTCGCTCGCCACTTCGTGCGGCGCGGGATCGCCTTCTACAAGAGCCAGACCTTCCTCCGCAAGACCGACGGCACGCTGGTCCGGATCGAGATCCCCGAGGACGCCAACCTCGACGTCCACCGCGAGTGGATGACGGTCGAGCTGCGCACGCCGTGGACGGTGAACGGCAGGACCTGGCCGGGCGGGGCGTTGCTGGTCACGAGGTTCGACGACTTCATGGCCGGCAAGCGCGATTTCGCCGCGCTGTTCGAGCCGACCCCGAACAGCTCGCTGGCAGGCGCAACCTGGACCCGCAACCACCTGATCCTCAACGTGCTCGCGGACGTCAAGAACGTGCTGAGCGTGCTGACGCCGCCGGCGGCCGGGGCGGGCGCCTGGAAGCGCGAGTCGTTCGCGGGCGCGCCCCCGTTCTCGACGGTTTCCGTGGGCGCCGTCGACGCGGACGAGTCCGACGAGTACTTCATGAACGTCAGCGGCTACCTGAACCCCGCCAGCCTGCATTACGGCAAGGTCGGAGCGGCGCCCGAGAAGCTGAAGGAGCAGCCGGCGTTCTTCGACGCGTCCGGCCTCGAGGTCAGCCAGCACTTCGCCACCTCGAAGGACGGCACCCGCGTGCCGTACTTCCAGGTCGCCCCGAAGGGGATGGCGCTGGACGGCTCGCACCCGACCCTGCTCTACGGGTACGGCGGCTTCGAGGTCTCGATGACGCCGGGCTACAGCGCGTCGGCGGGCCGCGGCTGGCTGAGCCAGGGCGGCGTCTACGTCGTCGCCAACATCCGCGGCGGCGGCGAGTACGGCCCGCGCTGGCACCAGGCGGCGCTGAAGCAGAACCGGCTCCGCGCATTCGAGGACTTCGCCGCGGTGGCGGAGGACCTGATCGCCCGCAAGGTCACCTCGCCGAAGCACCTCGGCATCCAGGGCGGCTCCAACGGCGGGCTGCTGACCGGCAACATGACGGTGCTCTACCCGCAGCTCTTCGGCGCCGTCGTCTGCCAGGTGCCGCTGCTCGACATGCAGCGCTACTCGAAGCTGCTGGCCGGCGCCTCGTGGATGGCCGAGTACGGCGACCCCGACAAGCCGGAGGAGTGGGCGTTCATCCAGGGCTTCTCGCCCTACCACCTGGTGAAGAAGGACGCGAGGTACCCGCCGGTGCTGTTCACCACGTCGACCCGCGACGACCGCGTGCACCCCGGCCACGCGCGGAAGATGATGGCGAAGATGAAGGACATGGGCCACGACGTGCGCTACTACGAGAACATCGAGGGCGGCCACGGCGGGGCAGCGAACAACGAGCAGGCGGCGCACATGCAGGCGCTCGCCTACTCGTTCCTGTGGTCGAAGCTGAAGTAGTCCGGTCTACCGGGTGCGGACGTGGACGCCGCCGTTCGTCGTCCGCACCCGGATCGGGGCCCCGCCCGCGCCGAGGTCGGCGCGGATCTCGCCCTTGCGGATGCCCTCGACCTTCAGCGGCAGGTCCACGTCGAGGCCGCCGTTGACGGTGCCGGTCTCGAGCCGCGCGTTGTAGCCGCCGGGCAGCGTCAGGTGCACGCCGCCGTTCGTGGTCTCGAGGTTCAGCCCCTCGCCTTTCCACGCGGAGCCCGTCGCCCGCACGTGGATGCCGCCGTTGGTGGTGCGGCCCTCGACGGCGCCCGCCACGTCCTCGAGGTGCAGCCCGCCGTTGGTCGTCTGCAGCGCGATGCGCCCCTCGACGCCGGTGACGTGCAGGCCGCCGTTGGTCGAGCGCAGGTCGAGGTCGGTGCGGGCCGGCACCTTGATCCGGTAGGAGACGTGCCAGCCCTGGCCGCGGCGGGTCGTCGGACCCTCCGCGCGGATCGTCCCCTGGGCCACGATCTGCACCTGGTCCGCGAGCGCCTTCGCCTCGGCCGCGTCGGCCGCTTCGGCCACCACCTTGGCCTCGAGGCCGATGCCCGGGCCGCTCCACGTCTCGACCTGGATGCCGCCGTTGGGGCGGGCGTCGACGGCGAGCGGGCCGCGAGTCGGCTCCAGCTTCAGCTCGCGGACCTCGCAGTGGCGTTCGCGGTCCCGGTTCCAGGAACGGTCTTCGGCGCACCAGTCGCCCGCCGAAGCGGGGAGGGCGCAGGCGGCGACGAGCACGGCGGCGGCAGTCTTCATGGTCCTTCTTCTCCTCGCCCCTGAGATGCCGCCCGGCGGGCGAAGGTTGTCATCCAGCGCACTGGACCGCCGGGTATCATCGGGGACGTGAAGATCCTCTCCCTGTCGCTCCTCGCCGCCGCCCTCGCCGTGCCCGCCGCCGCCCAGGACGCCGCCCAGGTCAAGCGCGGCTTCGAGCTCTACAAGCAGAAGAACTGCCAGATGTGTCACCAGCTCGGTGGCCAGGGCAACCGGACCGGGACGTCGCACGACGGCGTCGGCGGTCGCCTCAAGCCGGAGGAGATCCGCCAGTGGCTGGTCGACCCGAAGGCGATGGCGCAGAAGACGGGCTCGACCAAGAAGCCGCCGATGATCCCCTACAAGCACCTGCCGAAGGCGGACCTCGACGCGCTGGTCGCCTACCTCTCGTCGCTGAAGTAGCTCGAGAGCGGCTTCAGCGGGCCGCGTCGAGCTCGGCGATCGTCGCCATCGACGGCAGCCGCGTCGTCCGCAGCCGCGCGGCGACCTCCTCGGCCTGGCGCAGCACGCGCAGCGCGTTGCCGCGCGCCAGCTTGGCGAGATCCTCGTCGCTCCAGCCGCGGCGGATCAGCTCGGCGAACAGCTTCGGGTAGCCGGAGACGTCCTCCATGCCTTCGGGCCACGAGTCGTTGCCGTCGTAGTCGCCGCCGAGCCCGACGTGGTCGATGCCGGCGACCTTGCGCACGTGTTCGACGTGGTCGGCGACCTGGGCGACCGTCACCTTCGGCCACTCCACGCCGGAGAAGGTCTCGCGGTACAGCTTCTCGCGCGCCGCGGTGTCGGTGACGCCCCGGCTCTTCTCCTGGTAGGCCTTCCACAGCGGGGCCGCCTTCGCCGCGAACTCCGGCGACACGAACGCGGCGACGAACGTCACCATCACCATGCCGCCGTTCTTCGGCAGCAGCGCCAGCACGTCGTCGGGCACGTTGCGCGGGTGGTCGCAGACCGCCTTCGCGGACGAGTGGGAGAAGATCACCGGCGCCTCGCTCACGCGCAGCGCGTCGTGCATCGTCTCCGTCGAGACGTGCGAGAGGTCGACCAGCATGCCCAGCCGGTTCATCTCGCGCACGACCTCCTCGCCGAAGCGGCTGAGGCCGCCGTGGCGCGGGGCGTCGGTCGCGGAGTCGGCCCAGTCGGTGTTCTTCGAGTGGGTCAGCGTCATGTAGCGCACGCCGAGCATGTGGTACGTGCGCAGGATCGCGAGCGAGTTCTCGATCGCGTGGCCGCCCTCGATCCCCAGCAGCGAGCCGACCCGGCCCCAGCGCGCCTCGTTCTCGACGTCGCGGGCCGAGAGCGCGAGGCCCATCGAGTCGGGGTGGCGAGCGACGATGCGCCGCGCGACGTCGATCTGCTCGAGCTGGGTGCGCACGAAGTCGCCGCCCGCCTCGGCCGGGATGTAGACCGACCAGAACTGGGCGCCGACCCGGCCCTGCTCCAGCCGCGGCAGGTCGGTCTGGCCCGGCGACTTCTGGCGCAGGTCGTAGCGCTCCACCGCGCCCGGCGCCTCCTTCCACTCGCGGATCGCCCACGGCAGGTCGTTGTGGCCGTCGACGATCGGGTGCTTCGCGAGCAGCTCGAGTGCCCGCGCCATCGCGGGATCGTCGTCGGCGCCCGCGGTCGGAGCCGGCACGACCACGGCGCAGAGCACGGCGAGGGGCAGGGCGGACAGCGAGCGCATCGAACCTCCTGGGGATGATCAGCGGATTGTAGGGCCGCGGATCGCCCGCGTCCGTGTAGAAGCTTGTGAAGACCGGGCCGGCGCGCACCCTTCGGGGCTATCCTCTCGTCCTCTCCGGCATGCGCCTCGCCCCACTCCTGCCGCTGGTCCTGCTGCTGGGCCCGTTCGCTTCCGCCGCGGAGCCGGCGCCGAGCTTCTCGGGCCTCGACGGCGCGCTGCGCGTGCCGGCGCCGCGCCTGGAGCTCGAGGCCGCCATCGACGGCGTCCTGGACGAACCCGCGTGGGCGGTGGCGGCGCGGCTCACCGGCTTCTCGCAGTACAGCCCGGCCGACGGCCGCCCCGCGGACGACGCCACGGAGGTGCTCGTGTGGTACTCGCCGACCGCGCTGCACCTCGGCGTGCGGGCGAGCGCGCCGCCGGGCACGGTGCGGGCGACGCTGTCGAGCCGCGACCGCATCTCGACCGACGACCAGGTGCTGTTCTTCCTGAGCCCGTTCGACGACGGCCGCCAGGCGCTGCTGTTCGCGGTCAACCCGCTGGGCGTGCAGGCGGACGGCGCGCTGGTCGAGGGGACCCGGCGCGAAGGCGGCGGTTTCGGCGGCCTCGCCAGCGACCGCGAGGACGCGGACCTCTCGCCCGACTTCGTGTTCGACTCGAAAGGGCGGCTGACCGAGGCGGGTTTCGAGGTCGAACTCCGTATCCCCTTCAAGAGCCTGCGCTTCCCGTCGGCGGCGACCCAGGACTGGGGCCTGCACGTGACCCGCATCGTGCAGCGCAGCGGCCGCGAGGACTCGTGGGCGCCGGCGAAGCGCTCGGCGTCGTCGTTCCTCGCCCAGGCGGGGAAGCTGGCCGGGTTGACCGGCATCAGCTCCGCCCGCGTGCTCGACGTGATCCCGGAGGCGACGGCTCGCCGCGACGGCGGCCCCGGGCCCGCCGACGCCTTCGAGCGCAACTGGGCGACGCCCGAGGTGGGCGGCAACGTGCGCTGGGGCGTCACCCCCAACCTCACGCTCCACGGCGCCGTCAACCCCGACTTCTCGCAGGTCGAGGCCGACGCCGGCCAGTTCCAGTACGACCCGCGCAGCGCGGTCTACTTCTCGGAGAAGCGTCCGTTCTTCCTCGACGGCCTCGAGCAGTTCGAGACCCCCAACCGCCTGATCTACACCCGCCGCGTCGCCGACCCGTTGTTCGCGGCGAAGCTCAACGGCAAGGCCGGCGCGACGACGCTGGCGGCGCTGGTGGCGATCGACGGCCAGGGCGCCTCGCGCTGCCGCGACGAGCGGCCGCTGTTCGCGATCGCCCGCGTCCAGCGCGACCTGCTCGGCAGCTCGCGGGTGGCGCTCGTCTCCACGACCCGCGCCGACGGCGACGACCTCAACCAGGTGCTGGCGGCCGATGCCCGCTTCACCTTCGGCGGCATCTGGACCGCCCGCGCGCAGGGCGCGATCGCGTGGACCCGGGAGCAGGGCCGCTCGTGGAGGGCGCCGCTGTTCGACGCCCAGCTCGATCGCAACGGGCGCCGCTTCGGCCTGCGCTACCGGCTGGTCGGCATCGCCGAGGACTTCGTGACCCGGTCCGGCTTCATCAGCCGCCCCGGGGTCGCCAACGTCAACCTCGACCACCGCATCTCGTGGTACGGCGCCGCCGGCGCGCTCGTCGAGCGCTTCGACACGGACCTCGTGTTCGACGGCGTCTGGCAGTACCGGAAGTTCGTGGGCGAAGGCGGCATCCAGGACCGCAAGTTCCACTGGAACAACAACGCCTCGCTGCGCGGCGGGTGGCGCGCGGGTTTCTCGATCCTGAAGGAGACCTTCGGCTACGACGAGGGCCTCTACGCCGACTACGCGCTGCAGCGGCCCGACGGCGGGCTCGACCCGTTCGTCGGCACGCCGCGGCTGCCCAACCTCGACTTCGTCTTCTCGCTCGACACGCCGCAGTGGAAGACGTTCTTCTTCCAAGCCGACTGGCTGTTCGGCCGCGACGAGAACTTCTTCGAGTGGGCTTCGGCGGACATCGACTACCTGACCCTGCGCGGCGAGTGGCGCCCCGACCACCGCGTGCGGCTGGAGGCCCGCTACCAGCTCCAGCAGTTCCACCGCCGCACCGACGGCAGCCTCGTGGGCCGGCGCCAGATCCCGCGCGTCAAGCTCGAGTACCAGCTCACCCGCGCCGCGTTCTTCCGCGTGGTCGCGGAGTACGACGCGCGGTTCCAGGACGCCCTGCGCGACGACTCCCGCACGGAGCTGCCGATCGTGCTCGTGACCCCGACCGGCGTCGCACCCCTGCTGCGCCAGGAGGAGGGCCGCCTGCGCCTCGACCTGCTGTTCTCGTGGCAGCCCCGCCCCGGCACGGTGGTGTTCCTCGGCTACGGCTCGGTGCACGCCGAGCCCCGCAACCTCCGCTTCGACGCCCTCGATCGCCGCAGCGACGCCCTGTTCCTGAAGCTGAGCTACCTCTTCCGCCGCTGACGCGGCGTGGGCGCTACTGCTTGCCGAGGACCAGCAGGGTCTCCTCGCCGAAGTACTTGACCATCAGGCGCGACCAGGTCTGGGTCTTGCGCAGGCTGGTCACGTACTCGTCGAGCGCGGCCTTGAGCGCCGTGTCGGCCTTGCGCACGCCCCAGCCCGCGCTGGTCGTCGGGCCGACCAGCGCGCCCGCCTGCAGGTTGGGGTGCTTGCGGCGGGCGAGGCCGAGGTCGGATGCGGACAGCACGCTGGCCGTGATCTCGCCGGAGCCGAGCGCCGCGAAGAGCGCGTCGAGGCTCGGGTAGTAGCGGATCCCCGCCTCGGCCACGCCGGCCTCGACCGCGGCCGCCTTCCAGCTCGAGGCGCCCTGCAGCAGGCCGACCTTCTCGGCCTTGAGCGCCGCGGCGGTCGCGATCGGCGGCCGCGGCTTCCAGTTCACCGCGACGCGGCGGGTCGGCATCGTCTCGGCGCTGAACGCGATCAGCTTCTCGCGCTCCGGCGTCCGGATGATGCCCATGATCACGTCGACGCGGCCCGCGTCGAGCTCCGCGATGCGCTCGTCGTAGCGGGGCACCGTGACCACGTCCAGCTCCAGCTTGTGGAGCCGGGCGAAGCTCTGGATCATCTCGCGCTCGAAGCCCGGCTCGCCCGTGGGTTTCAGATTGAACATCTCGGGCTGCTCGTCGGCGGCGACGACCACGCGCAGGCGGCCGGACTTCTGGATCTCGGGCCAGTCGGCCGCCGCCGGCAGCGCGACGCAGAGCAGCAGGGCGAGGACGGGGATGCGCATGGTCAGGCCTTCTTTCCCTGGGCGGCGACCGCGGCCGCCTTGGCCTTCGCGGCCTCCTCGTCGCCGAGGTAGCGCCGCGACACCGGCTTCAGGTCCGCGTCGAGCTCGTAGACGAGCGGGACGCCCGTCGGCACGTTGAGCTCGACGATGTCGTCGTCGGAGATGCCGTCGAGGTACTTGATCAACGCCCGCAGCGAGTTGCCGTGGGCGACGATCGCGACCCGCTGGCCGGAGCGGACCGCGGGCGCGATCCGCTCGTGCCAGCAGGGCAGGAAGCGGGCGATCGTGTCCTTCAGCGACTCGGTCAGCGGAAGCTGCTCCGGCGCGAGCCCGGCGTAGCGCGGGTCGCGGCCGGGATGGCGCTCGTCCTGCGGATCGAGCGCCGGCGGGGGCGTGGCGAACGCGCGGCGCCAGATCTTGACCTGCGCCTCGCCGAACTTCGCCGCCGTCTCCGCCTTGTTGAGTCCCTGCAGCGAGCCGTAGTGGCGCTCGTTGAGGCGCCAGTCGCGCTCCCACGGCACCCACAGGAGGTCCATCTCGTCGAGCGCGATCCACGCGGTGCGGAGCGCCCGCTTCAGCACCGAGGTGAACACCAGGTCGAAGTGCAGGCCCTCGGCCTTCATCAACTGGCCGGCCTCCTTCGCCTCCTGGGCGCCCTTCGGCGTCAGGTCGACGTCGGTCCAGCCGGTGAAGCGGTTCTCGAGGTTCCAGGTGCTCTCGCCGTGGCGCAACAGGACCAGCTTCATCGCCCCTCCTCGCACAGACGCCCAAGATACCGCACACGCGTCCCGGCGCAAGCCCGCGGCCTGCTACCCTTCGCGGCCCATGCTGCAGAGCCCGCTGGCCCTGATCCGCCGGCTGCCGCCGACGGTGCAGGTGCTGATCGCCGGCACCTTCGTCAACCGCGCGGGCTCGTTCATCGTGCCCTACCTGACGCTGGTCCTGCGCCGCGAGTTCCGGCTCGACGAGTCGACCGTGGCGCTGCTGGTCGCCGGCTACGGCGCCGGCTCGTTGTGCTCGATCCTGGTCGGCGGCGTGCTGACCGACCGCCTCGGCCGCCGCCGTTGCCTGCTGCTGAGCCTCGGCGGCAGCGGCGTCACCGCGGTCCTGCTCGGCCTGGCGCCCGACATCGGGGTGTTCCTGCCGCTGCTGCTGTGCTTCGGCTTCCTCGCCGACCTCTATCGACCCGCGTCGTCGGCGATCGTCGCGGACCTGTTGCCGTCGAGCCAGCGCGCCGTCGGCTTCGCCGCGCTGCGGATGGCGACCAACCTGGGTTTCGCGATCGGCATGACCACCGGCGGCCTGGTCGCCGACTGGAGCTGGCGGGCGCTGTTCATCGGCGACGGACTGACCACCGCGGGCTTCGGCGCCATCGTGCTGGCGAAGGTGCCCGAGACACGGCCGCAGCCGGCGGCGGGAGCGGCGGCTGGGCCGGCCCCGTCGCCGTGGCGCGACGGGTTGTACCTGCTGCTGATGTCGGCGGGCGTGCTGTTCGGGATCACCTTCTTCGCGGACTTCACGATCCTGCCGCTGACGGTGACGCTGGCCGCGGGCTACCCGAGCGTCGTCTACGGGGCGCTGGTGGGTTTCAACGGTCTGCTCATCGCCCTGTTCGAGGTGCCGATCACGGCCGCCGTGTCCGGCTTCCGGCGCATGCGGGTGGCGGCGCTGGGCGCGCTGCTCGCCGCGCTCGGCTTCGCCGTCAACGGTCTGGCGCTGCACTGGGGCGTGTTCCTGCTCGGCGTCGTGCTGTGGACGCTGGGCGAGATCCTGGCCATGCCGCAGCAGTCGTCGCTGGTCGCGGACTGGGCGCCGCCCGCCGCCCGCGGCCGCTACCTGAGCGTGTACACCGCGACCTGGAGCCTGGGCATGGCCGTGCACGCCCCGCTGCTGCTGCCGCTCCACGGGCTGCTGGGCGACGCCGCCTTCTGGCCTGTCGTCGGCCTGGCCACGCTGCCGGCGGCGGCCGCCTTCCTGGTGGTCGACCGGCTCGGCGACCGCCCCGAGCGGCTGCTCGGGCGCACCGCGAGCTAGACGTAGCCCTCGTACGCGTAGTACGCGAGCGAAGCGACCTCGTGGACGAGGGCGCTGAGCTGGTCGAGGCGGGGGCCGCCGTCGACGGCCCAGAACACCGAGCGCTGGACGGGAGTCGCGACGACCTGCAGCTTCGGATGGGCCCGCTGGAACGAGCCCACGGCCCGCCGCATGTGGTACGGCGAGCTGACGAGCAGCACGCGGCGCCAGCCCTGCCCGGCGGCCAGCGCGCCCAGCACGACGGCGTGCTCGTGGGTGTTGCGCGGGCGGTCCTCGAGCAGGATCGCCTCGGCGGGCACGCCGCGCATCATCGCCAGCGTGCGCATCACCTCGGTCTCCCGGAACCCGGCCTCCAGCGGCGAGGAGAAGACGATCCGCGGGGCCAGGCCGCGCTGGTAGAGCTCGACCGCGCGCAGCACGCGGTCCTCCGCGCGGCGCCCGGGGTCGCCGCCTTCGCCGGTGCCGCCGGCCAGCACCAGGATCGCGTCGGCGGGCACCGGGCGCTGCTCGAGTCGCAGCGGCGCCGCGGCCCAGAACACGAGCGAGGTCTGGAACAGGCCGAAGTAGAGCAGCCCCGCGGCCAGCGCGGCGGCGCCGACCCGTCGCCGGCCGCGCCGGTAGAGGCCCTCGAGCCGCGTCCGCCACGCGCGGGGCACGGCGTCACGCCGGGCGGCACTGCCCGCCACCAGCGTGGCCATCTCGCGCACCCGTCGCTCCCAGGCGTTGGATCGCGCCGCCTCGATCCGGCGCGCGGCGCTGGCGGGCGTCCGGTCGGCGGCCGCGGCCTCGACTGCCGAAGCGAAGGCGTCCGCCCCGGCCGCGATCGACAGCACGCGCTCGTGGCGCTCGTCGTAGCGCCGCACCTCGGGCAGGTCGGTGGAGACGACCGGCAGCCCCATCGCCAGGTACTCGTTGAGCTTGGTCGGGTAGACGTTGTCGGTGTACTCGTCGCGGCGGTACGGGATCAGGCCGAGGTCGAAGCCCTTCAGGCAGGCCGGCAGGTCCTCGTGGGCGCGCGGGCCCAGCAGGTGCACGTTGGGCAGCGCGCGGAGCGCCTCGACGTCGGTCTGGATCGGCCCGACCAGCGCGAAGCTGACGTGCGGCAGCCGCTTCGCCACCTCGCACAGCAGCGGCTGGTCGATCCAGCGGTGCACGCCGCCGACGTAGCCCGCGACCGGTCTCGGCAGCCGCGCGATCTCGGCCGGCACCCCGCCGGGGGCCTCGCGCACCCGCTCGAAACGCGGCAGGTCGACGCCGAACGGGAACACGTGGACCGCGTCCGAGCGCTCGCGGGCGCGCAGCCGCAGCTTCTCCGAGGTGACGAACACCAGGTCCGCGGCGCCGAACAGCGCCGGCTCGGTGTCGCGCACGCGGCGCGCCGCGGGGGAGCTGTGGGCGAGGTCGTCGATGCAGTAGTAGACGGTCAGCAGCGGGTCGAACTCGGTGATCAGGTCGAGCACGATCGGGGTCGGCAGGAACGTCCACACGATCGGCCGCCCGAAGCCGGCGGCCCGCATCCAGCGCCGGAGCGCACGCCGCAGCAGCGTGCGGTTGACCCAGCGCGCGAGCCGGGAGTACGGGAACGGCAGCATCACCGGCGAGAACACGAACAGGCCTTCCGCCTCCTGGCGGAAGCCACGGGTGCCGCGCCACCAGTTGGCCAGCCGCTGGCGGATGCGCGGCAGGTCGGATAGCCGCGGCCGCCGCACGCCGGTGTTCTCGACGAACAGCACGCGGTTGCCTTCTGCGGCCAGTGCCGACATCACGTGCTGGTGGCCCTGCCAGATGAAGTCCCAGTCGATCGACGACAGGCACAGGATGTCGCGTCCGCGCAGCGGGAACGGCTCCTCCCGCGCGCCGGGGGCGCGCCACTCGAGCACGCGGGGCTGGGGTTCCAAGGCGCTAGGAGGATACCCCCGCGCCCAGCTCCCGCCACAGCGCGAGGTGGGCCTCGGCGCAGGCGGCGAGCGAGCGGGGGAGAACGGCCGCGCGGGCGGCGGCGCCCCAGGCCGCGCGCCGGGCCGGATCGGACACGGCCTCGGCCAGGCCGGCGGCGAGGCCGTCGCCGTCGCCGACCTCGACGAGACGACCGCTCACGCCGTCTTCGACCAGGTCGTCCGTGATGCCGGGCAGGCGATGGACGACGCACGGCAGGCCGCTCGCCATCGCCTCCAGCACCACGTTGGGCCGGCCCTCGCGGCGCGACGCGAACGCGAACAGGTCCGCGGCGCGATAGACGGCGGCCACGTCCTCGCGGTGGCCGAGGAACGCGACGCGGTCGCCGAGCCCCAGCGCCAGCGCGTCGGCCCGCACCGACGCCGCGTAGCCGGCGTCGACCTCGGGATTCGACGAGCTCTCGGCGCCGACGAACGCCAGCACGCCCTTCCGGCCCACGCCGCGGGCCCACGCCGCGAGCAGCTCGCGCTGGCCCTTCTCGGGCGCGAAGTGGCCGGCGCAGAGCGCCAGCGGCCCGTCCGCGGGCAGGCCCAGCGCGGCGCGGGCAGCGGCGCGTTCGGCGGCTGCAGCGGGGCGGAAGCGCTCGAGGTCGACGCCGTTGTCGATCCGCCGCAGCCGCCGCTCGTCGATTCCCGCCTGCAGCGCCCGCTCGTGCAGCCCCGGGCTCGGTGCGACCAGCGCGTCGGCATTGCCCGCGACCCAGGCGGCGAGCTGTCCGCGGGCGCGCAAGGCCACGGGATCGTCGGCCCCGGCCGAGGTCAGCCGCAGCACGACGCGCAGCCCCAGCTCGCGGGCGAGCGCCGTCAGCAGCACGGCCTTGCGCGACCAGCCGACGAGGTGGACGACGGCGACGTCGTGGCGCAGCTTCCACAGCGCCGTTCCCAGGCGCAGGCTCGCCGCCGCGACGGAAGCTCGCGACTCGGGCCGAAGCGCCACCCGCGTCACCGGCACCCCGTCGTCGACGAGGCTCGCGGGCAGCTCCGGCAGGCGGCTGGTGGCGAGCACGTGGAGCGCGACGCGGTCGCGGCAGGCGTGGGCGAGGGCGCGCGCCTGGAGGCTGCCGCCCGCGGCCTCGGGGTGCCAGGCCCCGGTCACCAGCAGCACGCCGCGGGCGCCCACGCCCGGGCTCAGAGCCTTCGTTCGGCGCCCGGCCAGTTGGTCCACACCGGCACGCCGCAGAAGTGCTCGCCTTCGGTGCAGGTCGGCGTCACCCGCTTCGCGCGCAGCACGCAGGGCGGGCCCATGTGGCGGACGAGGCGCGGGTGCACGGCGCGCACCTGCTCGAGCTCCTCCATCGACGCCCGCCAGATCTCCTCCTGGGCGTTGAAGCAGGTGCGCATCACCCACTTGTGGGCGAGGTAGAGCAGGCTGCCGGACTCGTGGAAGCGCAGCGCCTTGGCGTTGGGCAGCAGGTAGAGCGCCGCTTCCAGCGGGGCGCCCAGCTCCAGCAGCCGGTTCTTCGCCGCCCACGCGCGATCCATCGCCCGCAGGTAACGCTCGCGCGCCTCGGCGTTCGCGGCGATCAGCGGCGGCGTCACGTAGTCGGGGCGGCGGGTGTCGGTCAACGTCATCAGCGGCCGCGAGCCGGGCACCATGCGGTGGCGCTGGTCCTGGCTGTCGGCCGTGTGCGACAGCTTCTTCAGGAACGTGTAGGTCGCGTGGTGCATCGCGCGCGACAGCGGCGACAGCGTCTGCACGTTGACGGTGTCGAGCCGGTGGCGGTTGCGCGAGGGGTCGAGCAGCAGCTCCAGGGCGGCGTCGTCGGGCAGGCTGGCCGCGGTCGCGCCGAGCACCGCCCGCACCGCCTCGGCGGTGGTCGGCTCGGCGCGTGCCGACCAGTCGACGAGGTGCGAGACGCGGGCGCCGAGCAGGGCGTCGAGTTCGCGCGCGGCGGCGTCGCCGTCGGCCTCGAAGCGGGGCAGCCGCAGCTCCGCGATCTCCTCGTCGCGCAGCGGCCCTTCGCCGACCCGCTCGAAGAAGTCGCGGTCGCGCTCGCGCACGAGGTCGACCATCGCCTGCACGACCTCGGCGGTCTCGGCCGGCGCGTCGCCGGTGCGGCACATCCGCCACAGCCGGTGCAGCACGAGCCCGGAGACGGTGTGCACCATCGAGGTGAAGGCGGCGACCGGGATCACGTAGCGCGCCGTCTCGATCGCCTTCTTCTCGGCCTCGCGCGCCGCCCGCTTCTTGCGCTTGTCCGAGGCGCGCTCGGTGATGTAGCGCAGCTCGCCGACGATCCGCGTCGTGTCCCGCTTCAGCAGTTCGGTCAGCTCGCGGTAGGCCTGCCACGCCTCGACCACGGCGGCGTCGTAGACCGCGCGGGCCTCGGCGGAGAGCCCGGCCGGGACGAAGGCGCGGACCTCGTCGAGGCGCACGAAGCGCTGGCTCGACTGCTCGGAGTTGTAGAAGGGGTGGGCGTGCAGGAACGTCCACACGAACTGGCGGCTGACGTTCTCGAGCCCGAACTCGAAGTGGGCGTGCTGGTAGACGGTGTGGTGGCCGCCGTCGAAGGTGAGCGGCCCGATCGAGGCGCGCTGGCCCTCCGTGACCTCCTCGGGCCCGATCACCCGCGGCGAGTAGCAGGTGCGGGCGGCGGCGATCGCGCCGTCGTAGGCGCGCTCGAAGGCGTTGCGCAGGGTGACGCGCGGAGCGGCGGTCTGGACTTCTTCCACGGGGCCGGAGGGTAGCATTCCGCCGCGGAGCATGGACGATCTGGTCGGCGTGTCGCGCGGGCTGGACCCCGAGGTGGTGCTGGAGGCCTACGCGCGGGGCGTGTTCCCGATGGGTTCCGAGCGCCGCCGGGTGGTGACCTGGCACTGCCCGGACCCGCGGGCGGTGATCCCGCTCGACGGCTTCCACGCCTCGCGCTCGTTGCAGCGCAGCCGCCGGCGCGGCGGCTTCACGTTCAGCTTCGACCGTGCCTTCACCGACGTGATGCTGGGCTGCGCCGCAGACCGCCCGGTGTGGATCACGCCCGAGTTCGTGCGCGTCTACTCGGGCCTGCACGCCCGCGGCCGCGCCCACTCCGTGGAGGTGTGGCAGCACGGGGCGCTGGTGGGCGGCCTCTACGGCGTGCACCTCGGCGCCGCCTTCTTCGCCGAGAGCAAGTTCCACCGCGTCACCGACGCCTCCAAGCTGGCGCTGTGGGCGCTGGTCGAGCGGCTCCGCGAGCGCGGCTTCCGGCTGCTCGAGGTGCAGTACGTGACCCCGCACCTGGCGACGCTCGGGGCGATCGAGATCCCGCTCGCCGAGTACCTGCGGCGGCTGGAGGCGGCGCTCGCCGTCGAGGCGACCTTCTAGTCGGCGTCGCCCTCGTCGACCGGTTCCTGGGGGCCGAAGCGGTCGAACTCCTCCTGGTAGGCGAGCGAGCGCAGGCCTTCCATGCGGTCGAGGTAGACGCGGCCGTCGAGGTGGTCGCACTCGTGCTGGATCACCCGCGCGTAGAAGTCGTGGGCCTCGACGCTCCAGGGCCGGCCGTGGCGGTCGAGCGCCTCGAGCCGCACCCGCTCGTGGCGCGGCACGACGCCGCGGAAGCCGGGCACCGACAGGCAGCCCTCCACGCCGCGGACGCGGCGCTTGCCGAGCGGGGTCAGCTTCGGATTGACGAGCACCGTGACCGGCACGCCGTCCTCCGCGCGTTCGTCCGTGGGCAGGATCTCGATGACGGCCACTCGCCACGGCACGTGGACCTGGGGCGCGGCGAGGCCGACGCCGTCGTACTCGTGCATGGTCTCGACCATGTCGTCGACCAGGCGCTGGAACGCGGGCGTCTCGATCTCGGCCAGCGGGACGGGCTTCGCGGTGCCGCGCACGACCGGGTGTCCGATGCGGCCGACCTTCAGGATCGCCATCGCCTCCTCCTCGTCAGCCCCGCGCCGGTCGCAGCCGGGCGTGGAGTTCGTCCAGGGTCCGCACCCGCCAGTGCACGGGGAAACCGTTGGCCCGCTTCACCGGGGCGTCGCCGTCGACCCAGGCGAAGCGCACCCCGGCGCCGTGAGCCGCCGCCCCGTCCGAGCGCGGGTCGTCGCCGATCATCAGCGCGTCCTCCGGCCGCAGCCGCAGCGCCCGCAGCGCATCTTCGACGAGCCGTGGATCGGGCTTGGCGTAGCCCGCGCGCTCGGAGGTGACGACGGCGTGGAAGTGCCCGGCGAGGCCCGAGGCGCGCAACCGCGAGCGCTGGACGCGGTCGATGCCGTTGGTCACCACCGCCAGCTTGCGCCCGCGCAGCGCGCGGAGCAGGCGCCGGGTGCCCGGCAGCAGGTCGCCGCGCCCGGCCAGTTCCAGCAGGTACCGGCGCGAGAGCCGCGGCGCCAGCCGCTCCGCCCCGCCGTGGGCGCGCAGCGTCCGGCGGAAGCGCTCGACGGCGAGCGCCGCCGTCGTCGTCTCGCCGCGGCGGTAGGCGGCCCACAGTTCGTCGTTGACCGCGCGGTAGTGGGCCAGGACGGCGCCGCCGAACGGCAGGCCGGCGCTCCGCCAGACGGCGCGCAGCGCCATCCGCTCGGCCCGGTGCATGTCGAAGAGGGTGTGGTCGAGGTCGAACAGCAGACCCCGTGGCCAGGAGGCGGGGGCCAGGGTCCTACTTGGCGCGGTAGGTGATCAGGCCGCGCTTGAGGTCGTAGGGCGAAACACCGACGGTGACGCGGTCGCCACCGATCACGCGGATGCGGTACTGGCGCATCTTGCCGTTCAGCCGGGCGAGCACCTCGTGGTTCTCGCCGACCTTGACCTTGTAGTTTCCCCCGGCCAAGACCTCGACGACGACGCCCTGGAGTTCGATCAGGTCTTCTTTGCTCATTCGGCCCTCATTTTGCGGCCTGCGGGGGCCGTCTGCAAGCCGCCGCCCTTTATTTGCCGGTCTTCCGGAAGTCGACCAGGCCGGGCCGGGTCTCCGGCTGGCAGCGCGGGCAGTACCAGGCGTCCATGCCCTTGACCCCGGCGACGCGCAGCTTCGACTGGCAGCGCGGGCAGGTCTCCTTGCGCCGCACCTTGAGGAAATCGCGCACCTTCTCCTCGATCGGGGCGTCGCGGGCGGCCACCTCGTCCACGGCCTCGCGGATCACCTTGACGATCGCGCCGTGCAGCCGCACGCCGTCGTCGTGCGACAGCCTGCGGCAGAAGGTCTTGGGATGGACGCCGGCCTCGAACAGCACCTCGTCGGCGTAGGCGTTGCCGATCGCGTCGAGGGCCTTCTTGTCGAGCAGGAACACCCGCACCTGGTCCTTGCGGTGGCGCAGCAGGCTGACGAAGCGCTCGGCGGTGAACTCCGGCGAGAGGACGTCGATGCCCCCGCTGTGGAAGGCCGGGATCGCACTCCAGTCGCCCTCGGCCACGAGATACGCCTTGCCCATGCTCTTTTCGTCGAGGTAGCGCAGTTCCAGCGCCGGCGCCTCGCCGCGGGGCCGGAACTCGATGGCGAAGCCGAGGGCCGGCTCGTCCGGCTCGCCGGGGGGCGCCAGCCGGAAGCGGCCGGCCAGCATCGGGTTGACGGCGAGGTCGAGGCCCTCGAAGCGGAAGATCAGGAAGTGGCCGCGCCGCAGCACGTCGCGTAGCGTGCGGCCCAGCACCAGCGAGAGGTTGCCGCGCACGAGGCAGCGGAGCACCACCGGGTCGCGCACCCGCTCGGCTTCGACCGCCCGGTCCAGGAGCTGCTCCCGCAGGCGGGCCAGGACGTGGAGCAGGTCGGGCAGCTCGGGCATGTCAGGGCTCGGGCGTCACGCCGAGTGCGACCAGCTTCAGCCGCCCGTCGAGCCCGGCCTCGACAGTCGTGACCGAGCCGTTCGCCACCTTCGGCAGCAGGTCCTGCGGCTGGCTCTTGCCGTCGGCCGTGGCGGCGAACGGGCCGATCACCTCGCTGTGGGCGACCAGCACGACCGCCTTGCCGCCGTGCCGCGCCGCCAGTTCCGCGCCCAGCGCCGAGACGCGCGACACGACGTCGGCCAGCGACTCGCCGTTCGCGGGCCGCGGGTCGCGCCCGGCCTTGAACTCCGCCTGTCGCGCGGACCACGCGATCTCCGCGCCGCTCGCGTCGGTGCCCATCTCCATCGAGCGCAGCCGCGGGTCGACGCGGACCTCGAGCCCGCCGAGCGCCGCGGCGATCTCGCGCGCGGTCTCCTGCGCCCGCATCGCCGGCGACGACACGACCAGCGCCGGTTTCGCGGCGGCCAGGGCGCGGCCGGCCGCGCGGGCCTGGGCGCGGCCTTCGTCGGTCAGGTGGTCGAGCTGTGCGTCGGTGAGCCCCGCCGGCCGCGGCTGCAGGTTGGAGAGGGCCAGGCCGTGGCGCACCAGGAGCAGTTGCACCGGCTGCGGCTCGTGAGCCGCCGCAGGAACCGCCAAGGCCGCCGCCAGCAACCACGCGTGCCGCATCGATCCCTCGATTCTATGCGGCGCCGAGCGCGGCCTCGATCGCCGCCTGCTGGGGCGAGCCGGGGGCGAACGGATCGCACGGCGCGCCGTCGTGCGGGCAGCCGCCGGCCCCGACGTGGGCCTCGACCGCCGCGGGGAAGCGCGCGAGCAGGCCGAGCGCCGCCGTGGCGCCGGTGCGGGCGTGGGCGCAGTAGCCGTGCTGCTGCATGAAGCCGGCTGCCTCGCGCAGGTAGTGCAGGTCGCGCGCGCGCGCGCTGCCGGCCTCGAGGTCGCGCAGGATGCCCGCCAGCCGCGCGGTGCCGACGGTGCACGGCGGGCACTGGCCGCAGGCCTCGCGCTCGAAGAAGCCCGCCAGCGAGACGGCGAGCTGCAGCGGGCAACGCGACGCGCCGACGACCAGCAGCGACGCGGTGCCGAGGCCCGAGCCGGCCGCGCGCAGCGCGTCGGGATCGAGCGGCAGGTCGGCCTGGGCGGCAGAGAGCGGCGGAGCCGAGGGGCCGGCCGGGAACAGCAGGCCGATCCCGTCCGGCGCGCCGCCCGCGCGCGACTCGATCACCTCGCGCAGCGGGGTGCCGAGCCGCACCTCGTGCACGCCGGGCCGGGCGACGTCGCCCCAGATCGAGCAGAGCGTGGTCTCGCCGGCGCGGAACGCGTCAGGATCGGCCAGCGCCGCCGGCACCCGCGACAGCGTCTCGACGTTCTGGACCAGCGTCGGGCGCCCGTGGAGGCCGACCGCGAACGGCCGCGGCGGCTTGGACCGCGGCCAGGCGCGGCGGCCCTCGATCGACTCCAGCAGCGCCGTCTCCTCGCCGGCGACGTAGCTGTCCTCGCCGCGATGGAGGTGGACCTGCGGCCCCGCGGCCGGGGCTGCCGCGATGGCCGCCTCGAGCGCCGCGGCGGGCCCCGCGAAGGAGCCCTTCAGGTAGACGTGGGCCTCGCGGGCTCCGAGCGCTTCGGCCGCCGCGCGCAGCCCGGCGAGCACGGCGTCGGGGCGCCGCAGCATCGTGAAGCGGTCCTTGATCGAGCCGGGCTCGCCTTCGGCGCCGTTGGCGACGACCACGGCCTCGCCGCCTTCGGCTTTCACGGCCTGCCACTTGCGGGCCGCGGGGAACCACGCCCCGCCCCGCCCCCGCAGCCCGGAGCGCCCCAGCCTCTCGATCGCGTCCACGGTGTCTCCTCCGCCCCGAAAGCCCGGATCGTAGCGCGAAGCCGTCCAGGGTCTTGCCGCCGGAGCAGGGTTTCGGGTTACCCTGTGTGTGGCGGGCGCCGAACCCGGTTTTCAGTTCCGGGAGGGGTGCGCCCCGGTTGAGGCGAGGCGACGATGATCGAGATGACGGCGGTGGCCGCGGAGAAGGTGAAGGGCATCCTGGCGCAGGAGAAGGAGGCGCTGCCGCAGGGCGGGCTCCGCATCTACGTGCAGGGCGGCGGCTGCTCGGGCTTCCAGTACGGGATGGTCCTCGACGAGGTCAGCGACGGCGACGAGGTGTTCGAGATCGACGGCATCAAGGTGATCGTCGACCCGATGAGCCTCAAGTACCTCGACGGCGCCCAGGTCGACTACAAGGAAGACCTGATGGGCGGCGGCTTCGCGATCAAGAACCCGAACGCCAAGTCGAGCTGCGGCTGCGGCCACTCGTTCAGCACCGAGTCGGGGGCGTTCAACCACTGATCCCCGCGGGGAGGCGGGGGCGCTGAAAGGGCGCCCCCGCGACCACATGGCGCTGCCCCTCCGGATCCCGCTGTTCCCGCTCCCCGACGTGGCCCTGTTCCCGGGGCTGCCGTTGCCGCTGCACGTCTTCGAGCCGCGCTACCGGCGGATGGTGGCCGACGCCCTCGAGGGCGACCGCACGATCGGCCTCGTGATCCTGCGCCCCGGCTTCGAGGCCGACTACGAGGGGCGTCCCGCCGTGTTTCCCGTGGGCTGCGCCGGCCGCATCGAGGAGATCGAGCGGCGGCCCGACGGCCGCTACGACATGCGGCTGCGCGGCCTGTCCCGCTTCCGCATCGTCGAGGAACACCCGGGCCACCCGTACCGCGTCGCCACGGTGGAGTCGCTGGCCGAAGGAGATGGCACCGGCAACGACCTGGCGGACGCCCGCAAGAGCCTGCTGTCGGCTCTGGGCCGCGCCCCGGACGGTCCTGCGGTGCTGGTCGTGCAGGGCGAGGTCGACGACGCGACGTTCGTGAACGCCCTCGCCCAGGCGCTGCCGATGGGCGCGGTGGAGCGCCAGTCGCTGGTCGACGCCGGCGACGCCCACGAGCGCGGCCGCCGCCTGCTCGACCTGCTCGAGTTCCAGGCCCTCGAGCAGCGGGCCCCCGTCACCGGCCGCCGCCACGTCCACTGATCGGCTAACGACGCGCTACCCCCCGGCGGGGACGGTAACGACGCCACAGAGTCACCGAGGCCACCGAGACGCACAGAGGACGGACAGAGGTGCAGGCCTTGAACGCCTCTGTGAACCTCTGTGTCTCTGTGCCTCGGTGGCGTCGTTCCACGGGACGGCAACGACGCCACAGAGGCACCGAGGGCACAGAGGGACACAGAGAGGTGTGGCTCGCCCCACCGCGGTGAACCTCTGTGCCTCGGTGGCGCCGTTCGCAGCGTGGCCGTTCGCAGGGTGGCGCCGTCGCCCGGCTACCCCCGCCGCTCGCGCCAGGCCCTCCAGCCGACCACGGCCAGCGTGAGCGCCGTCAGCGGCAGCACGAAGGCGCCCATCACCCGGCCGTACATCGGCAGGGCGTCGTGGTGCTGGGCGGCCATCACGACGTAGGCGGTGTAGGCGACGAAGTAGAAGAGGAACAGCGCCCCCTCCCAGCGCGCGATGACGGAGCCGCTGGCGAAGATCGGCAGGCAGGCGACCGCGACCGCGATCATCACCGGCAGGTCGAACGCCATCAGTGCCGGCGGGGCTGCGAGTCCCTGCGGCGCCACCAGGCCGGTCATGCCGAGCACGGCCAGGATGTTGAAGATGTTGCTGCCCACCACGTTGCCGACGGCGATGTCGCGCTCGCCCCGGATCGCGGCCAGGATCGAGGTGGCGACCTCGGGCAGCGAGGTGCCGGCGGCGACGATGGTGAGGCCGATCACGAGCTCGCTGACTCCCAGCGCCTGGGCGAAGGCCACCGCGCCGTCGACGAGCCAGCGCGAGCCCAGCACCAGCAGCGCCAGGCCGACCGCGACCCAGCCCAGGTTGGCGGCCGTCGAGGTCTTCTCCCGCGGCTCGTACTCCGCGGCGAACTCCGCCTGGATCGCCGCCGACTCGCGCCGGCTCTGCACGATCTGGAAGACGGTGTAGGCGATCGCGCCGCCGAACAGCAGCACGCCGTCGAGCCGCCCGATCCCGCCGTCGAGGCACAGCATCCAGGTCGCGACCGAGAGGGCGATCATGATCGGCACGTCGAGTCGCACGATCTGGGCCGAGACGACGAGCGGCGAGATCAGGGCCGAGGCGCCGAGGATGAAGAGCACGTTGAAGATGTTGCTGCCGACCACGTTGCCGAGCGCGAGGTCGGCCTGGCCGAGGAACGCCGACTTGACGCTGACGGCCATCTCCGGCGCGCTGGTGCCGTAGGCGACGACGGTCAGCCCGATCACCAGCGGCGAGATGCCGAGCGCCGCCGCCAGCCGCGACGCGCCCTTGACCAGCAGGTCGGCCCCCAGCACCAGCAGGGCCAGGCCCGCCACGAACAGCACCACCGTCGTCACGCTCAAGCGTCGTTCCTCCTGCCGCGGTCCCGGCGACGGGCCTCGGCGTCTCGCAACTCGTCGACCGTCGTTCCTTCCCACAGCGGGCTGCCGCGCCGGTATCCGGCGCGGCCGATCGCGTGGGCCGCGACCGGGGCCGTCAGGAACAGGAACACGATCACGACGACCGCGCGGCCGGCGACGGCCGCGGTCCCGAAGTGCAGCCCGGCCCCGGCCAGGATCAGCGAGGCGCCGAGCGTCGCGGCCTTCGAGGTCGCCGACATCCGCAGATAGAGGTCGGGCAGCCGCACCAGACCCAGCGCCGCCAGCAGCATGAACGCCGCGCCCAGCAGCAGCAGTGCCGCGACCAGCCAGCCCGTCATTCGGCGCCTCCGCGCTCCGCGTAGCGGGCGAAGGCCACGGTGCCCAGGAAGGCGACCAGCGCCAGCACCAGCGCGACGTCCAGGTACACGGGGTCGCCGGCCAGCACCGAGCCGGCGCCGGCCACGCCGATGCCCAACGCGCTCAGCAGGTCGACCGCCACCACCCTGTTGGCGAGGTCGGGCCCCCGCACCAGGCGCACGAAGGCGAGCAGCACTCCGGCCCCGATCAGGGCCAGCGCCAGCGCCGCGCCGACGGCTGCGGTCACCGGAACACCTCCAGGATGCGGCGCTCGAAGCCGTCGCGGATCTCGTGGCGCAGCTCGTCGGGGCTCTGCGTCGACATCGCGTGCACGTACAGCGTGCGGCGGTCGGACGACACGTCGAGGCTGAGCGTGCCCGGCGTCAGGGTGATCAGGTCGGCGAGCAGCGCGATCTCCGCGTCGCGGTCGAGCCGCAGCGGCACCGCGACGATCGCCGGCCGCAGCCGGCCGGCCGGCGCCAGCACGGCCGCCGCGACCTTCAGGTTCGAGACCACGATCTCGCGCGCGAAGAACAGCGCGAAGCCGGGCAGGCGGTGGAGGCGGACGCGCGCGAACCCCTCGCCGCCGAGCGGCTTCGAAAGCCGCAGCAGGGCGAGACCCAGCCCGAGGCCGAAGACCGCCGCCGCGGGCGAGCCGTCGCCCGTGAGCGCCATCCAGCCGAGTGCCAGCGCCAGCGCCTCCAGCTTCACCGCGCCGCTCCCGGGCCGAGCACGGCCTCCACGTAGCGGGCCGGGTCGGAGAGCTGCGCGCCCGCGCGGCTCGCCAGGTCGAACACCGGTCCTGCGGCCAGGCCGACCGCGACCGTGATCGCGGCCAGCGCCACCACGGGGCCGAGCAGCGTCCAGGGCAGCGGCTGGTCCTCGCGCGGGCCGGGCGCCGGCGGCTCCTTCCAGAACGCCTCGTTCCACAGCTTGGTCATCGAGTACAGCGTGAGCAGGCTGACCGCCAGCGCGATCGCGGTGACCAGGTACTGCCCGGCGTCGAGCCCGGCCTTGACCAGCACCAGCTTGCCCCAGAAGCCCGAGAGCGGCGGGATGCCGGCGAGCGAGAAGGCCGGCACCAGGAACAGCAGGGCGAGCGCCGGCCGCCGCTTGTAGATGCCGCCGAGCGACTCGAGGGCGAGGGTGCCGCCGATCCACTTGACCAGGCCGCCGACCAGGAACAGGTTGGTCTTCACCACGATGTGGTGCATCAGGTAGAACACCGTGCCGGCCAGCGCCAGCGGGGTGGCGAGGCCGAGGCCCAGCACCATGTAGCCGATCTGGCTCACGATGTGGAACGAGAGCACGCGGCGGAACTCGAACTGGGCCGCGGCGCCGAGCACGCCCGTCACCATCGTGAACACGGCGATGCCCAGGATCAGCGCGTCGGTGAAATCCGGCTCCGCCCTGAAGATCAGCGTGAAGGCGCGCACCAGGGCGTAGACGCCGACCTTGGTCAGCAGCCCCGCGAACACCGCGGAAACGGCGACCGGCGGCGTGTGGTACGAGGCCGGCAGCCAGAAGAACAGCGGGAACACGGCGGCCTTGATGCCGAAGGCGACCAGCAGCAGGCAGGCGAGGGTGGTCGACAGCCCGGGCGCCACGCCGGACTCCAGGGTCCGCGCCAGGTCGGCCATGTTCAGCGTGCCGGCGACGCCGTAGAGGGTGCCGACGGCCACCAGGAAGAAGCCCGAGGACAGCAGGTTCAGCGTCACGTACTTGACGGCGCCCTCGAGCTGCGCGCGCTCGCCGCCGAGCGCGAGCAGCACGAACGACGCCATCAGCATCACCTCGAAGGCGACGTAGAGGTTGAACAGGTCGCCGGTGAGGAACGCCATGCACACGCCGGCCAGCAGCACGTGGAACAGCGTGTGATAGCCGTGGGCCTCGCGCACGTCGTCGATCGAGCCCAGCGAGTACACCGCCACGGCGAGCCCGGTGACGCCGGTCAGCAGCACCAGGATCGCGGCGAAGCGGTCGGCGACCAGGCTGATCCCGAACGGCGCGGGCCAGGCGCCGACCTGCAGCACCGCGAACTCTGCCGCGTCGACGTGGCGCAGCAGGGCCGCGGCGGCCAGCAGCAGCAGCCCGGCGCCGCCGACGCTCGCGGCGCGGCGCGCGCGCGGAAACGCGTGCAGGGCCAGGCAGGCGATCGCGGTGGCGAGCGGCACCAGCACCGGCAGCACCGGGAGCGCGCGGGTCATTGGTCGGTCGACCGCAGCGCGTCGAGATCGTCCGTGCCGGTGGCGCGGTGGGCGAGCTTGACGAGCACGAGCAGGAAGGCCTGGACGCCGAAGCTGATCACGATCGCGGTCAGCACCAGCGCCTGCGGCACGGGGTCGGAGTAGGGGGCGGTCAGTTCCGCGGCACCCGGCGGCACGATCGGGGCCCCGTCGCGCGAGACCCGGCCCATCGTGAAGATCAGCAGGTTGGCGGCGTGGGTCAGCAGCCCGAGGCCGAGCACCAGCTTGACGATGCTGCGGCGCATCACCAGGTACAGCCCCGCGCCGTAGAGGATGCCGATGACGACGGCGAGCAGGGCGGTCACCGCTCCTCCTCCGCCAGCGCGAACAGGATCGCCATCGTGATGCCGAGCACGACCAGGAAGACGCCGACGTCGAACAGCACGGGCGTGCCGAGCTTGCCGACGACCGGCAGCGGCGTCTTCAGCCAGGAACCGGTCATGAACGCGCCGCCGGCCAGCAGCGGCGGCAGGCCGGAGCAGAGCGCGGTGAACAGCCCGGCGGCGACCAGCGACAACGGGTCGACCCGCAGCAGGTCGCGGGCCGCGCCCTGGCCCTGGACCAGCAGCACCAGGGCGAAGGCGGCGGCAGCCACCAGGCCGCCGACGAAGCCGCCGCCGGGCTCGTTGTGGCCGCGCACCAGCAGGAACACGGAGAACATCAGCGTCAGCGGCAGCAGCAGCCGGGTGGCGGAGCGCAGGATCGGAGAGTCGAGCGTCACAGCGACTCCTTGCGGTCCTCGGGGCGCAGGCGCAGCAGCGCCACCACGCCCAGCGCCGCCACGGCCAGCACGGTGATCTCGCCCAGAGTGTCGAAGGCGCGGAAGTCGACCAGGATCACGTTGACGACGTTGCGGCCCTGGGCGGCGGCCAAGGAGTTGGCGGCGAACCAGTCGCGCAGCGGGGTGGCATGGGGGGTCGCGGTGGCGGCGAGCACGAGCGCCGTCACGAACAGTCCGCCCGACACCGCCACCAGCCCGTCGCGCAGGTGCTCGGAGCGCGGCGAGAGCTGGCGCAGAGGCGGCAGCCGGCGCAGCACCAGCACGAACAGCAGCACCGACAGCGTCTCGATCGCGAACTGGGTCAGCGCCAGGTCGGGCCCGCCGAACAGCAGGAAGATCACCGCGACGCCGTAGCCGACGACGCCCAGCGCGGCGACGCCGATCAGCGTCGTGCGCGCGCGGATCACCGCGACGGCGCCGACCACCATCGCCAGCGCCACGGCGGCCTCGCCGAGGCGCACTCCGCCGCTGGCCGGCGCGGCGAGGGTCGCGCGGCTGAACAGCGCGTAGCCGGCCAGGGCCACCGCGCTGCCGATCGTCACCAGCAGGTAGACGCCCAGCACGCCGTTCTGCAGCGCCCGCGTCTGGGCCCGGGCCAGCGCCACCAGGCCCGCCATCAGCGCCTGATAACCGCGGTCGGGGCCGAGCCTCGCGAGGCCGCGCAGCGGCGCGAGAGCGGCGAGCGCGCGGTCGTGGACGGCATAGAGCACGGCGCCCGCGGCCAGCATCAGCAGGCTCTGCACCAGCGCCGGGCTGAGCCCCAGCCACGGGGCCAGTTCGACGACGGTCGGTTCGCCACGCATCGCGCTCGCCGCGGGCTGGATCAGCGGCACGGCGAGGCTGCCGGGGAACAGCCCCAGAGCGACGCCGAGCAGCGCCAGCAGCACGGGCCCCAGCCACAGCGCGGGCGGCGCCTCGTGGGCGGACAGTTGCGAGCGGCGCCGGCCGAAGAACGGGCGCCACGCGACCAGGCCGGCGGCTGCGGCCACCAGCGCGCTGCCGAGGAAGCTGGCCGTGCTGACCCAGGCGGCGGCGCGCGGCACCTCCTGCTTGGCCTCGTGGAAGAACTCCTTGGCGACGTAGCCGAACAGCGGCGGCAGCCCGGCCATCGACAGCGCCGAGGCGCACACCGCGAAGGCCGTCAGCGGCATCGCCCGCGCCAGCCCGCCCAGCTCCCGCACGTCCCGGGTCCCCGCCTCGTGGTCGATGGCGCCGACGCCGAGGAACAGCGCCGCCTTGTAGAGCGCGTGGACGAGCAGGAACGCCATCGCCGCCCGCGCCGAGTGCTCGGTCGAGATGCCGACCAGCAGGGTCAGGGTGCCGAGCGCGCTGACCGTCGTGAACGCCAGCAGCCGCTTGAGGTCGGTCTGGCCGTAGGCCAGCACGGCGCCGGTGACGAGCGTCGCGGCGCCCGCCAGGATCACGAGGTAGTGCCAGGCGTCGGTGCCGCCCAGCGCCGGGTTGAGCCGCGCCAGCAGGTAGATGCCGGCCTTCACCATCGTCGCCGAGTGCAGGTACGCGCTGACCGGGCTGGGGGCGGCCATCGCGCCTGGCAGCCAGAAGTGGAACGGGAACTGGGCCGACTTGGTGAACGCGCCGAGCAGGATCAGCAGCAGCGCCGGCAGGTGCAGCGCGTGGCCCTGGATGCGGGCCGCCTCCGCGCCCAGCGCCGAGAGCTGCAGGGTGCCCGCCGCTTCGCCCAGCAGCAGCAGGCCGGCCAGCATCGCGAGGCCGCCGGCGCCCGTCACGAACAGGGCCTGCAGCGCGCTCTTGCGGGCCTTCTCCTGCTCGTGGTCGAAGCCGATCAGCAGGTAGGAGCTGACGCTGGTCAGCTCCCAGAACACGAACAGCGCGATGGCGTCGTCGGCCAGCACCAGGCCCAGCATCGCGGCCATGAAGAACAGCATCGCGGCCGAGAAGCGGGGCAGCCGCGGGTCGCCTTCCAGGTAGCCCGCGCCGTAGACGAGCACGAGGGCCCCGATGCCGGTGACGAGCAGCGCGAAGAGCAGCGACAGGCCGTCGAGGTGGAACGCGAGGCGGATGCCGAGTCCAGCGACCCAGTCCCACGACTCGGCGCTGGCGCGCCCTGCCGTCACGCTCCCGAGCTGGCCCACGAAGTGGGCGAAGAGCAGCGCCGGCACGGCGGCCAGGCACACGCCGGCCCGCTTCCCGAGCGCCCGGTGGGCGAGCGGGGCAAGGCTCGAGGCCGCGAAAAGGAGGAGGATCGAAGTCAGCATCGGCAGGACGCGGCGGGGCCGCGAACCATCAACCTACCACGGCGTCGGGACCTTCGTCCCGCGCGGGCCGCCGCAGCAGCAGGTCCGCGGCGGTGGCCCCGGCGGGCAGGCGGTGGAGCTGCCACAGCACGTAGGCGGCCGTCGCGATGTTGCCGAGCGTGAGGATCGCCAGCAGCCACAGGGCCCGGGCGGCCAGCGACGTCTCCTTGTAGGCCAGCCACAGGTAGAAGACGAAGAAGCCGAGGTAGAGGTCGACCAGCGTCACGAGGCCCCAGGGGTCGGCCGCCAGGTCGGCCAGCGCGTCGAGCACGCCGCGGTCGCGGCTCGCCCAGGCGCTGGCCGCCACCATCGTCGCCAGCACGCCCCAGAAGAACAGCTTCAGCCAGCGCATGTGCTTCAGCCCTCGCCCAGCCGGTCGCCGGCCTCGTCGCGCTCCCACTCGTTCCACCACTCGCGCTCGACGCCGCGGCAGGTGTCCGCGTACGCGGGGCAGAACACGCAGCCGTCGCCGCGCATGATCGCGGCCTCGAACACGGGGGGCCAGGCGGCGACCAGGCGCAGCCCCTGCCCGCGGGCGGCCTCTTCGGCGGGGCTCGGCGGCCGCGTGGGCAACTCGGGCGCCGCGCAGCGCCGCAGCCGCTCCCCGCTCTCCGGGAGCAGCACGGAATTCTCGGCGTCGATGTGGTGGAGCAGCCGCTCCGAGTAGGCCAGCGCCGCAGCCTCGAGTTCCGCAGCGGCGCCGGCCGCCGCGTGGGTCTCGATCTCGGAGATCAGACCGGCCATCGCATGGTGGTCGGCGAGCAGGGCCGCGATCGGGCCGCGATCCGCGGGCAGCTCGGCCTCGCGCTCGAGGGCGACGAACAGCGTGTCCTCCTCGCGGCCGTGGTGGAAGGCGCCGGCGTAGAGGCGGAAGAACTCGAGGTAGCCGTCGAGGTCGGCGGCGGGCGCCCGCCCGGCCGCGCGCGCCCGCGCCCAGGTGCGCAGGCTGAGCGCGACCTGTTCGATCAGGTCGTGCTCGGCTCTCAGCTCGTCGATCAGCTTCACCACGCCTCCAGCGCGCTGGACATTCGGACGATCTTGCCATGGCGCCGACCGCGTCCCCGGCTGCCGCGTCACAAGGGCGAAGGCAGGAGGCAGAGATGGCACGCAAGTGGTTCGGGGCGGGGCTCGCGGCGGCGCTCGGGCTGGCGCTGTTCGCCGGTCCGGTGACGCGCGCGGACGAGCAGGCGGAGCGCCGCAAGGCGGAGCAGCAGGCGCAGAAGGCGGAGCAGGCGAGGGCGCAGGCCCTCGAGAAGGCCGAGCTGGCGAAGGCCCGCGCGGAGCGCGCGGAGGAGCGGGCCGAGCGCGCCCGCGAGCGGGCCCACGTGATCCGGGACGTGATCCGGATCGGCGGCGGCTACCTCGGGGTCTCGATCGAGGAGGTCCGGGCCGAAGACGTCACGCGGCTGAAGCTGCCCGCCGAGAACGGAGCGCGGGTCACCCGCGTGGAGCCCGACTCGCCGGCCGCGAAAGCGGGCCTGCGCGAGGACGACGTGATCGTGCGCTTCGGCGGCGAGGCCGTGCGCAGCACGGGCAGCCTGACCCGCCTCGTGCGCGAGACGCCCGCCGGCCGCCAGGTCGAGCTCGAGGTCGTGCGCGGCGGCGCCACCACGAAGCTGCAGGCGACGATCGACGAACTCGATTTCGCCGGCGACATCGAGCGCGAGGTCGAGCGCTCGCTGGCGCGCGTGCCGCGCTGGACTCCCGAGGCGCCCGACGTGCCCGAGCCGCCCGATGCGCCGATGGCGCCGCGGGCCCCGAAGGCACCGCTGCCGCCCATGATCCGCTGGCACCGCGGCGAAGGCCCGATGGCCTTCTTCTTCGAGCGCGGTCAGCGCAAGCTCGGCATCGGCTACCAGGAGGTCGAGGGGCAGCTCGCCCAGTTCCTGAAGGTGCCCGGCGGCAAGGGCGTGCTGGTCACCGAGGTCGAGGCCGACTCGCCGGCCGCGAAAGGCGGCGTCAAGGCCGGCGACGTGATCGTGAAGTTCGCGGGCCGCGCGATCGAGGACGGCGATGACTTCCGCGACGCGGTCGGCGACGCCGAGCCCGGCAGCGAAGCGACGATCGGCATCTCGCGCGAGGGACGGCCGCTGGAGGTGAAGGTGACACTCGCCGGCGAGCGCGAGCGGCGCCGGATGCGCGGCGGCCCGACGACCTAGGCCGTCGTCGGCTCGGCGGTCGGCGGGGCGGGCTCGGCCCGTCCCGCCGCCGCCGCGTCCGCTTCCAGCTCCAGGACCAGCCGCGTGCCGCCGATCGCCAGCGCGGGCACGACCAGCGGGGCCAGCAACACGTTGAGCAGCGGCACCAGCAGCGGCAGCACGGCCGCCACCCCGAACCCGAGCGTCTCGGCCCGGAAGCGGCGGTGCCAGGCGCGCCGCTCCGCGTAGCCCATGCCGCGGCGGCCGAGCGCGTTCTCGGTCTGCTGCCAGGCGGCCGCGTGGCCCGCCCACAGCAGCGCCAGCGGAGCGCCGACGAACGGCACCAGGCCGATCACGAAGACGAACGGCGCGGCCGCCAGGAAGCGCAGCGCGCCCTTGACCGACTCGACGACCTCCCAGCGCAGGCCGCGTCCCTGGTCGAGGACCTCGCCGCGCTCGAGCTGCTCGATCCGCCGGCTGAGCAGGTCGATCACGGGGGAAGCCAGCAGCAGCGCCAGGGCCAGGCCGCACACGGCGCCGCCGGCGAGCAGCCCGAGCCACAGCGACAGCCGGATCAGGAACTCGACGACGATCGAGAACTGGCGGTGGCCGGGCAGCAGCCACTCCTCGGCCGTCGGCGCGGCCCAGGCCGCCAGCACCAGCCCGACCAGCACGAGGCCCCCGGCCAGCAGCGTCGGCAGCGCCGCCAGCGGCCACAGTCGCGGCCGGCGCAGCAGGAAGCCCGCCCCCGCGGGGGCATGCCACGCCCCGGCGAGCAGGCGGCGGGGCAGCGAAGGAACCAGCTCGGTCACAGGGGGAAGGGGAGGCTACCACGCGCGGCGCGGCGCGTGCGCATTGGCTTGGCCGGGCCGGCGCGCGACAATCCGCCCATGCAGGACGTCCTCGCAGTCATCCTCGGCGGCGGGCGCGGCACCCGGCTGTTCCCGCTCACTCTCCAGCGCAGCAAGCCCGCGGTCCCGATCGGCGGCAAGTACCGGCTGATCGACATCCCGGTCAGCAACTGCCTCAACTCGGGGATGCGGCGCATCTTCGTGCTGACCCAGTACAACTCGGAGAGCCTCAACAAGCACCTGTCGCAGACCTACAAGTTCGACACCTTCTCGTCGGGCTTCTGCTCGATCCTGGCGGCCGAGCAGACCGAGGACTCGCCGGACTGGTTCCAGGGCACGGCCGACGCCGTGCGCCGCTCGTTGCGCCACCTGCGCAACCACCGCCACCGCGACGCGCTGATCCTGTCGGGCGACCAGCTCTACCAGATGGACCTCACGCGCTTCGTCGAGGCCCACCGCCGCAACGTCGCCGACGTCACCGTCGCCGTGACGCCGGTCACGGCCGAGGCGACCGCGGGCTTCGGCATCCTGAAGGTCAACCGCCAGGGCCGCATCGTGCACTTCGAGGAGAAGCCGGGCCCGGAGCGGCTCGACGAGCTGGCCTCCGAGGTGCCGGGCATCGGCCGCACCTGGCTGGCCTCGATGGGCATCTACTGCTTCACCCGCGAGGCGCTGCTCAAGTCGGTCGAGAACCCGGCTCTCGTCGACTTCGGCCGCCACGTGATCCCGGACCTGGTGCCGAAGCTGCGGGTCCACGCCTTTCCCTATCGGGGCTACTGGGAGGACGTCGGCACCATCCGCTCCTACTACCTCGCCAACCTGGCGCTGTGCCAGCCGGTGCCGCCGTTCGACTTCTACGACGCCGACCACCCGGTCTACACCCACCCGCGGTTCCTGCCGGCGACCAAGGTGGAGTCGTGCCGGGTGACGCAGTCGCTGATCGCGGAGGGATCGATCCTGGTCGGCGCCGAGATCGAGCGTTCGGTGATCGGCATCCGCGGGCGGATCGGCCACGGCGCCACCATCCGCGAGAGCCTGATCCTCGGCGCCGACCACTACGAGACGCTGGAGGAGATCGAGCAGGCGCGCCGGCGCGGCCTGCCCGCGATCGGCGTCGGCGAGGACACCCTGATCGCGGGCGCGATCGTCGACAAGAACGCCCGCATCGGCGCCGGCGTCCGCATCGTCAACGAGGAGAAGCTGGAAGAGGCCGACGGCCCCGGCTGGTACATCCGCGACGGCATCGTCGTGGTGCCCAAGGGTGCCGTCGTCCCCGACGGCACGGTGATCTAGCAATGAGCGAGCGGCTGTACCGCGCCCACCCCTGGCACGGCGTCCCGATCGGCGAGGACGCCCCCGCCATCGTCACCGCCTACATCGAGATCGTCGACTCGGACACGGTCAAGTACGAGATGGACAAGTTCACCGGCATCCTCAAGGTGGACCGCCCGCAGCAGTACTCCAACGTGGTGCCGAGCCTGTACGGCTTCATTCCCCAGACGCTGTGCGCCGAGGCCGTCGGCGCCTTCTGCGCCGAGCGCACGGAGCGGGTCGGGATCGAGGGCGACGGCGACCCGATGGACGTCTGCGTGCTGACCGAGCGGCCGATCCTGCACGGCGACATCCTGGTGCGGGCGATCCCGATCGGCGGGCTGCGCATGATCGACGGCCGCGAGGCCGACGACAAGATCATCGCGGTGCTCAACGACGACGCGGTCTACGGCGGACTGCGCGACGTGTCCGAGCTGGCGCCCCCGCTGCTGGAGCGGCTGCGCCACTACTTCCTCACCTACAAGCAGGCGCCCGACCGCCAGCACGCCCCGGTCGAGATCACCCACGTCTACGGCCGCGACGAGGCCCACGAGGTGATCCGCCGCTCCCAGGACGACTACCGCCGCCACTACCCCGGGCTGGAGGACGCGCTTCTCGGCCAGATGAAGATCCGCGGCCGGCGCTAGGGTTCCCGGGCGGGCTACTCCAGCGCCGTGCTGATGAACATCAGCACGTGGCTGCCGATGCGGAACTCGGTCAGGTTCTCGAGCACGCGGGTCGTGATCCGCTCGCCGTCGACGAAGGTGCCGTTGGTCGAGCCGAGGTCGCGCACCACCGCGTGGTCGCCGAACACCTCGATCGCCACGTGCTGGCGCGAGGCCTCGGCGTCGTCGAGGTTGATGTCGCAGCCCGAGCGGCCCACGGTCGTCTTCACCTTCTCGAGCAGGAACGTGGAGCCGGTGGCCGGGCCCTGGATGATGGCGATCGAGAAGCGGCGGTCGCGGGGCAGTTCCAGCACGCCCATCTTCTCGAGGTCGTGGCCCGTGCGCTCGGCGTGCGGCCGCCCGGCGGCCACGGGCGCGCGCCGGGTGTCGGCGCCGGGCTCCGGCTCGGGCGGCAGCGTCGCGCCCCCCGGGTTGTCGATGTCGATGGCACCGCCGCACTTCGCGCAGCGGGTGCGGACGCGCGGGCGTCCGCCCAGCTTGGTCTCGTCGAAGCGGTAGCGGGACTGGCAGGACGGGCACTCGACGATCATCTGGACCCCTGGAATCGACGCGCAAGGATAATCCAAACCGCGGGCGCGCGTGGCCTGCCACCGCGGACCTGTCGTAATCTCTGGGGGCAGGCCGTGCGCGGAGAGCGAGGAACCCCGCACGCCGCGAGACGAGAGCACTCGAAATCGCCGCAGGAGGCCCTGGTGAGTGTTGACGCGATGTCCTGGCCCGAGGACGTGGAAGAAGTCCGGTACGCCGCCGCCGACGACGAAGACGAAAGCTTCGACGACGACGAGGACGACGACGACTGGGACGACGACGACGAGGACGACGACGAGGACGAGGACGACGACGACGACTGGGACGACGACGAGGACGAGGACGACGACGAAGAAGACGACGACTGGGACGACGAGGACGAAGACGAGGACGACGACGACGAGGACGATGACGACTTCGACGACGAAGAAGACGACTGGGACGAGGACGAGGACGAGGACGAAGAAGAGGACGAGTAGCCCGGTCCCGCTCGCTCGATGAGCCTCTCTCCGGCGCCGCCGCGTCCCGAGTGGATCCGCGCCCGTGCCCCGATCGGGCCGGGCGTGGATCGCCTGCGCGGCCTGATGCGGGGCCTGACCCTGCACACGGTCTGCGAAGAGGCGCAGTGTCCGAACCTGGGCGACTGCTGGACCCGGGGAACCGCGACCTTCATGATCCTCGGCGACACCTGCACCCGCGCCTGCGGGTTCTGCGCGGTGAAGACGGGGCTGCCGGCGCTGCCGCCCGACCCGCTGGAGGCGATCCGCGTCGCCGAGGCGGTCTCGCGGATGGGGTTGCGCCACGTCGTGATCACGTCGGTCAACCGCGACGACCGCCGCGACGGCGGCGCCTCCGTGTTCGCGGCCTGCATCGACGAGGTCCGCAAGCGGGTGCCCGGCTGCGCCGTCGAGGTGCTGATCCCGGACTTCAAGGGCAACTGGGACGCGCTCCAGGTGGTGATCGACGCGCGGCCCGACATCCTCAACCACAACACCGAGACCGTGCCCCGGCTGTACCGCAACGTGCGGCCGGGGGCCCGCTTCTCGCGCTCGCTCGAGCTGCTCTCGCGCTGCAAGGCCGCCGGCCTGCTGACCAAGAGCGGGATCATGGTCGGCCTCGGAGAGGAAAAGGACGAGGTGCTGCAGACGATCCGCGAGATCCGCGACGCCGGCACCGACGTCCTCACGGTCGGCCAGTACCTGCGGCCCTCGCCCGACCACCTGCCGCTGGTGCGCTACTGGACGCCCGACGAGTTCGCCGAAGTCCGCGAGTTCGCGCTCGGGCTCGGCTACGCACACGTGGAGTCCGGGCCGCTGGTCCGCTCGTCGTACCACGCCGACGAGCAGGTGCCGAACCGCGGCTGACCAGGTTCCCGCCGCGGCTCCCGCGCCGCGGCGCTTTCCGCGCGGCGAACTGCTGCTGCTCGCCGGGTCCTGCGCCGCCCTGCTGCTGATGGTCGAGGCCGCGGCCCGCGTCGCGCTGTCCCGCGCCGTGAAGCCCGGCCGCACGGTCGGTACCCTCAGCGCGTACCACCCGCTGCTGGGCTGGGTGCCGCCGGCGGGCGAGAGCGCGTCGCTGCGCGAGCCCGACTTCGAGGCGCGGCTCGAGGTCAACCGCGACGGCCTGCGCGGGCCCGAGGTCACGCCCGGGCGGACCGGGCCGGGCCCGCGGGTGTGGCTCGCCGGCGACTCCTTCGCGCAGGGCTACACCGTGGACGAGCCGTTCACGGCTCGGGCCGTCGCCCAGGCCCGGCTGCGTGCGGGCGGCTGCCCCGGCGCCGAGGTGCTCAACGCGGGGGTGGCGGGCTACGGCGGCGACCAGTCCTACCTGCGCTACCGCGAGCAGGGGCGCGCGTTCGCCCCCGACCTCGTCGTGTACCTCTTCTTCGGCAACGATCTCTCGGACGACATGCGCCGCCGCAAGAAGCCCTGGTTCGTCCTCGAGGACGGAGCGCTCCGGTTGCGCGGCGTGCCCGTGCCCGAGCCGGCGGGCGAGCCGGTGCTGCGCCCCGTGCCGGCACCGCCGCCGCCGCCGCCGTGGCGCGGGCTGGCCGCCCTCGAGTGGCTGAGCCGGCGCACGGCCGCGGGGCGCCCGGCACTGCACCGGCGGCTCGCCGACCTGGGCCTGGCGCGGCCCTGGCCCGATCACGGGCCGACCCGCCAGTGGCTCGCGTTCTACGGCCCGCCGACACCCCACACCGAAGAGGCGTGGGCGCTCGCCGAGGCGCTCCTCGCGGACTTCGCGCGCGACGTGCGGGCGGACGGCGCCGCCTTCGCCGTCCTCTACGCGCCGGCCCGCTTCGAGCTCGACCCGGCCGAGTTCGCGCTGACCCGCGAGCGCTGGCAGCTCGAGGGCGAGGGCTGGGAAGCCGACCGCGTCTGGAAGCGCCTGCGCGACGCGGCTGGCCGGCTGGGCCTCCCGTTCGCCGACCCGCGGCCGGCGCTGCAGCCCGCGGTCGGCACCGCCGACGAGCCCTATCTCGCGAGCGACCCGCACTGGAACGCGACGGGGCAGCGCCTGGCCGGGGAAGTGCTCGCCGACGTCGCGCGATCGCTGGCCGGCGCGGCTTGCGCGCCGCGTTGAGCGCCTTATCCTCGCCCCCGGGATGAACCGCATCTACTTCGACCACAACGCCACGACCCCGCTCGACCCGCTGGTGCGGGCTGCGCTGGTGGCGGCGCTCGACGAGCCGGCGGGCAACGCGTCCAGCCTGCACCGCTTCGGGCAGCGGGCGCGGGCCGCGATCGACGACGCCCGCGGCGACGTCGCGGCGCTGGTCGGCGGCGCGCCCGCGGAGATCGTCTTCACGTCCGGCGGCACGGAGAGCGACAACTTTGCCCTGCGCGGCGCGCTGCGCGCCGCGGAACCGTCGCGCCGCCGGCTGCTCTTCACCGCGATCGAGCACCACGCGGTGCTCAACGCGGCGAAGGCGCTGGGGCGCGAGGGCTTCGAGGTGGAGAGCGTGCGCGCCCGCCCCGACGGCACGTGCGACCTCGAGGACCTCGGGCGCAGGCTCGACGAGCGCGTGGCGCTGGTCGCCGTCATGCTCGTCAACAACGAGACCGGCGTGATCCAGCCCGTCGCCGAGGCGGCGCGCCTGGCGAAGGCGCAGGGAGCGCTGGTCCACTGCGACGCGGTGCAGGCCGCGGGACGCGTCGCGATCGACGTCGGCGCGCTCGGCGTCGACACGCTGGCGCTCTCGGCCCACAAGCTGCACGGGCCGCAGGGCACGGGCGCCCTGTGGATCCGCAGGGGCACGCGCCTGGTCGCCTGGCTCGCCGGCGGCGGCCAGGAGCGCAACCGCCGGGCGGGCACCGAGAACGTCGCCGGCATCGTCGGCTTCGGCTGCGCCGCGCGGCTGGCCCGCGCGCGGATGGGGGAAGACGTGCCGCGGATCGCGGCCCTGCGCGACCGGCTGGAGGCCGCGCTCCTGGCGCTCCCGGGCGCGCGCCGCAACGGCGACGGACCGCGCGTCGCCAACACGACCAACGTCTCGTTCGACGGCACCTACGCCGAGGGCCTGCTGATGGCGCTCGACCTCGACGGGGTCGCGGTGTCGACCGGGGCGGCCTGCGCCGCGGGCGCGGTCGAGCCCTCGCACGTGCTGCGGGCGATGGGGCTGCCTCCGGCGCGGGTCGAGTCGTCGCTGCGCTTCTCGCTCGGCCGCGGCAACACCGAGGCCGAGGTCGACGAGGCCGTCGCGAAGCTGGCGAAGGCGGTCGAGAAGCAGCGCCGCCGCTAGGCGGGGGCGATCTCGTCGGTCGAGCGCACCAGCTTGATCCCCGCCGCCTCCCAGCGCGCGAGCGCCGCCTCGGCCTGCGGCGTGAAGTCGACGAGGAAGCCCCCCGCGCCATCCGCCACCGCGACCGCCGACATGCAGTCGACCAGCACGTGGACCCGCGACGCCAGCGCCGGGTCGCGGCGCACGATCTCGTCGAGCAGGTCGTCGACGGAGCTGCGCACGCAGTGCGACGAGGCCTGGCCCGCGACGTAGAGCGCGTCGGCCCCCAGCAGCCGGTCGAACAGCGGCCCGTTGCGCTGCGCCAGTTCGCCGCCGTCGTGGCGCAGCAGCACCTCGGGCGCGAGCACGGAGTAGTTCTCGGTCAGCGGATGGCCGCCCTTGACCTCCAGCGGGTCGGGCGCCCGGCGCGCGAAGGCGTGGAACAGCCGCGCCTCCTGGATCACGCCGGCCAGCGCGTGGCCGTCGCCGCCGGCGAGGCAGTGCAGCGGCCACAGGTAGAGCCGGTACTTGCCGGCCCGCTCCAGCTCTTCGCAGTAGAACTGCGCCTGGCGCACGAGCCACTCGTGGTCGCCCTCGCACAGCCAGCGCGCCAGCTCGCGGCGCGGGCGCAGCGCGCCGCCGCGCACGTCGTCGGCGGTCACCTCGCGGTGCGGGCCGACCGGCTCGCCGTCGCGGCCCTCCCAGAAGGTCGGGAAGAAGACCTGGTACGGGAAATGGGTGTCGAGCGTGCAGGTGATGCCGGTGATCGCCGCGAGGTTCGCGTAGACGAAGCGGGCCAGGCGGTCGTTGTCCTCCACCGCGCCACGGCCGCTGCGGCCGCCCACGTAGAGCGCGCCCCGGGGGAACGTGAAGTCGCGCTGGGCGTCGATCACCAGCAGCTCGACGCGGCGCGCGTCGGCCGCGGCCGCGGGCACGTGGTGCTCGCGCGCCCAGTCAGCGGCCGCCGCCGCGAGTGCCGCGGGGTCAGGGGCGAAGTCCCAGCGGGCGGCGTGGGCGGGCTCGTAGTGGGGAGGCAGCGGCAGCATCGCTTCAGGCCTCCAGGCCGCGGGTCTGCAGCATCAGGTGGGTGCGCAGGTCGTAGAGGCTCGACTCCAGGCCCACGGGATAGATGTGGGGGAACACCGAGCGCTTGATGCCGGCGTGGAACGCGGCGAGCTGGTCCCGGACCCGGGCCCGCGTCAGCTCCAGCCCCGGCGGGTCGTAGACCCGCCTGCCGCCGCGCAGGATCGGCACCAGCAGCTCCTCGAAGGGCGCGTCGGCGGCGAGCTGCTTGCGGCGAGTCGGGTCGGTGGGGTCGATCATCGTCGGCGCGGCGGCCGGCGTCAGCGCCTCGTCGCAGATCATGTCGGCCACGAACTCGGTCCCGGACCGGTAGCGGCGGACCTGGTGGATGCCCGGATTCGAGACCTTGACCGCCTGCTCGGAGAGCTTGATCCGGTACTCCCACGGTCCGCCCGGGGTGCGCACGGCGGAGAGCTTGTAGACGCCGCCCATCGCCGGCTGGTCGTGGCCGGTGACGAGCCGCGTGCCCACGCCCCACACCGAGATCGCCGCCCCCTGCAGCTTCAGGCTCTCGATGATCTTCTCGTCGAGGTCGTTGGAGGCCACGATCGCGGCCTCGGTGAACCCGGCCGCGTCGAGCATCCTGCGGGCCTCGATCGAGAGATAGGCGAGGTCGCCCGAGTCGAGCCGGATGCCGCCCAGCTTGTGGCCGCGCTCGCGCAGCCAGCGGCCGGCGTCGATCGCGTGACGCACGCCCTCGAGGGTGTCGAAGGTGTCGACCAGGAACACGCAGTTGTTGGGCATCGCGGCCGCGTAGGCGCGGAACGCCTCGCGCTCGTCGCCGAACGCCATCACCCAGGAGTGGGCGTGGGTGCCACGCACCGGGATGCCGTAGAGCCGCCCGGCCAGCACGTTGGAGGTGGCGGCGGCGCCGCCCACGTAGGCCGCGCGCGAGGCGGCCAGCGCGCCGTCGATGCCCTGGGCCCGGCGCAGGCCGAACTCCAGCACAGGCTCGCCGCGCGCGGCCAGGCAGATGCGGGCGGACTTGGTCGCGATCAGCGTCTCGAAGTTGACGAAGTTCAGCAGCGCGCTCTCGACGAGCTGGGCCGGCACGATCGGCCCGCGCACGCGGACCAGCGGCTCCTGCGGGAAGACGACGGTGCCCTCGGGCACCGCGTCGACGTCGCAGGCGAACTCCAGCTTGCCCAGCCAGTCGAGGTAGCCGGGGTCGAACAGCGGCTTGCCGTCGTTGCCGGCCACCTGCGCGAGGTAGGCGAGGTCCCCGGCCTCGAAGCGCAGGTCCTCGAGGAACTCCAGCGCGCGGGCGAGACCGCAGGCGATCGAGAAGCCGCCCTCGAACGGGTTGCGGCGGAAGGTGAGGTGGAACACCGCCTCCAGCCCGGTGGTGCCCGCCTTCCAGTGCGCGTGCCCCATCGTCAGGTGGTAGAGGTCGGTGAGCAGGACCAGGGAGGGCCGGTACAGCTCGCGGAGCTCGGTCACCCCCCCATGGTATCCGCTCGGGCGGGACCGCCGGCCCCGATGGTTTAGAATCGCCGGGCAATGCCCCCGATCGTGGCCCTGCTCACCGACTTCGGGTCGGCGGACTCCTACGCGGGCGAGACCCGCGGGGCCGTCCTGTGCGCCTGCCCGGACGCCAACGTCGTCGACCTCACCCACGACATCCCCGCCCACGACGTGGCCGAGGGCGCCTGGGTACTGGGTGCCGCCTGGCGCACGTTCCCGGCCGGCACCGTCTTCGTGGCCGTGGTCGACCCCGGGGTCGGCACGCCGCGGCGGGCGCTGGCCGTGGACGCCGGCGGCTACCGCTTCGTGGGACCCGACAACGGCATCCTCTCGCACGTGCTGCGGGCCCACCCGGACGCGGCCGTGCACGAGATCACCAACGCCGGGCTGATGCGGCACCGGGTGTCGAGCACCTTCCACGCCCGCGACGTGTTCGCGCCGGTGGCGGGTTACCTCGCGCGCGGCAACCCGCTCGCGGACGTCGGCCCCGCGGCCGACGACCCCGTGCGGCTCGACTGGCCGCGGCCGGTGTCGCTCTCGCCCCACGAGTGGGAGCTGCAGGTGGTGCGTTGCGACCGCTTCGGCAACCTGATCACCAACCTGAGCCGGGAGCAGCTCGACGAGGTGCTCTCCTTCTTCGCCGGCGATCCGTCGGAGCTCGTGGTGGTGGCGGGCGAGGCGGTGCTGCCGCTGACCCATGCCTACGCCGACGTGTCGGCGGGCGAAGCCTGCGCGCTGGTCGGCGGCTCGGGCCACCTCGAGCTGGCGGTCAACGGCGGCCGCGCCCACGACGTGCTGGCGCTGGGGCCGGGGGACGTGCTGCGGATCCGGCCGGCCGTGGCCCGGGGCTGAGCCGTGGCCGAGCGCGAGGTCGTGATCGCGGGAGCCGTGCGCACGCCGATCGGCCGCTACGGCGGATCGCTCGCCGGCTTCGGCGCGGCCGACCTGGGCGTGTTCGCCGCCCGCGCGGCGCTGGAGCGCTCGGGAGTGCCGGGCGAGGCGATCGACGAGACGCTGTTCGGCTGCGCGCGCCAGGCTGGCGGCGGCCCCAACCCGGGGCGCCAGGTCGCGGTCCGCGCGGGCGTGCCCGTCGAGCGGCCCGCGCTCACGATCAACATGGCCTGCGCCAGCGGCCTGCGGACCTTCGACTACGGCTTCCGGGCGATCCGCGAAGGCGAGGCCGCCGCCGTGCTGGCGGGCGGCACCGAGGCGATGAGCCGCGTGCCGTACCTGCTGCACGGCGCGCGCTGGGGCTACCGCATGGGCCACCAGGAGGCGGTCGACGCGATGTACCAGGACGGCTTCCTGTGCCCGCTCGCCGGCCAGATCATGGGCGAGACCGCCGAGACGCTGGCCGACCAGTACGCGATCTCCCGCGAGGAGCAGGACGCCTTCGCGTTGCGCAGCCAGCAGCGGGCGGCGGCGGCCCGCGCCGAAGGCCGCTTCGCGTCGCAGGTGGTGCCCGTGAAGCTCTCGGGCAAGAAGGGCGAGACGCTGTTCGACCTCGACGAGCACGTGCGGGCCGAGACCACGCCCGAGAGCCTGAAGAAGCTGCCACCGCATTTCCGGCCGGGCACCGGCACCGTCACCGCCGGCAATTCCTCCGGGATCACGGACGGCGCGGCCGCGGCGGTGCTGCTGTCCGCCGACAGGGCCCGCGAGCTGGGCGTGAAGCCGATGGCCCGGGTGCTGGGCTTCGCCTCGGCCGGCGTCGACCCGAAGGTGATGGGGATCGGCGTGGTGCCCGCCGTGAAGGCGCTGCTCGGGCGGCTGTCGATGGCGCTCGCGGACTTCGACCTGCTGGAGGTCAACGAGGCGTTCGCGGCCCAGGTGATCGCCTGCGACCGCGAGCTGGGCTTCGACCCGCAGAAGCTGAACGTCAACGGCGGCGCCATCGCGCTGGGCCACCCGATCGGGGCCACCGGCGCCCGCATCGCCGTCACCCTGCTCCACGAGATGCAGCACCGCGGTGCCCGCTACGGCCTCGCCGCGCTGTGCGTCTCCGGCGGCATGGGCATGGCCGCGGCGTTCGAGCGGCTGGAGGCCTGAGATGGCCGACGAGCTCGTCGACGATCCCTACGCGCCCGCCGAGCGCGGTTTCCGCAGCGTCGCGCTGGCCGTCGACGCGGGCATCGCGCGGGTGACGCTGGGCAAGCCGCCCGCCAACGTGCTCTCGGTCGACCTGCTCGACGAGCTCGCCCGCGGCCTCGAGTCGCTCGAGTACCGGCGCGAGGTCAAGCTGATCGTGCTGCAGGCCGCCGCCGGCTGCCAGTACTTCAGCGCCGGCTTCAACGTGCGGGAGACGGTGGGGGAGAGCGCCTACTCGGTGCTGGAGGGCTTCCGCCGCGCCACCGACGCGCTGTTCAAGGCGGACAAGCCGACGCTGTCCGTCGTCGCCGGGCCGGCCTTCGGCGCGGGTGCGGTGCTGGCCGCCGCCTGCGACCTGTGCTACGCGGGCGCCCAGAAGGGCGTGATGCGACTGCCCGAGGTGCTCGGCGGCAGCTTCAACACCGTCGCGGCGGCGCTGCTGCCGCGGCTGGTCGGCCGCCGCAAGGCCTTCGAGCTGATGCTGGGCGGTGCCCAGGTCGCGCCGGCCGAAGCCGAGCGCATCGGGCTGATCACGAAGGCCGTGCCCGACGAGCGTCTCGACGCCGAGGTCGCGGCGGTCGTCCAGCGTTTCCAGGCCCAGAGCGCGCCGGTGCTGCAGGCCGCGCGGCGCGCGCTCCACGCCGGCTTCGACGTCACCCACGGCGACGCGGTGCTGGCGGCGGAGGACGTCTACCTGAACCAGTTGCTGATGTCGGAGGACGCGACGGAGGGGCTCAAGGCCATCCTCGAGAAGCGTCCGCCCCGGTGGAAGGACCGTTAACCAGGACCAAGGGAATCCATGATCGATTTCGAGCTGAACGAAGAGCAGGCGGCCGTCGAGAAGATGGTCCGCGACTGGGCGGCGAAGACGGTGGCGCCCCGGATCCACGACCTCGACCGCGCCCACAAGTTCGAGCCCTCCTTCCTGAAGGACATGGGCGAGATGGGCCTGCTCGGCATCTGCATCCCCGAGCAGTACGGCGGCGCCGGCATGGACTACGTGAGCCTCGGCCTCGCCTCGGAGGAGGCCGAGTACGTCGACACCCACCTGCGCGTGATCCTGTCGGTCCACGTGGGGCTCAACTCGATGACCCTGTGGTGCTGGGGCACGGAGGAGCAGAAGCAGAAGTACCTGGTGCCGCAGGCCAAGGGCGAGAAGATCGCGACCTACGGCCTGACCGAGCCCAACGCCGGCTCCGACGCGGTCGGCATCCAGACGACGGCCGTGAAGAAGGGCGACAAGTACGTCCTGAACGGCGAGAAGTACTGGATCTCGCTGGCCGACGTCGCCGACAACTTCCTGGTCATCGCCTGGACCGACCTCGAGAAGAAGAAGAACCGCGACCACAGCGGGCTCTCCGCCTTCATCGTCGAGCGCTCCTTCAAGGGCTTCAGCTCCTACACGATGAAGGAGAAGTGGGGGATCCTCGCCGGCAACACCGGCGGCTTCTCGATGCAGGACGTCGAGGTGCCGGCCGCCAACCTGGTCGGCCAGGAGGGCGAGGGCTTCAAGGTCGCGATGTTCGCGCTCGAGAACGGCCGCTACACGGTGGCCGCCGGCGCCACGGGCCTGATCCGCGCCTGCCTCGACGCCTCGCTCAAGTACGCCTCGACGCGGCAGACGTTCGGCGTGCCGATCGGCCAGCACCAGCTCGTCAAGGAGATGATCTCGCAGATGGTCTCCGACTACGACGCCGCGCGCCTGCTGTGGCTGCGCGCCGGCTGGATGAAGAACCAGGGCAAGCGCAACAACCGCGAGACCTCGCTCGCCAAGTGGTTCGCCACCGTCGGCTCCGAGCGCGCGGCCTCCGACTGCGTCCAGATCCACGGCGGCAACGGCTTCTCCGACGAGTACCCGGCCGGCCGCTTCTACCGCAACTGCAAGGCGGCGGTGATCTACGAGGGGACCCGCGAGATCCACAAGCTGATGCAGGCCGACTACGCGCTCGGCTACCGCACGGACAAGCCGCGCCGGGTCGATCTCCCGGCCTACCAGAAGAAGTAAGGAGCCAGGATGAATCGCGACGACCTGTCCCTGGAGTTCGTCCGGGTCGTGGAGCGGGCGGCGATCGCCGCCGCCCGCACCATGGGCCAGGGCGACCGGAAGTACTCGGACCAGGTGGCCGTCGAGGCCATGCGCAAGGAGATGGAGTCCGTCGACATCGACGGCACCATCGTCATCGGCGAAGGCGAGCGCGACGAGGCCCCGATGCTGTTCATCGGGGAGAAGGTGGGCCGCGGCGAGGGCAACACGGCGATCGACATCGCCGTCGACCCGCTCGAGGGCACCAACCTGTGCGCCACCGGGGCCGGCAACGCGATCGCGGTGCTGGCGGCCTCCGAGAAGGGCGGCCTGCTGCACGCGCCCGACATCTACATGGACAAGCTGGTGGTCGGCCCCTCCTCCAAGGGCAAGGTCGACATCAACGCCCCGGTCGAGGACAACCTCAAGGCGATCGCCGGCGCGCTGGGCCGCTCGGTCCACGACCTGACGGTGATGGTGCTCGACCGGCCCCGCCACGAGAAGCTGATCGCGGACATCCGGCGCGCCGGGGCCCGCATCCGGCTGATCGGCGACGGCGACCTCTCGGCCGGCATCACCGCCGCGGTGGCCGGCACCGGCGTCCACGCCGTGATGGGCATCGGCGGCGCTCCGGAAGGAGTGCTGACCGCGGCCGCGATGCGCTGCCTCAACGGCGAGATCCAGGGCCGCCTGGTGCTGACCAAGCCGCTCGATCGCGAGCGCCTCGAGCGGATGGGGATCACCGACCTCGAAAAGGTGTACCGTACGGAAGATCTGGCCCCGGGCAAGAACGTGATCTTCGCTGCCGCCGGCGTGACGGACGGAACCCTGCTGCAGGGCGTCCGCTTCTTCGGCGACGGGATCCGCACCCACGTGCTGGTGATGACCACGGTGCCCCACCAGGTCCGTTTCATCGACACCATCCATGCGGCCGACCGGCCCGACGTCAAGGTGCGCTTCTAGCGCCACGCATTCCGGGCCCCTTTCCCCCGCCCCGGAGGACGCTCGCAGCGTGCCTCCGGGGCGATTTTTTTTCGCGATTCGTGTGGCCGGACACTTGACGGGAAGCTCAAAAAGGCGGAGAGTCCAGCCCCAGAGCGCACTTAACTGGCCGGGGTTGATTTTCCGCTTGACATGGTCTTGACCCTTTGTTACCTTCACGAAGCACTTTAAGTCCTCGGCGTAAGTTCGGATCACCTCGCGGTCGCCGGTGGGAGGGCGCCGCGATGGACGTGCAAACGGGGCGGCAGCGCAAGGCGCCCACTGAGATGAGAGGCAACCGTGGCTCTGTTCAGCTTCGGTAAGAAGAAAGGGCTCGTCGGCCTCGACATCGGCTCCTCGGCCATCAAGGCCGTGGAGCTGAAGGCGAGCGGCAAGGCCGGCGACCAGTTCTCGCTCGTCAACATCGGGATCGAGAACCTGTCCCCTGAGGCGATCGTCGACGGGGCGATCATGGACGCGGGGTCGGTCGTGGACGCGATCAGCCGCGTCTTCACCTCCCAGAAGATCAAGAGCGTCGACGTGGCCACGAGCGTCTCGGGCAACGCGGTGATCGTCAAGAAGATCAGCCTGCCCCAGATGAGCCCCGAGGAACTCGCCGAGTCGATCCACTGGGAAGCCGAGCAGTACATCCCGTTCGACATCCAGGACGTCGCCATCGACTACGAGATGATCGAAGGCGGCGGCGACGGCACGAACATGGACGTGCTGCTGGTGGCGGTGAAGAAGGACAAGATCTCCGACTACACGTCGGCGATCTCGCAGGCCGGCAAGACCCCGCAGATCGTGGACGTCGACGTCTTCGCGCTCCAGAACTGCTACGAGGTCAACTACGGCTCCGACCCCGGCACCATCGTGGCGCTGCTCAACATCGGCGCCTCGATCATGAACATCAACATCGTCAAGGGCACGACCTCCATCTTCAACCGCGACATCGCGGTGGGCGGCAACCAGTACACGGATGCCATCCAGAAGGACCTCAACCTCTCGTTCGAGCAGGCCGAGGCGCTCAAGCGCGGCCAGCCCGTCGAGGGGGCCGACGCGAGCCAGCTCGACCCCATCTTCCAGGTGGTGTCCGAGAGCATCGCGATGGAGATCCAGAAGACCTTCGACTTCTTCAAGGCGACCTCGTCCGAGGACCGGATCGACCGCATCTACCTCTCGGGCGGTTCCGCCCGGGTGCCCGGCCTGCAGGAGCTGATCGGGGAGCGCTTCGACGCCGGCGTCGAGCTGCTCAACCCGTTCAACGCGATCACCTACAACGCGAAGGACTTCGATCCCGACTGGCTCACTGAGATCGGTCCCCAGGCCGCCATCGCGGTCGGTCTGGCCATCCGAAAGGTGGGCGACCGATGATCCGCATCAACCTCCTCGCCGCGGACCGCCCCGCGGCCGGCGCCAAGAAGGCAGCGGCGGCCCCGGGCGCCGTCCAGGCGTACCTGATCGTCGGCGGCCTCGCCGGCCTGGCCGCGCTCGGCGCGGCGGCCGGCTGGTTCTACATGAGCAGCCAGATCGCCTCGCTCGACGACGACATCGGCAAGGCAAAGCAGCGCCAGGCCCAGCTCGCCGAGACCAAGAAGCAGGTCGAGGAACTGGAGCGCAAGCGGAACGCCGCCCGCACCAAGCTCGGAGTGATCGAGGACCTGCGCTCGAACCAGAAGAGCGCCGTGCGCATGCTCGACGAGATCTCCCAGGCGCTGCCCGACCTGCTGTGGCTGACCCAGGTGGACCAGAACGGCAACCAGCTCCGGTTCAGCGGCCAGGCCAACACCATGAACGCCTTCGCGGCGTTCATGGAACAGCTCCAGCGCCGCGGAGACGGCTGTGATCCCGCCACCCCCGCCGGCAGGGGCAAGTGCTGGTTCCCCACGGTCGACCTGGTGTCGAGCCAGGCCCAGCGCAACGTGGTGACCTTCACGCTGACGGCGACATTCCAGAACCCCGAGGTGGCTGCCCGGGCGGCGAAGAAGGCCGCCGAGGACAAGGCCGCCAAGGACAAGGCCGGGGCCGCCAAGGCCGCGGCGAAGAAGTAGGGGCAAGAGCGATGGCCGAGAACCCTCTCACCAAGCTGCCCCTCGCCGGCCAGGCCGGTGTCGGGGTCGTGCTCGCAATCGTGATCGGTGGCGCCTTCTACCAGCTCTACTGGACCGAAGCCGAGGCCGAGCGTGCCCGGAAGGCCAAGGAGCTCGAGGACCTGCGCGCGGAGATCAAGCAGCTCGAGGTCGCCGCCGCGCGCCAGGAAGAGCTGAAGAAGGAGCTGGCCGCGCTGGAGGCGCGCCTGCAGGTGATGTCCAAGTACCTGCCGGCCCAGAAGGAGACGCCGCAGATCATCCGCGCGGTGCAGCTCCTCGCCTACAGCTCGACGCTCAGCGTCACCCGCTTCACGCCGTCCACGCCCGTGCAGCGCGAGTTCTACCTGGAGGCGCCGATCCAGATCGGGCTGACCGGGACCTACCACAACCTGGCGCGCTTCTTCGACTCGGTCAGCCGCCTGCCGCGGCTGGTCAACGTCGGGAAGGTCTCGCTGCGCAACCTGGGCAAGCAGACCGACATGGCGACCGTGTCCGCCGCGATCGTCGCCAACACCTACGTCTACCAGGAGGCGCCGGCCAAGGCGGCGAAAGGAAAGGGCAAGCGATGAAGTGGATGATCGCCGCGCTCCTCGCCCTCGGCCTCGCGGGCAGCGCCGCAGCCCAGGCGCCTGCCCCGTCGCCGCAGGTCGAGGCGCCCGCCGAGCCCGAGGGCGAGGCGATGCCGATGGCGCCGCCGTCGCCTGACGAGTCGATCAAGAGCTTGCTCGGGGAGGACCTCGAGGCCCCGGCCGACGGGTACCAGTACTCGAGCGCCGGCCGCCGCGACCCCTTCGTGAGCCTGCTGCGGCCCGTCACCGCGGCCTCCGGAGCCCCGTCGGGCCCGCGGCCCAAGGGCCCGGCCGGCTTCCTGGTCCAGGAACTCACCCTGCGCGGCATCGTCCGCACGCCCGACGGCTTCATCGCCCTGATCCAGGGGCCCGACGGCAAGTCGTATCCGATGC
>JAANMY010000118.1_pt1 | contig 103786 bp, 94 predicted proteins | sample 7279691 | NCBI WGS metagenome assembly JAANMY01 (sample SAMN14094543, study PRJNA606508) | bioreactor metagenome | isolation source: A lab-scale SPAN reactor treating ammonium-rich wastewater day 388 | place: Ireland: Galway | collected 2018-02-07 | reverse complement strand
TCGCGCCGCTGTACATCGGCAACGAGTGCATCAACGACTGCGCCTACTGCGGCTTCCGGCGCAGCAACCCCGCCGCAGTGCGGCGCACGCTCGACGTCGACGAAGTCCGGCGCCAGGTCGCGGCGCTCGAAGAGAAGGGCCAGAAGCGCCTGATCCTGGTCTTCGGCGAGCACCCGGCCTACGACGCAGAGTTCATCGCCGGCGCCGTGCGCACGGTCTACGACGTGAAGGTCGGCCATGGCGAGATCCGCCGCGTCAACATCAACGCCGCGCCCTTCGACCACGCGGGCTTCCGCATCATCAAGGAAGCCGGCATCGGCACCTACCAGGTCTTCCAGGAGACCTACCATCACGAGACCTACGCCCGCGCCCACCCCCGGGGCACGGCCAAGGGCGACTACCTGTGGCGGCTGGACGCCCTGAGCCGCGCGATGGAGTCCGGCTGCGACGACGTCGGCATCGGCGCCCTGTTCGGCCTCCACGACTGGCGTTTCGAGGTGCTCGGCCTGGTGCGCCACGCCCACTTCCTGCGCGAGCGGTACGGGGTGGGGCCGCACACCATCTCGTTCCCGCGGCTGCGTCCGGCGTCCGGGGTCCAGCTCGACGGGCGCTGGCAGGTCGCTGACCGCGACTTCCTGCGCCTGGTCGCCATCCTGCGCCTCGCGGTGCCGTACACGGGGCTGATCCTGACCGCCCGCGAGAGCCCCGAGCTGCGCCGCCAGGCGATGTCGTTCGGGGTCTCGCAGATCGACGCCGGCACCCGCCTCGAGCTCGGCGCCTACACCGAGGCGGGCGACGCGCAATGCATGGAGCGCGAGCAGTTCGCGCAGGGCGACGTGCGCAGCCTCGACGAGGTGATGCGCGAGCTGGTGGTCGACGGCCACGTCCCCAGCTTCTGCACCGCCTGCTATCGGCTGGGCCGCACCGGCGAGCACTTCATGGAGTTCGCCATCCCCGGTTTCATCAAGAAGTTCTGCACACCGAACGCGCTCACCACCCTGCTCGAGTACCTGGTCGACTACGGCTCTCCGGAGACCCGCGCCAGCGGCGAGCGGATCATCGCCGCCGAGCTCGCCCGGCTGCCCGAGGACGCGCTGAAGCGCGAACTCGTCGCGCGACTCGAGCGCATCCGCACCAGCGGCGATCGCGACCTCTGCTTCTGAACCCGCGGGACGAGGCCCCATGACCAGCGATCAGCGCACCGCAGCGGACGGAGGGCGGACGACGAGATCGACCCCGAGGGGCCTGCGGCTGCAGATCGCCCTTTTCGGGCGGCGCAACGTCGGCAAGTCGTCGCTGCTCAACGCCCTCACCCGCCAGCAGGTGGCGATCGTGTCGCCGGTGGCTGGCACCACGACCGACCCCGTGGAGAAGGCTCTCGAACTCCAGCCGCTGGGGCCGGTGCTGTTGATCGACACCGCGGGACTCGACGACTCCGGCACGCTCGGCGAGCAGCGCAGCGAGCGAGCGCGGCAGGTGATCGAGCGCACCGATCTCGGCCTGGTCGTCGCCACCGGCGGCGCCTGGGGCGCCTTCGAGGAGGACGCGCTCGCCGCCCTCGCGACCCGCGGCACGCCGGCGATCGTGGTCTTCAACCAGGTCGATCGGGTGCCGCCCGACCCGGCGCTGATGGCGGAGCTGGCGACCCGTGGTCTCGGCGTGGTGCGCACCGCCGCGCCGACCGGCGAAGGGCTGGACGCGCTGCACGCGGCGATCGTGCGCGCCGCGCCCGAGGCCGCGCTCAGCCCGCCACCGCTGCTCGGCGACCTGGTGAACCCGGGCGAGGCCGTGGTGCTGGTGGTGCCGATCGACAAGGAGGCGCCGAAGGGCCGGCTGATCCTGGCCCAGGTGCAGGCGATCCGCGACCTGCTCGACCACGACGCCTGGTGCCTGGTGGTCAAGGCGCGCGAGCTGCCGGCGGCGCTCGACGCGCTGCGTCGGCCGCCCGCGCTGGTGGTCACCGACTCGCAGGCGTTCCACGAGGTGGCCGCGGCCACGCCGGAGAGCGTGCCGATGACCTCGTTCTCGATCCTCTTCGCCCGCGCCAAGGGCGATCTCTGCGCCATGGTCCGCGGCACGGCGGCGATCGACCGGCTGCAGCCGGGCGACCGCGTGCTGATCGCCGACGCCTGCTCGCACCACCCGGTGCAGGACGACATCGCGCGCGTCAAGATCCCGCGCTGGCTCGACCACACGGTCGGCGACCGCCTCGACTACGTCCACGCCCAGGGCCGCGACTGGCCCGAGGACCTGCCCTCGTTCCGCCTGGTGGTGCACTGCGGCGCCTGCATGTTCAACCGCCGCGAGATGCTCTCCCGGCTGCTGCGGGCTCGCCAGGCCGGAGTTCCGGTGACCAACTTCGGCCTCGCCATCGCCTGGTCGCTCGGCGTCTTCGAGCGTGCGCTCGCCCCCTTCCCCGACGCCCTCGCGGCCTGGCGCGACGAACTGGGGACCGGCCTCGCGCCGTCCGCTTCGTCCTCGCCCGCCGGACGCCGGTAGCGCCGGGGTCCAGCCGGGGGGCGAGTCCTCGATCCCGCGGCGCCGAAGAAGATGCAGGTAGTGCTCGGCCGGGTCGAGAGCACGTCTGCCACGCGCTCCGCGGCTATCGGCCGAGAGCATGAGCTTCGCCGAGGCCCTTTGCCGGTTGCAGCCAGTCCGCGGCGCTTCCGCGAGTACCTGAAGGGGCTGAAGCCGTGGGTGTTGCGGCAGGTTGGTTCAGCGCCCGCGCTGCTGCAGGATCTGCTCGAGGCGGTTCTCGAGCACGTCGTCGGCCGCCGCGAAGCCGAAGAGCTGCAGGTAGTGCTCGGCGGAGTCGAGCAGTGCCCGCTCCGGCACCAGGCCGACGACTTCCACGCGGCTGACCCCGGCCCCGAAGCGGCGCAGCTCGGTCTTGACCGCCTCCAGGATGCGGTAGAGCGGCGTCGCCTGGAAGTTGGCGACGGTGATGTTGAGCAGCGCCTGGTTGCGGGTGCGGTCGAGCGCCGGGTAGAAGTGCACGCCGGTCATCCCGGTCGCCGGGTCGGACAGCACGTCGGCGACGCGCTCCGCGGCCTCTTCGAGCGGCGTCGTCAGGTAGGCCTTGAAGTTCACGAGCGGCAGACGCGCGCCGACGATGGTCGCCCCCTTGTCGAGCGGGAAGCGGTCGGGGCCGAAGTCGGGCTTCCAGGCCGGGTCCAGCATCTTCTCCGCGAAGCCCTCGTACTCGCCCTCGCGGATGTTCTCGACGTCGCGCCGCAGCTTCGTGCGCGCCGACTCGGCGAAGAGGTACACGGGCAGCTCGAAGCGCCGCGCCACCTCCTCGGCGAACTGCACCGACCAGTCGACGGTCATCGCCATCGGCGCGTCGCGCAGCGCCACGAAGGGGAACACGTCGACGGCGCCGATGCGCGGGTACTCGCCCTGGTGGTGGCGCATGTCGACGTGGCCGAGCGTCGCCTCGTAGACGATGAAGCCACCCTCGAACAGCGCCTCGCGGGAGCCGGTGAAGGAGAAGATCGTGCGGTTGCGGACCTGGTCCATCGACACGTCGAGCACGACCAGGCCGGCCACCCGCTCCAGCCTCTCGCGCAGCGAGTCGACGAACGCCGCGTCGCGACCCTCGGAGATGTTGGGGACGACCGAGACGATCTGCGACATGGGACCTCCCGTCAGAACAGGCCGAGGAACACGCCGGCCGCCAGCGCCGAGCCGATCACGCCCGCGACGTTGGGTCCCATCGCGTGCTGGAGCAGGTAGTTGCCCGGGTCCTCCGCCTGGCCCACCTGGTGCACCACGCGGGCGGAGTCGGGCACGGCCGAGACGCCCGCGGCGCCGATCAGCGGGTTCACCTTGTCGGCCGAGAAGACGTTCATCAGCTTGGCGAACAGCACGCCGCCGGCGGTGGCCGACGCGAAGGCCAGGCAGCCGAGGACGAAGATCATCACCGACTGCGGGGTGAGGAACACGTCCGCGGCGGTCGAGGCGCCGACCGCCAGGCCGAGCAGGATCGTGCACGAGTCGAGCAGCGCCGACGACGCGGTCTTGGCCAGCCGCCCGGTGACGCCCGACTCCTTGAGCAGGTTGCCGAAGAACAGCATGCCGAGCAGCGGCAGGCCGCCCGGAGCCAGCAGCGTGGTGGCCAGCAGGCCCATCACCGGGAACGCGATCTTCTCGAAGCGCGACACCTTGCGCCCGGGCTTCATGCGGATCAGCCGCTCCTCGCGCGTGGTCAGCAGCTTCATGATCGGCGGCTGGATGATCGGCACCATCGCCATGTAGCTGTAGGCGGCGATCGCGATCGGGCCGATCAGGGCGGGCGCCAGGCGGGACGCGGTGAAGATCGCCGTCGGGCCGTCGGCGCCGCCGATGATGCCGATCGCGGCCGCGCTCTGCGGCGAGAAGCCGAGCCACAGCGCGCCGAGGAAGGTCGTGAAGATGCCGATCTGGGCGGCGGCGCCCAGCAGCAGGCTGCGCGGGTTGGACAGAAGCGCCTGGAAGTCGGTGAGCGCGCCGATGCCGAGGAAGATGAGAGGCGGGAACACGCCCGCGCGCACGCCGTAGTAGATGATGCCCAGCACGCTGTTGCCGCTTGTGTTGAACACGTACTCGCGCGACACCGGGTCGATCATGTACAGCGAGACGCTGTTGAAGATCGACAACGGCAGCGGCACGTTGCCGACCAGGATGCCGAAGCCGATCGGCACCAGCAGCAGCGGCTCGTAGTCCTTGGCGATCGCCAGCCAGATGAACAGCAGGCCGATCGCGATCATCACCAGGTGGCCCGCGGTCAGGTTGGCGAGGCCGCTGCCCTGCACGACCTGGTCAAGGTAGCCAGCCACGTCGCCGCCCTTCACGTCGTGGGCGAAGGCGCCCGCCGCGAACTGGGTGACGAAGCCGAGGCTCTCGTGCTCGGCGACCGTGACCACGGTGTAGATGGCGACCACTCGGCCCTGGGCGTCCCACAACTGGCCCTTGGCCGCGCGCTTCAGCACCGGGAGCTCGGAGCGGCCCTTGTCGATCCGGAAGTAGGCGCCGGCGGGCTCGACCTGGAACGGCACGAAGGCGAGCTGCAGCTCCGGCACCGCCACGTGGTCGGCGGCCGCGAGCCCCTGGCCCGGCGCGAAGTCGGCCCGCACGACCGCCTCGAAGTCGTCGGCGTGCACGGTGATGAAGGTGCCGATCTCGCGCTCCTGCGCGTCGCGCACCACGCCGCGGGTGGCGGCCGGGCCCCTGTAGTCGTTGCGCAGGCCGTCGCGGGTGCCCTTGTGGATGCGGAGGTAGACGGCACCCGGCTCGAAGGTCACGCCGAAGCGGGGCCGGTCGTCGGCGGAGGCGAGGCCCACGCCGAGCACGGCGAGCACGATCAAGAGGCGCAGCGCGAGACCCTTCACGGCGCCTCCTCAGAGGGTGGTCAGGTGCGGGCGCGAGACCTGGACCAGCAGGTCGCCCTCGGCGATCGCGTCGCCCTCGCGCACGTACACGCGGGCCACCGTGCCCGCGTAGGCCGAGGCGACGGCGTTCTCCATCTTCATCGCCTCCATCACCAGCAGCGTCTGCCCGGCGGCCACCGCGTCGCCCTCGCGCACGTGGATCTTGAGCACGAGACCCGGCATCGGCGCGACCACGCCGCCTTCGCCGCGGGAGGCCGCGGCGGGGCGCGCGGCGGCGGGCGCACCCGGCGCCGCAGGCGCCGCCGCAGGCGCCGGGGCGGTGGCCGTGGGCGCGGCGGCTGGCGGCGGAACGGCGGCGGCCACCGGGCGCACCGCCTCGACCGCGCGTCGGCCGAGCTGGACCAGGTCGACGGCGTACTCGACGCCGTCGACGACGACGGTCGCCCGCTCGGGCGAGAGGTCCTTGACCTCCGCGCGGTACTCGCGGCCGGCGATGCGAAGCACGTGCTGGCTCATGGGCGTCCCCCGGCCCTCTCAGGGCCGCGGCGCGGTGCGCCGGATGGTGACCCGGGACCCGGGCCGGTTCATGTAGAGCGCGCGCTCGATGTCGAGCACGGTGGCGATCACCGCCAGCACCGGCGCGGGCACGGGCTCCGCGGGTGGCGGAGGCGGCGGCGCGGGGGCGGCCGGCGGCGGCGCGGCGCCGTGCGGCTCGGCGTCGCCGACGTAGCGCGCGAGCACGCCGAAGAGCCGGATGAAGCCGATGCAGATGGCGAGGCCGAGGAAGGTCACCGCCATCCCCAGCCCGGTGACGGTCCACGCCTCGGCGGCCGTCATCGTCAGAGCGGGATGTTGGTGTGGCGGCGGTCGGGGTTGCGGTCGCGCTTGTCGGCCAGCACCTCGAGCGCGCGCGCGATCCGGAAGCGGGTCGTGACCGGCTCGATCACGTCGTCGACGTAGCCCTTGCGGGCCGCCACGTACGGCGTCGCGAACAGGCTGGCGTAGCGCTCCTTCAGCTCGGCAGCGCGCGCCTCGACGTCTTCGGCGCCGGCGAGCTCCTTGCGGTACAGGATCTCGACGGCACCGTCGGGTCCCATCACCGCGATCTCGGCCGTGGGCCACGCGTAGTTGACGTCGCCACGCAGGTGCTTCGAGCTCATCACGCAGTAGGCGCCGCCGTAGGCCTTGCGCAGGATCACGGTCACCTTGGGCACCGTCGCCTCGGCGAAGGCGAACAGCAGCTTGGCGCCGTTGCGGATGATGCCGCCGTACTCCTGCGCCGTGCCGGGCATGAAGCCGGGCACGTCCTCGAGGGTGACGAGCGGGATGTTGAACGCGTCGCAGAAGCGCACGAAGCGCGCGCCCTTGATCGACGCGGCGTTGTCGAGCACGCCCGCCATCACCTTCGGCTGGTTGGCGACGATGCCGACGGCGCGGCCGCCGAAGCGGGCGAAGCCGACGACCAGGTTTCCCGCCCAGCGCTCGTGGATCTCGAGGAAATCGCCGCCATCGACGATCGCGCGGATCACGTCCTTCACGTCGTAGGGCCTCGTGGGGCTCTCCGGCAGCACCGCGTTGAGCTCCGGCACCGGGCGATCGAGCGGGTCGTCGCACGGCTGCAGCGGCGGCTTCTCCTGGTAGTTCTGCGGCAGGAAGGAGAGCAGCCGCCGCACCAGCGCCAGCGCCTCGTCCTCGTTCGCGGAGACGAAGTGGGCGACGCCGCTGCGCCCGCCGTGGACGTCCGCGCCGCCGAGCTCCTCGGTCGTCACCTTCTCGCGCGTCACCTGCTCCACGACCTTGGGGCCGGTCAGGAACATGTAGCTGGTGCCGCGGGTCATCCCCACGAAGTCGGTGATCGCGGGGCTGTACACCGCGCCGCCCGCGCACGGCCCCAGCACCAGGCTGAGCTGGGGCACGACGCCCGAGGCCATCACGTTGCGCAGGAAGATGTCGGAGTAGCCGGCCAGCGCGTCGACGCCTTCCTGGATGCGGGCGCCGCCGGAGTCGTTGAGGCCGACGATCGGCGCGCCGACCTTGACCGCCAGGTCCATCACCTTGCAGATCTTCTCGGCGTAGGCCTTCGACAGGCTGCCGCCGAACACGGTGAAGTCCTGGCTGAACACGAACACCAGGCGGCCGTTGACGGTGCCGTGGCCGGTGATCACGCCGTCGCCCGGCGGCTGCTCCTTCTCCATGCCGAAGTCGGTGCAGCGGTGGGTGACGAAGGCGTCGAACTCCTCGAAGCTGCCCTCGTCGAGCAGCTTCTCGAGGCGTTCGCGGGCGGTGTACTTGCCCTGCTCGTGCTGCTTGCGGACGCGCGACTCGCCCCCGGCCCGTTGGGCGGTCTGTCGCAGGTGCGCAAGCTCGAGGATCTTGCGCTCGAGGCTCATGGTGGCGAATCCCTGTTGGACGTCGAGCCGATCCCGGAGGACCCGGGAGCGACCAGAGGGATTCTACACCCGGCTGAGGCTTAGGCGGTCGTCGCGGCGGCGGCGGTCGAGGCGGAGCTCGACGACGAGTCGGACTTCGACTCGGCCCTGGTCTCCGGCTTGCTGTCCGTGGTCTCGGACTTCGTCTTCGACTCGCCGCCGGTCTTCCCCTTGCGGGCGTAGTCGGTGATGTACCAGCCCGCGCCCTTCAGGTGGAAGGCCGAGGCGGAGATCAGCTTCTCGACGGCGCTCGTGCACTTCGGGCACTGCGTGAGCGCAGCGTCGGAGAACTTCTGGATCACTTCGAACGTGCCACAGGACGGGCACTCGTACTCGTAGAGCGGCACGGCAATACCTCCCCGGTGAAATAGAGTAGGCAGCGGACCGCGCTTCGTCAAGCACTCTCCCCGGGCGAGTGCTAATGCGCCTCGTCCCAGGTGCGGCCGATGCGGGCGTCGACCTCGAGCGGGACGTCGAGGGCGAGCGCGTGCTCCATCACGTCCTTGACCAGCGCCAGCGCACGAGGGGCCTCGGCTTCCGGGGCCTCCAGCAGCAGCTCGTCGTGGATCTGCAGGATGAGACGGGTGCGCAGCCTCTCCGCCCGCAGCCGCAGCCGCAGGTCGATCATCGCCTTCTTGATCAGGTCCGCCGCAGAGCCCTGCACGGGCGTGTTCATCGCCTGGCGCTCGGCCTCGGCGCGCACCGGGAAGTTCTTCGAGCGGATGTCGGGCAGGCGCCGCAGCCGGCCGAGCAGGGTGCGCACGCAGCCGGTCTCGCGCGCGGTCGCGAGCGTGTCGTCGATGAAGCCGCGCACCTTCGGGTAGCGGGCGAAGTAGGCCTCGATGAAGCCGTCGGCTTCCTTGCGCGAGACACCGAGGTCCTTGGCCAGCGAGAACGCGGTCTTGCCGTAGAGCAGGGCGTAGTTGACCATCTTCGCGACCCGCCGCTGCTCGTCCTTCGGCACGCTGGACAGCTCGCCGAAGACCTCGCGCGCGGTGCGGTCGTGCACGTCTTCGCCGCGGCGGAAGGTGTCGATCAGGATCGGGTCCTGCGACAGGTGGGCCAGCACCCGCAGCTCGATCTGGCTGTAGTCGGCGCTGACCAGCAGGTGGCCCGGCTCGGCGACGAACGCCTGGCGGATGCGGCGGCCGAGCGCCGTGCGGATCGGGATGTTCTGCAGCCCCGGGTCCGAGGTCGACAGCCGGCCGGTCGCCGCGCCCGTCTGGTGGAACGTGGTGTGGATGCGGCCGGTCTCCGGGTCGACCATCGCCGGGAGCGCGTCGACGTAGGTGCCCTTCAGCTTCTGGATCGCCCGGTAGTCGAGGATCAGCCGCGGCAGCGGGTGCTGGTCGGCCAGCTCCTCGAGCACGTCTTCGGCGGTGCTGGCCTCGCGGGTCTTGGCGGTCTTCTTGCCCGACTTGAGGCCGAGCTTGTCGAACAGCACCTCGCGGAGCTGCGGCGGCGAGTTGACGTTGAACTCGCCGCCCGCCGCCTCGTGGATCTGCGCGACCAGCGCCTGGAGCTGCTCGTCCATCTCCCGGCTCATCGCCGCGAGGTGGGCGGTGTCGATCTTGACGCCCGCGCGCTCCATGTCGGCGAGGGCCGGGATCAGCGCCAGCTCCAGCGTCTCGTGGATCTCCGCGAGCCCTTCTTCGGCGAGCCGCGCGCGCACGGGTTCGACGAGGCGCAGCACCAGCGCCGCCTCTTCGGCCGCCAGCGCGGCCGCGGCCTCGGGCGTCAGCGCCGCGACGTCGCCCGGCGCGGCCGGCGTGCGGTCTTCGCCCAGCACCTCGCGGGCGAGGTCCTCGAGCGGGTACGCGCGGCGGCCGGGGTTGAGCAGGAAGGCCGCGACCAGGGCGTCGAACGAGGCGCCGGCGTCCTCCAGCCCGAGCCGGCCGAGCAGCACGCGGTCGCGCTTGGCCTGGGCCGAGACGTACTCCGGCGCACCCGCGCCGAACAGCGGGCGCAGCGCCGCGAGCATCGCCTTCGCGTCGCCGTCCTCCTTCGGCGGGGCACCGAACAGGTCGCCCTGCCCTTTCGCCGGCGCCGTCGCGTGGGCGAGCGGCACGTACAGCGCTCGCTCCGGCGTCGAGGCGATCGCGAGGCCCATCACCCGCGCCCGCATCGCCTGGGGGACGGTCGGCACCAGCGCCAGCGCGAAGCGGCCCGCCTTCGCGGCCGCCTTCACCGCGGCGGCGACGTCCTGCGGCCCGCGCGCGAGCTCGACCGCGACCGGCGCGCGTTCGGCCGCGGGCGCTGCGTACTTGCGGGCGAGGGCGACGAACTCGAGCTCCTTGAACAGGGCGCTCGCCAGCGCGTGGTCGACGGGGCGCACCCGCAGCGCGTCGGGCTCGAAGGCCACCGGCACGTCGGCGCGCAGGGTGACCAGCCGCTTCGACAGCCGCGCGGCTTCGGCGTGGGCCAGCAGCCCCTCGCGGTAGGCCTTGCGCTTGACCTCCGCCGCGCGCTCGAGCAGCGCCTCCAGCGAGCCGTGCTCGCGGATCAGGTCGCGCGCGCCCTTTTCGCCGATGCCCGGCACTCCCGGCACGTTGTCGACGGCGTCGCCCATCAGCGCCAGCACGTCGGCGATCTGCTCCGGCCGCACGCCCCACTTCTCCTCGACGGCCGCCGGGTCGAACAGCGTGGCGCCCGAGCCCTCGCGCCCCGGGTTCAGCACCTGGACGTCGCCGTCGACGAGCTGCAGCAGGTCCTTGTCGGCGGTGACGACGACCACGCGGAAGCCCTGCGCCACGGCGTGGCGGGCGAGGGTCGCGATCACGTCGTCGGCCTCCACGCCAGGCTCCTCGATCACCGGGATGGCGAAGGCGTCGCAGACCCGTCGCACGTACGGGAACTGGACCGCGAGCTCGTCGTCCATCTTCGGCCGGTTGGCCTTGTAGTCCGCGAACATCTCGTCGCGGAAGGTGGGGCCGGGCGCGTCGAAGACGATCGCCAGGTGGCTCGGCTTCTCGTCGGCGATCAGCTTCTCGAGCATGGTCGTGAAGCCGTAGGTGGCGTTGGTCGGCAGGCCGCGGCTGGTGGCGAGGCCGCGGATCGCGAAGTACGCGCGGTGGAACTGCGCGCTGCCGTCGACGAGGTGCACCGTCCTGCGGGGGGAGGCCATGGGCAGGCCATTGTAGGCGCCCCCCTATAATCCCGGCCCGTGTTGCGCGCGTTCGCCCTCTCGCTGCTGGTGGCCGCCTCCCTCAAGGGCTGCGTCGCCTACGAGTACGAGCACGAGTTCTGGCTGCGGGTGGACGGCTCGGGCACCGTCAACGTCACCGGCCGGCCCGCGCTGTGGGGCGCGTTCAAGGGACTGGGCGACCCGCGCGACCCGGCCGCCCACGCGACCCGCGAGCAGGCGCGGGCGCTGTTCGAGCGCAGCGGCCTGAGCGTCCGCCGCGTCACCCTCACGGAGCGCCAGGGCCAGCCCTACCTGTTCGTCTCGGCCGACTTCGACGACGTCAACAAGCTGGGCGGCACGCCCGCGTTCCCCGACCTGACGATCGGCCTGCGCCGCGAGGGCGAGCACCTGGTGCTGGAGGGCGACTGGGTGCGGCCCGGCGCCACGGGCGACCCGGGGCCGGAGCACCACGAGGGGCTGATGGCGGTGCGCTTCCACCTGCCGAGCCGGGTGTACGCCCACAAGAACGCGTTCGAGGGCGTCGAGCGCGGCAACATCACCTCGTGGCGCCAGGGCGTCGCTTCGGCGCTGGGCGGCGGCAAGCTGGAGTTCGGGGCGACGCTCGACTCGCGCTCGATCCTCGGCACCACCGCGACGCTGTTCGCGGTCACGATCGGGCTCGGCGTCTCGATCCTGGCGTTCTTCCTGTGGTGGGCGTGGCGGAAGGGGCGGCGCGAGGCGACCGCCGGCCGGGGCGTATAATCGAGGCCTCGCCGCGAGCCGTCGCATCGCGTCATCCGCAGTTTTCGAGTCGTCAGGACTTCGAGGATCAAGATGAACATCCGCCTCTCCTTCGCCCCCCTCTCGCAGACCCCTGTCGACCTGCTCTGCGTCGTGCTCGACGAGGGCAAGGCCCTGCACGCGATCGACGACGCCGCGGTCGCGGCCCACGTCGCCCGCGCCGAGGCCGGCTTCAAGGACAAGAGCCTGAAGCGCGAGTACTTCGCGACCCTGCCCGAAGGCGCCGCGGCGAAGGCGGTGGTCGTCTACTGGAGCCCGCAGATCAAGGCGTTCAACCTGTGGGAGAACCTGAAGACCTTCACCGCGAAGGCGCTGCGCCTGGCCCGCGACTACCGGATGGCGACGGTCGGCCTCGCGCTCAACACGATCGAGGCGGCGCCGCTCGTCGGCAAGGCCGTCGAGGGCGCGCTGCTCGGCGCCTACACGTTCGACCGCTACAAGCAGGAGAAGGACGACTTCCTCGCGAAGCAGGCGTCGTTCGTGATCCTCGCCCACCCCGAGCGCCAGGCCGACGCCGAAGCCCGTCGCGGCCGCTACGCGTGGGTCTCGGAGAACGTCAACTTCGCGCGCGACCTGATGAACGAGCCGGGCAACGTGATCAACCCGGTGACGCTGGCCGAGGCCGCGGACCGGGCGGCGAAGGAGGTCGGCCTCGAGTCCGAGATCCTCGACGCCAGGGCGCTCGAGGCCAAGGGCTACCGCGGCCTGCTCCAGGTCGGCGCCGGCAGCCGCACGGAGCCGCGGATGGCGATCCTGCGCCACGTCCCGGCGCAGAAGGGCGGCCCCACGCTCGCTCTCGTCGGCAAGGGCATCACGTTCGACACCGGCGGCATCAGCCTCAAGCCCGGCGACCACATGTGGGAGATGAAGGGCGACATGGGCGGCGCGGCGGCGGTGCTCGGCGCGATGCGCGCGATCGGCCGCCTCAAGCCGAACCTGAAGGTGATCGGCATCCTGTGCTGCGCCGAGAACTTCCCCGACGCCAACGCCCAGCGCCCCGGCGACATCTTCACCGCGAAGAACGGCAAGTCGATCATGGTCGACAACACCGACGCCGAGGGCCGCCTGGTGCTGACCGACGGCCTGCACCGCGCGGGCGAAGAGGGGGCCACCCACGTCATCGACCTCGCGACGCTGACCGGCGCCGTGCTGCGCGCGCTGGGCCCGTCGGTGGCCGGCATGATGGGCAACGACCCCGAGCTGCTGCGCCGCGTCTCGCGCTCCGGCAGCAACCACGGCGAGGCCTACTGGGAGCTGCCGCTGGTCGACGAGTACTGCGAGTCGCTCAAGACCCCGTTCGCGGACCTCAACAACATCGCGGCCGGCGGGCTGGCGGGCGCCATCACCGCCGGGCTGTTCCTGCGCGAGTTCGTGCCCGAGGGCGTGAAGTGGGCGCACCTGGACATCGCCGGCCCGATGTTCCGGGAGAAGGACTGGAAGTACTACGAGACGGGCGCGATCGGCTTCGGCGTCAAGACGCTGGTCGACCTGGTCGAGCGCTTCCACGAGCCGCTCGCGTAAGCGGCGCGCGCTTGGGCTTCGACCGCATCACCGAGACGCTGTACCTCGGCTCGCGCATCGCCTCGCTCGACGACTACCACCGGCTGCGCGCCCACGGCGTCCGCGCCTGCGTCGACATGAAGCAGGAAGGCGCGGACCCGTGGGCGTTCGAGTCGTTCCTGTGGCTGCCCACGGTCGACCACACGCCTCCGTCGCGGGTCCACCTCCACATGGGCATCTCGTTCCTGCGCCACTGCGAGCGGGAGAAGGTGCCGGTGTTCGTGCACTGCATGGCCGGCATCGGCCGCTCGGCGACCGCCGCCCTCGCCTACCTGCTGGCCGGCCCGTACCAGGAGCAGGGCGTCGACGAGGCGCTGCTGCTGCTGCGCGCGAAGCGCCCCCAGGTCCACCCCAGCCGCGAGCAGGTCGAAGCGGCGATCGAGGCGGCCGAGTCCTACCGCGGCTGAGCGCGGGCGACGCGCTCCCCGGGGCCCGGGCTGCGTCCTTTCGGGCCACTCGTCCGTAATCGGAGTGGACGAGGCCGCAGGGGAAGGAGGCCGGGTGGGTCCGGAGCCGGAGGCGGGTCGCGCGGACCGGGAGGACGTCGGGCGGCTGCGCCGCGGCGACACTTCCGGGCTCGCCGGCCTGCTGGAACGGCACCAGGACCGGCTGTTCCGCTACCTGCTGCGGCTGCTGGGAGAAAAGGCCGTGGCCGAGGACGTGTTCCAGCAGACGTGGGTGCGGGCCGCAGAGCGGATCGACCGGTTCGACACCGGGCGGCCCTTCGGGCCGTGGCTCTTCGCCATCGCGCGGAACCTCGCGCTGGACCATCTCCGGCGGGCGCGGCCGCAGAGCCTGGACGAGGTCGACGCGCCCGCACTGGCGTCGGCGGAGGCCGACCCGCTGTCGCTGGCGGCCGTCCGGCAGCGGCGCGAGCGGGTGGCCGGGTCGCTCGCCGCGCTCGGGCCGCTCGACCGGGAAGTGCTGTCGCGCCGCTTCGACGAGGACCTGACCTTGCCGGAACTGGCGCACGCGCTGCGCGTCCCGCTGCCCACCGCGAAGGCACGCCTCTATCGGGCGCTGACGCGGCTGCGCGACCGGCTGCTGGCGGTCGCTCCTGCGGAGGACTGGCGATGAACGCCCACCGCCGCGACCTGTTGCCGCTCTTCGTCGCGGGGGCGCTCGAGGGCGCCGAACGAGACCGCGTCGAGGGCCACTTGCGCGAGTGCCCCGACTGCGCGGCCGAGGCGGCGGCGTGGGGCGTTGTCGTGGAAGAACTGCGCCGGGTCCCCGCGCCGGTGCCGTCGCGCGCGCTCGTCGTGCGGACGCTCGGCGCGGTCGAGAGGGCGCTGGCCGAGCGCGAGGAGCAGGCCTGGAACCGGAAGGTGCTCGGCCTGCTGGTGGCGTTCGCGTGGACGTCGATCGTCGCGTCCTGGTTCGTGGCCGATCTAGTCGCCGGGGGCATCGCGCAGTGGCTCCAGCGCCCGGTCGGCGGCGCAGCGGCGTGGTACGGCGTGTACCTGGCGGCGGGCTGGCTGTCCGCCGCAGTCGCGGCGGTGCTGCTCGGCCGCCACGTGCGGGATGAGGGGAGGGTCGCATGAGTCGCCTGGAGAAGGAGTTCGCCGTCGTTCCCGCCGGGGCCCGCTGGACCGCGCTCGTCGTCTGCTCGGTCGTCGTCGTGCTGATGGGCAGCCTGTTCCTGCTGCCCGGGTTCCTGGAGAAGGACCCCGGGGCCGTGGCGACGCTGGGGCCGCTGTTCCTGGCGTCGCTGCTCGGCGTCGCCTTCCTCGCCGCCTTCATCCTGCTCGTCGGCTACGTGTTCGGCGACGCCCGGCGCCGGGGCATGCGGCACGTGATGTGGACGCTGATCGCGGTCTTCGTCCCCAACGGCATCGGGCTCATCCTCTACTTCATCCTGCGCGAGCCGCTGCCCGTTCCCTGCGGCACGTGCGGGATGCTGGCGGGCAAGCAGCATGCGTTCTGTCCGGGCTGCGGGTCGCCGGTACGAGCCGTCTGCCCTGCCTGCCGCCAGATGGTCGAACCGGGTTGGCGCAACTGTGCCGGCTGCGGCGCGTCGCTCGCACCTCGGGCGGCGGCAGGTGGCGACGCCGCGGCGGGGCTCCACGGCTGAGCGGGTGGTGGCTCAGGCCAGCCCCGCCCGCGAACCGAGTGCCTGGAGGAGATCGTCGAGCTGCAGGAAGCTCTCGCTGTTGCCGCTCGTGCTCCCGGACGCGACGGCTTCGTCGAGCGCCTCTTTCGACGGATAGAGCTCGCGCATCACGAGGCGCGTGCGGCCGTCCCGCTCCTCGAACGTGACCGTCGTGACCTGTCCGTTCTCCCCCGCTTCTTCGTTCGTCCACACGAGCCGCGAGGGCGGCACCACCTCGAGGTAGCGGCCGAAGAAAGCCATCGGCTGTGGCGCCTCGGGATGGGTGAACACGAAGCGGTACTGGCCGCCGGCGCGGACGTCCGCCTCGCAGGACGCGAGCGTCGCGCCGCACGACTTCGGCACCCACCAGCGACGGAGCAGGTCGGGCCGGGTCCAGGCCTCGAACACGATGCGGGCCGGGCCGTCGAAGCTGCGGGTGACGACGAGCTCGCGCTCGGACGTCCGCTCCGCCGTCGTCGGGTTCTCACTTCTTCTTCTGGCGTCCATGGCCCCTCTCCTTTTCCTTCAGCTCGAGGACGACCTCGTCCAGCGCGTCGAAGCGCGCGGCCCAGAGCTCGCGGTACCGCTCGATCCAGGCGGCCTCTTCTTCCAGGCGGCGCGCGCCGAGCCGGCACGTGCGCACCCGCCCGACCTTCTCCGTGGTGACGAGCCCCGCCTGCTCGAGAACGCTCACGTGTTTCTTCATGCCCGTGAGCGTCATGCGGAACTTCCCGGCGAGCTCGGTGATCGAGGCGTCGGCGCGCCCGAGCTGCTCCAGGACGCCACGCCGGGTGACGTCCGAGAGCGCGGCGAACGAGGTGTCGAGACGCGCCGCCGGAATATACTGAACCATATGGTTCAGTATAGGGCCACCGGTCGACGGACGTCAACCCCTCTCGGGAACCGACCACGACGGGCCGGGGTCAGGCCTTCGGGAGCGCGAAGACCTCGCGGGCGGGCTTGAGGGGGCGCAGCAGCCAGTAGGGGCGGCGGGTGCCGTCCGGGGAGTGCTCGCGGGCGGGCCGCGTGCGCTGCAGCCAGTCCTTGTACGCCGCGTGGGCGCGGTCGGCGTCGACCTCGACGTCGCCGTGGGCGTCGCCGGGCCGCGCCTTGGTCACCCGCACCGCCTGGTGCCAGCAGTGCATGCCGGAGACCGGGTCGGGCTGCACCGGGAAGGTGAGGTTCTGGTGCACGCCGGCGTCGGTCCACCACACGCGCGACGTGTCGGGGTCGTCGCTCGCGAACGGCGTCACGTCGCGCAACCGGGTCAGCACCTGGCGCGCGCCGTCGCGCAGCAGCGCGACCGTCGCCATCATCTGCCGCTGGCCGGGGCCGCCGTCGAGCTTCCAGCGGCCCATGTGGTGGCTGCAGGCGACGACGCCGGGGCGGATGCCCTCGGTCACCCACGCCTTGACCACGAAGTGGCCGATCCGGGTCTCGACCCGCACCAGGTCGCCGGTGCGGATGCCGCCGAGGCGCTCCGCGTCCTGCGGGTGCATCCACACCGGGTTGGTGTGGGCGATCTCGTCGAGCCACTTGGCGTTGGCACTGCGGGTGTGGATCTGCACCGGCAGCCGGAAGGTCGGGATCAGCGGCATCTCGCCCGGCTGCAGGTTCTCGGGGTGCACGTGGCTCTTCAGGTACGTGGGGATCGCGGCCTCGGCCCAGCCCCAGTCGTGCAGAGTGCGCGAGAAGAACTCGAGCCGGCCCGAAGGCGTCGGGAAGCCGCGCAGCACCTTGCCGTCGACGTCGATGCCGGCCAGGCGGCGCCCCATCGCGTCGCCGTCGGGAGTCGGCACCGGCACGATGTTGGCGCTGGCCGGCTTCGGCGCCTTGGTGAACACGCGGCCGAGGTCGTCGGTCACCGTGTCCTGCAGCTCGTCGCGGTCGACCTCCTGCGCGTGCAGCGCGCCGGTGCCGCGGCGGATCTCGAACGCGCCGTTGCGGCGCATGTACTGCAGCGGGGTCAGGCCCTCGGCCGCGGCCTTCTCCGGCAGCCCCGGCACCGAGTTCTCGAACATCCAGGCGTAGTACTCGTCGACGGTCAGCTTGGCGCCCGGGTTCGCCTTCGACTCGAAGTGCTTGCGGATGCCGCGGCGGCCGTCGGGGTCGATCCGCCACGACAGCTCGATCCAGAACTCGTTCTCCTCCCACACCTCGCCGGGGTTCACGTGACGGGTGTCGCCCACCTTCTCGCCGAGGCGCTGGCGCGCCTCCTTCAGCACCGGCTGACGGAAGCCGAGCCACTGCGCGTCGTGGGTCTCGTAGGAGTGGGTGTCGTGGCGCTCGGAGCCGAGGCCGACCGGCAGCACGTAGTCGGCGAAGTACGCGGTCTCGCTCCAGGTCGGCGTCAGCGCGACGTGGAGCCCGACCTTCGACTCGTCGCTGAGCTGCTCGATCCAGGTGAAGCCGTCGGGGTTGGTCCACACCGGGTTGTAGACGCGGCTGAAGTAGACCGAGAGCGTGCCGCGGCCTTCCTTCAGGAAGTGCGGCAGCAGGAACGACAGCTCGTTCATCGAGAGCGGGAACTCCTGCGGCCAGGTCAGGTCGTTCCACGTGTGCGGGTGCGGCGGCGTGTGGATCGGCCGCGGCACGAACTTGTTCCACGCGTTCGGGAAGGTGCCGCCCGGGGTCGCCACCGCGCCGGTCAGCGCGTTGAGCAGGAACAGGCAGCGCGCCACCTGCCAGCCGCCGAGGTTGCCCGCGGTCGCGCTGCGCCAGGTGTGGGTGGAGAGCCGGGTGCCGGCCTTCGCCACCAGCTTCGCGACCTCCTCGATCGCGGCGGCGTCGACGCCCGACTCCTGGGCCGCGAACTCGAACGTGTACTCGGCGTAGAGGTCGGCGAGCGCGCGCTCGAAGCCGGCGAAGGTCTCGGGCTCGCCGGGGCGGCACACGCGCAGGTACTCGCGCCAGTTCCAGAAGCGGCGCACGAACTCGCGGTCGTAGCCCTTCGTCTCGATCAGGTGGCGGGCGATCGACAGCAGGATCGCCGCCTCCGAGCCCGGGTACGGCGCGAGCCAGTGGTCGGCGTGGGTCGCGGTGTTCGACAGCCGCACGTCGAACACGACCAGCTTCGCGCCGCGCTGCTTGGCCTCCATCACCCGCTGCGCGTGCGGGTTGAAGTAGTGGCCCGACTCGAGGTGGGCCGAGATCAGCAGGATCAGCTCGGCGCCCGCGTGGTCGGGCGACGGGCGGTCGAGGCCCATCCAGAACTGGTAGCCGGCGCGCGCCGAGGACGAGCAGATGTTGGTGTGCGAGTTGTGGCCGTCGACGCCCCACGCCGCCAGCACCCGCTCGGTGTAGCCGTCTTCGCCGGGGCGGCCGACGTGGTACATGACCTCGTTGGGGCGGTTGCGGTCGAGGCTGCCGGCGATCCGCGCCGCGATGTCGGCGAGCGCCTCGTCCCACGACACCCGCTTCCACTTCCCCTCGCCGCGCTTCCCCTCGCGCTTGAGCGGATGGAGGATGCGCTCGGGATCGTGGATCTGGTTGAGCGTCGCCGGCCCCTTCGCGCAGTTGCGCCCGCGCGAGCCGGGGTGCTCGGGGTTGCCCTCCAGCTTGCGCACCTGCAGCGTGTCGCGATCGACGTAGGCGAGCAGGCCGCAGGCCGATTCGCAGTTGAAGCAGGTGGTCGGCACCAGCAGGTAGCGCCGCTCGCGGCGCTGCGGCCACGCCTTCGAGTCGAGTTCCTTCCAGTCGTCCCACCGTTCTTTCGGCGGGAAGGCCGCGAGGCCGGGGTGACCGGAGGGGCCGGGGTAGCGCGTCTCGCTCATCGCTTCATTCCCCTCAGGCCAGCGGCACCGACTGCGCCGACTGGACGTAGGCGTGCTCGTAGAGCAGCACGCCCGCGAGGACCAGCACCGCGGCGGGCACCGCGCCGAGCGGGCCGCTGAACACGCCCGCGGCCTGCAGCACGAGGCCGCCCCAGAAGAGCGCGGCGTAGCGGCCGCGCGTCATCTCGGCCACGGCCTGGCGGGCGTGGGCCGTCGGGTGCGGCAGCAGCACCTCGCCTGCGACGCAGACGAGGTGGGCGACGGCGCCCACCGCGAGCAGCAGCGCGAGGTCGCGCTCGGCGCGGTCGCGCAGGAAGGCGGCGACCGGTAGCAGCGCGGCGGAGCCGACGAGCACCGCCTGGACCAGCAGTTGCGGCAGCAGCAGCGGGCTCTGCCACAGGTCGCGGGCGTGGGCCTGGGCGAACAGCCACGCGGTGTAGGCCGCGGTCGCCGCGGCCAGCAGCGCGCCGGGCAGGACGAGCGCGTCGCGGGCGCCGTCGAGGCCGAAGACCGAGCCCAGGAAGTGGGCGACCAGGAGGCCGGTGTAGAGCGTGATCACGACCGCGCCGCGGGTCAGCCAGCTCTTCCACTGCGGGCGCGTGAAGATCAGGTAGAAGCGCTCGGGGCGCTTCAAGTCGGCGATCAGCAGCAGGCCGGTGAGGGCCAGGAAGAAGCCGCTGAGGATCGGCACGCCCCACGCCCACAGCGCGCCCTGGGCGCCGGCGGCCAGCGCCGCGAGGTAGGCGCCGGCGGCGATGCCCTTGGTCCACGTGTAGAGGCTGACGCGCCAGCCCCACGGCGCCTGGTGCGGCACGTCGTAGGAGAGCAGCGCCGCGGCGGAGCTGACCGTCGCGGCGGCGCCGGAACCGACGCCGCCGACGTGGTTGCCGCGCTGCTCGCTCCACAGGAACAGGCCGCCGTCGGGCCGCCGCGCGGCCAGCGGGTCGAGCGTCGCCGCGTGGGCGCCCTTGTAGAAGAGCTTGGGCCGGGTGTTCTTCTCGGGCTTGCGGACGTGGACGACGTCGCGGCCCACGGCGCGCGCCACCCGCGAGCGCGGGTCGTCGAGGTCGCCGACCAGGATCGCCTCGGTCGGGCACACCGTCACGCACGCGGGCTCGAGGCCGACGTCGAGGCGGTGCGCACAGAAGTTGCACTTCTCCGCGCCGCCGTCGTCGGGGTTGATGAAGATCGCGTCGTACGGGCAGGCGGCGATGCACGCCTTGCAGCCGATGCACGCGTTCTTGTCGAAGTCGACGATGCCGTCGCCGCGCTTGTACATCGCCGCCGTCGGGCAGGCGATCGTGCAGGGCGCGTTCTCGCACTGGTTGCAGCGGGTGACCTGGAACGCCCGCCGCGCGTTCGGGAAGCGCCCGACGTCGACGTACTTGACGTAGGTGCGCTGCACGCCCAGCGGCACCTCGTTCTCGGACTTGCACGCGGTCGAACACGCATGGCAGCCGATGCAGCGGGTGTGGTCGATCAGCTTCGCCCACCGCGCGGCAGACGCCGGGCGCGAGGGCTCGAGGGGAGCAGTGGCCATGAAGGTGCGCGTACTCTAGCAAAGCCCCGCGTCGAGCCTTCACACCGCCGGTCCCCAACAGAGTGCCGAGTCGAACCACACGCGGGAGTCCGCGCCGGCCGCGCGCCGAGTCGAGCTACGGCCGGCGCTGGCTGAAACCGACTTCGAGCCGTAGCCGACGGAGCGAAAGCTCGAAAGGCCCTGCAGCGACCGGAGCGTCCGGTAGGATTTCGGCGATGGCGACGCTGACGCCCTGGAGCGTGTTCCGAGTCCCTGACGACGCGCCCGTCAGCGCCGAGACGCTGGGGACCAAGCGGAAGTTCTGGTTCGACCGCGACGGCCTCAAGTGGCTCTTCAAGGCCACGCGACCGGGAACGGGCGAGCACTGGGCCGAGGTCATCGTGGCCGAGCTCGCGGAGGTACTGGGCCTCCCGCATGCCCGCTATGAACTCGCGCATTGGCGGGACGCGAACGGGACGGATCTGGCCGGCAGCGTGACGCCGACTTTCGCCGTGGAACCCCACGAGATCGTGCACGGCAACGAGTTGCTCGCGGACATCGACCCGTCCTACCCGCCCGCTGGCGCCAGGTATGTCCGCACCCGGGAGCACACACTCGACGCCGTGAGCGGCGCTCTCCGCGATGGAGTGGGCCTGCCCGTGGGCTGGAGTCCGCCGGCCGGCGTGCAGGGGCCCGAGCAAGTCTTTGGCGGCTACCTCCTGCTGGATGCGTGGGTGAGCAATACGGATCGCCATCATGAAAACTGGGGCCTGCTCGTCGATCAGGCCGCGGGCACGCGAGCCCTCGCCCCCACGTTCGATCACGCCTCATCTCTCGGCGCCCACGAGAACGATCACAACCGGGCCAGACGCCTCGCCACGAATGATCCGGGGTTCCAGATCCCGGCGTTCGTCGGAAAGGCACGCTCGGCCCTTTACGCGAGCCCCGGCGACAAGCACCACCCCTTGAGCCCGATCGACGCCTTCCGTGCCTGGGCGAAGCGGGTGGACTGCGCCGCCTGGCTGGACCGACTCGCGGCCGTGGACCCTGAGACACCCGCGAGGATCGTCGATCGGGTACCCGCGGAGGAGATGTCCGGACCTGAGCGGGCATTCGCCCTGGCCATACTGGAATGCAACAAGGGGCGTATCCTGAGGGCTCGATGAATCCGCTCTTCCTCTCGTGGCGACAGCCTGACCATCGGTGGTGGCCTGTCGGCGTGTTGTCGCGCGACAGCGAGGGATTCGTCTTTTCGTACACGGAAGGGGCTTACGCCGCCGCGAAGGTGGGGTTCCGGCCGCTGAGTGCTTTTCCTGACCTCGATCAGGTCTACCGATCGCGCACGTTGTTTCCGATCTTCCAGAATCGCCTTCCCCCGAGGTCGCGACCGGACTACGACGAGTTCGTGGAGTGGCTCGACCTCCATCGTGACGAGCAAGACCCGCTAGTTCTGCTGGCTCGGAGTGGCGGGCGACGCCAGACCGACATGTTCGAGGTCTTCTCGGGTCCCGAACCCCAGGACGACGGACGTTATCGGTCTACCTTCTTCCTGCACGGCCTCCGGCACCGTGGCCCCGAAGCCGAGCAGGAGGTGGCGCGCCTCAAGGTCGGCGACGAGCTGACGCTCGAAGAGGAGCCGGGCAATCCTGTCGATCCGCAGGCGATCAGGGTGTTGGCGCGGGTCCGGGGAGTTCACATCGGCTTCGTACCCCGGTATCTGTGTGCCGACGTGCATACCCTGCGGACGGCGGCGGGCGACGCGGCACGGGTACGGGTGAGGCGACTGAATCCAGCGCCGACTCCCGTTCAGTTCCGGGTGCTCTGTGAACTGGAGTCGCCGTGGCCGGCGGGTTTCAGGCCGCTGGCAGGGCCGGAGTTCCGAGCCATCGCGACGGTGCAGGCGGTCACGGCGGCCGGATAGCCGTTTTCGAGCCGCACTCCGTCGAGAGCCGGCCGGAGCGATCGTTGGAACGGCCATGGCGACGAGCCGCTGCCGACGTTCCCGGTTCTGGTGCACGTCCCGCGCCGGCGATCGGAGGTTCGGTACGGCCGTCACGGGGCGCACCCGCTGTTCGCGGAACGCGGTGTCTGCGCGCGTCACCCCGCTGGAGAGCCCATCGCCCGCCCCGTTGCCGAGTTCCTCGCCGGCAAGAGATTCCTGCTCGACGTCGGAAGAGGATCTGGCCGCGCTCGCGGAGGCGCTCGTGCAGCTCACTTCGCTGAAACGCGGGCCGTCGTTTCCAAGCATGTTGGCTTCATCTGGATGCGCCGAAAGCACTACTTCCAGGCCGAACTCAACCCCCAGTTCCTGCAGCGCTACTTCGGAGGGGGTGCTGTCGCCGAGGGGAACTCGGAATGAGCGAACGAACGAAGGCACGGGTGTTCCGGTCGCTCGAGGCGCTTCGCCGGGAACTCGCGGCTGCGGCGCCGGCACCGCCCGAACCGGCCGATCCGATCGAGCGCATGGCCCAGCAGATGGTCCGCAAGGCCATGGCCGACGCGGAGGCCACCCTTCGGGATCGCCGCGGGCCGGGGCAGCGGGGGCGCCAGCCCTAGACCGCGCTCAGTCGCAGCGGCGCCAGGCGCGGAGGCCGAGCCAGGCGAGGGCGGCGCCGATCGCCCAGCCGGCGAGGACGTCCGTCGGCCAGTGGACGCCGAGGTACAGCCGGCCCAGGCCCTGCCACAGGCTGCCGGCGACGGCCAGGGCGTAGAGCCAGGGCGCGTGGCGCGGGCGGTGGCGGGCGATCTCCGCCGCGATCAGCGTGTAGAGGGCCGCAGAGATCGCCGCGTGGCCGCTCGGGAACGACGCGGCGCCCTGCTCGACGAGGCGCGGCCACAGTTCCGGGCGCGGGCGGCTGATCGCGACCTTGGCGCCGTCGACGAGCAGGAACGCGAGCCAGCCGAGGAGGGCGACCACCCCGGCGCGCGACCACTCGCGGCGGGCCGCGAACCAGGCGATCAGCAGGCCGGTCACCCCCAACTGCACGGGCGTGCGGCCGGCGAAGTGGGAGGCGACGAAGATCGCGTCGAGCCAGGGCGCGCTGCGCGCGTGGATCCACAGCAGGACCTGGGTCTCCGGGTCGGGCACGGGCGCGAGCGTAGACCGGGGCTGCGGCCGGCGCGAAATCGCGGGGGACGACGCCCGCGCGGCTCCAGCGGCCGGTTCGTGATAGCGTCAGGCCCTCAGCGCGAATGCCCAGCCTGTCCGCCTTCGAATGGAGCCTGCTGCTCGGCGGCGCCGCCGCCGCGGCCAACCTCTTCGGGGGCCTGGTCGTGGTCTGGCGCAAGGACTGGAACGACCGGGTCCTCAAGCACTTCATCGGCCTCGGCGCCGGCTTCATGCTGGCCGCCGCGATCGTGGAGATGCTGCCCCACTCGCTGGAGCTGAACCCGCACGCGCCCGAGCTGATCCTGGTCGGCTACTTCATCGTGCACTTCGCCGAGCACATCCTGGCGCCGCACTTCCACTTCGGCGAGGAGACCCATCGCGAGGCGATGCTGGACCCGGCGGCCAGCTTCTCGGCGCTGGTCGGCCTGTCGATCCACACCTTCTTCGACGGCGTCTCGATCGCGTCGGGCCTGCTGGTGTCGGTGCCGCTCGGCGTGCTCATCTTCCTCGCCGTCGCGCTGCACAAGATCCCGGAGGGCTTCACCGTCGCCTCCATCGCTCTCGCCTCCGGCAAGGGCCCGAAGCTGGCGCTGCTCGGGGCCGGAGCGCTCGCCGCCGCCACGATGCTGGGCGCCCTGGGCCTCAACGGGTTCCCCAACGCCGTCGTGTGGGCGCTGCCGCTGTCGACCGGCGTCACCCTCTACGTCGCCGCCTCCGACCTGATCCCCGAGGTGAACCACACCCGGGGCCACGGCCTCTCCTTCATGCCCTTCGCGGGAGTGCTGCTCTACGTGATCGCCAAGCTGCTCCTGGAAATGGCCACGGGAGTCGGCCACTCCTAGCCGAAAGGACCGCGCATGCGCGTTCGATCCGCCGCCCTCGCCGCACTCCTGGCCGTCACGGCCCTCCCCGCCGGCGCTGCCGCCGGCAAGCCCGAGATCGCGGTCGAGGAGGTCACCCTCGACAACGGGATGAAGTGGCTGCTGTTCCCGCGCGCCGACGCGCCGACGGTGGCCGCCGGCTGGGTCGCCCGGGTCGGCTCCGTCAACGAGCGGCCGGGCATCACCGGCATCTCCCACTTCTTCGAGCACATGATGTTCAAGGGCACCCGCACGCTGGGCACGAAGGACCTCGCGCGCGACCTCGAGCTGATCGAGGAGCAGGAGAAGGTGCAGGCGGAGATGCGCGCCGAGCGCGAGGCGATGCGCGAGCGGCTGCGCCGCGGCGAGATCGCGGACCTCGCCGCGCCGGAGAGCCGCAGCCCGCGCTACAAGGAGCTCGAGGCGCGCTTCGACGCGCTGGTCAAGGAGCAGCGCGCGCTGATCCTGAAGGACCCGATGGACGAGCTGTACACGAAGCACGGCGGCGAGGGCCTCAACGCCTCGACCAGCGAGGACTGGACGATCTACTTCGTGCGGGTGCCGAAGAACAAGCTGGAGCTGTGGGCGTGGCTCGAGTCCGACCGCCTCGCCGAGCCGGTGTTCCGGGAGTTCTACTCCGAGCGCGACGTCGTGTTCGAGGAGCGCCGGCTGCGCACCGAGTCGACCCCGCTCGGCAAGTACGAGGAGGCGCTCAACTCGGTGTTCTGGGAGGCGCATCCCTACAAGTGGCCGGTGGTGGGCTGGGCGTCCGACATCCCGGAGTACACGCTGGCGCAGGCGAAGGACTACTTCGCCACCTGGTACGCGCCCAACAACCTGACCGGCGTGCTGGTCGGCGACTTCCAGCCCGCGGCGGCCAAGGCGCTGATCGAGCGCTACTTCGGCCGCCTCGCCCGCGGCACCGTCGCGCCGCCGCCGGTCGTCACGCTGGAGCCGAAGCAGCTCGGCGAGAAGCGCTACCAGGCGAGCGCCGAGACCTCGCCGACCGTGCGCCTGCTCTACCACGGCGTGCCGTTCGTGCACCGCGACGCCGCGGCGCTCGACCTGCTGACCGACGTGCTCTCGGGCCGCACCGGGCGGCTCTACAAGGGCCTCGTCGAGGGCCGCAAGCTGGCCAACGAGGCGCGCGCCAGCTCCGACTTCAAGAAGCACGCGGGACTCGTCCAGGTCGAGGCCGTGGTCAAGGACGGCCAGGACCCGGCCGCGGTCGAGAAGGCGCTCGGCGAGGAGATCGAGCGCCTGCAGAAGGAGCCGGTGCCCGCCGACGAGCTGCAGAAGGTGAAGAACCAGGCCAAGGCCGGCGCCTACCGCCGGCTGTCGTCGCCGTTCTTCATCGCGATCCAGCTCCTCGTCTACGAGGGGCTCGGCGACTGGCGCTACATCAACACCTCGGCCGACGCCTGGGAGGCGGTCACCGCGGAGGACATCCAGCGCGTCGCGCGCGAGTACCTGGTGCCGGAGAAGCGCACCGTGGCGGTGTTCCTGCGCAAGGAGGGCACGGCCCCGGAGGACCCCGCGATCGCGGCGCTGCCGCCGCAGGCGAAGGCGATGGTCAAGCAGAGCCTGGCCCGCGTCGCGGCCGAGACCGACCCCGCGAAGCTGCGCGAAGGCCTGGCGCGGATGCAGGCGATGGCGGGCCAGGTGCCGGCGGAGATCAAGCCGGGACTCGACTACGTGATCGCGAAGATCGAGGAACGCCTGAAGGTGCTCGAAGGGGAGAAGAAGTAGCCATGCGCAGCAAGCTCGCCGTCCTCCTCCCCGCCGCCGCCCTGCTCGCGCTGCCGGCGCTGTCCGCCCTCGGCCAGGCGCCCGCGCTGCCGAAGCACCCCGACCAGCTCGTGTTCCCCCCGCTCTCCTACGAGCCGCCGGAGCCCGCCGGGCACCGCGTGGTGCTGAAGAACGGCATGGTCGTCTACATCGCCGAAGACCGCGCGCTGCCGCTCGTCCAGATCTCGCTGCAGATGCGCTGGGGCGGGTGGCTGGTGCCGGAGGGCCAGGAGGGTCTCGCGGGGCTGGTCGCCGCCCAGATGCGGCGCGGCGGCGCGGGCGCCCTGTCGGCCGAGGCCCTCGACGAGCGGCTCGACTTCCTGGCCGCCCAGGTCTCGGTCGGCGCGTCGGACACCGGCGCTTCCGCGAACCTCAATGCCCTGGCCGACAACCTCGACGAGTCGCTCGCGCTGTTCGTCGCGATCCTGAAGGAGCCGCGCTTCCAGCAGGACCGGCTCGACCTCGCCCGCGAGCAGATGCTGCAGGAGATGAAGAAGCGCAACGACGACGCGGCCGATATCGAGGCCGCGGAGTGGAGCCCCCTGCTCTACGGCGAAGGCCACGTCGCCAGCCGCTTCACCACCGAGGCCTCGCTGAAGTCGCTCGACCGCGCGGCGCTGCTCGCCTTCCACAAGCGCTGGGTGCACCCGGGCCAGATGGTGGCGGCAGTGTCGGGCGCGTTCGACCGCAAGGCGATGATCGCGAAGCTGGAATCCGCGTTCGCGAAGTGGCCGACCGCGCGGCCGGACGTGCCGCCGGTGCCGAAGGACATCAGCCCGGCGGCGCCGGGCGTCTACCGCGTCCAGAAGGACGTCAACCAGGGGCGCGTCTCGATCGGGCTGCCGGGCGTGATGCGCGGCGATCCCGACGTCTACGCGCTCGAGGTGATGAACGAGATCCTCGGCGGCTCGGGCTTCACCTCGCGGATCACGCGCACGGTGCGCTCGAACGAGGGGCTCGCCTACTCGGCGGGGTCGTCGCTCAGCTTCGGCGTGTACTACCCCGGCCGCTTCCGCGCGGCGTTCCAGAGCAAGAGCCCGACCGTCGCCTACGCGACGTCGCTGGTGTTCGACGAGATCCGCAAGCTGCGCGAGCAGGGCGTGACCGCCGAGGAGCTGGAGTCGATCAAGGCCAACCTGGTGGCGACCTTCCCGAGCAACTTCGAATCGAAGGCGCGGGCGATGTCGGTGTTCGCCGCCGACGAGTTCACGAGGCGGGCGCCGGGCTTCTGGAAGACCTACCGCGACCGCATCCGCGCCGTCACCGCCGAGGACGTGAAGCGGGTGGCGCAGAAGCACCTGGTGCCGGAGAAGATGATCGTGCTGGTGGTCGGCGACCAGGCCGCGATCGACAAGGGCGACGACCGGCACCCGGTGAAGCTCGAGGCGCTGGCGCCCGGTGGAAAGGTCGTCACCCTGCCGTTGCGCGACCCGATGACGATGAAGCGGTAGATCGCGAAGCGCCGCGCCCGGAGCGCGGAGCGCGAGTCGTCCAGATGGCCTATGCTCGGGGATGCCCAGCGCTTTGAACGCTGGCGTTCCGTCGGCCCCGCGGTCGGGCCGAGGCATTGGAGGACTCATGGCACCCAGGAAGCTCGGAATGTGGGCACTCGTGCCCCTCGCGGCGCTGCTCGCCGCCCCCCTCGCGGCGCAGGAAGGCGCCCCCGGACACTACGACGCCCAGGCCAAGCCCGCCGGTCCGATGACCGGCAAGGCGATGGAGAACAAGGACTGGTGGCCGAACCAGCTCGATCTCGAGGTGCTGCGCCAGAACTCGGACCTGAGCAACCCGCTCGACCCGAAGTTCGACTACGCCGCCGAGTTCGCGAAGCTCGACCTCGCGCAGGTGAAGAAGGACATCGAGAAGGTGATGACCACCTCGCAGGAGTGGTGGCCCGCGGACTGGGGCAACTACGGCCCGCTCTTCATCCGCATGGCCTGGCACAGCGCGGGCACCTACCGCGTGACCGACGGCCGCGGCGGCGCCTCCGACGGCACCCAGCGTTTCGCGCCGCTCAACTCGTGGCCCGACAACGCGAACCTCGACAAGGCCCGTCGCCTGCTGTGGCCGGTGAAGAAGCAGTACGGCCAGGCGCTGTCGTGGGCCGACCTGATGGTGCTCGCCGGCAACGTCGCGCTCGAGAACTCGGGGCTCAAGACCTTCGGCTTCGGCGGCGGCCGCGCCGACGTCTGGGAGCCGCAGCAGGACATCTACTGGGGCCCCGAGGGCCAGTGGCTCGCCGACGCCCGTTACTCCGGCGACCGCAACCTGGCCAACCCGCTGGCCGCGGTGCAGATGGGCCTGATCTACGTCAACCCCGAGGGCCCCAACGGCAAGCCCGATCCGCTCGCCGCCGCCAAGGACATCCGCACCACGTTCGCCCGCATGGCGATGAACGACGAGGAGACCGTCGCCCTGATCGCCGGCGGCCACACGCTCGGCAAGGTCCACGGCGCGGGCCCGGCCAAGCACGTCGGTCCCGAGCCCGAGGCGGCCCCGCTCGAGGAGCAGGGCCTGGGCTGGAAGAGCAGCTACGGCACCGGCAAGGGCGCGGACACGATCACGAGCGGCCTCGAGGGCGCCTGGACGCCCACGCCGATCCGCTGGTCGAACGACTACCTGAACGGCCTGTTCAAGTACGAGTGGGAGCTGACCAAGAGCCCCGCCGGCGCCTGGCAGTGGACGCCCAAGGACGCCCCGGCCAACGTGCCCGACGCCCACGTCCCCGGCAAGATGAACAAGATCATCATGCTGACGACCGACATCGCGCTGATCAAGGACCCGATCTACCGCCCGATCTCGGAGCGCTTCGCCAAGGACGCGAAGGCCTTCAACGACGCGTTCGCGCGCGCCTGGTACAAGCTCACCCACCGCGACATGGGCCCGCACGCGCGCCTGGTCGGCAAGGAGGTCGCGCCCGTTCAGCTCTGGCAGGATCCGGTCCCGCCGGTCGACCACGCGCTGATCGACGACAAGGACGTCGCGGCTCTCAAGCGTTCGATCCTCGACTCGGGCCTCTCGGTCCAGGACCTCGTCAAGACGGCCTGGGCCTCGGCCGCGACCTACCGTGACAGCGACAAGCGCGGCGGCGCCAACGGCGGCCGCATCCGGCTCGAGCCGCAGGCGAGCTGGGAGTCCAACGAGCCCGAGACGCTGAAGGCGGTGCTCGCGAAGCTGGGCGCGATCCAGGCCAGCTTCAACGGCGCGCAGAAGGGCGGCAAGAAGGTCTCGATGGCCGACCTGATCGTGCTCGGCGGTGGCGCCGCGATCGAGGCCGCGGCGAAGAAGGCCGGCCACGACGTGACCGTCCCGTTCACGCCCGGCCGCACCGACGCGACCGCGGAGATGACCGACGCGGACTCGATGGCCTTCCTGCGGCCGATGACCGACGGCTTCCGCAACTACGTCGGCAAGGAGCACTTCCGCCGCCCCGAGGTCGAGCTCGTCGACCGCGCGAACCAGCTCACGCTGACCGCCCCCGAGATGACGGCGCTCGTCGGCGGGATGCGCGCGCTGGGCGCCAACCACAAGGGCAGCAAGACCGGCCTGCTCGTCGCCAACCCCGGCACCCTGACCAACGAGTGGTTCGTGAACCTGCTCGACATCGGCACCGAGTGGAAGCCGGCGGCCGAGGGCAAGTACCTGTACACGGGACACGACCGCAAGACGGGCGCCGCGAAGTGGACGGCGTCGTCGGTCGACCTGGTCTTCGGCTCGAACTCGGAGCTGCGCGCGCTGGCGGAGGTCTACGCGAGCGACGACGCGAAGCGCAAGTTCGTCGACGACTTCGTGGCGGCGTGGGCCAAGGTGATGGACCTCGACCGCTTCGAGCTGAAGAAGACGGCCGCGAAGTAGCCGGGGCGCCGTACCGGCGGGCCCTCGGCAAAGCCCGGGGGTCCGCCACCGTCTGCCCTACTTCGTGGGGGTGCGGGGGCGGAGGAGCATCCGTTCGCGACGTAGCCCCCGCGGGACCGACGCCGGGTCTCCCGGCGTCGGAACCCTACTTTCTGAACGCCTCGATGAACTCCTTCAGGAGCATCGGGTTGTTGCTCTTGATCTTGCCCATCATGAAGTCCATCGCCGTCGGCGTGTAGCGGCCGTTCCAGACGTCGAGGAACATCTCGGCCGAGCCCTTGAAGAAGCAGTCGGCGTCGCCGTTCTTGCCGGCGATCACCTCGCACCTGTCGCCGCCGAGCTTGACCGTCCACTTCTCCTCCTCGTCGAGCGAGAAGTAGAACGTGCGCGGGGTCTTGACCTTCCCCGGCTGGTACATCTTGGTCAGCGTGTCGAAGACGGCGGCGACCTCGGACATCGGCGGCTCCCTGCGGATTGAGGGAAAAAGCACGGCCACGGGAGCCGCTCGAGGCGGGCTCCCGTGGCGGGAACGATCAGGACCGGCCGCGGCTCAGGAGTGGCGCACGGCCTCCGGCAACGACTTCACGTAGTCGTCGACCAGCTTCTTCTGGGCCTCGGGCGTCAGCGACGACACCACGATCTTCGAGGCCGCCTCCATCGCCAGGTCGGCGACCTGGGCGCGCAGCTCGAGGATGGCGCGGCTCTTCTCGCGCTCCACCTGCTCCTTCGCGCGGCGGATCATCTCGTCGGCCTCGGAGCGGGCGCGGGCGGACAGGTCCGCCTTCAGCGCGTCGGCCTCCGCGATCGCCGACTTGATGATCTCCTCGCGCTCGCGGCCGGCGTCACGCAGCATCTCCTTGTGCTTGTCCAGGAGCTGCTGCGCGTCCGCACTGGCCTTGTGAGCGCCCTCGACCGCCTCGCGCAGGCCCCGTTCGCGCTCCTCGAGGGCGTGCAGCAGGGGCCCCCAGCCGAAGCGGGTCAACACCAGGGCGAACAGCGCGAAGACGACGACGATGGCGACCGAGAGCACCCAGTTGATGTCGGTCAGCCCCCCGGCAGCCAGCAGGCTGCCGAGGAGGGGCGTAGACGTCATGCCGGCCTGCTTACTTCAGCGCGAGCAGGATGGTGACGATCAGCGCGAAGAAGGTGGCGCCCTCGATGAGGCCCGCGGCCACGATCATGGCGCCGCGGATGTCGCCGGCCGAGCCCGGCTGGCGCGAGATGCCGTCCATCGCCGAGGCCGCGAGCCGGCCGATGCCGCCGGCGCCGCCGATGATGGTGAGGCCGGCGCCGATGCCGGCCGCGAAGTACGCAAGGGCCTTGGGGTCCATGGTCCTGATTCCTCCTAAAGGTACGGTTCGAAGAGCGACGGTCGGCTCAGTGCGCCGGGTGGGCGTACATGCCGATGAAGATGGCGCTGAGCAGGGTGAAGATGTAGGCCTGGATGAACGCCACCAGCACCTCGAGCAGCATGATGAACAGCGCCAGCCCGATCGACACGGGGGCGATCGCCAGGCCCAGGAAGGTGCTCATCTGGGCCATCAGCGGGATCAGCATCAGCAGCGCGGTGATCACCATGTGGCCGGCGATCATGTTGGCGAACAGGCGCACCATCAGCGCGAACGGCTTGGAGAACACGCCGATGATCTCGACCGGGATCATGATCGGCAGCAGCCAGGCCGGCAGCCCCGGCGGCACCAGGCCGGTGAAGTGGTGGACCACCCCGAACTTGGAGATGCCGGCCCACTGCTGCGCCAAGAACGAGACGAAGGCCAGCGCCAGAGTCACCGACAGGTTGCCGGTCGAGGTGGCGCTGAAGGGGATCAGCCCGAAGAGCGCCGCGGTCAGGATGAAGAAGAAGAAGCTGGCCAGCAGCGGCACGAACTTGTGGCCGTCGTGGCCGATGTTCTTCTCCGCGATCTCGTCGCGGATGAAGACCAGGATCGCCTCGACCGCGTTGGCGAGCGGCGTCCGCGGCAGGCCGTCCCGGTAGCCGCGCAGCGCGAGCCGCACGATCAAGATCACGAGCGTCGCCACCAGCGCGAAGAACACGAGGTGCTTGGACAGCGGGCCCAGGAAGCCCGGCACGTCCAGCACGTGGTGCATCAGGATTTCGGCCGGGTCTTCGCTGGCCGCGAGCAGGAGCGCCGGCAGGTTCATCGGGCCTCCGCGGGGCGCGCGCCGGTCCGGCGGTGGAGCAGCGCCAGCTCCAGCATCAGGAAGGCCGCGAAGTGGCCGAGCAGCGACACGGCCAGGGGCGTGCTGTCGAGGCCCAGCAGCCGGACCGCGGCCACGAAGGCGACGAGCAGCGCCGTCATCCGCGCCGCCATGCCGCCCAGCACGGCGCCGAAGAACGCGTTCGTCGAGCGGCCCTCGGCCCACAGCGCCAGGCCGTAGGCGGCGATCGCGTTGGCGGCGGCCAGCGCGGCGCCGACGGCCGACGCCTGCCACGCGCCGGCCTCGAGCAGCGACGAGGCCAGGGCCTGGGTGGCGCCTGCGGTGGCGAGCACGATCAGCGTGTAGCGAGCCAGTGTCACGGCTTGTTCTTTCTCCCGACTTCCTTCACGAACTGCACGCCCGCGGCCACCAGGCCGAGCAGCGCCCCGCAGAGCGTCAGCCCGGGAGCCGTCCCGAACTCCCGGTCGAGCCACCAGCCGACCCCGATCGGCAGCAGCGCCGCGCCGGCCAGGCTGGTCCCGAGGCCCAGGTAGGGCGCCGCTTCCCGCACGACGCGGACCCAGTCCCCACCGTCCCCCTTGTCCGACCCTGGAGACACGCGAAACTCCGCCCTGAGGGCGCCACGAACAGCGGCGAAGCCTACCACGGAGCCTTTTTGACGGGCAAGAACACCCGGCCCCGGAGGCCGCCGCGGCTCCCCATGCGCTATGCTGAGGGTCGCGATCCTGACGTCCGCCCCCCGTTCCGGAAGGAAGTGACCCCATGTCCGATTCCGCCCCCCGGGAGGTGTCGCGGCGCTCGTTCCTGCAGGCCGCCGCCGTCGCGGGAGCCGCTGTTTCGGCCGGGGCCCAGCAGGCCCCCGCCCTCGTGAAAGGAAAGACCGTGCCCATCGAATTGCCCGCCCTGCCCTACGCCGACAACGCGCTGGCGCCGCACATCTCGAGCAACACGATCGGCTTCCACTACGGGAAGCACCACAAGGCCTACGTCGACAACACCAACAAGCTGATCGCCGGTACCGACCTGGCCGAGGCGAAGCTCGAGGACATCGTCAAGGCCGCCTGGGGCAAGCCCGAGAAGAAGGGCCTGTTCAACAACGCCGCGCAGGTCTGGAACCACACGTTCTACTGGCACAGCCTGTCGCCGAAGAGCACGAGCCCCTCGGCCCAGCTCAAGGCGAAGATCGAGGCCGACTTCGGCTCGTTCCAGAAGCTGCGCGACGACTTCGCGAACGCCGCGGTCACCCAGTTCGGCTCCGGCTGGGCGTGGCTGGTCGTCGACGGCGGCAAGCTCAAGCTGATGCAGACCGCCAACGCCGAGACGCCACTCGCCACCGGCCAGCACGCGCTGCTGACCGTCGACGTCTGGGAGCACGCCTACTACCTCGACTACCAGAACCGGCGGCCGGACTACGTCGCCACCATCCTCGACAAGGTGCTCAACTGGGAGTTCGCGTCCGAGAACTTCGCCAAGGCGGGGGTGTAGGCGTGGCGATCCAGGTCGGAGAGCGCGTGCCCGAGGGCACGCTCACGCAGATGACGGACAAGGGCCCGGCCCCGGTCACCACGGCCGAGCTGTTCGCCGGCAAGAAGGTCGTCCTGTTCGCCGTCCCCGGCGCCTTCACGCCCACCTGCTCGCGCCAGCACCTGCCGGGCTACGTCGCGCAGCACGACAAGATCAAGGCCACGGGCGTCGACACCATCGCCTGCCTCGCGGTCAACGACGTGTTCGTGATGGACGCCTGGGGCAAGGGCGCCGGCGCCGAGGGCAAGGTGCTGATGCTGGCCGACGGCAACGCCGACTACGCGAAGGCGCTGGGCATGGACGTCGACTTCGGCAAGTTCGGCATGGGCCTGCGCTGCAAGCGCTTCTCGATGGTCGTCGAGGACGGCGTCGTCAAGACGCTGAACGTCGAGCAGCCCGGCGAGTTCAAGGTCTCGAGCGCCGAGCACACCTGCGGCCTGTAGTTCACCCCGCCGCGGGCCGCGCCACCCGGTTGCGGCCCGCGGCCTTCGCACGATAGAGGGCGCGGTCGGCGGTCCGCAGCAGCGTCTGCGGGTCGAGCCCGGGCAGCGGGACGTCCGCCGCCACTCCCACGCTGACGGTGACGCGGCCGAACGGCGAGCCGGGGTGGGCGAGGGCCAGGTCGGCCACCCCCTGTCGCAAGCGCTCGGCCACCCGCGCGGCATCCGCCTCGTCGAGCCCCGGCAGCACCACCGCGAACTCCTCGCCCCCGTAGCGGGCGACCAGGTCGCCGCTGCGCTGCACGGCGCGCTCCAGCCAGCGCGCCACCGCCTGCAGCGCCGCGTCGCCTTCCGGGTGCCCGCGGCGGTCGTTGAGCGCCTTGAAGTGGTCGAGGTCGAGCAGCAGCAGCGCGACCGGCTCGTCGGAGCGGCGCGCGCGGTTCCACTCGGCGTGCAGCACCTCGTCGAAGCAGCGGCGGTTGGCGATGCCGGTCAGCGCGTCGCGCAGCGAGAGCGCCTCGAGCCGCGCGTTGGCGGCCCCCAGCAGCCGGTTCTGGGTCTGCGCGTCGCGCTCCGCGACCCGCAGCTCGTCGACGGCGCGGCGCAACTCCTCCGTGCGCTCGGCCACCTGCACCGCGAGCTCGCGCGAGCGAAGGGCGAGAGCGCGGCCGCGGTAGCGCACCCAGGCGCCGACCGCCGCGGCGACGAGTGCCAGAAGACCGGCGAGCGCGAGCGGCCGCCGGTGCCACGGCGGCAGCACCTCGAAGCTCCACGCCGCCTCGGCGCTGGCCTCGCCGCCGCCGCGGCTGCGCAGGCGCAGCGTGTAGCGGCCCGGCCGCAGCTCGCGGTACTCGAGCGAGGCCCCCGACAGCGCCGCCCACTCGTCGTCGCGCGGGTCGAGCCGGTGCTCGACCACGAGGCCGGCGCGCAGCGAGCCGGGGGCGACACCGAGGCCGAGGCTGCGGAAGTCGGGGTGGAGAGGGGCGGCGAGCAGTCGGCCCGACGTCACGGCGTGCGTGGACCCGTCGACGGCCACCCGGGTGAGCGACGGCGCCGGAAGCGGCCGCGACGCGGCGGGCGGAGTCCCGACCTGGCGGTGGAGCGCCGGCCCGCCCCCGAACCAGGCGACGCCGTCGGGCTCGACCAGCAGCGCCTGCAGGTCTTCGGCGTCGACGTCGTGGAGTGTCCTCACGAGCGGCGGCCGGCCGGGCGGGCCCGGGATCGCGACCCGCGGCGGCGTGCTGTTGACCCAGACCTCGCCGCCCGGCCCCAGCGCGGCCCGGAGATGGTCGCCGGCGGGCAGGGCGGCCAGCAGGGCATCGCTGGCAAAGCGCAGGTTCCTCTCGTCGACCCAGCGCACGGGGCCGTTGTAGATCGCGCTCAGCAGCCGCCCACCGCTCGCCGAGAGCTCGATCTCGCCCTGTCCGATGCGAGCGGGCGGCCCGCTGACCCGGCCCTGCGCCGACAACGGGAGTCGGGCGAGTCCGTCGAACGTGGTCGCGAGCCACAGCGCCCCGGGCCGCTCGAAGATGCCGCGGACGTAGCGCGGCACCCCGGCCACGGTCTCCGCGAGGCGCCAGCCGTCAGTGCCGCGGACGAGCCGGGCGAGTCCGTCGCGGGTGCCGAGCCAGGCCTGGTCGCGGTGGGCGGAGAGCCCGAGGGAGTAGGCCCGAAGCTCCGCCGTCCGCGGCACCCGGGCCGCGGGCCCCTCCCCGCGCTGCACGCGAACGCCGGCGCTGGTACCGATCAGCAACTCGTCCGGGCCGACGCTGGCGAAGCTCCAGGTGGCGGCGTCGACGCCCGGGACCGGCTCGAAGCGGGGCCGGGCGTCGGGTGTGCGGCGCAGCACGAAGGCCCCGGCCGAGGTGCCGACGTGGAGCTGCCCGCGGTGGCGATGGAGGTGACCGTGGAGCCGCGCAGGCCGAAGCGACGGTCGAGCACGCTCAACGCCGAGCCGACCTCGAGCCGCACCAGGCCCGCGTCCTGGGCCACCCACAGCCCGCCCTCGCGGTCCTCGAACAGGCCCTCGATCGTGGTCCCGCCGAGACCCGAGTCGGCCTCGAGGTGCTGCTCCGGGGTGCCATCGGGGGCCAGCAGCAGCAGGCCGGCCGTGGCCGTGCCGAGGGCGAAGCGACCGTCGGAGAGACGGGTCGCGGAGGTCACGGCGTGGTCCCGCACGAAGCGCGAGGCAGCGGCGGGAGCCTCGCGCGGGGCCTGGCCTTCGGCGAACCAGTAGAGGCCCGCGTCGCGCACGGCGGCGAGGAAGCCGCCGGTGGCCGGCAGCAGCGCATCCAGGCGGCGGCCGCGGAACGCCTCGCCGCCCGGCACCGCGGGCAGCGACGTGCCCTCCAGCCGTCGCAGGCCGACATCGGAAGTCCAGAGGTAGAGCGAGCCCTGGACCAGGAAGGCGCGCTTGCCCGTCGCGGGCGCCAGCCGTTCGACCAGCTCGAGGCCGTCCGGCCCGTCGCGCAGCAGCGCGCGGTCGGTCAGGAAGGCGAAGCCGTCGCCCAGCGGGTGGAGGTCGACGACGTCGCCGAGGTCGCGCAGGGCCGGCAGCGGCGGGCGCAGCGAGCGCAGGCGCGGCGCGCCCGCCGCATCGGCCTCGACGAGGCCGAACTCGTCGACGCCGCCGGCCGCGATGCGGCCGTCCGCGTGCGCCGCGACGCGGTAGATCGCGGCGGGCGTCGCCGCCCGGGTCCAGGCGGCGCCGTCGTAGAGCAGCACGCCCCACAGGTTGGCGACGACCAGCCGTCCTCGCGCGTCCTGTGCGAAGGCGAAGCTCTGCGGTCCGGCGCCGGTCTCGCGCGACGTGAAGACCCGCATGCCGGGCAGGCCGCGTTCGTGCGGCCGTGGGTCGGCAGCACGCGCCGGGCCCGCGGCCAGAGCCGCGAGCCCGAGCGCGAGGAGGAGGCGCCTACTTCGCAGGGCGGTCCGGGTGGCCGAGCGAGAGCAGGTTGGCGAACAGCCGATAGGCCCCGGGCACGCCCGCCGGGAGCTGGCGGAAGAACGCGTACGCGGCATAGACGTAGTGGCCCTTGCCGATCCGGGCGTGCACGTAGCCGCCGCGGCCCGGAGCCTCGCCCGTGTCGCCCGCGGAGAGCAGCGGCACCAGCTCGGGACCGAAGCCCGTGAACTCGTAGAGCGAACGCTCCTGCACCCAGCCCTCGAAATCGGACGGGCCGATCCGGTTCGGTGCGGTGAAGGCCGGGTGCTCCGGCTGCAGGATCGTCACCGCGGCGTCCTCCTCGGTGACGCGCGCGGTGCGCCCCTTCATCTCGCCGCCGAACGGTGCCAGGCCGCGGTCGGTGTAGTCGGGCCGCTGGTACTGGACGATCAGCGTGCCGCCGGCGCGCGCGAAGTCGAGCAGCCGCCCGTTGGCGGCCACGAAGTCGGGCCGCACCTGCGAGGCGCGCACGCCGACGACGATCGTGTCGAACTGCGAGAGGTCGCCCGCCGAGAGGAAGTCCTCGTCGAGCAGCGTCACCGCCAGGCCCAGGCGGCGGATCGCGTCGGGCACGAGGTCGCCGCTGCCCATCACGTAGCCGACCTTCACGGGCGCCACCTTCAGGTCGAGCACGCGCAGGGTGGCCTTCGCCTCGGTCAGCAGGCGGTGGGTCCGGATGTGGTCGTAGGCGATCTCGCGCAGGCCGTGGCGGTAGGCGGCCCCGCCGGCGGTGGCGACGGCCGCGAGCGCGTGCGCGCCCTGGGGCGCGTTCGCCGGCACCGTCACCGTGAACGCGACCGCGGTGCGCTGGTCTTCGCCCTCCAGCGCGAACGGCGCTTCGGCCGGGGCAGCGCTGAAGCCCGGCGGGAGTTCCAGCCGCACGACGCCCGACAGCGGGGCCTTCGCGTGCTTGGTCAGGCGCACCGCGATGCGGCGGGTCTGCGGCCGGGCCGAGACCGGCACCACGTGCAGGTCGGCGTCGAGCGCCACCGCCAGCGCCGGGCCGACGGCGAGGTCGCGCCGCAGCTCGCCGCGGGCGGGGTCGGCGAAGCGGTACTGGACGGGAGCGGGGACGTCGACGGCGATGCCCGCGATCTCCATCGGCCACACCGCCGTGGCCAGCGGTGGCCCGAACGGCTGGCCGCGGCGGGCGTCTTCGGGCCACTCGAAGTGGTCGCCGCGGCGCTTCGTCTCGAGCCAGTAGGGCACGCTGGGCCGCGCGTCCGCGGGCGCCGTCAGCGCGAACGTCGCCTCGGCGGCGGGCGACTCCTCGCGGCGGCGGCGGCGCGGGTCGGCCGTCTTCTCGAGTTCCGCCGGGGCGGCGCTCCAGCCGGCCGCCAGCTCGAAGCGGGGGCTGCCGGGCTTCACCACGACCGTGCCGGGGAAGTAGGCGCGCAGCGCGACCGGGACGCTCTCGCCCGGGGCGACCAGCGCGTCCGCGGACAGCGCGTCGAACGCGATCCCGGCCGCCTGCACCAGCGCCGCCTCCCACTCGCGCTGCTCGTGGGCGAGCAGGAAGTCGGCCTCGGCACGGGCGTCCGCGGAGGCGCCCGCGACGTTCGCCAGCGCGGCGCGGGCCTCGCGCACCGCGCGCAGGCCGGCCGCCAGGTGCGCCGCGATCGCGTGCGGGGCGTCGGCGTCGAGCTCGACGAGCGCCTTCTTCGCCGCCGCGTCCATCGCCGCGAGCGGCGCCTGCAGCGCGCCCGCGGGCAGGCCGGCGAGGGCGGCGAGGCCGGGGATCGACACGTCGAGGCCGTCGAACAGGTGGCTCTCGGTCGCGGGCTGCGCGACGTGGCTCTTCAGCAGCCGCACCCCGGAGGCGTGCGGGCCGCGCAGCTCGACCATGCCCATCTCCTGGGAGCGGTGCTGGCTGCGGCCCTGGGCCGCGATCTCGAAGTAGGTGCGGCCGTAGGTCGGCGCGTACTCGCCGGTCTCGAGCCGCAGGCTCGGCACGTTGTCCGCGCTCGGCACGAAGCCCTCGCTGACGTAGAGCTTCCTGGCCTGCCACGGGCGCAGCCCTTCGGCGAGCTGCGACGCGCAGGCGGCGGGGTCGGCCGCCTTCTCGAACGCCGGCGCCGAGAGGTGGCCGACGAGCTGGTGCTGGCCGTGGCCGTCGGCGGGGGTGCCGGCGAAGCGGGCCACCATCACCAGCGGCCGGTAGAAGCGGATCGCGCGCACGATGTCGCACAGCACGCGTTCCTCGCTCCACTTCGCGGCGGCCTCCTCGCGCCGCTTGGAGAAGCCGTAGTCCATCACGCTGCCGAAGAGCTGCTCGCCGCCGTCGAGGGCGCGGGCCTGCAGCAGCTCCTCGCTGCGGATCACGCCGAGCGCCTCGAACAGCTCGGGCCCGATCACGTTCTGGCCGCCTTCGCCGCGGTTGATCGAGAGGTAGGCGACGCGGGCGTGGTCGCGGCGGGCGAGGCGCGCGATCAGGAAGCTGTCCTCGTCGTCGGGGTGGGCGGCGTTGTGGAGCACGGAGCCGGTGGTCTGCAGCCGGCCCACGAGCTGGAACAGCCCGGCTGCGCCCTGCGAGTAGACGGGGCGGACCTGGGCCCGGCCCGTCGCCGGAACGAGCGACAGGGCCAGCAGCGAGATCAGTGCGACGGGAATGACGCGGGCGATCTTCATGACGGCGCCGATCTTAGCGCTGCGGCCCGACGGCCTCGCGGCCCGTTGCCGGCCCGCGCCCGTCGCGCCTATAGTCCGGCTCCCGATGAAGATCGCGTCTTGCTCCAGGGAGGAGGCCTGATGCGTCCTCGCGACCGCGCGGGCCGGGCCGTCGCGGCCCCGCCGCCACCGCCGGCACCGGCCAACCACACCGCCGCCTGGCTCGCGGCCCACCGCGTCTCGCCGCCGGAGTTCGAGTCGCTGCACGCGCTCGACGGCCACCTCGCCGCGCGCCAGCGGCTGGCAGGTGCCGTGTTCCAGTCGCTCGACCTGCGCGAGCGCAGCGAGGCGCTCGTCGCCGAGTCGCTGCGCGGCGCGATCTTCCTCGGCTGCACGCTGTCGCCCGATGCGCTCGACCACGCGCTGCGCACCGGCGCCCTGGTGTTCGGCTCGCCGCCCGAGCTGCCCTACCGCCCGTACCGCAACGCCCTCTACACGGTCGACGAGCTCTACGCGGGGTTCGACCCGGCGCGGCCCGGCAGCTACGCGGACACCCTCGACGCGCGCGTGTACGCGCACTACCTGGGCCGCGGCGGCCCGCGCCCGGGCGTCGACGAGTCGCTGTTCCGGCGCCTGCACGACCACGGCATCACCGACGCGCTCGAGGAGGAGCTCGCCGGCCACCACGCGATCGGCATCATGGGCGGCCACTCGCTGCGCCGTGACACCGCCGCCTACCGCGACGTCGCGGTGCTCGCGCGCAGCCTGGCGCGCGCGGGGCGGGCGACGCTGTCGGGCGGCGGGCCCGGGGCGATGGAGGCGACCCACCTCGGCACCCACCTCGCGCCGTGGCCCGACGAGGCGCTCGACGAGGCGCTCGCGGTGATGGCGCCGGCGCCGCTCTACAAGCCGGCGCACGACTGGCTGGCGACCGCCTTCGCGGTGCGCGAGCGCTTCCCGGCGCGGCCGCTCCCGACGGGACTGCCGGCCCTTTCCGTCGGGGTCCCGACCTGGTGCTACGGGCACGAGCCGCCCAACGCGTTCGCGTCCCGCGTCGCCAAGTACTTCATGAACTCCGAGCGCGAGGACGGCCTGCTGGCGATCGCCACCGGCGGCGTGGTGTTCGCCCCCGGCAGCCTCGGCACCGTCCAGGAGATCTTCCAGGACGCGGCGCAGAACCACTACGAGACGGCGGGCCACGCGAGCCCGATGGTGCTGCTCGGCCGCAACTACTGGACCCGCGAGCGCCCCGTGTGGGACCTGATCTGCAAGCTCGCCGAAGGGCGGCCGTGGGCCGCCCACCTGCACCTCGTGGACACGCCCGAAGAGGCTGCCGCGGCGCTGCTGGCCTTCGATCCGCCTGCCGCCCCGGAGGCGTGATGGCGGAACCGTTCAAGAACCTGCTGGGCCCGGCGCTGGTCAAGCGCCTGGCGGACGGACTGCGCGACGCGTGGCCGTCGTTCCCGCACGCGCGGTTCGTGCGCGAGGCGAACGACGGGCTCGAGGCGCTGGAGCTGAAGGCGCGCGCCCGCCACGTCGCGGACGCGCTGGAGCGGGCGCTGCCGGCCGCGCCCGCAGAGGCGATGGCGATCCTCGTCCGCTCGCTGCACGCGCCGCTTCAGGAGACGAAGGGCTTCGGCTTCCTCTACTTCCCCTACAGCGAGTACCTGGAGCGCCACGGCGCGGCGGCGTTCGACGTCGCACTCGAGGCGAACCGCGAGCTGACCCGCCGCTTCACCTCCGAGTTCTGCCTGCGCACGCTGCTGATCGCCGACGCGGGGCGCACGCTCGCCGCGCTGCACGCGTGGAGCGCCGACCCCGACCCGCACGTGCGCCGGCTGTGCTCGGAGGGCACCCGGCCGCGGCTGCCGTGGGGCCGCCACCTGCCCGCATTCCAGCGCGACCCGAAACCGGTCCTCGCGCTGCTCGAGAAGCTGAAGGACGACCCCTCGGAGTACGTGCGCCGCTCGGTCGCCAACAACCTCAACGACGTCGCGAAGGACAACCCGGCCGCCGTGCTCGCAGTGGCGAAGCGCTGGCTGCGCGGCGCCTCGCCCGAGCGGCGCAAGCTGGTGGAGCACGGCCTGCGCACGCTGGTGAAGAAGGGCGACCCGGCGGCGCTGGCGCTGCTCGGCGCCGGCGGCGACGACCTGCGGGTGAAGGCGACCGTGACCCCGGTGCGGGTGCGACTCGGCGAGTCGGTGACGATCGAGGCCCGGGTCGAGAACCGCGGGCGCGCCACGGCCCACGTGGTGGTCGACGCCCGCGTCCACTTCGTGAAGGCCAAGGGGCCGTCGGTCAAGGTGTTCCGCCTCGGCCGCGTCGACCTCGACGGCGGCGAGACGCGGGCGATCGCCCGGCGCTTTCCGCTCGTGCACCGGACGATCCGCACGCTGCACGCCGGACGCCACGCCGTCGAGGTGCAGGTCAACGGCCGGATCGTGAAGGCCGGCGCCTTCGACCTCTCGCTGGAGGTCGCCCCCGGAAGCACCGCGCGCGGCCCGCGCCGCACCCGCACGTTCTCGCGCTGAGCTTTCGCGGGGACCGCCGCGCGCGGTACGCTCGCGCGCGATGAACGCGCCGCTGCTCGCGCTGCTGCTGGCCGTCGCTCCTCCTGCGGCGGAACCGGTGCGGGTCGCGGCGGCGGCCAGTCTCAAGAGCGCGCTCGACGAGGTCGGTCCCGCCTTCGAGGCGCGGCGGCCGGGGCGCGCGGTCGTCGTCTCCTACGGCGCCTCGGGCAGCCTGCTCGCGCAGTTGCGCCAGGGGGCGCCGTTCGACCTCTTCCTCTCGGCGGATGCGGAGTACCCGGCGGCCGCCCACGCCGAGGGGCTGACCGACGGGCCGCCGCGCGCCTACGCGCGGGGTCGCCTCGCGTTGTGGGCGCGACACGACTCGCCCTTCGACCCGGCCCGCGGACTCGGCTCCCTGCGCGGGAGCGGCGTGCGCCGGATCGCGATCGCCAACCCGCGCCACGCGCCGTACGGCCGCGCGGCCGAAGCGGCTCTGCGCGCGAGCGGCGCCTGGGAGGCGGTGCGGTCGAAGCTGCTGCTCGGCGAGAACGTCGCCCAGGCGGCCCACTTCGCGTACCAGGGCGCAGCCGACGCCGGGCTCTTCGCGCTCGCGACCGCGCTGTCGCCGGCGATGGCCGACGCCGGCCGCCACGCCGTGGTGGATGCCGCGCTGCACCCGCCGCTGGTGCACGCGGGCGCCGTGCTCGCCCGCGCACCGCAGCGCGAGGCGGCGCGCGCGCTGCTCGAGTTCCTCGTCTCCGCCGAAGGCCGCGCGATTCTCGGCCGCCACGGCTACGCGGCGGCCCCGTGATCGACGTCGAGGCACTGACACTCACGGTGCGGCTGGCGGCGACGACGTCGGCGCTGCTGCTGGTGCTGGGGCTGCCGCTGGCGGCGTGGCTGGCGGCGACTCGCTCGCGCGCGCGGGTGCTGGTCGAGGCGCTGGTGGCGCTGCCGCTGGTGCTGCCGCCGACCGTGCTCGGCTTCTACCTGCTCGCGCTCCTCGGGCCGCGCAGCGCCGCGGGGCGGGCGTGGGAGGCGGCCACCGGCGCGCTGCTGCCATTCTCCTTCTCCGGCCTGCTGCTGGCCTCGGTGATCGCCAGCCTGCCCTTCGCGGTGCAGCCGATGGCCGCGGCGCTCTCCGCGGTCGACCGCCGGCTGCTGGAGGCCGCCTGGACCCTGGGCGACTCGCGGCTCCGTGCGTTCGCCCGGGTCGCGCTGCCGCTGGCGTGGCCGGGGGTCGTCAGCGGGACGGTGCTGAGCTTCGCGCACACGCTGGGCGAGTTCGGCGTGGTGCTGATGGTCGGCGGCAACATCCCCGGCCGCACGCGCACGATCTCGATCGCGCTGTACGACCACGTGCAGGCGCTCGAGTACGAGGCGGCGGCGGCCACCGCGGGGCTGCTGCTCGCCGCCTCGTTCACCGTGCTGGCGCTGACCTTCGCCCTGCAGCGGCGAGCGTTCTCGCCGCTGGCGGCAGGACCGCGATGAGCGGCCTCGAGCTCGACTTCGAGACCGCGCTGCCGGGCGGCCCGGTCGTGCGCGCGCAGTTCGCGACGGCGTCCTCGGGCGTGTGCGTGCTGTTCGGGCCCTCGGGCGCCGGCAAGACCACGATCCTGCGCAGCGTGGCCGGGCTCGCGCGCCCGCGGCGCGGCCACGTCCGCTTCGCGGGCGAGACGTGGTCGGCGGACGGCGTCTTCCTCCCCGTGCAGCGGCGGCGGGTCGGCCTCGTGTTCCAGGAGGGCGCGCTGTTCCCCCACCTCGACGCTCGCCGCAACGCGGCCTACGGCCTGCGCGGCGACGGGCACCGCGGCCGGGCCGAAGCGGCGCTCGACCGCGCGGGCCTGCCGCGCGGAGCGTGGGGGCGGCGCCCGGCGCAGCTCTCGGGCGGCGAGCGGCAGCGCGTCGCGCTGGCCCGCGCGATCGCGCCGGAGCCGCGCCTGCTGCTGCTCGACGAACCGCTGTCGTCGCTCGACGCCCCGGCCCGCGAGGGACTGCGCGGCGAGCTGCGCCGGCTGTTGCGCGAGCTGGGCTTGCCTGCGCTGCTGGTCACCCACGACCGCCACGAAGCGCTCGCGCTCGGTGACGCGATGGCCGTGGTGATCGACGGCGCGGTCCGTCAGGCCGGGCCGATCGACGCGGTGTTCTCGCGGCCGGCGGACGCCGACGTGGCCCGCGCGGTCGGCGTCGAGACCGTGGTCCCTGCCCGCGTCGTCGAGCGGCTGGGCGACGGCCTGGTCGCCGTCGAAGCGGGCGGCTGCCGGGTGATCGGCGTCGATCCCGGCGGCCTCGACGGCGAAGCCCTGCTGTGCCTGCGCGCCGAGGAGGTGACGCTGGAGCGCGGCCAGCCGGAGGCCTCGTCGGCGCGCAACCGGCTCGCCTGCCGGGTTACCGCGCTCCAACCCGACGGGGCGCTGATGCGGGTCGCCCTCGATGCCGGCTTTCCGCTCTCGGCCCTCTGTTCGCGCGGTTCGTGCGCGGCGCTCGAGCTCGTCCCGGGAAGCACGATCGACGCCTGCTTCAAGGCCCCGGCCGTGCACCTGCTCCCGCGCTGAGAACCGCCTTGCCGCCGTCGCGCGGCCGGACTAAGGTGCCCCGTGGTCCCCGAATCCCGCGAACTGCGGCTGCTGCTGGTGACGATCGGCGCCTCGCTGGCCGTGCTCGTCGGCCTCGCCCGTCTGCGCTTCCCCGCGGCCGGGCCGGCAGCGCCGCCGCCGCAGTTGCTGCCGATCGACCGCCTCGGGCCGCAGGCGCTCTACGAGGACCTGGTGCGCGCCGTCGCCCGGCTGGAGACGCGGCTCGCGCCCCATCTCGTGGAGCGCACGAGCGAGGACGGACGGCCGGCACTGGCCCTGCTCTGGAACAGCACCCAGGCCCTCGCCTGGAGCCCGCTGCCCGAGCGCGCTTCCGACCCGCGCATCCTGGCCGTCGATCGCGGCCGGGGCCTGCTGCTGCTGCGACACGCGATCAGCCCGCCCCCGGCCGCGCTGGCGGAGTGGTCCCCGGAAGCCGCCGGCCCGATCTACCTCGCAGCGGCCGAACCCGGCCCCGGGGGCTGGGCCCTGCGACCCGTCTACGTCGGGCGGTTGCGCGCCACCCACTCGACGACGTGGGGCGGCGTGCTGGCGGTGAGCGGGGCCAGCCTGACGCCCGGGTCGTTCCTGTTCACGCTCGACGGGCGCCGGCTGGGCCTCGTGGTGCCGGACGCCGGCGGCGCTGCGGTGCTGGCGGGTTCCAACCTGCGCGCGCACGCCGAGTCGCTCGCCCGCGATCCGCGCGGCGCCGCCTGGAGCGGCGTGCGCCTGGGCCGCACTCCGAGCGAGGCGCGGCTGATCGTGCTGTCGGTCGAAGACTGGAGTGCCTGGGCCGAGCGGCTGCGCGCGGGAGACTCGCTGGAGACCGTCGGCGACAAGGCGCCGGCGAGCTCGCTCGAGGCGGAGGAAGCGCTGCGCAGCGCGACCGCCGTCGCGCAGGTGCGGCGAGGCAACGCGCGGCTCCAGGTGCGCCCCGTGGGCGAACCCGCCGCGCCCGGCCTGCGCCTGGCCGACGCTCCCGGCGGCGCCCGCGTGGTCGCCGTCGCGCCCGACTCCCCCGCCGCCCGCTCGGGACTTCACGCGGGCGACCGCCTCTCCGCCTTCGACGGCGTCGACGCACCGACCGCGGCGGACGTGGCCCGCCGTTACGGCGCCGCGCGGCGCGGCGATCGCCTCGTCGTCGTCGCCGGCCACGGGCGCGAGGCCCGGGCCCTGGTCCTCGAGAAGCCGTGAAGCACGACGGCCTCGACGAACTGGGTCCCGATCCGATCGACGCTGCGATCGAGACCGGGCGGGTCCCGCTGCTCTCCCGCCTGGCGGCGCCGCTGCGCCAGCGCGCCGCGCTGGGCCTCGACCCCGCGCTGGCTCCGGTGGCGGTGTTCGTCGGGCTCGGCTTCGCGGCCGGCCCTGCCGGACTCGGGGTGCTCGGAGCCGACGGGCTCGCGCGGCTGGAGACGGCGGTGGCGATCGCAGCCGCCGCGCTCGGCGTGTTCGCCGGCCTGGAACTGCTGCCGCGCTCCGGCGAGCGGCGGCTCTTCGTCGCCGCTTCGCTCGAGGCGCTGGTGACGATGGCCGTGGTCGCGGCGGCCACGGGTTATCTGCTCGCGGAGTGGGAGCTGCTCCGCGGCCTGGAGCTCGGCTCGGCGGCGCTGGTGCTGGGGCTCGCGGCGGCGCCTTCAGCGGCGTCGGCACTGCTGGGCGAGTCGCGCCTCGCCGATCTCGACGACGCGCTGCCGATCGTGCTGGGCGGCGTGCTGCTGCCGGTGCTCGGGCCCGAGATCCCGCCGCTCGAAGGCCTGGCCCTGACTGCGGCGCTCGGCGTCGGCGCCGCGCTGTGCGGCTGGTTGCTGCTCGAGCACGCCCGCGACGCCGCCGAGCGTGCCGTGTTCCTGCTGGGCGTGATCGCCCTGCTGGGCGGCGCCGCCGCCTCGCTGGGCCTGTCGGCGCTGCTCGCGGGGCTGGCGGCGGGCCTGTTCTGGCGGCTGGCACCCGGCGCCGCCGACGCTGTCGCCCGCCGCGACCTCGGTCCGTTCCAGCATCTGCTGGTGGTGCTGCTGCTGATCGTGGCCGGCGCGGGCGTCGCGCTCGATGCGCGGGTGCTGGCACTGGCCGTCGCCTTCGCGTTCTTCCGGCTCACGGGCAAGCTGCTGGGTGCCTACGCCGCCGCGCCGGTCGCGGGGCTGCGTCGACCCTCGGCGCTGGCCGCCGGGCTGCTGACGCCGGGCGTGATCGGGATCGCTTTTGCGCTGGCCGTGCGTGGCGCCCGCCCGGACGCCGATGCCGCCCTGCTGGCGGGTGCCGTCGCTCTCGGCGCCGCCTTCTCCGAGCCGCTCGCATGGCTGACGGCACCCGAGCCTTCCAAGGCGGCCTGACCCGCCGCGGCGTCGCGCTGCTGATCGCGCTGGGCCTCGCGGCCTGGGCCCGCAGCTACGGTGCGGCGGCTGGCGTCGCCCCGGCCGCGGGCGCCGCCGCCGCCTTCGCCTTGGGCCTGACCCTGCTCGGCGCCACGCTCGTGGGCGCCCTCTCCGAACGGGCGGGCCTGCCCCGCGTCACGGGCTACCTGCTGTTCGGCCTCGCCTGCGGGCCCTACGCAGCGGATCTCGTCAGCGAAGACATGGCCCGGCAACTGCAGCTCGTCAACGGGCTGGCCGTCGCGCTGATCGCGTTCGTGGCCGGGCTCGAGATCGACGCCCGCGACATCGCGCCGCGGCTCGGTGGGCTGGCCCGCTTCGGGGCCGGGGCCCTCGGTGTTCCGCTGGCCGCCGTGGGGCTGCTGCTCTGGGCGATCTGGCCGTGGTTGCCCGTGGCTCCGGAGGCCACCGGCGTGCTCCGTTTCGCTCTCGCTTTTCTGGCGACGTTCGTGGTCGTCAGCTTCTCTCCGACGGTGACCGTCGCGGTGATCGCCGAGAGCCGGGCGCGGGGGCCGTTGTCGGAGACCGTGCTGGCCGTCGTGGTGCTCGCCGACCTGGTGCTGATCGTCGGCTTCACGCTGGCGATGCAGTTCGTCCGCTCGGTAACCGGGGGCGCGGAAGGGGACGTCGGCGTCGGCCCGCTCGTCGGCTGGGAGATCTTCGGCTCGTTCGCGTTCGGAAGCCTGGTCGGCGCGGCATTCGCGCTCTACGTCCGCTTCGTGGGCCGCGAGCTGACGCTCGCACTGCTCGCGGTCTGCGCTGCCATCGCGGTGCTCGGTGCCCGCTTCCACTTCGAGCCGCTGCTGGCCGCGCTGGCGGCCGGCCTGTTGCTCCAGAACGTGGTGCCGACGCTGGGGGCCCGCCTGCGCACGGCGGTCGAGCGCGGGTCGCTGCCCGTGCTGGTCGTGTTCTTCGCCGCCGCCGGCGCCAGCCTCCACCTCGACGCGCTGCTGGCGCTGGCGCCGTTCGTGGCCGCGCTGGCGGCGGCGCGGGCGGCGGCCGTGTGGCAGGGCGGGCGGCTCGGCACGCGCTGGGGCCGGTTGCCGCCGACGGTGGGCGGCGAGGCCTGGCGCGGGCTCGTCTCGCAGGCGGGCGTCACGCTCGGACTGGCGACGATCGTCGCCGCCGAGTTCCCGACCTGGGGCCCGCGGCTCCAGGCGCTGGTGATCGGACTCGTCTGCGTGCACGAGGTGGTCGGCCCGGTGCTGTTCCGGCGCGCGCTGGAGCGCGCGGGCGAGGTGGGCGCCGCGGCCCGGTAGACCTGCTAGCCGCGCGCCGGAGGCAGCCGCTCGCCGCGCAGCACGGCCAGGATCGCCTGGTTCCAGCCCGCCGGCCCGGGCGCCGGCGCCCGCTCGGCGTGCGGCAGCGCCGCCAGCAGCGGCTCCAGCGACCCGTCGGGCCGCGGCACGACGATCGCTCGCTCGGCCGACTGCAGCAGCAGCAGGTCGTTCTGGGCGTCGCCCAGCGCCACGACGTGCGGCGGCGCCTTGGGCGTCGCCACCAGGTCGATCAGCCGCGCGAGCGCCAGGCCCTTGTCGACGACGCCGGTCAGGTGGTGGAAGCGACCGCCGCGCGACACCCGCAGCGACAGAGTGTCGGCCGCCGCCTGGAGCTTCGTGGTGATCGAGTCGGGATCGAGACCGCCGGCGTCGACGACGCGGAACGGCTCGGAGTACTCGCGCTGCAGGGCGAGTCGTGCGCCGTCGAGCGAGAGGCCGGACAGCTCCGCGACCCGCTCGGGACCGAGCGCGACCAGCGACTCCAGGCGCAGGCCGGTGGCGTGGGCCAGTTTCGGCAGCGCGCCCGCGAGCCGCGACCGCTTCGGACCGAGTTCGACCAGGCGTGGTCCCGGCTTGCGCGGGCGGCGGCGCGGCAGCAGCTTCTCCTCGGGCACCACCAGCGCCGAGCCGTTCTCGACGATCCACGAGGTCGGCAGCGGCAGCTCGGCGGCGAGCTTCTCCATCTCGGCCCGCGTCTTGGAGCTGACCAGGCACAGGTGGGCGGAGGCGCTGCGCAGCGCCTCGAGCGCCTCGCGGGCCGGCGCCCAGGAGTAGTCGTGGTGGTCGAGCAGGGTGGCGTCGAGGTCGGTGGCGACCAGCAGTGGGCGCGGAGCGCTCATGCGGCAGTTCCTTTCGCGACCGCCGCCAGCAGATGCGCCCCCGCGTCGGGGGCACCCGCCCAGACCCGGACCCAGTTGGGCACGAGAGGCGCCCCCAGCGGGTCCTGCAGGAACTCGTCGACCGAGGCGCGCAGCGCGGTGGTGAACACCTGCACGTTCTGCTCCTCGGCGTGGCGGTCGAAGACGAGCCCGTTGATGATCGAGACGGCGTACGAGTCGGCCACGGCGTCTTCGGCCTCGCGCTGGTAGGCGGCGATCAGGCTGCGCAGCAGCCCGCCCGAGAGGTTGACGCCGTTGGCGGCCAGGGTGCGGAACAGGTGCTTGGTGACGTCGCGCGCCATCCGGTGCAGGCCGCGCGCGGGGTCGCCCTCCGACAACTCCTGGTGCTTGTGGTCGTAGCGCTCGGCCAGTTCGACCTGGCCGATGCGCGACGGCGCGCGGTGGCGCAGCGCCTCGAACAGGGTGACGATCTCGAGCCCCCAGTCGCAGGCCAGCCGCATGCGCTGGGCGAGGTCGGCCTTGACCGCGAACTCGCCCGACAGCGCGTAGCGGAACGAGGCCAGGTAGCGCACGTACGGCTCCTGCCCCATCAGCCGGGTGAAGGCCGCCAGCAGCGGCGACAGCAGCAGGCGGGTGACGCGGCCGTGGAGGCGGTCGGAGACGCGCGCGTAGTAACCCTTGACGAAGTCGAAGTCGACCGTCGGGTCGATCGTCGGCAGCACCAGCCGCGCCAGCATCTCGCGCGAGAAGTTGACGACGTCGGCGTCCTGGAAGGCGAGGTACTCGGCGCGTTCTTCGGCCAGCACCACGCCCATCGCCAGCCAGCAGGCGCGGCCCTTGCCGGGGCTGCCGGTGTCGAGACCGGCCTCCTCGAGGCCCTGGAGGAACCCCGCCACCGCCGGCGACTCGCTCCACACGATCACCTTGCGTCCCTTGTAGGGCGCAAAGAACTCCTGGCAGCGGTGGTAGTCGGCCTCGCTCGCGTGGTTGAGCGAGATCACGAGCGAGTCGAGGTAGTCGACGCGGCACAGCTCGGCCAGGATCCCCGACAACGCCGGGCGGTCCATCTCCGAGGGGACCATCGGGATCACCAGCGCGACGGGAAAACGCGGGACCAGGCGCCGGATCTGCGCCTCGAGGTCCTCGATGGGGCGGGCCACGAGCCGGGGCAGCGCCGTGACCGGTCCGCTCTGGTGGAAGTCGCTCATGCTCGAATCTCCATTCGCAGGGCCAATGCAGGTCTGGGCGCGGCGAGCCGGGTGCCGCGTCCGGGGCCGGGGGCGGAACGGAGCCGTCTAGAAGGGCGCGCGTTTCCGCTCCCGGCCACGTGAGGGCCGGGAGCGCCGGGGCCGGGCTGGGCAGCGCGCTCGCATCAGACGACCAGTGTATCGCCGCCCGGGGGGGCCGCGCTCGCCGCCGCCTCCTCCTGTTCGCGCAGCACGTCGAGGCGGTAGATGCGGACCGCCGAGAGCATCAGCGAGAGGAACACGGGGCCGACCATCACGCCGAGCGGCCCGAACGACAGCACGCCGCCGAGGATCGAGAGGAAGCCGAGCAGCGGGTGGATGTCGGCCGAGCCGCGCAGCAGCAGCGGCTTGACGACGTTGTCGATGCCGCTGATCCCGAACAGCCCCCAGCTCAGCAGCCCCGCCCACTGCCAGGTCTCGCCGTGCAGGAACAGCCAGGCGACCGCCGGCACCCAGCCGAGCGGGGAGCCGAGCAGCGGCACCAGCGCCGCGAGCACGACGAACACGCTCCACAGCAGCGGCTTGGGCACGCCGAAGAACCAGAAGCCGGGCAGCGCCACCAGCCCCTGCACCAGCGGCACCACCAGCATCGCCAGCAGCACCGCCTGCACCGTGCGCGCGAGGTGGGAGAGGATCTCGCTCTCGCGCCGCTCGGACAGCGGCGAGATCGCGCGCAGCTCCTTCTTGAGCCGCGGCCCGTCGCGCAGCAGGAAGAACAGCAGCAGCACGAACAGCAGCAGCTCGTAGGCGGCGCCGCCGAGGCCGGCGAGGCCGGCCTGCAGCGTCTGGCGGGTCATCGACAGCACCTGCTCGGCGTCGCGCGCGAGCAGTTCCGGCAGCGGGCCTTCGAAGTCGATGAACGCCCGCAGGAACGGCGCCCGTTCCGGCAGCGTCTGGCGCCACATCGCTTCGAGCGCGGCCGGCTGCAGGTAGGGCCGCAGTTCGTCGGCGAAGGCGAGCCCCTGGCGAGCGAGCAACGTGGCGGCCGCGGCGATCGGGAACACGATCATCAGCGCGGTGCCGAGGGTCAGCACTCCGGCAGCCAGCGCGTAGCGCCCGCGCAGCAGCCGCGTCAGCCGCTTCTGCACGGGTGCCAGGAAGATCGCGACCGCGGCGGCCACCGTGACCTCCAGCAGGAAGTGCCGGAACACGAGCAGCGCCAGCACGGTGACGACGCCCAGCACCCACAGCAGCGGCCGCAGCGCGCGTCGGGGGCTCATGGCGGATCAGCATACCGCGGGTGCGCGGAGCGCACCGGCCCGCGGATCAGCCCACGAAGCGCTGCAGCGGGGTCCGGCGCACCAGCAGCTCGAAGCTCAGCAGGCAGAGGGTGGTCGTGGCCGCCACCGCCGCCGCGAACTTGAGCGGCCACGGCCAGGCGAGATCCATCAGCGGGTACTGCAACGCGAACAGCAGCGGCAGGTGGACCAGGTAGGTCCAGTAGGCGCTGGCCGAGAGGTAGCGCAGGACCGGGCTCGGCTGCGCCAGGAAGCGCAGGCCGACCAGCAGCACGACGAGCGTGCCCCAGGCGGCGATCAGGGCCTCGAGCAGGGCGGGCGCCCAGGCGGTGCGGGCGACCGTGGCGCCGGTCGTCCAGTGGTCCGCGAGGAGGGCGTAGAGACCCAGGCAGAGGAGCCCGCCCGGCGCCAGCCAGCGCTGCAGCGGCGCCAGCCACTCCAGCCGGCCGTGGAGCCCGAGGCCGAGTGCGAAGAACGGCCCGAACACCGCGAGCGCCCACGCCTCCGGCAGCAGGCTCTCCGGCGCGGGGTGCGGCGACCCGGTCGCCATGAAGCCCGGCCACAGCAGGAGCGGCAGGGCCCAGGCCAGGTGCTGCGGCCCCTTCTCCATCCACCGCTCCAGCCGGGCGCCCCAGCCCAGCGTGCGAAGCGCCCACAGCAGCACGCTGAACAGCAGCAGGTAATAGAGGAACCACAGGTGGCCGGTGCGCGGGGGCAGCGACGGCGGGTCCGGCTGCGCCAGCCAGTCGCGGATCAGGCGGAGCATCGGCGAAGGATGGGCGACGGCGGCGGCCGCCCACTCCGTGGCGAGCGCGAGGCTGCCGTCGACCAGCGGCCAGGCCACGACGAAAGGAACGAGGATGCGGCGCGCCCGCTGGCGCGCGAGTCCGCTCATGCCGCGGCGCTCCAGCAGGGAGGCGGTGAAGTACCCCGCGACCAGGAAGAACAGCGGCATGCGCACGAGGTGCAGCAGCCAGGCGAGCGCGTCCACGCCCCACCAGTTCTCGCGATCGGCCGCGGGCCAGTACGAGCCGAGCAGCGGGCTGTAGGCGAGAGCCGCGTGGAACAGGACGCCGGCGAGCATCGCCAGCGCGCGCAGGTGGTCGAGCGCGTGGATGCGGACCGCGGGCCCCGCGTCGAAGGACGCGGCAGGCGCGGCCGGGCGCGGCGGCGTCACGTCAGTAGAAGGCGGCCTTGCGTCCCTGCCACCACGCCGTGCCGGCAAGCGCCGCGGCGCTCACCAGCAACTGGCCGGCGAGGATCAGCGCGGCCGGCAGGCTCCAGGCGATCGCGTCCCCGCGCAGCGGGCCCTGGATGGCCTCGATCTGCCCGATCGCCATCAGGAACGGGTTGATCAGGACCATGCTCCCGATCATGGCGAACGTGTTCCAGCCCTCCGACTCGACCTGCATCGCGACCGCGAGCGACACGCTGTAGGCGAGCAGGACGTGCCCGAACAGGAGCAGCGCCAGGATCACCAGGCCGTCGGGCAGCGGGGTGGTCAGGATCACCACCAGCGTTCCCAGCAGCAGGACGGCGAACGGCACGCCGAAGGTCAGCAGGTTGCCGAGCAGCTTGGCTGCCGTGAAGTCGAGCGGCGACACCGGCAGGCTCATCACGAAGGCCAGCGTCTGCTCCTTGCGCTCGACGAGCAGCGAGGTGGCGATGGCGAAGCAGGCGGCGGCGACCAGCACGACGATCAGCGCCAGGGAACCAAGGTAGAACGCCCACGGCTTCGCCAGCCCGAGCAGGGTCAGCGCGGCGAAGCCCGCCAGCACGTAGGCCGCGAGCTGCTTCTGGAAGAGCTGCCAGTCCTTGACGATCAGCAGCCGGATCACGGGGACGTTGAGGCCGAAGTTCACGCGGCACCTCCAGCGCGCACGGCGGTCACGAAGATGTCCTCGAGCGGCATCGGGTCGACGCGTTGCACGGTCAGGCCGGCGGCCGACAGGCGCTGGGGCAGGTCGTCGCGCCAGGCGCGCACCTTGAGCTCGACCTGGCTGCCGGCCGCGCGCACGTGCACGAGCTCCGGCCAGCCGTCGAGGCCGCCGGGAGCGGCGCCCAGGCACAGCACCCGGCGCCAGTTGTCGAGGAAGCGCTCCTTGTCGGCGTGCGCGACCAGGCGGCCCTGGTGCAGGAAGCCGATGCTGTCGGCGAGCCGCTCCACGTCGTGGGTGTTGTGCGAGGAGAAGAGCACGCTGCGGCCTTCGTCGCGCAGCACGTCGCACAGCGTCTCCAGCACTTCGGCGCGGGCGACCGGGTCGAGGCCGGTGGTCGGCTCGTCCAGCAGCAGCAGCCGCGGGCGGCGGCTCAGGCACAGCAGCAGCAGGGCCTTGACCCGCTGCCCGTGCGAGTAGCCGCCGAGCGCCTGCGCCGGCTTCAGGTCGAAGCGGGCGATCAGCTCGCGGGCGTAGGCGTCGTCCCACTCGGGGTAGATCCGGCGCACGAGGTCGATGTGCCAGTCGAGACTCTGCCCGCGGTAGAGCCGCATGTCCTCGGACGCGAAGCCGAGCTGGCGCTTGGCTGCGACCTGTTCGTCCGGCAGGCGGCAGCCGAGGACCTCGATCGAGCCCGCGTCCGGCGCGGCGAGCCCGGTGAGCAGGCGCAGCAGGGTGGTCTTGCCGGCGCCGTTGACGCCGACGAGGCCCATCACCTGGCCCTGCGGCAGGGTCAGGTCGACGTCCTGCAGGGCGAAGTCGGGGTAGTGCTTGCGCAGCCCCTTTACGGCGAAGGCGGCCGTCATGACTGGCTTCCTTTCGACTGGGAAGTGGGAGGGTTGCCGTCGAGCACGACGTCCAGGCGCTGGTGCAGCGCCGCGCGGTCGAGGCCGAGGCGGGCGCCGACGGCGATCGCCTCCTGCAAGTGGTGCCGGAGCCCCTCTTCGAGCAGGGCGCGCGCCGGCTCGGGCCGATCGGCGACCACCGAGCCCTTGCCGTGGCGGGTGACGATCACGCCCGCGCGCTCGAGTTCCTCGTAGGCGCGCTTGACGGTAATCACGCTGACGCCGCTCCCGGCCGCCAGCTCCCGGATCGACGGCAGCGGCTGCCCCGGCCGCCAGTCCCCGGCCATCACCCGCGCGGTGATCTGGTCGACGATCTGCTGGTACATGGGCCGCGGATCGGCGGCCGAAAGCAGGATCAGGGCATCACTGTGCATCTGTAATATGCACAGTATGCACAGCCAAGGCGGAACGCGCAAGCCCCCTCGCGGGGGTTCAGAACTTGATGCGGACGCGAGCGGCGATGCCGCCCCCGGGGGTGGGAACCAGAGCCACCGGCGGCCCCGGCCAGGTCTCCACCCGACGCCAGCGAGCCCCGGGCGCCAGCGGCCTGCTAGGCTGCCGGGGCGGCGCTCGGCCACGGGCCGCCCCCGGGGGGAAATCATGACTGCCGACCTGGCGCAGATCCGCCGGATCCAGCGGCCACACCCGCGACTCGTGAAGCTGTACCTGCTCGCGGCGCTGCTCGGCAGCGTCTCGACCTGCGGCCTCGGGTTGCCGGTCGCGCTGATCGCGCTGATCCCGCTGCTGATCCGCTACAACACGCTGCGCTACCGCTTCGACGACAACGGGGTCGGGGTCAGCTGGGGCTGGCTGTTCCGCAGCGAGTCCTACCTGACCTACGGCAAGATCCAGGACATCCACCTGAACCGCGGCCTGCTGGAGCGCTGGCTGGGGCTGGGCACCGTCGAGGTGCAGACCGCGTCGGGCAACGCGGGTGCCGAGATCAGCTTCATCGGCCTCACCGAGTTCGACGCCGTGCGCGACTTCCTGTACAGCCGCATGCGGCGCGGCAAGGGGCTGCCGGCCGAAGGCGCGGCGGCCCCGGCGAAGGGCCCGGCGGGCGCTCCCGACGAAGCGCTGGCCGTGCTGAGCGAGATCCGCGACGAGGTGGCCGCGCTGCGCCGCCAGCTCCAGAGTGTTCGCGACGCAGCCCCCATGGGACCAGGGCCGGGTTCGTCCCGGCGCGGGAACCCGTCGGGAGGCGGGAGCCAGCCGTGACCCGCTGGTGGATCGAGCTCGCGCGCGGCTGGCTGAAGCTGCCCGCCGGAGACCCCGTGCTGCCGGGCGACCCGCAGCGCCGAATCTCCTGGAACCCGGGCCAGGGCTACCTGCGCTACGCCCTCGTCGGCCTGGCCGCGAGCAGCGTCGTCAGCGTCCCGTTCGCCCTGCTGCTGATCGCCGCGGGTGTCACGTCCCTGGTCGCGCCTGCGGGCGACGCCGGGCGTTCGGCCGGGGCGGTCACCGGTTTCGTGCTGACGGGCGGCGGCGGCGCGATCCTGCTGTCGACGGCCCTCCGCTACGCCGTGATCCGGCTCGAGCTCGACATGCTGCGCTACACGCTGACCGACCAGGCGCTGCGCCTGCGGCGCGGCGTCGTCGAGGTCGAAGAGGTGACCCTTTCCTACGTGAACGTGCAGAACGTCCGGTTCGTCCAGGGCCCCCTGCAGCGCTACTTCGGCATCGCCGACCTGCTGGTCGAGACGGCCGGCGGCGGCGCCTCGACGGCGGCCCAGCCGCACGCCCAGCAGCAGGTGGCGAGCCACCGCGGCCTCATCAAGGGCGTCAGCGAGCCGGAGAAACTGCGCGACCTGATCCTCGACCGCGTGCGCGAGGCGAAGGGCAGCGGCCTCGGCGACAGCCACGAGGACCACGAAGACGAACGTCCGGCGGCGGCCGAGACCTCGCTGGCGAGCCCCGAGGCGCTCGCCCTGTTGCGGGCCATCCGCGACGAACTGGCGGCCGCCCGCCGCGCGGCCGGCGCGAGCTGACGCGAGGCAGGCCGCTGACGAGCGCCTGCGGCGCTACCGGTTCGGGTCGGGGACGACGGCCGGGTCGGAGACCGGGGTGACCGGGGGGTCGGGGACCGGCTGGGCGACGGCCGTGCGGGGGCCGCCCGTGGGGTCGAAGCGGCCGGGCTGGACGCGCTCGGCGAGTTGGGCCATCGGCTTGTCGAGGAAGGCCAGGAACGGCTTCGGGTAGACGCCGATCCAGAAGCACAGCACGACGAGCGGCATCAGCGTCACGATCTCGCGGGTGTTGATGTCCTGGAGCGAGCGGTTCTCCTCGTGGGTGATCTCGCCCCAGAACACGCGCTGGTAGAGCCACAACAGGTAGGCCGCGCCGAGCACGATGCCGGACACCGCGAAGTAGGCCCACAGCGGGTTGGCCGCGTAGGCCCCCATCAGGATCATCACCTCGCCGACGAAGCCGTTGAGCAGCGGCAGCCCCATCGAGGCCAGGAACAGGATCAGCGTCAGCGTCGCGTAGATCGGCATCACCTTGGCGAGGCCGCCGAAGCGGCTGATCTCCTTGGTGTGGCGCCGCTCGTAGAGCATGCCGACGATCAGGAACAGCCCGCCCGTCGACAGGCCGTGGTTGATCATCTGCAGCACGCTGCCCGAGAGCCCGACCGGGTTCAGCGCGAACATGCCGAGCATCACGAAGCCCAAGTGGCTGACCGACGAGTACGCCACCAGCTTCTTCATGTCCGTCTGCACCAGCGTGACGAGCGCGGCGTAGACGATGCCGATGATCGACAACGTCGCCATCAGCGGCACGAACTGCAGCGTGGCGTAGGGCAGCAGCGGCAGCGAGAAGCGCACGAAGCCGTACGTGCCCATCTTCAGCAGGACGCCGGCCAGGATCACGGAGCCCGCGGTCGGGGCCTGGGTGTGGGCGTCGGGCAGCCAGGTGTGGAACGGGAACATCGGCACCTTGATCGCGAAGCCCAGGAAGAAGGCGAGGAAGACCCAGATCTGCAGGTCCGCCGGCACCCCCATCTCCAGCCACTTCGTCAGGTCGAAGGTGCCGGTCTGCTCGAAGCCGGGCAGCAGCCGCGAGCGGAAGTAGAGGGCGAGGATGCCGAGCAGCATCACCACCGAGCCGACCAGCGTGTAGAGGAAGAACTTGATCGCGGCGTAGAGCCGGTTCTCGCCGCCCCAGATGCCGATCAGGAAGTACATCGGGACCAGCATCACTTCCCAGAACACGTAGAACAGGATCAGGTCGAGCGCGCAGAACACGCCGATCATGCCGACCTGCAGCAGCAGCAGGAACACGTAGTACGAGCGCACGCGGTCGGTGATCGCGCTCCACGAGCAGTAGATGCCGATCATGCCGAGCAGCGTGGTCAGCAGGATCAGCAGCGCCGACACGCCGTCGATGCCGAAGTGGTAGCTGATGCCGAGCGAGGGGATCCACTCGTGGCGCTCGACGAACTGGAAGCCGTCCGCCCCGCGGTCGAACCAGAACCACAGCGGCAGGCTGACCAGGAAGCCGGTGACGCCGAAGAAGTTGGCGGCGGCGCGCGCGCGCACGGCGTCCTTGAACGGCGGCAGCAGCAGCACTGCCGCGCCGAGGAGCGGCCAGAACGTGATGATCGAAAGCAGGTTCTCGCGGAGAAAATCCATGGTCGCCCCTAGTAGGTCGCCAGCCGGGTGAGCCCGACGAGCAGCAGCACGCCCATCGCCGAGTAGAGGATGTAGTGCTGCACGAAGCCGTTCTGCAGGTGCCGCGCGTAGTAGCTGCCGTTGTCGAAGGCATGGCCCGTGAGGTTGACCAGGCCGTCGACCACGTAGCGGTCCCACAGGTTGGAGAGCTTCGAGATCACGTCGCGGGTGAACCAGGCGAGGCCGTTGACGCCGAGCCCCGGCTTCACCTCGCCGCCGCCGCCGTCGACGAACAGCTTGTCGGTGCCGTGCAGCGCGTGGCCACCGCCCAGCGCCACGCCGCGCACGAACAGCGCCCCGTAGAGCTCGTCCACCCAGTACTTGTTGAGCAGCAGCCGGTGGGCCGGGGCGAAGGTCTTCGCGAGGCCCTCGGCCCGCGACAGGTCGGCACTGCCGTAGAGCATCCAGGCGAGGCCGATGCCGGCCGCCGCCACCGCGATCGAGACGCCCATCAGCAGCAGCTCGGTGCCGTGGCCGCCGTCGTGTCCGGCCGCCGCGCCGTGGCCGCCCAGGCTCGCGATCGCCGGGTGCAGGAAGTGCTCGATCCAGTTGGAGCCGCCCAGCGCGGCGGGGATGCCGAGCAGGCCGGCCGTCACGGCGCCGACCGCCAGCAGCGCCAGCGGGATCGTCATCACCTTCGGCGACTCGTGCAGGTGGTGCTCCTGCTCGTGGGTGCCGCGGAAGCTGCCGGAGAAGGTCAGGTGGTAGAGCCGGAACATGTAGAAGGCGGTCATCCCGGCGGTGACGAGGCCCACCGCCCACACGAGCTGCCCGTAGCCGCCGTGGCTGAAGGCCAGCCACAGGATCTCGTCCTTCGAGAAGAAGCCGGCCAGCGGCGGGATGCCGGCGATCGCGATGCAGCCGATCAGCATCGTCGCGTGGGTCCACGGCAGCTTCTTGCGCAGCCCGCCCATCTTCGGCAGCTCCTGCTCGCCGGACATCGCGTGGATCACGGAACCGGCGCACAGGAACAGCAGGGCCTTGAAGAAGGCGTGGGTGCCGAGGTGGAACACGCCGGCCGAGAAGGCGCCGACGCCGCAGGCCAGGAACATGTAACCGAGCTGGCTGACGGTCGAGTAGGCCAGCACCCGCTTGATGTCGGTCTGGACCAGGCCGATCGAGGCCGCGAAGATCGCGGTGAAGGCGCCGACCAGCGCCACGACCATCAGCGCGTCGGGCGCCAGCACGTAGAGCGCCGACGAGCGGGCGACCATGTAGACGCCGGCGGTGACCATCGTCGCCGCGTGGATCAGGGCCGAGACCGGGGTCGGGCCCTCCATCGCGTCGGGCAGCCAGACGTAGAGCGGCACCTGCGCGCTCTTGCCGCAGGCGCCGAGGAACAGCATCAGCGCGGCGAAGGTCAGCGGCCCGTCCCAGCCCGCCTCGGCGTGGCCGCCGGCGAGGGCCGCGGTCAGCGTCGCGAAGTCGAGGCTGCCGAAGTTCACGAACAGCGTGAACAGGCCGATCAGGAAGAAGGCGTCGCCGACGCGGTTGACGATGAACGCCTTCTTGCCGGCGTCCGCCGCGCTCTGCTTGTGGTACCAGAAGCCGATCAGCAGGTACGAGCAGAGGCCGACGCCCTCCCAGCCGACGAACAGGACCAGGTAGTTGGCGCCCATCACGAGCGTCAACATCGAGAACATGAACAGGTTCAGGTACGAGAAGAACCGCGCGTAGCCGGGGTCGTGGGCCATGTAGCCGGCCGCGTAGACGTGGATCAGGAAGCCCACGCCGCAGACGACCATCAGCATCACCGACGACAGCGGGTCGACCCGCAGCGCCCAGTCGATGGCGAACGGGCGCGGGCCCGCCACGGTCTCGGCCATGCCGCCCGGGATCCACGAGAACAGCACCTGGCCGATCTGGTGGCCGGGACTGCCGGCGGCCTCGATCACCGCGAAGATCGACAGCAGCAGCGAGAGGGCGACGGTGCTCCAGGCGACGGCCGTGACGAACGGCTTCGGCTTCGCGAGGCGGGTCCCCACGGCGAAGTTGAGGACGAACCCGAGGAGCGGGAGAAGGGGGATCAGGAAGAGGTATCCGCTCATGGCTCCTTGTCTCAGGTGTTGGAGCGACGGAGCAACGGACGTCGTTCGACCGGGGGGATGCTAGCAGAAAGCGGGCCAGCCCCCGGCCGAGTTCAGCCCTTCGGCGGGTGTTCGGTACGGCCGGCGAGCAGATCGGCCACGTGGGGCAACAGCGGCACGAGGCACGACAGGCCGTCGCGCACGCCGGGCGGGCTGCCCGGCAGGTTGACGATCAGGCACGCCCCGCGCAGGCCCGCGACGCCGCGCGAGAGCGGGGCCAGCGGCGTGCGCTGAAGACCCTGAGCCCGAAGGAGTTCGGCGATTCCCGGGGCCTCCCGCTCGAACACGTCGCGGGTCGCTTCCGGGGTGACGTCGCGGGCCGCGAAACCCGTCCCGCCGGTGGTCAAGACGAGGTCGGCCTCCATCGCCAGCAGGCGCAGCGCCGCGGCGATCTCTGCGCGCTCGTCGGGTACGACCCGGCAGGCGATCACCTCGTGGCCGGCATCGCGCAACGCCTGCGCCGCCTCGGCGCCGGAGCGGTCCTCGCGCACGCCCCGCGCCACCCCGTCCGAAACCGTCAGCACCGCGGCCCGCATGTTGACGAGAGCTTACACGCCCGATCGCCGGTCGCTGTTATAGAGTGGAAGCCATGCTCCCCTTCGTGCTGTCGCTGCTGCTGGCCCAGGCCGCCGCCCCTGCCGTCGAGGTCCGGGCACTCGACGCCGCGTTCTTCGACGAGGCGGGGGTGCCGGTCACCGACCTCGCGTCCGAGGAGGTCGCGGTCGTCGAGAACGGCACCGCGCGCGCGACCCTCTCGTTCCGCCGCGACGACCGGCCGCTGCACCTCGTGGTGCTGGTCGACAGCTCGCAGCCGCTCGGCAGCGACTTCCGGCAGCAGTTCGTGAACGCGGTGGCGGCGGCGATCGCGCGGCTGCCCGAGGGCACGCGCTACGCGCTGTGGACGACGGGCGACCGGCCGACGAAGCTGGTCGACTTCACGGACGACCGCAGCCTGGCGGCGCCGGCGCTCCGCCGCGTGTTCCCGCAGGGCGGCAACCGCGTGCTCGACGCCATCGTCGAAGCGGGCGAGGCGCTGCGCGAGACCGCCGAGGGCGCGCGGGCAGCGATGCTGATCGTGTCCGGAGTGGGCATCGGCTTCACGGACGTGCCGCGGCAGCGGGTCGTCGACGAGGGCCTGCGTCACCCGGTGCGCTACCTGGTGCTGCAGGTGTCCGACCTCGGCACGCCCGAAGGGGGCGAGGTCTCCCGCTTCGACTACGAGTACGTGTTCAACACCCTCGCCAGCCGCAGCGGCGGCCGCCACGAGACGGTGCTCTCGTCGATGGCGGTGTCGAAGGCGCTGCCCGCGCTGGCGGCCGAGCTGGCGGCGGGCTACCGCGTCGTCTACGACGCGCTGCCGGGTGCCAGGAAGCGCAAGCTGGAGCTGACGGTGGCCCGCCCCGGCGTGGTCGCCCGCTTCGGCGAGAGCGTGCCGGCCCGCGAACCGTGAGCGCGCCCCGCCGCCTGTTCCTCGGCTCGCTGCTCGGGGCCGCCGCGCTGCCGCTGCGCGGCCAGGCGCCGCCGCGGCCGCGCGCCACGCCGCGGCCGCCGGTGTTCGAGGTCGAGATCGACGTCATCAACCTGACCGTCTCGGTGACCGACGCGGCGGGCCGCTACACGACCGGCCTCGGCCGCGACGACTTCGCCGTCTACGAGGACGGCGTGCGGCAGGAGCTGTCGCTGTTCACGGCCGACCGGCTGCCGATCTCGCTGTGCGTGATGATCGACTGCTCGGCCTCGATGGACCAGAAGCTGAAGGCGGCGCAGCAGGCGGCGAAGCGCTTCATCGGCACCCTGCAGCCGGGCGACACCGCGCAGGTCGTGCAGTTCAACGACCGCCGCACCGTGCTGCAGGACTACACGGGCGACCGCGAGGCGCTCGAGCAGGCGATCGGCCGGCTGGAGGCATGGGGCTCGACCTCGCTCTACAACGCGGTCTACGTGAGCCTCAAGGAGCTGGGCCGGCAGCGCGACCGCGAGCTGCGCCGCCGCGCCGTGGTGCTGCTCTCCGACGGCGAGGACACGACGTCGCTCGTCAACGACGAGCAGGTGATCGACCTCGCCAAGCGCACCGAGGTGGCGATCTACTCGATCTCGCTGCGCGAGCGCGGCTTCGAGAACCGCGGCCAGAGCTTCAGCCAGGCCGCTTACGTGCTCTCCACGCTGGCCCGCGACACCGGCGGCCAGGTCCACTTCCCGACCGGGATCTCGGAACTCGACACCGTGTACGACCGCATCGCGGAGGAGCTGCGCTCGCAGTACAGCCTCGGCTACGTGTCGACCAACAAGCGCCGCGACGGCAAGTGGCGGCGCATCGTCGTCCGGGTGCCGAGCCGCGACGACGTGGTGCTCCGCGCCAAGCTCGGCTACTTCGGACCGGCCTAGACCCAAAAGAGAACCGATCTGCGCTCCCCGGGTCTGGGCGGAGGAGCAAGGCGACGGAGCCCAGCGGCCCGAGCGCCGGAATTCACTTCCGGCGCGAGCCGCCGTCGACGCTACGTCGGACTACGAACCCTCCTCCGCCCCGAACCCCATTATTCGACCCAGACGCGGATGCGCTCTGTGTCCTTCTCGACCTCGACGAGGGGCTGACCCTTCTGGAGCTGGGCCAGGACCTCCTTGAGCTTGAGGCCGCAGTGGGGCTCCTTCGCCGCGGCCTTGTCGCCGCAGCTCCAGTGCACCGGCACCTCGTCGCCGAAGATCTCGACCACCGCCAGCGGCAGGTTGACGCTGACGCGGCGCTTGCCGCTCGCCTTGTCGAAGACCTCGACCTTGAACCAGGTCGGCTTCTCCCCGCGCGTCGCGTTCGCCGGGTTCGCGGCGGACGGCGCCTTCGCCAGCGGCGTCGCTTCCACCTGCGGCGCCGCCTGGGTGGCGCGCTTCACCACCTCGAGGTCGTCGTCGGCCGCGAAGGCCGTCAGCCCGAGCGCCGCGCACACGCCCAGCGCGATCGCGATTCGCTTCTTCATCCCCGCCCTCACTCGATCCAGATCTGCACCCGGTCGCCTTCGCCCTCGACCTCGAGGATCCGCGTCGGCGGCAGCGCGCGCAGCTTGTCCCACAGCGAATCGGCGTCGTAGCCCTCGGCGCGCAACTCGCGGCGCACGTCGTCGGGCAGCGCCTTGAACAGCAGGTCGGCCAGCGCGAACGGCACGTTCAGCGACAGCTTCGGCTGGCTCTGGCCGCGCTCGAAGATCCGCACCTTGACCCACTCCGCGCGCCCCGCCCGCGGCGCGGGCGGCGCGGCCCCGCCGCCGCCCCCGGCGAGCGAGGCCGGGTCGAGCCGCAGCAGGTGGAGGCGGGCGCGGTCGACCAGGTCGGGATCGCGCTCGCTGGCCACGATCTCGCGCAGCACCGGCACCGCCAGCGCCCCCGCCTCGCCGCCGAGACCGGCGACCTGCAGTGCCGCGAAGTAGCGCACGGTGCGGTTGCGGTCGCCGAGCGCCTCGCGCAGCGGGTTGAGGTAGTTCGCCCTGCCGCCGCGGAAGAGCCGCGCGGCCAGCGACACCCGCGCGGTGCGCGCCTCCTCGACGAGGGTCGAGTCGGCCGGGCGCCGGGTCAGGAAGCTCGTGTACTCGCGGAACGCGCGCTCGTGCTCGCCGGCCCCCTCGCTGCAGCGCGCCACCCAGTAGGCGGCCGCGTCGGCCTCGGGACCGCGGCCGGCGGCGAGCGGTTCCCAGATCGCGCGCGCCTCCGGGTAGCGCTTGTCGAAGAACAGCGCCTTGGCGCTGCGCACGTCGGCTTCCGCCGGAGCGGTGGCGGCCACCGGCGCCGCGGCCAGCGCCGCGCACAGCAGGAACAGGGCCGCGCGCTTCGTCCGCTTCATCCCTGGAGCTCCCGGGCCAGCAGGTCGGCCTTCATGATCAGCCGGCGGCGGCGGATCTCGTCCTGCACCGGCCGCAGGTCGGAGCGGCGCACGGCAGCCGGCAGTTCCGCCACCTCGCGCAGCACGTCGGAGACGTCGTCGAGCAGCGGTCGCGCGCCGGCCACGGCGTCGTGGTCGAGGTCGACGAGCAGCGCGCGCCGCTCGAGCAGCACGCGGCTGCGGGCCGTCTCGTCGGCCAGGTCGAGCGTGCCGCCCGGGTGACCGGCGTCGATCGGCGTGGCGACCGCCACCAGCAGCGCCTGGGCGTCGTCGAGGTAGCGCGCGGCCTGCTCGCGGGCCAGGTTGCGCTCGATCCGGTCCAGCAGCTCCGGGCTGACCGCCGCCTGCGGCTCCGCCACGCTCGTGCCCGGGGCGGCAGCGCGCTCGCCACCCGGCATCGTCATCATCATCGCCAGCGCGGCGCAGGCGACGAGCGAAGCGGCGCCGGCGACCAGTCGCCAGCGCGGCGCGCGGGCAGCGGCGGCCCTGGCGTCGAGCTGCGCCCGCACCCGGGCCGCGAGCGCCCCGGCCGCCAGCGGCGGCTCGCTCCACAGGTGCTCGTCACGCGGGATCGCGTCGAGCGCGGCGCGCAGCGCCTCGTGCTCGGCCCGGCACGCCGCGCAGCCGTGCAGGTGGCGCACGGCGCGGTCGCGCTCGCGGCCCGTGAGGGCGCCGGTCGCCAGCAGGGCCGTCGCGCGCTGGTGGTGGTGATGGAGCAGGCGGGCGAGGGGATTCATGGGCGCAGGTCCAGCAGCCGCTGCCGCACGCGCTGGAGCGCGCGATGCAGGCTGCTCTTGACGGTGCCGAGCGAGAGCCCGAGGGTGCGGGCGATCTCGTCGAGAGTGTGCTCCTCGTAGTGGCGCAGCACGAACACGGCGCGCTGGGTCGCGGGCAGGCCGCGCAGCGCGGCGTCGACGCGGGCCCGCGTCTCGCGGCCGGCGACGCCGCGGTCGGGCGCCGGCTGCACGCACTCGAGCGCCTGGTCGTGGTCGCCTTCGGCCAGCGGCTCCATGAAGCGGCCGCGCCGCTTGCTGCGCCGGTAGCGGTCGATCGCCTGGTTGACCAGGATGCGGGTCAGCCACGGGCCGACGTCCGCGCTGTCGCGCCAGGAGCCGGCCCGCTCGACCACCTTGACGAACGCCTCCTGCACGCAGTCGAGCGCGTCGTCGGGGTCGCGCAGGTACGACAGCGCGATCCGGTACAGGCGGCGGTAGTGGCGCTCGACCAGCGGCGCGAGCGCCTCGCGGTCGCCTGCCACCAGCCGCGCCATCAGCTCGCGATCGCTGGCTTCCACGGGGATCGGGGCCGAGGATGCCACGAGCGGGGCCGCGTCGAGGCTCACCGCAACCATACGAGCACCCGCTCGCCCGGCTCCGCTTCTTCGAGCTCGAAGAGCACGCCGAGCCCCGCGCGGTCCAGGTCGCGCACCGACAGGCGCCGGGCGAGCCGGGCGCTCACGCCGCCCTCGTCGCCGGGGTCGCGCTCGCGGTCGAACTTGCGGACCAGCCACATCGGCACCCGCGCGCGCACGAGCCGCTTCTCCTCGGCGCTCCACACCAGGGCGCCCAGCTCGTGGGGAGGGCCGGGCCGCCCCTGGAGGCGCAGCGCCTCGCGCCGGGCCTGCGCGAACGCCGGGCCGGGGTCGGACGTGCGCGACACCTCCACCCGCAGGCAGCCGAGCAGCGGCAGCAGCAACAGGCCGGCCAGCAGGCGGACGCTCCTCACATCCGGATAACGCCCGAGGCCGGCGCCGGGTTCCCGGCCGGGCCGGGGCTTGAGGTAACATGCTAAGTCTTTGAAGAACAATCGCTTGCCAGAGAGAGACGAAGCCTTCGATTTCGCCGTCAAGGACACCTGGCGGATCTTCCGGATCATTTCGGAGTTCGTCGAGGGCTTCGAGCGGCTGTCGGGGCTGCCCAAGGGCGTCACCATCTTCGGCTCGGCGCGCACGTCTCCCGACGACCCCTGCTACGCGGAAGCCGAGGCGATGGGCCGCGCGATCGCGAAGGCGGGCTATCCCGTGATCACCGGCGGCGGCCCCGGGATCATGGAGGCCGCCAACAAGGGAGCGCTGGAGGCCGGGGGCGAGTCGGTCGGCCTGGCGGTCGAGCTGCCCCACGAGCTGCGTCCGAACCCGTACCTGACGACCACGCTGTCCTTCCGCTACTTCTTCGTGCGCAAGGTGATGTTCGTCAAGTACTCGCGCGCCTTCGTGATCCTGCCCGGCGGCTTCGGCACCCTCGACGAGCTGTTCGAGGCGGTGACGCTGATCCAGACGAAGAAGATCGAGCCCTTCCCCGTGATCCTCGCCGGCTGCGGCGACTACTGGGACGGCCTGCTGTCGTGGCTGTCCGGACGGGTGGTCGGCGGCGGCAACGTCACGGCGGAAGAGATGAAGGTGCTGCGGCGCGCGGAGACCCCGGAAGAGGTCCTGCGCATCGTGGCCGAGACGCAGGCCTGACGCGGCCCGCGAGGAGCGACGAGCGATGGCGTACACGATCACCCTGATCCCCGGCGACGGCATCGGCCCCGAGGTGGCGGCCGCGGCGGTGCGGGTGCTGAGCGCGACCGGCCTGCAGTTCGAGTGGGAGACCCAGCACGCCGGGCTGCAGGCGCTGGCGACCCACGGGAGCGCGCTGCCGGAGGCGGTGCTGGCCTCGATCCGCCGCAACAAGGTGGCGCTCAAGGGCCCGACCGAGACCCCGGTCGGCTCCGGGCACCGCTCGATCAACGTGGCGCTGCGCAAGGAACTCGACCTCTACGCCAACGTGCGGCCGGTCGAGACCCTGCACGGCGTCAAGAGCCGCTACGACGGCGTGGACCTGATCATCGTCCGCGAGAACACCGAGGACCTCTACTCCGGCCTCGAGCACGTCGTGGTGCCGGGCGTCGTCGAGTCGATCAAGATCATCACGGAGAAGGCCTCGACCCGGATCGCGCGCTACGCGTTCGAGTACGCGCGGACCCACGGCCGCAAGCGGGTGACGGCGGTGCACAAGGCCAACATCATGAAGCTCTCGGACGGGCTGTTCCTCGACTGCGCCCGCGGCGTGGCGAAGGACTACCCCGAGATCCGCTACGACGAGATCATCGTCGACAACTGCTGCATGCAGCTCGTGCTCGACCCGACCCGCTTCGACATGCTGCTGCTGGAGAACCTCTACGGCGACATCGTCTCCGACCTGTGCGCCGGCTTCATCGGCGGCCTCGGCATGGCGCCGGGCGCCAACATCGGCGAGTACGGCGCCATCTTCGAGGCGGTCCACGGCAGCGCGCCGGACATCGCGGGCAAGAACATGGCGAACCCGATCGCGCTGGTGCTGTCGGCCGCGATGATGCTCGACCACCTCGGCGAACACGCGGCGGCCGACCGCGTGCGCGGCGGCGTCGACGCCGTGCTGAAGGCCGGCACCAAGCTGACGCGCGACCTCGGCGGCACGGCCGGCACGACGGAGATCGCGGAAGCGATCGCCGCCGCGATGTAGCGGCCGCTACTTCTCGTCCTTCTTCTTCTCGTCGCCGCCGAACACGGCGCCGAGCGCCCAGTTGACGACCGCGATCACCAGGCTGCCGAGCATGCCGGCGAGCAGGCCGTCCACGCTGTAGCTCGGCATCAGCCAGGCGAAGGCCATCAGCAGCAGGCCGTTGAGGACGAAGTAGAACAGGCCGAGAGTGACGATCAGCGCCGGCAGCGAGAGCAGCATCACCAGCGGGCGCACGACGAGGTTGAACAGGCCGAGCGCGGCGCCGGCCAGCAGCAGTTGCACGGCATCGCCCTCGAAGCGGATGCCGGGAACCACCTGGGTGGCCAGCAGCGCGAGCGCGTTGCCGACGATGCGGGCCAGCAGCTTCATCGAAGCGCTATCATAACGACACTCCCGTGCCCCGCCCCGCACCGCGCGTCACGACTCCCGCCGCCGAGGTGATCGCGTTCCGCCACGAGCTGCTGGAGCTGCTCGCCAAGCAGCCGCCCGACGATGCCGAGCTGCTCGAGATCCTGGCCCGGCACGGCGCCCACGGCCACCCCGTCCACTCGGCGCTGCTGTCGATCCTGGTCCACCTCGACTTCTCCGAGACCACGGCGCAGCGCCACTGGAAGCGCATCCTGGGCCACCGCGCGCTGCTGCAGGAGCGGCTGGGGCGCGACCCGGGGCTGCGGGTGGCGCTGCTCGACTACTTCGCCAACTTCGCGAAGGAGCTGCGCAGCCCGACGGTGATCGAGATCTCGATCTACGAGCGCACCGAGCGCTCCGCGACCTGCGACGGGCTGACTGGCCTGTACAACCACGCGTTCTTCGCCCAGGCGCTGCGCCGCGAGGTGCTGCGCGCGCGGCGCCACGGCCATGCGCTGTCGCTGCTGATGTTCGACCTCGACAACTTCAAGAAGCTCAACGACAGCCGCGGCCACCTGACCGGCGACCGGGTGCTCGTCAAGGTGGCGGCGCTCGTCCAGGAGTGCGTGCGCGAGATCGACCTGGCCGCGCGCTACGGCGGCGAGGAGTTCGCGGTGATCCTGCCCGACACCGCCGGCCCCGGCGCCCACGTCGTGGCCGAGCGCATCCGGCGCCGGATCGACGACCACTTCCGCCGCGGCAAGGGTCCGCGAGTCACGATCTCCGGCGGCGTCTCGAGCTTCCCCGAGGACGGTTCGGCGCCCGAGCACCTGATCGAGCGCGCCGACGCGCTGCTCTACCGCTCGAAGGCCGAGGGCAAGAACCGCGTCCTGCTGTCGGCCGGCGAGCGCCGCCGCCACCTGCGGCTGCCGGCCTCGGTGCCGGTGCGGCTGGCGGCTCGCGCGGGGCGCGGCCGAGGGCGGGTGCAGAACGTCTCGGCCGGCGGCCTGCTGGTGCGGCTGCCGCAGCCGCCGGTCCTGGGCGAGCAGGTGCATGTGGCCGTCGGCGGCGAAGCGATGGTGGGCGAGGTCGTGCGCGTGCTGCCGGCGCCCGACCACGAGGGCCAGTTCGAGGTCGGCCTGCGCCTGCTGGCCGAGGACGCGCGGCTGCCCGAGCGCGTGCGCCCCTGATCCGCGCGCTGGCGACGGGAGTGCTGGTGGCGGCGCTGGCCGCCTCGGCCGCCGAACCGCCGCTGCCCGACGGCGACGCGGTCGCCCGCGCATTGCTCGAGAACACCCGCCGCCGCGAGAAGGCGCTCGACGACCACACCTACGACCTGCTCGAGATCCGCGAGGAGCTGCACGGCGACGGGCGCGCGAAGTCGCGCAAGACCCGCAAGCTGCTGGTCACCCACGTCGAGGGCCGGCCGGTGCGGCGCCAGGTCGAGGAGAACGGCGTGCCGCTGTCCGCGGCGCGGCAGGCCGAGGTGGACCGCCAGGCCGCCCTGAAGGCGGACGCGATCCGCCGCGGCGACGTGCTGGTCGAGGACCCGGTGCCGCGGCTGTCGCGCATCCTCGAGCGCTACGCGTTCCGCTCCGTCGCCCGCGAGGACGGCCTGCTGGTCCTCGACTTCGCGCCGCGCCCGGGCAAGCGCGACCTGGAGAACGACAACGTGCTGCGCCGCGTCCACGGCCGGCTGTGGGTCGACGAGGCCCGCGGCGAGCTGGTGCGGGCGCGGATGCACAACGAGGGCGCGATCAAGTGGGCGCTCGGCCTCGGCGCGAAGGTGTCCTCGCTGACGCTGTCGATGGCGTTCGCGGAGGTGGGGGACGTCTACCTGCCGCGCCGCATCGAGACGGAGGTCGCCGGCCGCGTGCTGCTGTTCAAGGGCTTCCGCAAGCGCCAGGTCCAGGAGTACGGCAACTACCAGCGCTTCTCCGTCAGCCTCGACGAGACGGTCGCGTCCCCCTCGCCGACGCCGTGAGCGTCAGGGGCGCGAGGCCCTGCGACTTTCCTCGTTCGGCGAGGGTGGCTCGGTGCCGCCAGTCTGGGTCAGCTCGACGGTTCAGTAGACGAACTCGTCCAGATCGTAGCGGGCCACCTTCGGCCCGCCCGGGCCGCGGGCGAGTCCGGCGGTCAGGGCCGCGCGCTGCGCCGCGAGCTCGTCGTCGCTCAGCGGCTCGACGCCCGCTTCGCCGGCCGCGCGCGCGTAGGCGGGGTTGTGGCCGGGCAGCAGGTCGGAGACGTAGACGAGGTCGCCGGCGCGGAGCTGCATCTGCGCGAGCACCTCCGCCGTGCGAAGGGCGTGAGCGGCGGCGAAGCGGCGCCCGCCGGCGCCCGCCAGCACGATCACGCCGGCCGCGATGCCCGCCGCGTGCAGCGACTCGACCAGCGCGACCGCGTCCGCCGGGTCGCCCGGCTTGGCGAGGAACTCGAGCAGCGCCGGGTCGCCGGTCTCGAGGCCGACGTAGACCCGGCGCAGGCCGAGCGCCGCGTAAGCGCGCCACTCGTCGACCTCCTTGCGCTCGCCGGTCCAGGCGTCGACGAACGCGTGCAGGCCGCTGACCGCACCCGGGGTCGCCGCGAGCACGGCGCGGCGTTCCGCGGCCGGCAGCGCGGCGTCGACGACCGGGAACACCTCGCCGACAGAGCGCAGCAGCGGCTCGAGCCGCGCGCGCGCGACGCACAGGGCGTTGGCGGCGCCGACGAAGACGCTGCGCCGCAGCGGCAGCGCCGGGCCGAGGTAGTCGCGCACCGCGCGCAGGTGGGCGCGGAACTCCGCCTCCTCGCGCACGCGGAAGGAGACGCCCGCGTAGAGCGAGCAGAAGCGGCACTGGTTCCAGGAACAGCCGTCGGTCGCCTGGACGACGATCGCGAGGTACTGGTCGGGCGGCAGGATGCCGAGCGGCGAGTAGATCTCGCGGAAGCGCGCGGCGTCGCGCGCGAGCACCTGCGTGTCCGACGCGACCACCGTGCGCAGCCGCTCCGCGGCCTCCGCAGGCGCGTCCGCGGGCAGCGCGGCGAGCGCCGCCTCGGCCTCGCGCCGCGCGGACTCCACGACCTCGCGCGCTTCCGTCGCGTCGAGCCGGCGGCGGAACGGGGTGGCGACGTCCCCGCTCCAGTGCCGGCCCTTGGCCAGCACCCCGCCGTCGAGCCCGCGGCGGTGGGTGACGCCGTCGCGGACGAGGGCGTAGGGACGCCCGGCGAGGTCCCACGACGAGACGTCGTGGTCGCCCACCGCCAGCACGGTGGCGTCGGGCGCCACGCGCAGTCGCGCGGGGCGCCCGAGAACCGCGAAGGTGACCGGGTCCAGCGTTGCGGCTGTGCTAGGCGGCCGCGCCCGCCAGCCCGCCGAGCACGGCCGCGCCGCCGACCGCCATCGCCGTGATCCCGCACGAGATCGCGAAGCCGACCAGCCAGGCGACCACGCAGACGGCGACGGCGCGGCCGGTGCTGCGGTAGTCGAGCACCTGGCGCACCGCGACCACGGACACGTAGATCTGCCACACCAGGATCGCCAGCGAGATCAGGATGCCGAGGAACGGGATGATCGTGAAGACCCGCAGCAGGCCCGGCGCCGCCGCGAAGCCCAGCACCCGCATCACCTCCGGCACGTCGGCCTTGGTGGTCGGCTCCGGCATCACGTGGACGCCGACGAAGTAGATGAGCGCCGAGCTGATCACCCAGCCGATCAGGGCGGCGACGATGCCGACCACCAGCCCGATCACGCCGCCTTCGCCCAGGGCGCCGATGCCCGAAGCGACCGCCGTCGCGGCGACGACCCCGAGGGCGGGGACCAGCGCCTCCTTGTCCGCCTCGATCTCCTCGAAGATGCGCACGTCCGCCTTCAGCGCGCCGACGACCCGATCCGCGAAGCTCGACATCTGAGTCTCCCCCTCTTCGATTGCAGCGGCCCGCATCCTACACGCCCCGCGACCGCCGCGCCTGTGAGATGCGCTACTCCGTCGCCAGCCGCCAGGCGGCGGCCTCCTTGTCGTTGCGGACGAGCAGCAGGTCGCCGGCCAGCGCCGGGGGATTCCAGGTCTTGCCCTCGAGCACGGCGACGCGCGAGCGCTCGACGTGGGCGTCGGGCCGCGGCTCGACCAGCACCAGCTCGCCGCTCTCCGCCATCACCAGCAACTGGCCACCGACCAGGATCACCTGGCCGTGGCCGTAGCGGCCGGCGCGCCAGCGGCGCTCGCCGCTCTCGGGGTCGACGCAGGTGAGCACGCCGTCGTCGAGCCCGTAGAGGAAGCCCTCGTGCAGCACGACGTTCGTGAACTTGGCCTTGAGCCGCGGGCTCTCCCACACCAGGCTCGAGCGGATCGCGCCGCCGTCGGCGGCGAGCCGGAAGCGCTTGGCGCCGACCCCGTAGCCGGCGGAGACGAGCAGGCCGTCGTCGCCCAGCGCCAGCGGCTTCGACACCTTCTCGCCCTGCTTCGTCCACTCCTGCCGCCACAGCACCGCTCCGCTGTCGGGGTCGTGGCCGGTGACGCTCGTGGCGTTCCAGATCACGACCTGCTCGCGGCCGAGCAGGCGGGCCAAGAACGGCGACGAGTAGCTCGCTCGGTCGTCCCCGCCCGACCACACGCGCTCGCCGCTGCGCCGGTCGTAGGCGACCAGCGAGCGCCCGCCGGGGCCGCCGGGGTTGACGATGACCCGCTCTCCGCGCACCAGCGGCGAGCCGGCGACGCCCCACTCGGGCAGCGTCGCGCCGTTCTCGGCGGTGGCGTCACGCAGCCACAGGCGGCGGCCGCTGGCGAGGTCGTGGGCGCTGAGCGTGCCGCGGGCGCCGATCGCGAACACCTCCGCGCCGTCGATCGTCGGAGTCGAGCGCGGGCCGTCGCCGGCCAGGCCCGACGTGTAGTGCGCGGGCCACGACGACAGCCAGCGCACCTTCCCGGTCTCCGCCTCGTAGGCGACCAGCGCCTCCTCGTCGCCGCGCTGCTCGAGCGTCAGCGCCAGGCCGTCGCGCACGGCGAAGCCCGACCAGCCGGTGCCGATCGGCTGCGACCACAGCCGGCGCGGCGCCCGGCTCGCGAAGTCGGCGAGACGCGGCCCGGGCAGCGTGGCGTCCCGGTTCGGGCCCATGAACTGCGGCCAGCCGGGCGCGGGCGCCGGGGCGGGCGCGGCGACCGCCGGCGGCTCGGCCACGGCGGCGGCGGCGCTCGCCGGGGCTGCACCCGCCTCCGGGATCCCACCCGAAGGTTCGGGGACGGAGCTCGGCGCGGGCGCCTCGGCGATCGGCGCCGCTGGCGTCGTCACCGGCGCCATCGGCAGCGACGGCGGCGCGGACCAGCGCGATTCGACGATCGGCACCAGGTCGCCGCTGAAGCCGCGCACGCGGAACAGCGCGAAGAACGCGGCCACGGCGGCGACGAGGGCCAGCGCGCCGGCCATCCGCACGCGGGCGGCGAGGCGCGAGAAGGCGACGAACCACAGGAAGAGCAGCAGCCCGGCGAGGCCGAGCGTCACCATCGTCAGGGTGACGTTCTGCTGCTGCGCGCGGTCGCCGGTCCCCCACACGAGGGCCAGGGCGAGCAGGGTGAGGAGGGCGAGGACGGCGGCAGGCCAGAGGCGGGGCTGGTTCATGGTCTTGAAGGCAGGATAACTCACGTCTTTTTGCAGCCCGCTGTGAACGGCCGCGCGAGGGGCGGCGTATCCTCGCTTCAGTTCTCCGCCGTCAACGCGCGGGCCGCGCTGTGGCCCGCACCCGACAAACCGCCGCCTCGACGAAGGATCCCGATGACCCTGCACCGCCCCGCCTCCCTCCTGCTGGCCCTCGCGCTCGCCTGCCCGGTCGCAGCCGAAGACGCCGCACCGCCCGCGCCGTCGGCCACGCCCGATCCCGCGGAGGCCGCCGCCGCCGCGCGCTACGCCGAAAAGGTCGAGGTGATGGGCGAGCTGCCGGTGATCCCGCCCTTCGACGAGACGGCGACCAAGCTGCCGGTGCCGGCGCTGAAGACCCCGCTGTCGGTGAGCGTGATCCCGCGCAACCTGTTCGAGAGCCAGGTGGCGGTGGTGATGGCGGACGCGCTGCGCAACGCCGCGGGCGCCAACGCCCAGCCGGGCTTCGGCGTCTTCGACTTCTTCACGCTGCGCGGCTTCGACTCGCTGGCCACCGGGCTGGTGCTGACCGACGGCGCGCCGGAGCCGGAGTCGGCGTTCTACCCGCTCTACAACGTGCGCCAGGTCGAGGTGCTGCGCGGCCCGGCCGCGTTCCTCTACGGCGGCAACCCGCTCTCCGGCGCCATCCACCTGCTGCGCAAGCAGCCGAAGGCGGGCCGCTTCGCCGACGTCTCGATCGGCGGCGGCAGCTTCGGCCACCGCGAGGGCCGGCTCGACGCCAACACCGCGAGCGCCGACGGGCGCTGGGGGCTGCGGCTCAACGCGCTGTGGAACGAGAGCGACGGCTACCGCGACGACAAGCCGTCGAAGATGGCGGCCTTCAACCCGGTCGTCAGCTTCACGCCCTCGTCGAGCCTGACGATCACCGGCAGCGCCGAGTACGTGCGCTCGGAACAGTCGCCCGACGCCGGCGTGCCGGTGGTCCAGGGCGCCGCCGTCGGCGTGCCGCGCGAGACCTCGTACGACGCGCTCACCTCGTTCTCGGAGCAGGACACCTGGCGGCTCCGGCTCGACGTGGAGAAGAAGCTCTCCGAGTCGCTGCGGCTGCGCAACAAGACCTACTCGACACGGCTGAAGTGGGACTCCGAAGGCACGCTGCACTCGGGCGTCGCCCCCGACGGCCGCGGCTCGCTGTTCGCCTTCCGCAACCAGACCTACCTCGACGACCACCAGCGGCTGACCGGCAACCAGACCGAGCTCGTCTGGAACGTCCGGACGGGGTCGCTGGAACACCAGTGGCTGTTCGGCGTGGAGCTCTCGCGGCTGCGCGACGACTTCACCCAGGACGTCGCGCTGCTGGCGGCCCTCGACGCCTTTGCGCCGGTCGTGCCCGCGCAGGAGTTCGGGCTGCCGCTCCCCATGTTCGGCCAGCGCGGCGAGTCGACCTCCGACGTGCTCGCGGGCTACGCGCTCGACCGCGTCCAGGTCTCGGACAAGCTGGAGCTGACGGTGGGTGCGCGGCTCGACTCCATCTCGTTCGAGGACCGGCTGACGAACACCGACCGCGAGGCGACCGAGGTCTCGCCGATGGGCGGCATCGTGTTCCTGCCGGCGAAGGACGTGGCGCTCTACGCCTCGGCGGGCCGCGGCTTCGCGCCGCCGTCGATCCAGGTGGTCGGGCCGCGCGAGCCGGAGACGAGCCGCCAGGTGGAGGCGGGCGTCAAGGTCCAGTTCCTGCAGGGCAAGGCGTTCGCGACCGCGGCGGTGTACCAGCTCGAGCGCGACAACATGGCGATCCCCGACGCGTTCGGCCTGACCCGCCAGCAGGGCGACCAGCGCTCGCGCGGCTTCGAGATGGAGCTCGCGGCCGAGCACGAGGGCTTCTTCGCGACCGCGGCCTACGCGTACACCGACGCGGAGCTGACCCGCTTCGCCGAGCTCGGCATCGTCGGCCTCGACCCCGCGACGTTCCAGCCGACCTACGGCGTGCTCGACCGCTCGGGCAACGCGCCGGCCTTCGCCCCGCGCCACCTCGGCAACCTCTACGCGATGCGCCGCTTCGCGAACGGCTTCGGCGTCGCGCTCGGCGCCCGCCTGGTCGGCTCCCAGTTCATCGCCGAGGACAACGCGACGCAGCTCGACTCCTACGTGCTGCTCGACGCCGCGCTCAGCTACCAGAAGCGGCTGTGGCGGGCGGTGGTCAGCTTCCAGAACCTGACCGACGAGGAGTACGGCACCCGCGGCTTCTCGACCTACGCCGTGATCCCGGGCAAGCCGTTCTCCGTCCAGGCTCGCCTCGAGCTGAACCTGGGCCGCTGATTCGGAGACACTTAGGTCCATGAGCACGACCACGCCGGACCTCACCGCCGCCGCGAGCGCCGCCCGCGAGCGGCTCGACGCCCACGTGCGCGAAATCGTGCAGTGGCACTTCGACCCGGCCACGGGCTGCGAGTTCTGGCTCGAATGGGCGAAGAAGGCCGGCTGGGACCCGCGCAAGGAAGTGCGGGGCTACGACGACCTCGCGCGCTTCGGCAACTTCCAGGACGAGTGGCTGCGCGGCGGCCCGGTCCGCAAGTGGGTGCCGAAGGGCCACGCGGGCAAGCCGGTCTCGCTGTTCGAGACGGGCGGCAGCACGGGCGTGCCGAAGGCGCGGATCAACATCGACGACTTCCGGATCGACTACGAGAACTTCTCGACGACGCTGCCCGACGAGTTCTTCCCGAAAGGCGCCGACTGGATGCACATCGGGCCCTCGGGCCCGCGCCGGCTGCGGCTCGCGATCGAGCACCTGGCGCAGCACCGCGGCGGCATCTGCTTCATGGTCGACCTCGACCCGCGCTGGGTGATCAAGCTCATCAAGTGGGGCGAGATCGAGATGGTCGAGAAGTACAAGAAGCACGTGATCGACCAGGCGCTGGTGCTGATGAAGGCCCACCCCAACATCCAGTGCCTGTTCACCACCCCGAAGCTGCTGGAGGCGCTGTGCGAGCGGGCATCGCTCAAGCAGCTCGGCATCAAGGGCGTGTTCTGCGGCGGCACCGAGATGACCCCGCAGTTCCACCGGTTCGCGCAGGAGGAGCTGATGGAGGGCGCCTACTTCGCGCCCACCTACGGCAACACGCTGATGGGGCTCGCCACCCACCGCGAGACCGGACCCGACGAGGGCTACGCGATCGTCTACTACCCGCCGGCGCCGCGGGCGATGATCGAGGTGGTGGACAAGGACCAGACCGACAAGGTCGTCGGCTACGGAGAAACCGGTCGCGTGCGGCTCACCACGCTGACGAGGGAGTTCTTCATGCCGCGCTTCCTGGAGCGCGACGAGGCCGAGCGCGAGCGGCCTTGCGCGCGCTACCCGTGGGACGGCGTGCGCAACGTGCGCCCCTTCTCCGGCTTCGCGACCACCGTCGTCGAAGGCGTCTACTAGGTCGCCCATGCTGCACCTGCCGATCCTCCGCTTCGGGCAGCCGTACCGCAGCCTCGACGTGGCCAGCGTGCCCGATTTCCGCACGCGGAAGCCCTACGTCACCGTCAGCCAGGCCAACGGCGGGCTGGTCCGCCGCGACCTGCTGCCGCAGAACCAGGCCCAGATGCGCAAGGCGCTCGACGCGCTGCCGGTCGCCGAGCTGATCGCGCGCACCAAGAAGGCCGCCGAGCTGTTCGCCCACGAGACGCTGCCGGTCGGCGACCAGGCACAGACGCCGGCCGACTACGTGCGCCAGGTGTCGGCCACCACGGGGCTGCCCCACGTGATGGTGCGGCGCAACCTCGAGAAGATCCGCGGCGTGATGGAGAACGTCGACGTGGTGCTGGCCGGGCTGACCCGCGGCCTGCCGCTCGATATCCTCGACAGCGGCGCCGGCGAGATCGCGGGCCACGCGATGGGCTTCGCGCCGCGCGGCGACGCGCTGGGAGTCGTGCTGCCCAGCAACTCTCCCGGCGTGCACGCGCTGTGGGCGCCGACGATCGCGCTGAAGACGGCGCTGGTGCTGAAGCCGGGCTCCGCCGAGCCGTGGTCGCCGTACCGGATCATCCAGGCCTTCCTCGCCGCCGGGATGCCGTCGGAGGCGTTCGGCTACTACCCGACCGACCACGCGAGCGCGGGCGAGATCCTGCGCCGCTGCGGGCGCGGCATGGTGTTCGGCGACGTGTCGTCGACGAAGCGCTGGGCGAAGGACCCGCGGGTCGAGGTCCACGGCCCCGGCTACAGCAAGGTCGTGATCGGGCCCGACCAGGCCGACGACTGGGAGCGCTACCTCGACGTGATGGCCAGCTCGATCGCCGAGAACTCCGGCCGCTCCTGCGTCAACGCCTCCGGCGTGTGGGTCACGAAGCACGGCCGCGCGATCGCCGAGGCGCTCGGGGAGCGGCTGGCGCGGGTCGTCCCGCGCGCGTCGGAGGACCCGGAAGCCGACCTCGCCCCGTTCGCCGACCCGCGGGTCGCCGAGCGGATCAGCGCGATGGTCGACCAGGGCCTGCGCGAGCCGGGCGCGGAAGACGTGACGATGAAGCACCGCGGCGGCCGCTCGCGGGTGGCCGAGTTCGACGGCGGCACGTACCTGCTGCCGACGATCGTCCACTGCGACACGCCGGAGCACCCGCTCGCCAATCGCGAGTTCCTGTTCCCGTTCGCGAGCGTCGTGGAAGTGCCCGAGGAGTCGATGCCGGAGATCCTGGGCCCGACCCTGGCCGTCGCCCTCATCTCGGACGACGAGGCGTTCCGCCGCCGCTTCTTCGCGAGCCACGACGTGCACCGCCTGAACCTCGGCCCGGTGCCGACCCAGCGCGTCGCCTGGGACCAGCCGCACGAGGGCAACCTGTTCGAGCACCTGTGGGCGCGCCGCGCCCTCCAGCGCGCCACGGCGTAGACCTCGCGTGCGCGTCCTCGCCATCACCGCCGGTGCGGGCCCGATGTACTGCGGCTCGTGCCTGCGCGACAACGCGCTGGCCGCGGAGATGATGGCGCGCGGCCACGACGTCGACCTGCTGCCGATCTACACGCCGACCACGACCGACAGCCGCAACGTCTCCGATGGCCACGTGTTCTTCGGCGGCATCAGCGTGTACCTGCAGCAGCACGTGCCCCTGTTCCGCAGGACGCCCCGGGTGCTGGACAGGCTGTGGGACGCGCCGGCGGTGATCAAGGCCTTCGCCGGCGGCGGCGTCGCCGTCGACCCGAAGTTCCTCGGCGAGCTGACGGTGTCGACGCTCAGGGGCGAGGAGGGCTTCCAGCGCAAGGAGGTCCTGAAGCTGTGCGACCACCTGCGCCACGAGAAGCCGTTCGACCTGATCGTGCTGCCCAACTCGATGCTGCTGGGCCTCGCCGGCCCGATCCGCCGGGCGACCGGGCGCCCGGTCGCCTGCACGCTGCAGGGCGAGGACCTGTTCCTCGACGGGCTGGGCGAACCGTACCGGGAGCAGGCGCTCGGGCTGATCCGCCGCCACGCCGCCGAGGTCGACGCCTTCGTCTCGGTCTCGCACTACTACGCCGACTTCATGGCGACCTTCGCGGGGCTGCCCCGCGAGCGCATCCACGTGGTGCCGCTCGGCGTCGCCCTCGACGGGCACGCGCCACCGGAGGGCGAGCGCGCGCCGGGCCCGCCGCGCATCGGCTACTTCGCCCGCGTCGCGCCCGAGAAGGGGCTGCTGCTCCTGGCCGAGGCGTACGTCGCGCTGCGCCGCGAGCGCGGCCTGGGCCCGGCCCGACTGCTGGCCGCCGGCTACCTGGCACCGGAACACCGCAGCTACCTCGAGCAGGTGAAGGCGACGCTGGCGAGCGCCGGGCTGCTGGACGAGTTCGAATACCGCGGCACCGTGTCGCGCGAGGACAAGCTGCGCTTCTTCCACGAGGTCGACCTGCTGGCGGTGCCATCGCCCTACGCCGAGCCCAAGGGCCTCTACCTGTTCGAGGCGCAGGCCTCGGGACTGCCCGTGATCTCGCCGGCCCACGGCGCGTTCCCCGAGGTGCTCGGCAAGACGCGCGGCGGACGGCTGTTCCGGCCCGGCGACACGGGCGACCTCGCCGCGGCGATCGCCGAGGTCGCGGCCGACCTGCCGGCCTGGCGGGATCGCGGCCGCGCGGCGGCCTCGGCCGTCCGCGAGCACTACTCGGTGGCGCGCATGGCCGCGGACGCGGCGGCGCTCTACGAGAATGTGGTCGCCGCGTTCGCCCGCGGCGAACGGCTGGGGGCCGCCTGATGCTGCGCCTCGAGCAGGTCTCCAAGGCGTACCCGACGCCGGCCGGCGACCTGCACGTGCTGCGCGAGGCCGACCTGGAGCTCGCCCGCGGCGAGGCGCTGTCGATCGTCGGCCCTTCCGGGGTCGGCAAGAGCACGCTGCTCTACGTCGCCGGCACCCTGGAGCCGCCCACGTCCGGGCGCGTCAGCCTCGACGGCGCCGATCCTTTCGCGCTCGACGAGCGTGCGCTGTCGGCTTTCCGCAACCGCCATGTCGGCTTCGTGTTCCAGGACCACTGCCTGCTGCCGCAGTGCACGGTGCTCGAGAACGCGCTGGTGCCGGCGCTGGTGGCGCCGGGCGGACCGGCGGCCCACGAGGCGCGGGCGCGGGAGCTGCTGGCGGCGGTCGGGCTCGGCCACCGCCTCGATCACCGCCCCGCCGAGCTGTCGGGCGGCGAGAAGCAACGGGTGGCGATCGCGCGGGCCCTGGTCCTGAAACCGACGCTGCTGCTGGCCGACGAGCCGACCGGCAACCTCGACCCGGAGACGGCGGGCGCCGTGGCCGACCTGCTGCTCACGCTGCACGCGCGGGAGAACACGATCCTGGTGGTGGTGACCCACTCGCCCGCGCTGGCCGCGCGCCTGCCGCGGCGGGCGCGACTGGAACAGGGCCGCCTGGTCAGCGGTTCTTGATGATCTGCTGGACCGTGTCCTGAGCGCGCTTCTTCTGGAACTCCTCGAGGATCTCGCGCACCCGCGGGTGCTGCTGGGTGATCGCGTCGAGGGTCTTCTTGTCGAGCTCGAGCACCTCGACGGGCGTCGCCGCGACGATCGTGGCCGTGCGCGGCTTGCCGGTCAGCACCGAGATCTCGCCGAAGAACTCGCCCTCGGAGAACTCCTTGACCTTGAGGTAGTTCCCCTTCATGTCGCGGACGTAGACCTTGAGCATTCCGGTGCTCAGGATGAACATGCTGGTGCCGGGAGCGCCTTCGGCGACCAGAATGTCGCCCGGCTGGAACTCGAGCAGCTCGAGGCCGCGCACGACCGCTTCCATCTCGGACGGCGACAGGCTCTCGAACAGCGGCGAGGTGACGGCCTGCGGCCGCGGCTCCTCCTCGTCCAGCTCGGGGTTCACGAACTCGAGGCCCTCGTCGACGGTGGGCTCGGGCATCGGCGCGGGCACGTCGAAGCCACCGCCACCACCCATGCCCAGGTCGAGCTCGGGAGCCGACGAGTCGATCTCCTCGAAGCCGAACTCCGGCAGGCCGGAGGGGCGCGCTGGCGCGCTGGGCGCCGCGGCCACCTTCTGCTGGACGAGGTGCGACATCCGCTCCTCGACGTCGCGGCGGCCGGGCTCGATCTTGTCGATCCGCTTCAGGATCGCGATCGCCTTGGCGGTGAAGCCGTCGCTCGCGTGCTCGTCGGCGAGGCCGAGCAGGACGGGCACGGCCTCCCTGCCGCGATTGGCCGCGATCAGCACGTCGGCGTGCTGCAGGCGCAGCCGCTGGTCCTTGGGTCGCCGGGCGAGTTCGGCCTTGATGACCTCGAGCGCCTTCGGGTACTGCCGGCGCGTGATCAGATCCTGAATGTCGCTCATGGTTCGGAATTGGCAGGCTACGCCCCGCTCCCGGGCGGGTCAAGCGGCGCGGCGTGAGTTTCCTCACAGGCGCCAGCCTGCGCTTCCACGCGCGCGCGCACCTCGCGGCGGTGCTCGGCGTGGCCGTCGCGGTGGCGGCGCTCGGCGGCGCCCGCCTGCTCGGTGCTTCGGTGCGCGACAGCCTGCGCGAGCGCGCGCTGCTCTCGCTCGGCGAGGTGACCCACGTCGTGCAGTCGCCCCGCTTCTTCCGCGAGGCGCTCGCCGCAGAGCTGCGCGGGGCGCGCGCGGCCGCGCCGGCCATCGCGCTCGAGGCGGCGGTCGTCCAGGAGGGATCCGGGCGGCGCGCGGGACGCGTCCAGGTGTTCGGCGTCGACGAGCGCTTCTGGAAGCTGCAGGGTCGCGAGGGCGGGCCGGCCGCGCGCGAGGCGTGGATCAGCGCGGCGCTGGCGCGCGAGCTGGGCGCCGCGGTCGGCGACACGGTGCTGGCGCGACTGCCCGCGGCGGCCGATGTCTCCCAGGCTTCCCTGTTCGGCCGCAAGGAGGCGCTCGGCCCCGCGCTGCGGGTGAACGTCGCCCGCGTGCTGGAGAGCGCGGAGCTGGGCGCGTTCGCGCTGCGGCCGAGCCAGCAGGACGCGCTGGTGCTGTTCGCGCCGCTGGCCCTCGTCCAGCGCGGCCTCGACCGGCGCGAACAGGCCAACGCCGCGCTGCTGGCCGCTCCTGAGGACTGGGACGGGAACGCGGCGCTCGCCGCCGCGACGCGGCTCGAGGACCTCGGCCTGCGGCTGCGGAGCGCGGACGACGGCTCGCTGTCGCTCGAGAACGCGGGCGGCTTCGTCTCCGACCCCGTCGCCGCCGCGGCCCGCGAGGCGGGCCGCGCCACGGGCGCCCGCGCCGAGGAGGTGCTGACCTACCTCGCCAACCACATCCGGATCGGCGGGCGCAGCGTGCCGTACTCGCTGATCGCCGCCGTGGCACCCGACCCTGCGCTGCCCGCACCCGCCGCGGGCGAGCCGCCGCCGCTGCTCGTCAACGACTGGGCGGCGCGCGAGCTGGACGCGAAGCCAGGCGACGCGGTCGAGGTCGAGTACTTCCTGTGGCGGGAAGAGGGGCGCATCGAGACGGAGCGTGCGAGCTTCCGGCTCGCGGGCGTCGTCCCGATCGCCGGCCTCCACGCACGCCGCGACCTGGCCCCCGAGTACCCCGGCATCAGCGGCGCGGCCCACCTCTCCGACTGGGACCCGCCGTTCCCGCTCGACCTCGGCGCGATCCGCCCGCAGGACGAGGCGTACTGGGACGAGCACCGCGCGACGCCGAAGGCGTACCTCGACCTCGCCACCGCGCAGGCGCTGTTCGGCCACCGGCTGGGGCGGCTGACGTCGATCCGCTTCAGCGCCGCCGCGGTGGGCGAGGCTCCGCCGCGCGAGGCGCTGGAGCGCGAGCTGCTCGCGCGGCTGCCCCCGGCGCATCACGGGCTCGAGCTGCGCGCCGCGCGCGCCGAGGCGCTGCGGGCGGCGGCCGGCACGACCGACTTCGGCGAGTACTTCGGCTACTTCTCGTTCTTCGTCGTGCTGGCCGCGCTGCTGCTGGCCGGCCTGTTCTTCCGCCTCGGCGTCGAGCAGCGGCTGAGCGAAGCCGGGCTGCTGCGCGCGGTCGGCTTCACGAGTGCCGGCGTGCGCCGCGCGTTCGTGGCCGAAGCCGCGGCGGTCGCCGCGGTGGGCGCCCTGCTCGGCGCGGCGCTGGCCGTGGCCTGGGCGCGGGTGCTGCTGCACGGGCTCGGCACGTGGTGGATCGGCGCGGTCGGCACCCGCGACCTCGCGCTCTCGGTCCCCGCAGCCGAGCTCTTCGGCGCGGCCCTGGCCGGTTTCGGTGCCTCGCTCTTCGCGGTCTTCCTCGCGCTGCGCGACCTGGCCCGGGCACCGGTGCGCGGGCTGCTGCTGGGCGCGTTGCCGGCCCCCGTGGCGCGAGCGGCCGCGGCGCGCCGCGCGGCACAGTGGCGCAACGGCCTCGCCGCGCTGGCGCTGCTGCTCACGGCACTCGCCGCCCTCCGCGTCGTGCCGGCCGTGGCCGGTTTCTTCGGCGCCGGCGGCCTGGCGCTCGGCGCTGCGCTCGCCGAGTTCCGCCGCCGCCTGCTCGCGCACGCGGGGGCGGTCGACTCGCCCGGCGCCCTGGGCCGCCGGGCCGCCGCGCTGGTGCCCGGGCGCAGCGTGCTGGCCGCCGCGCTGATCGCGTTCGCCTCGTTCGTGCTGGTGGCGCTCGGCGCGTTCCGCCACGAGCCCGAGGCCTCGCGCGAGCGGCGCTCGGGCGGCGGCGGCTACCAGTTGATCGCGGAGGCCGTGCGGCCGCTGGCGTGGGACCCGTCGACGGCCGAAGGCCGCGCGGAGCTGGGGCTCGACGTGCCCGAGCTCGAAGGCGTGTCGCTGGCCCGCTTCCGCCTGCTGCCCGGCGACGACGCCTCCTGCCTCAACCTCTATCGCCCGACCCGGCCGCGGGTGCTGGCGCCGGCGCCCGGCTTCGCCGCCGAAGCGCGCTTCGATTTCGCGGCCTCGCTCGCCGCCACGCCCGAGGAGCGCGCGAACCCGTGGCGACTCCTCGAGGCCGAGGTCGCGGACGGCGCGATCCCGGCGATCGGCGACGCCAACACGATCCAGTACTCGCTGCACAAGGCACTCGGCGACGTGGTCGAGCTGCCGCGCGAGGGTGCTTCGCCCGTGCGGCTGCGGCTGGTGGCGAGCCTGCGCAAGAGCCTGTTCCAGGGCGAGCTGCTGATCGCGGAGCGCCACTTCCAGCGGCTGTTCCCCGAGGTCGACGGTTATCGCGTGCTGCTCGCGGAGACGCCCCCGGGCCGCGAGGACGCGGCGCTGCAGGCGCTCGAGCAGCGGCTCGCCGGAGTCGGCCTCGACGCGACGCCAGTGCACGAGCGCCTGGCGGCGTTCCAGCGCGTCGAGAACACCTACCTCGCCGTGTTCCAGGCGCTGGGCGCGCTGGGCCTGCTGCTCGGCACGCTCGGCCTCGGCAGCGTGCTCGTGCGCAACGTGATCGAGCGGCGGCGCGAGCTGGCGCTGCTGCGCGCCGCGGGCTACGCGCCCGCGGACCTCGACGCCGTGGTGCTCGCCGAGAACCGCCGCGTGCTGCTGTGGGGGCTTGCCGCCGGCACCCTGTCTGCGCTGCTGGCGGTCGCCCCCGAGGCGGTGCTGCGCGCGGCCCGCTTCCCGTGGGCGAGCCTCGCCGCCCTGCTCGCGGCGGTCGCGCTGTGCGGCTTCGCCTCGTCGCGGGCGGCCCTGCGCTACGTGCGCCGGCTACCGCTGATCCCGTCGCTCAAGGGCGACTGACGTTTCTTTGCAGTTTCCCGGGGTCCACGGCGCTGGACGCCGGTGTAGTCTGCACGTCTTTCGAAACGGAGGTCCGATGCTTCTCGCCCGCACGGCCGCGCTCGTCGCGGCCCTCGCCGCCCCCGCCGCCTTCGCCCAGACCGACTGGTCGAAGGTGGAGATGAAGACGACGCCGCTCGCCCCCGGGCTCCACATGATCGAGGGCGCCGGCGGCAACCTGGTGGTCAGCTCCGGCCCTGACGGCGCCTTCCTGGTCGACGACCAGTACGCGCCGCTGACCGAGAAGATCGTCGCCGCGGTCGCCGCGGTCGCCCCGGATCAGAAGATCCGCTTCGTGCTCAACACCCACTGGCACGGCGACCACACGGGCGGCAACGAGAACCTGGGCAAGGCGGGCACGCTGATCGTGGCCCACGACAACGTGCGGCAGCGGATGAGCGTCGAGCAGTTCAACAAGCTGTGGAACCGCGCGACCCCGCCGTCGCCGGCCGGGGCGCTGCCGGTCGTCACCTTCGACGCGAGCGTCACCTTCCACCTGAACGGCGAGACGATCCACGCCTTCCACGTCGACCCCGCCCACACCGACGGCGACTCGATCGTGCACTTCCGCAACGCGGACGTGATCCACATGGGCGACCTGTTCTTCAACGGCTTCTACCCGTTCATCGACCTCTCCTCGGGCGGCTCGCTGTCGGGCGTGATCGCGGCCGGGGAGAAGGCGCTCTCGATGGCCGGCGAGCAGACGCGGATCGTCGCGGGACACGGCCCGCTCGCGAAGAAGGCCGACCTCGAACGCTACGTGGCGATGCTGAAGGACGTGAAGGCGAAGGTGCTGCCGCTGGTGCAGCGCGGCGACAGCCGCGAGGCGGTGCTGGCCGCGAAGCCGCTCGCCGCCCACGACGAGGCGTGGGGCAAGGGCTTCATGAAGCCCGAGATCTTCCTCGGCATCGCCTACGATTCGCTGAAGGACGGAAAGTAGGCGCTCTACTCCGGCAGGAGCGCCCGCTCCTGCCGGAGCATGCCGTGGCGGAGGATGTCGGCGATCTCGCCGAGCACCGCGTCCGAGTCCTTGCCGAAGTGGTTCGGCACCCGGAACACGATCTCGACCGCGAAGTAGTGGAGCAGGAAGCGGGTGGCGAGCATGATCGCCGCCACCGGCGAGACGCCGGGCCGCAGCCGACGCTCGATCCGCTCGCGCCCCGGGTGGGCGGCCAGAAACGCCTCGAAGCGGCTGGCCATGTCGGCGTAGAAGCGCTGGATGTGGACACCGTCGAACTCGACGACGTCGACGTAGATGAGGGCGATGTAGCGCTCGTAGCCCTTGACGCTCTCGCGCGCGGCACGGCCCAGCGCGTCGAGGTTGTCGGGGAAGGCGCCTTCGGCCAGCGCGCGGTTGAGCGGATGGTCGGGCCGCGCCAGCGCCGCCCAGTACTCGTCGAGCAGCGCGCGGAACAGCGTCTCCTTGTCGGGGAACTGGTAGTAGAGGGCGCCGGTCGAAACCCGCGCCTTGTGCGCGATGTCGCGGATGTTGGTGCCGTGGAAGCCCTGGTGGGAGAACAGGTCGAGCGCCGCCTCCAGGATCACCGCCCGGCTCTGCTCCGAGCGCTGCTGCTGGCGCCGCACCCGCTGCGCCGGCGCGCGGCGGCGGTCGACGCGCGGCGCGGCCTTCTTCCTCGCGGTCACGGCGCGGTGCCCGCGGCGCGCGGGGGTTCGGCCAGGGCACGCTGCACCGCCGCAACCACCGGCTCCGGGCACTCCCGCTGCGGCACGTGGCCACAGGCGGGAAGCGTGACGAGGCGCGCTGCCGGCAGGTGCGAAGCCACCTCGCGCGCGTAATCGACGGTCATGTAGCGGTCGGCTTCGCCCCACACGAGGGTGACCGGCGTGACGAAAGAAGCGAGCTTGCCGTCGAGCACCAGCGACTCGTCGAGCGGCCACTCGAGCAGTCGCGCCAGCGGGCTGCCGGGCGCCATCCGGACCAGCGCGTCGAGCACGTAGTCGGGCACCCGCGGCGACTGTGGGGCGGTCAGCGCGTCCATCGCCGCCCGCGCCTGCTCGCGGGTCTGCGGCAGCAGCGAGACCTGCGCACCGGGTGCGGCGCGCACAGCCGCGCCGTTGAGCAGGATCACGTGGTCCACGCGCTGCGGGTGGCGCGCCGCGTAGAGCATCGCGAGAAAGCCGCCGAGCGAGTTGCCGAGGATCGCGACGCGTTCGCCGGGCGCCGCGGCGTCGATCACGGCCTCCACCCCCTGGAGCAGGTCGCCCACCGCCAGCCGCCCGTCGGCCGGCCCGCTCTCGCCGTGACCCGCGAGGTCGGGCACGACCAGCCGCCGGCCCGCGGCGAGCGGCTGCGCGACCCGGCCCCAGGCGCCGGCCTGGTCGTTGGCGCCGTGCAGCAGGACCAGCGTGGCCCCCGAGCCGCCGTGCCAGTAGACGAGCGGGCCGCGCGGGCCCGTGGCGACGGCGCGGGTCAGGCCCGCGCCCTGGAGGCCGGCCTTGCCGAGCTTCTCGAACCACCAGAACGGCGCGCGCCAGAAGGAGACGCCGACCGCGAGGGCGGCCAGCACGACGATCGCCACGGCGGCCAGCAGCAGGCGCTTCACGCCGGGACCTCCCAGCCCAGGAGCGACTTCGCGCGGGCCAGCCGCAGCATGGCGCCGAAGAACACGTCGGGCTTCTCGATGTAGACCACGTGGCCGCAGTCGGGCACGACGTGGAAGCGGTTGTTCGGCAGGATCGCCGCGATCTTTCGCTGCACGGAAGGCGGAATCGTGCGGTCTTCGGCGCCCGCGAGCAAGAGGGTCGGGGTCGGGATCGCGCGGTAGCCAGGCTGGTTCGCGTCGAGCTCCGCGAAGAACGGGTCCTGGGCGAGGGTCAGTCGCACGAGCGCGTGGACCTTGTCCTTCCAGCGATCGAAGAAGCTCTCCCGCATCCGTGGCAGCTTGTCCTTGACGGTCCGCACGAAGCTCTCGCCGAAGATCTTCTCGTACAGGTAGTAGCTGTAGATCTCGAACGCCTGCGGCCCGCCGCGGTAGAACAGCAGCGAGACCTCCTGGTACATCGCGAACAGCTCCTCGTGGCTGAGCAGGATGCCGGAAACGGTCAGCGTGTGCAGCCGCGGGTGATACAGGCGGGCGAAGTCGAGGGCGACGAAGCCGCCGTACGAGATGCCCATCAGGTGCACGCGTTCGATGCGGTTCGCGTCGAGGATCGCCGCCAGCGCGTCGCAGAAGTGCGGGATGAGGTACGGCACGTCGGCTTTGCTCGACTGGCCCTGACCCGGGTAGTCCCACAGCAGCACGTCGTACTCCGGCAGCAGGCGCGGCAGGAAACCGGCCCACGCCCCGGTGTGCATGCCGACGCCGTTGCAGAGGACGAAGGTCTCGCGCTCCCCGCGGCCGAAGCGTTCCCAGTGCACGTCGTGGCCGTGCATGGAGACGGAGCCCTGGGTGTCGGGGACGGGCGCGTCGGCGGCCATGGCAGCGGCCTACGACGCCGGCGCCAGCACCGTGCAGACCGAGGCGCAGATCGGGCCGCCGATGTTGAACGTCGCGGCCGCGCGAGCGTTCTTCACCTGCAGGGCGCTCGGCACCTTGCCGAGCAGTTGCCACGCGCTCCAGCCGATCATCGCGACGCCGGTGGCGCCGACGGGGTGGCCCTTGGCGATCAGCCCGCCCGAGGTGTTGATGCCGCACTCGCCGCCGGGGGCGGCCTTGCCGTCCACCCAGTAGCGGGCGCCGCGGCCGTACTCGGCCTTGCCGATCACCTCGGTTCCGATCGCGCCCATCACCGTGAAGCAGTCGTGCAGCTCGGCGACGTTGACGTCCTGCGGCGACAGGCCGGCCATCGTGTAGGCCTTCTGCATCGCGCGGTAGGCGCCCGCCGGGCGCAGCACGTCGCGGCCGGCCTTCTTCAACGGATCGGTGGCCTGGGCGAAGCCGCGCAGCGCGACGCAGTCCTGCTTCTTCACGCCGAGCCGGGCCAGCCCCTCGTCGGTGGCGACGAGCAGCGCCGCGTAGCCGTCGGTGATCTGCGAGCAGTCGAAGGTCTTCAGCTTCAGGCTCTCGACCACGTAGCGGTTGATGCCCTCGATCGCGCACGCCTTCTTCGGGTCGAGCTCGACGTCGCGCATCTGGGCCAGCGGGTTGTGGCGCGCGTTGGCGTACTCCTGGACGGCGATGGCCGCCAGGTCCTCCTCGGTCGCGCCGTGCGCCTTCATGTACTCGTCCATCACCTCCGCGAAGATGTGCGGGAATACGAACACCTTGCCCGCGCGCTCGTCGGGGTGGGAGAAGTAGCCGAGCACCTTGCCGATCAGCTTGCCGTCCATCTTGCCGTCGGGGCCGCGCATCTTCTCGTAGCCGACCGCGAGGCCGACCTCGCCCTCGCCGCAGAGCAGCTTCTGGGCGACCGACAGCACCGCCTGGCCGCCCGAGGCGCAGGCGTTCTCCACCGATTCGATCGGCTTGCCGGCGAGCCCCGGCACCTCGGCGACGAGGCCGGCCAGCAGCCCCTGCTCGTTGAGCGTGAAGTGGCAGGCGGCGGCGATCGAGGCGACGTCGACGGCCGAGGCCGGCGCACCCACCTCGCCCAGCACGCCGGTCACGGCGCGCTCGACGATCTGCGGCACGGTCGCGTCCATCAGCTTGCCGAAGGGCGACTGGTGATAGGCGGCGATGTAGAGGGGCTTCATGCTCTGACTCCGTTCTCGACCTCGGCCACGAACCCGGCGAGCAGCGCGGCCAGCGCCTGCGGCTGCTCGACGACCAGGGCGTGACCGCTGTCTTCGACGATCTGAAGACGGGCGCGCGCGAGCTCCGCCAGGGCGCGCGAGTGGGACGCGGGGAACACGGTGTCGCCGGCGGCGCCCACGACCAGCGCGGGCAGGGCTCGCGCGCGCAAGGCGTGGAGGTGCGGGGCCGGATCGAAGGCGAGCAGCGCCCCGAACAGCCCGACGAGGCCCTCGAACCACGGCGCGGGCAGGCGATCGGCGGCAGCGCGGCGGGTGGCCAGCATCTCGGCGTGACGCTGCCGGTAGGAGTCCGAGTAGGCGAACGCGAACAGGCCGTCGAACACCTCGGCTGCCGCGGCCTTGTCGCCGCCGGCCGCCCGCGCGCTGGCCTCGCGCAGGCGGTGGCTGGCCGCCTGCATCTCGGGCGTCAGCGCCTCCGCGGTGGTGACCAGCGCGAGGCTGCGCACGCGCGCCGGGTGGCGGGAGGCCAGCGCCATCGCGACGAAGGCGCCGTACGACGTGCCGGCGACGTGAAGGGCGGGCAGGCCGAGCCGGTCGAGCAGCGCCGCGACGTCGTCCGCGTGTTCCTCGATGGTGGCGGGCGGTGGCCCCGGGCACAGCAACTGGCCGCGGAAGTCGCAGCGCAGGACGCGCAGCGCGGAGAGGCCGGCCACCACCGGGTCCCACGCCGCGATCGACATCGCCCCGCCGTTGAGGAGCAGCAGCACGCGTCCGTCGGCCGGGCCGTCGAAGCGGTGGGGCAGCGGGGTCATGCCTGCTCCTTCGCCCACATGGCGACGAGGTCGGGTTTCACCACCTTGCCGTAGGGCGTGCGCGGCAGGGCGTCGACGAAGCGCCAGTGCTTGGGCACCTTGTAGCGGGCCAGGCGGCCGTCGAGGTGGGCGTCGAGTGCCTCGGGGCCGACGCTCGCGCCGGGGCGCCGAACGACGTACGCGCAGCCGACCTCGCCCCACGTCTCGTGCGGCACGCCGATCACCGCCGCGTCGGCGACCTGGGGGTGCAGCAGCAGCTCGGCCTCGATCTCCGCGGGGTAGACGTTGACGCCGCCGCTGATGAACATGTCCTTGCGGCGGCCGGCGATGTAGAAGAAGCCCTCCGCGTCGCGCCGCGCGAGGTCGCCGGTGTGGAAGAAGCCCTCCGCGTCGAGCGCCGCCGCGGTCGCCGCGGGGTCGTTCCAGTAGCCCTGGCACACGTGCGGCCCGCGGAGCAGCAACTCACCGACGGGTTCCGGCGGCGGAGTGAATCCGCCGCCGGTCCCATGGGGGCTACGTCGCGAACGTAGCTCCTCCGCCCCCAAACCCCCACCTCGCTCGCCCGGAAGGATCTCGCGACCGGTGTCGGGGTCCAGCAGCTTCGCTTCGGTGAACAGCAGCGGCTTGCCGATCGAGCCCTTCTTGCGCTCCGACTCCGCGACCGTCATCGAGAAGCAGTTGACGCCGACCTCGGTCAGGCCGTAGCCCTGCTTGAACACGACGTCGCGCTGCTGGTAGGTCTCGATGATCCATTCGGGCAGCGGCGCGCCGCCGCTGATCAGGAAGCGGACGGACGACAGGTCGGCAGTCGCGAACTCGGGGGCCTCGGCGAGCAGCTTCCAGATCGTCGGGACGCCGAGCACCACGGTGCAACGCTCGCGACCGATCGTCGCCCACACCTCGGCGGGGTCGAAGCCGGCGTGCAGCACGATCGTGCCGCCGACCGTGAAGATCGGCACCAGGAACGCGCCCAGCGCCCCCGCGTGGTAGAGCGGCGTGAAGATGGGACTGACGTCGTCCTCGCGCAGCCCCCAGCAGGCGACGGTGTTGTAGCCGTTCCACGCGACCATCCGGTGCGGCACCCGGACGCCCTTGGGCTTGCCGGTGGTGCCGCTCGTGTAGAGCAGGAAGAGCAGGTCCTCGGGATCGCAGGCCTCGCGCGGTTCCGGCGCCTCCGCGAGGGGCGGACGCGCGTCCGCGAAGACGAGGTCGGCCGCACGCGACGGCGCATCGAGCGCCACGACCCGTTCGATCGGCACCAGGTCGCGCAGCGCGCCGGCGACCGCGGCGTGGGCGGCGTCGTGGATCAGCACGCGCAGGCCGCTGTGCTCCACGACGTGCTTCAGCTCGTGGGCCGTGGCGCGGGTCGACAGCGGGACCAGCACCAGCCCCGCCTTGGCCGCGGCGAACACGCACTCGAGGTACTCGACGCGGTTGCCGGCGAGCAGCCCGTAGCGCTCGCCCTTGCGGAGCCCGAGCCCGCGCAGCAGCCGGGCGCAGGCCGCGGCGCGGGCGTCGAGCTCGGCGTAGGTGAGCCGCGCCCCCGAAGCGACGTCGACGAGCGCGAGCTTGTCCGGCGTCAGCCGCGCGCGCTCGCCGAGCACGTCCCCGTGCAGCATCGGTTACATCCGCAGCGCGACCGCGGCCTGGTTGTAGCCGACGCCGGAGCCGACCAGCACGACCAGGCTGCCGGGCTTGATCAGGCCCTTCTCGCGGGCGTCGTCGAGCGCCATCGGGATGCAGGCGGAGCCGGTGTAGCCCCACTCCTCCATCACCGTGTGGGTGCGCTCCATCGGCAGCCCGAGGTCCTGCATCACCAGCTCGATCGACGGCCGGCGCACCTGGGTGAACACCACGAAGTCGATCTCGGAGGGCGCGAAGCCCTGCTCCCGCGCCAGCTTGCGCACGAGCCGCGGCCAGCCCTCGTGGTTGATCTCGGGCGGGTAGCGCTCGTACATCTTCACCTTCGTGCGCCCGGCCGCGACGCCGTCGACGGTGGCCGGCTCGGCGGTGCCGCCGCCGAGGATCGCCCAGTGCTTCGCGTAGGCGCCGTCGGCCTGGAATGCGGCGCCGAGATAGCCTGGCGCCTCCGCGGGCACCAGCACCGCCGCGCCGCCGCCGTCGCCGTAGAAGAACGTCATCGGGTCGTCGGCGTCGGCCAGCTTGTGCATCAGGTACACGCCGACGACCAGCGCCGCCTTCATCGACGGGTTGCCGGCCAGGATGCCGGCAGCGGCCGACAGCCCGGTCGGGAACGACGCGCAGGCGCAGCCGACGTCGAAGGTGCCGGCGTTCTTCGCCCCCAGCTTGTGCTGGAGCACGACCGACGTCGCCGGCGTCACGTAGTCGGGCGAGTCGGTGCCGAGCACGATCAGGTCGAGGTCCTCGGGCCCGAGGCCCGCTCGCTCCAGGGCCTGCCGCGCCGCGGGCAGGGCGACATCGGAGGTCGCCCAGTCCTCGGGCGCGTGCCAGCGCTTGCGGATGCCGGAGGAGGCCTCCATCTTGGCGACGAACTCGGGGAACTTCGCGCCGAACCGGGCCTCGAGGGCCGTGTTGGGAACCTCGATTCCGGGCAGGAAGCGCCCGGTCGAGGCGATCTTCACGTGACGCAAGGGGGTCTCCTAGGTGCCGACGACCAGCCCGCCGTCGACGGACAGGCAGGTGCCGGTGACGAACGCGGCCTGCTTCGAGGCCAGCCAGCAGTAGGCGTTCGCGATGTCCTCCGGCGCGCCCATGCGGCCGATCGGGGTGTGGGCGACCATGCCGTCGAGCACCTTCTGCGGCATCGCGTTCAGGATCTCGGTGCCGATGAAGCCGGGCGCCACCGCGTTGGCGCGGATGCCGTACTTGCCGAGCTCGCGGGCCCAGGTCCGCGTCATGTTGATGACGCCGGCCTTGGTGGCGGCGTAGTTGGTCTGGCCGAAGTTGCCGTACAGGCCGACCACCGACGACGCGGTCAGGATCACGCCGCTCTTCGCGGCGATCATGTGCGGCGCCACCGCGCGCGTGCACAGGAACGGGCCCTTGAGGTTGACCGCGATCACCGCGTCCCACTGCTCGTCGGTCATGGTGGCGGCCACCGCGCCGTCCTTCCACTTGACGAGCTGGGCGTCGCGCACGATGCCGGCGTTGTTGACGAGCACGTCGATCCGGCCCCAGGCAGCGATCACCTCGGCGACCGCCGCCGCGACCGCCGCCGGATCGGCGACGTTCACCCGCTGGAAGCGGCCCTCGCCACCCGCGGCGGCGATCTCCGCGAGCAGCTCCTTCGGCTCGCCCACGTCCCACGCCGCCACCTTGCACTTCTCCGCGGCGAAGCGCAGCGCCGTCGCGCGGCCGATGCCGGCGGCCGCGCCGGTCACGATCACGACCTGTCCCGCGAGCCCGTAGTCCATGGCGTGTCCCTTCGGTACGAGACGGGCGGCGGCCGGCCGCGAGAGCGACGGCCGCCGCCCGAGGTGGAAGCGTCTAGAACGTGAGCCGCACGCCGAGCTGGACCTCGAACGGCGGCAGCGTCGTGGTGTACTGGCCGAAGCGCGGGTTGGCCACGAAGGCCGCGGCGCGGTTGGTCAGCGTCGGGCCCGAGAGGAACTCCCCGTTGAGCACCGAGTTGACGTCGTCGTTCTTGCGGTTGGTCAGGTTGAAGCCCTCGGCGATCAGGTCGAGGCCGGCGCGCTCGCCGAGCGCGATGCGCTTGGTCAGGCGCAGGCTGAGGCTGAAGAACGACGGGCCGTCCTGGTCGAACTTGGAAACGCCGTCGGCGCGGTCGGAGTTCTTGCCGTCGCCGTTGCGGTCGTAGCCGAGCCGCTTGTTCCACGGCTGGCCGGAGCCGTACTCGACGATCGGCGCCACGGTGATCGCCGCCGGCAGCTTGAAGACGCCGGAGACGATCGCGCGCACGCGCTCGTCGGCGCGGGAGCGGCCGAACTCGGCCTCGATGTCGAACGGGTCGGACGGGTAGTCGGTCAGCGCCGGGCTGAAGTCGTCGTTGATGTTCTTCTTGTCGGCGAGGGTCAGCGAGGCGGTGATCAGGTGGCCGCCCTTGATGGTGCCGTTGAGGCTCGCGACCACGGCTTTGTACTCGGAGCGGCCCTCGTTGGTGTAGGTGTTGACCTGGTTCCAGGCCGGGTTCAGGCGCGCCGCGCGGCCGGCGAGCACGGCGGCGTTGCCGGCGAAGTTGCGGTCGCGGACGATGATCTCGTCTTCGCCCTTGACGTAGATGCCCTCGAGGTCGAAGTAGAGCCCCGAGTCGCCGAGCTTGCGGGTGTAGCCGAGCGTCGCCTGCCAGGTCCACGGGTTCACGTACTCGGAGTCGAGCAGCGTCGAGTCCTTCGGCAGCGGGATGCCGGTGGTCTTCGGGCTGGCCGGGTTCAGCGCCAGCGCCGGGATGCCCAGCACCAGGCCGTTCAGGCGCTGCTGGACGACGCGGCCGGAGACGCCGTTCTGCTGCAGCTCGGAGAACGAGGGCACCAGCAGGAAGCGGCCGGTGAAGATGCCGACGCCGCCGCGCACGACGTTGCGGCCGTCGCCGGTCGCGTCCCACGAGAAGCTGGCGCGCGGCTGGAAGTTGTTGACGTCCTTCTTGCGCTCGCCGCTGAGCAGCGGGTGGGTGAATCCGGGGTTGTTGCCGTTGGTGTCGAGGTCGTAGCGCAGGCCGAAGGACAGCGTCAGGTTCGCGCTGGCCCGGAAATCGTCCTGCACGAAGGCGGAGACGTAGTTGGTGTCGATGGTGGCGTCGCCCGAGCCCTCGCCGTAGATGTAGAGGAGCGGCAGCGCGCGGGTGTCGGTCGCGTAGATCAGCCAGCCGGCGTCGAAGACCGGGAAGTCGAAGCGGTCGGAGACGTGCATCACCGCCGCGCCCATCTTGATGTCGTGGGTCTTCTTGCCGCTGCCGAGCGTGAACGAGAAGGTGTCGCGGATCTCCCACTGGGTCGAGTCGCCGAGCAGTGCGCCGACGATGTTCTCGCCGATCGTCAGCGTGTTGCCCGAGGAGAACGACTCGGTCACCGCCTGCGAGTTGGTCGGCTCGTCGTACTTGCGGCCGCCGACCTGGACGGTGAGCTGGTTGAGCTTGCCGGAGGCCGGGGCCCAGGTGTGGCCCAGCGTCAGGTTCCAGTTGTCGCGGTTGAGCTGCTGGCCGTTGCTGACGTCGGCCACGCCGCCGACCCGGAAGTTCTCGAGGCGGTAGCGCTCGTAGGCGAACTTGGCCTTCAGGCTCTGGGTGGTCGAGATGCGGTGGTCGAGGCCGGCGAAACCCAGCGTCTGCGACAGCGGCAGCGGCACGTCCGCCGCCAGCGAGGCATAGGCGCCGCCGGGCCGGAACAGGGTGATGCTGTCCTCGTCGATCTGCTCGAGCGAGACGAAGAAGTGGGTCTTGTCCTTCTGCAGCGGGCCGCCCAGCGTGAAGCCGAACTGGCTGCGCTGGTAGTCGTTCTTCTGCGCCTCGTACTCGCCTTTCGCGCGCAGGCTGTCGTCGCGGAAGAAGCCGAAGGCGGAGCCCTTCACCTGGTTGGTGCCGGACTTGGTGACGATCGACAAGGCACCGCCGGCGGAGCCGCCGACCTCGGTGTCGAAGCGGTTGGCGATGACCCGGAACTCGCCGATCGCGTCCTGGCTGAAGCGGGCGCGGGCCAGGCCCAGCGTGGTGTCCGTGAAGTCGGCGCCGTCGACCAGGATCGTCGACTGCGAGGCGTTGCCGCCGGCGCCGATCACCGGGCCGCCGCCGATGAAGCGGAAGCCGCCGCGCTCGCGCTGCACGCCCGGCGCCAGGAAGGCGAGGCGCTGGAAGTCGCGGTCGGCGACGGGCAGGTCCTGGATCTGCTCCGGCAGGATGTTGGTCGAGGAGTCGGTCTTGTAGACGTCGACGAGCGGCAGGTCCGCGGTGACGGTGACCGTCTCCTGCACCGTGGCCACCTTGAGCGTGACGTCGAGGCGGGCCGTCTGGCCGACGCGCAGCACGAGGCCCTGCTGGACGACCGGCGTGAAGCCGGTCAGCTCGACCTTCACCTCGTAGGAGCCGGGGGCCAGGGCGCCGACGCGCACGCCGCCGGCGTCGCCGGTGACGAGCGAGCGCTCGAAGCCCGTGTCGGGGCGGCGGACCGTGACGGTGGCGCCGGGGAGCGACTGGCCCGTCTCGTCGACCGCGTTCACCTCGAGCACCGCGTCGGCGACCTGGGCGTGGAGCGGGGCGACCCCCGCGAAGAGCGCGATCAGGAACCCGGCGAGCAGGCGCCGACCTCCCGGTCGCAAGAAGCCAAGCGACTGATTCATCGGACCTTCCTCCGCTTCGCGAGACTCGGTACCCGAAAAGATACCGAACGCTCGTTATGTTTTCTGCGGGGGACTCTAGGGGCGCCGGCAAAGACTTGTCAAGGGGGCAAAATGCGAGGGCTTCTCCCGGAACATCGGCGGCCGCTCCGGCGTCCCCCTGCCGACACTCCGACCGAAAGGACTGCGAGGCATGCGACGAGCGACGGCCACCCTCCTCCTGTGCGCGGCGAGCGCGGCTCCGGCTGCAGCCGGCGACTGGCCGCAGTGGCGCGGACCGCAGCGCGACGGTCACGCGGCGGCGCCGGGCGCGACGAGCTGGCCGCGCGCGCTCCTCCGCGACTGGCGCATTCCCGCCGGGGCCGGCCACGCCTCGCCCGTGGTCGTCGGCGACCGCGTGTACCTGTTCGCCCGCGAGGGCGAGGAGGAGACGCTCTCCGCCCACGACGCGGCGACGGGCCGGCGCCTGTGGCGCCAGGCCGAGCCGGTCGCCTACACGATGAACCCGGCGGCGATGGGCCACGGCAAGGGGCCCAAGGCGACGCCCGCGGTCGCCGACGGGCGCGTGTTCACGTTCGGCATCACGGGCACGCTGCGCGCGTTCGACGCGGCGAGCGGCGCGCCGCTGTGGCGCCGGACGCTCCCCGAGCACGCGCGGAGCGAACCCGAGTTCGGCGCCGCGCAGTCCCCGCTCGTCGACGGCGGCAGGCTGATCGTGCACGTCGGCGGCGCCGGCGACGGAGCACTGGTGGCCCTCGATCCGAAGAGCGGCCGCACGCTGTGGCGCTGGACCGGCGACGGCCCCGGCTACGCCTCGCCCGTGGTGGCGACGCTCGGCGGCGTGCGCCAGGTCGTGACTCTCACCCAGACGAAGCTGGTCGGCGTCGAGCTCGCGACCGGAGCCCTGCTCTGGAGCGAGCCGTTCACGACGGAGTACGAGCAGAACGCGGTGACGCCGCTGGTCGTGGGCGATCTCGTGATCGTCTCCGGCATCAACCGCCCGTTGCGCGCGTCGAGGGTCACGCGGGCCGGAGCCCGCTTCACGGTCGCCACGGCGTGGGAGAACCCCGAGCTGCCGCTGTACATGAGCAGCCCGGTGGCGCACGGCGAGCGCCTCTTCGGCTTCACGCACCGGCAGCGAGGCCGCTTCTTCGCGGCCGATCTCGCCAGCGGCCGCCTGCTGTGGGCGAGCGAGGGCCGGCAGGCCGAGCACGCGAGCCTGCTGCTCGCGGGGGACGCGCTGCTGCTCGCGACCAGCGGCGGCGAGCTGCTCGTCGCGCGCTCCGGCGCGGCGGGTTTCGCCCCGCTCGCGTCCTACGAGCTGGCGAGCGGCGTCGTATGGGCCCACCCCGCGCTCGGCGCAGGCCGCCTCTTCGTCAAGGACGTGGATTCACTGGCCGCTTTCCTGCTGCCCTGACAACCGCGTATCCCTCGCCGCTTCCGGAACTTGCCGGGAGGCGGCGGCGACGGTAACCTCTCCTCACATGTCCAGGTGGCTGCGTTCCGTTGCCGTGTGCGCGACCCTGGCGGCCGCCGGCCTCGAGGCCCAGGTCGCTCCGGAGGGTCCGGCCGAGACCGTCGTGCGCGACCGCGGCTTCCGCCTCGGCCGGGTGATCGTGCAGCCGCGCTTCGACTTCGGCGGCATCGGCTGGGAGTCGAACGTCTACCTCGTCGGCGAAGGCGCGGGCGAGGAGCGCAACGACCTGTTCGCGAGCGGGGGCCCGGGCCTCGGCCTGATGGTGCCGATCACGCCCAAGCTGCGCTTCCTGGCCGACTCGCGCCTCAACTACCACTGGTACCTGGACACCGCGGACCAGCGGCGGCTGACGGGCGGCGGCGACGGCCGCCTGGTGTTCAACGGCGGCCCGGTGCGGCTGACCGCAGGCTACGCGCACTACCGCACGTTCGAGCGGCCGGTCGAGGAGATCGGGCGCCGCATCGAGACTACGCGGGCCGGCCCGGTCGGCTCGCTCGGCTTTTCGCTGCCGGGCCGGCTCAAGGTCGACCTCGACGCCACCTACCGCGACGAGAGCTCGCCCGAAGACGAGCCCGACGTGCTGGGCAACGACGTCGCGCGGCGGCTGTCGCGGGCGACGTTCGAAGCGCGCCCGCGGCTGGGCTACGCGATCACGCCCAAGACTTCGGTGTTCGTCGAGGCCCCGTTCCGGCGCGAGATCTACGACCAGGAGGACACGCTCGACGCCGACACCTGGGGCTACGGCGTCGGCATCGAGACCGATCCCACGACGCTGGTCCCCGGCCTGCTGCGGGTCGGCGTGGAGCGCTACGACGCGCAGAGCGACACCACGCCGACGCGCGACTCCTGGTACGCCGAGCTGCGCGTGCAGTTCGGCCCCTCGCCGCGCACCCGCTTCGAGCCGAGCTATCGGCGAGCGCGCGAGACGTCGCTGCTGCGCACGCTGGGCGACACGCAGACCCTGGTCCGCGACGAGCTGGGGCTGCGCATCCTGAAGGAGCTCGTCACCGAGCGGCTCGACCTGCGCGTCAACCTGCAGCGGGCCGCGGTGGAGACCGACGGCGGCGGCGTGGAGCTGGACTTCGGCGCGGGCAGCGAAGAGGTGCGGCGCGACGAGGTGCAGTACCTGGCCGAAGGCGACCTCGGCTACCGCTTCGGCGCGCTGCGTCTCGGCCTCGTCGGAAGCTGGCGCAACCGCAGCCGCACCGCGTTCGCGTCCGGGGGGCGCGCCGAGGGCTTCACGCTCGGCCTCAGCGCGAACTTCCGGCCATGAACCCCACCACCCAGGCCCCGCTGACCGAGGCCCGCCGCGTCCTCGCCATCCTGCACCGGCGGCGGCTGCTGATCGCCGCCTGCACCGCGGTTTCGCTGCTGGCGGCCTTCCTCCACACGCAGACGACGCGGCCCGTCTACGAGGCCCGGGTCCGGGTGCTGCTCGAGAAGCCGGGCGCGCCGCTGGGGCAGACGGACCTGACGGGCATCGCCGACGACACCAACACCCTGCTCGAGGTGCTGCGGGGCCGCGAGCTGGCCGAGCGCGTCGTCAGCCGGCTCGGCAACCGCATGGCGGCCGAGCTGGGCACCGGCCCGATGGTGTCGCTGTGGGAACTCGCGCGCCATCGGCTCTTCGGCCCGCCGGCGACGCCGGTCGCGCCGGACGGCGTGCCGCTGTCGCCCTCGGCCAGCGCGTTCCAGTCGCGGGTCCGGGTGACACCGGTCGCCGGCACCCGCCTGATCGACATTCGCTTCAGCGCCTACGACCCCGCGCTCACCGCGGTGGCCGCCAACAGCCTGATCGACGCGTTCACCGAGCTGGCCGCCGGCGACCGCTCGGACCGCTCCGGCGAGCGCACCGAGTGGCTGACCGACCAGTACCGGCAGCAGCAACAGCGAATCCAGGCGCTGGCTGCGCAGCTCGAGCAGAAGCGGCGCGCGGCCGGGGTCGACACCGGCGGCGACGCCGAGCGCCGCTCCGCGAGCCTGTCCGCCACTCTGAGCGCGCTGCAGGCGGAGCGCGGCACCAAGCAGGCGCTGCTCGACCAGGTCCGCGCCGGCACCAACCCGGCCGACGCACTGCCGATCTCGATGCAGGGGGGGCTCGCCGAGCTGCGCGGCCAGCTCCGCCGCGCCCAGGAGGACCAGGCCCGGCTCGCCGAGCAGCTCGGCGAGCGCCACCCGCAGATGCAGGAGGCGCGGCAGCGGGTGGCCTCGCTCGAGCAGCAGCTCGCCGCCGAGGCGCGCGCCGTCGTCACCGGCCTCGAGAACGAGGTGCGGATGCTGCTGCAGCGGGAGGCGACGCTGTCGGGCGAGATCGCGAGCCTGCGCGCCGAGGTCGTCGGCAGCGGCGCCCAGGCGGAGATCCAGTCGCTCGAGCAGCAGCTCGTGAACGAGCGCGCGCTGCTCGTGCAGATGACCGGCCAGGCCCGCACCACCGAGCTGCAGGGCGCCTACCGCCTGCCGCCGCTGCGGGTGCTGGAGCCGGCCACCACGCCGGGCTCCCCCGTCTCGCCGCGGGCCGGCAGCACCTACCGCAACGCGCTGCTGCTGGGGCTCGTGATCGGGATCGCCCTCGCGCTCGGCTTCGACGCCCTCGACAACACCGTGAAGACGCCGGAGGACGTGCGCGAGGCGCTCGGCCTGTCGCTGCTCGGCGTGATCCCCGAGGCCCAGCCGGAAGAAGGACCGGCCTCGCGCACGCCCGCCGTGTTCCGCGCCGGCCCCTACTCCGCCGCCGAGGCCTACCGGCTGTTGCGCACGAACCTCACCTACTCGCTGCCGCCGGAGGGCGGCCGGCTGCTGGTGATGTCGTCGGCGAACCCCGGCGAGGGCAAGACCACGACCTGCGCCAACCTGGCCGGCGCGCTGGCCGTCGCCGGCGCGCGGGTGCTGGCGATCGACGCCGACCTGCGACGGCCCACGCTGCACCTGCACTTCGGCCTGCAGCGCGCGCGGGGCCTCACGGACGTGATCGTCGGCAAGCTCGACCTCGAGGCCGCGCTGCAGCCGACCCGCTGGGCGGGGCTGTCGGCGATCACCTGCGGCTACCTGCCGCCCAACCCCGCGGAGCTGCTGGCCTCGACCCGGCTGCGCGACCTGCTCCACAACCTGCGCGGGCGCTTCGACTGGGTGCTGGTCGACACGCCGCCGGTGCTGGCGATGGCGGACACCTCGATCCTGGCGCCGTTCGTCGACGGCGTGATCCTCGTCGTCGGCGCGGAGGTCTCGACGCGGCCCGCCGTGCAGCGCTCGATCGACCAGCTCCGCGGCGTCGGCGGCGTGGTGCTGGGCGCCGTGCTCAACCGCGTCGACCTGAAGCGCAACGCCTACTACTACAGCCACTACTACGGCGACTACTACCGCAGCTACTACAGCGCCGAGAACCCCGCGGCCGAGTCGGGCAAGCTGCGCCGCTTCAAGCGCTCCTGATCGGCTTGACACCCGCGCGGGGCGACGGCGTAGCATGAGGCCCTTGGACTCGACACCTTCCTTCGCCCGCCGCGCGTGCGCGCTCGCGCTCTGCCACGCCCTCGCCCTGCTGCCGGCCGTTCCGGCGCAGGCGGCGCCGGCGGCCGGGCGGCTGGCCGCGACCTTCTCCGTCTCCGGGCGCCCCGCGCCGCGGCTGGCGGTCGCCCTCGTCGACCTCGAGCGTGGACACGTCGTGCGCGGCGTGACCGACGCGAGCGGCCGGCTGCGGCTGGGGCTCGCCGCCGGCAGCTATGCGCTGATGGTCGAGTCGAAGGCGCCGCTGGTGGTGAGCCGCGGGCCGCGCGTCGTGCGCGTGGCCGCCGCGGGCCTGACCCGCGCCCAGGTCGAGCTGCTGCTGGCGGGCGCGCTGACCGCGGCGCCGCAGCAGGGCCAGGCGCAGATCACCCACGAGGAGGCGGCCTGCTTCCTCGCGGAGGAGTTCCCGCTGCTGACGGCGTCGGTGGAGCCGGCCGCGCCCTACACCAGCGCGCGCATCTACTTCCGGCCCGCGCGGGCGACCGAGTTCTTTTACGTCGAGATGGAGGCCGCGCCCGAGGGCGGCTTCCAGGGCCGCCTGCCGCGGCCGCGGCTCGAGGCGAGCCCGATCGAGTACTACGTGGCGTTCCTCACCACCGACGGCGAAGAGGTGAAGTCCGAGACCCACGAGGTCAAGGTGGTCGAAAACGAGTCGGCCTGCGCCGCAGGCCGACTGGCCGCGCTCGGCGGCCCCGGCGAGGTGACCGTCTACTCGGCCGCCACCGGCGCCGCCGTGGCCCCGGCCGGGTTCGCCGCCGGCTCGCTGGCGCTGACCGCGGGCACAGTGGCCGCGCTGGTCAGCGGCGCGGCGGCCGCGGGCATCTCGGCGGCGGTCACGGTGACCAACCCGGTGCCGACCCCGGTGCCGACCCCGGTGCCCTCTGTGACCCCGACGCCGACACCGCGCCCGACACCGAGCCCGTCGCCGACGCCGACGCCGACTCCCGAGCCGACGCCGTCTCCGACGCCCTCGACCGCCTCCAAGTAGGCGGCGGCGCCTACTTCCAGCTCAGGCTGCCCTTCAGCGTCTCTTCGCGCGTGGTCGTGGCGACCACGTCGAGGCTCCAGCTCTTCACGCCGTCGCGCCAGTCGCCCGTGACCTCGGCCAGCAGCGCGCGCTGCCCGGGCGCCAGCTCGCGGGACCTGAGGGCTGCCGGCACCGCGGCGCGGGAGCCGTTGACGGTGACGAAGGCGCTCAGGCTCTCGAGCTTGATCGCCTTCTTGCCGTCGTTCAGCGCGTAGACCTGCACCTTCCACGCGACTCCCGCGTGGACGCTCGGCGGCGTCGCCTCGAACTGGACCTGGGCCGAGTAGTCGGGGTTGGCGACGGTCACGTCCTGGGTGTTGAAGCCGGCCGGGGCCTTGCCGGAGGGCTTGGCGAGGAAGAAGCTGCGCCCCGGCACGAAGCGGCGGCGCGCTTCCGTCGCCCCCGCGTCGGCCGCCGACACGCCGCTGGTCGCGCGCGCGTTGCCCGGCTCGAGGGCGAGGGCCTCCCTGAAGGCGGCGCTGGCCGCATCGAACTGGCGCGCTTCCAGCGCGGACTGTCCGCGGTCGAGCAGGCTGGCGAGCTGCTGCGCGCGCACCTGGGCGGGGTCCGGGGCCGCCGGCGCGGGCGTCGCCGCCGGGGCCTTCGCTGCGGCCGCCTTGCCGGCGGCAGCCTTGGCGGCCGCCGGGGTCGGCGTCGCCGCGGCCTTGGCCGCAGCCTTCGCGGCGGCTACCGGAGGTGCCGTCGGCAACGGCGCGGGCGTCGGCGCGGGCTCGGCGATTTCTTCGGCCACGGTCGGCGCGGGCGCTGCCGTGGTCGGCGGCGGCAGCGCCGCCATCGTCGTCGGCGGAGCCGTCGGCGGCGGCGCGGGCATGGTCGCGGGCGGCGCCGGGGCCTGGTTCATCCACAGGAAACCACCGACGGCCGCGGCGACCACGAGACCCGCCCCGACGAAGAGGCCGGTCTTCGAACCGGGGGCGGCAGGCGGCTCCGCAACCGGCGCAGGTGCGGGCCGCGCGGTCGGCGGGGCCGGGCGGCGCGAAGCGGCCGCGGGACGCGAAGCCGCGGGATGCGAAGCCGCGGGCGCCGCTGGCCGCGGGCGCGTCGCGGGGGCGGGC
>JAANMY010000117.1_pt1 | contig 104271 bp, 63 predicted proteins | sample 7279691 | NCBI WGS metagenome assembly JAANMY01 (sample SAMN14094543, study PRJNA606508) | bioreactor metagenome | isolation source: A lab-scale SPAN reactor treating ammonium-rich wastewater day 388 | place: Ireland: Galway | collected 2018-02-07 | reverse complement strand
GCTGGGGGCATGATCCTTCGCGGCGACAACGCGGGAGGGCGAGGCAGCAGGCCGCCGAGCGACGGCGTGACGGCTGCGATGCCGACGGGCGATGCTGACACCGACGGCGATTGGGATGCGACGGATGCGGCCGACATCGGCTCGAACTACACGCCCGGGAGCACCTACGCCGTGCTGCGCGACGCGGACCTCGACGGAGATGTCGATGCCGCGGACGTGACCCACGCGAACAGCATCACGGGCGGGTATCAGACGCTTGGCCGCGATGTTCTTACATCGGCCGCGGTCAGGAACCGCATCGGCTACGCGGGCTACCAGTACGACCCGACGTTCACGGGGCTGGGAAGGCACCTCTTCCACGTCCGCCACCGGGTATACGACGCGGAGTTGGGACGGTGGACGAGGAGAGATCCGCCGGGGTATGTGGATGGGATGAATGTGTATGAGTATGCGCGTTCGGCAGCACACGCACGAGTTGATCAGGAAGGTCATCTTTCCTCGCCATGCATGACGCCCAGCTCGTGCAAGCCGTTGTCGGTCGGCCCCAATCTAGCTCACTACTCGTTGGGGTCCACTGCAATCAAGTGTCCATGTCATCGGGACACCGACAATACTTGGCAAGGCTCGTACTGTGATGCCAAATGCAAGTTACCTCCCGGACCCGGGCAGAATATGCCGATCGGAGTCACGGATTGCGCGCAAGGACTGAAACCCTCCATATGCTGTATTTGCACGAAGAACATTGCTAACCTCGTGTCAAAGAATCCTACGGCACAGACGATCGTCCAAATGTGCGTCTGCGCCCATGAAGGCCTCCACTTCGCCGAGTGCGCATTTGGCGATCCGTTTACTCAAGAGTGCAGCGAGTGCATCGCATACTCCGCGCAAGTTCTATGTCTAGCGGCGTTGACATCAGGCTGTGCTGACGATGACCAACAATGCAAGGATGACCTCGCCGAACACATTCGCAAGATGCAGGAAATGGCCAGACACTATTGCAAGGCTTGCCTGACGCAGCACTGATGGAGCATGATCGCGTCAGCATGACGACGTGGCACCACATCATCGTGCATGTGATGAGAAGCGTGTGGAGGCGTTCGCATATCTACATAAGCAGCGGCGCGGCGTCCATGATCGTAATCGCTTGGATCGGCGCATCGTGTGTGTTCGACTGGGAGGCGCATCCAGCTAGTTCGCATATCGCGCCCGCAACGGGTGACTACTGGATCGATTCTCGCGGGATGATGTCGCGATCGATCCATTACCTCATCGTGCAAGAGAGCATAGTCGCCGATGCCCAGACTGTTGAACGCTACAACGGGGCCACCTTCCACGGCGGCCTGGCATCTCTCGCGGCACCGCCGGGTTGGGCGTCGATTCCCGCCCATCTACGCACGATGCTCGCTGAGACCGATGGCAACGTGCTCATGGTCACAGCTTTTGGAGGACCTATGCATTGCCTCATTCACGTGAAGTCCATGCCTCCGACGTCTGCCATCGATTCACTGGCTGGCGTGTCGCTTCCCGGAGCACTCAGGGAGACCGCGGCTGCCAGCACAACATGGATCGTACGCCCAGCAGAGGTGCTTATGAATCTACTGTGTGTTGGCTGTGTCGTGTGGATTACATCGGTCGCAGTCGATGCAATGCGTAAGACCTCGCGTTCCTTGAGGCAGCTATGTTGGTGTTGCGGATATGCAATCACCCCACCGCGTTGCCCGGAGTGTGGCACACCGACATAACGGACGATGGGACCACGGACCTTCCGGATGGAGTGGCCAACGGCAACGACCCGTGGTTCATCTTCGCCCACGACGAGGGTTGGCGTGTGTTAGCAACGTACCGCTCCGCCGACTCCAGCCCCAGGGAACAGTATGTCTAGGTCCTGTTTGACGGATCGCTTGTACGGCGCTCGTACGGTTGCGCTTTGACATGACTGAGGGCATGCTGGTCGTCGGCAAGGAGGCCGACGATGGCGAAGCAGACTCGAAACGGACGCGGGGTTCAGGGCAGACCGGGACGTCGCTACGAACTGACGGACGAGGGATGGGAGCGCATCGAGCCGCTGTTGCCCGCTCAACACCGCGGCGGCAAGTGGGCCGATCACCGCACGGTGCTCAATGGCATGTTCTGGGTGCTCAACTCCGGCGCTCAGTGGCGTGACATGCCCGAACGCTACGGCAAGTGGGAGACGGTGTACGGCCGCTTCCGACGCTGGACACGCGAGGGGTTGTTCGACCGGATCCTCGAGCGTCTGCACATCGCGCTGGACGAAGAGGGACGCATCGACTGGAGCGTCTTCGACGCGGACGGCTCGAACATCCGCGCCCACCGGTCGGCCGCCGGCGCCTCGAAAACAACAGGCCGAACGAGCCCTCCGACCACGCCCTGGGACGATCCCGCGGAGGCTCTGGCACGAAGCTTCATCTTGTGACCGACGGCAACGGCGTGCCGCTGGGGACGCTGGTGACCGCTGGGCAGGCGCACGAATCCAAGAGCTTCGCCGCGCTGATGAACAGGGTGAAGATCGGTCGACGCCGACGTCCCGACGCGGTCGCGGGCGACAAGGGGTACAGCTACCGGCACGTGCGGCAGTGGCTGGCCGAGCGTGGGATCAAGGCCGTGATCCCGACGCGGAGTGATCAGCGGCGGCTGACGCTGGATCGGGCGCTCTATCGCCGCCGCAACGTGGTGGAGCGGTGCATCGGCTGGCTGAAGGGATGCCGCCGCGTGGCGACCCGTTACGAGAAGCTCGCGGGGCACTTCCTGGCCGTCGTTACCCTCGCCATGATCCAGCGATGCCTGCGGCTTCTTGATCCGTCAAACAGGACCTAGAAGCCGAGGGCTGGTGGGCGTCGGTTGACGGAGATGCGGGAGAGGATCTCGTCGAAGCGAGGGTGGTCGCGGAGGGGTTCGAGGTCGCGGTCGTGGCGGGCCCAGTAGGGGTCTCTCCATCCGGCTTCGACGGCGGCTTCGAGCATATCGAGGGCTTTGTCGGCGAGGCCGGCGAGGGCGAGGTGGCAGGCGCGGTTGTAGGAAGCGCTGGGGTTGCCTGTGGGGGAGAAGAGGATGAAGGGGGCGTCGGCGCAGCGTTGCCAGGCGTGACGAGCGGCGTCCTCGTCTCCGAGGCGTCGATTCGCCCAGCCGAGGTGGTAGAGGGCGTTGGCGTCGGGTTCGCGGGCGGAGGCGAGGGAGCGTTCGAGGGAGCGAGCCTGTTCGAGGGCGATACGCCTGGCGTCGTCGGGGCGACCTGAGCGTTCGTAGTACTCGGCGAGCCAGAAGGCGTCGTCGCGGTCGTCGCGGGCGGCATCCTGGAGGAGAGAGGCGGCGGTGCTCCAGGCGAGTCGTGCGGCTTCGTGGAGGCCGGCGGAGTGCTGGTAGAGGGCGAGGGCTCGCCACTGCTGGTGGCGCTGGGGTTCCTCGCGGCAGGCGGCGGACTGGAGTTCGACGGCGCGGGAGAAGTCGCCTCTCTGGGCGGCGGACAGGGCACGGAGGTCGTCGGGGATCGCGGCGCGCTGGGTGGAGGCAAGGCCTCGGGATCGGCGGGCGGGTTCGGGCGGGGGATCGAAGGCGATGAGGCGGATGGAGAAGGCGAGGAGCCCTGCGAGCGCGGCGACGGCGAGGATGGCACCAGACTTCACGGGAGAGAGCGTAGCGGCGGGGCATGGGGCGCGCCAATACCATCAGGCCCTATGGCACGAACGATCCAGGCACCGAAGGGGACGCGGGATTTCTATCCGGCGGACCTGCTGCGTCGTCGGTACATCGAGCGGTTGTGGCGGGAGGCGTCGATCCGGCACGGATTTGAGGAGGTGGAGGGGCCGACGTTTGAGTCGAGCGAGTTGTACAAGGTGAAGAGCGGGGAGGGGATCCTCGGGGAGATGTTCGGGGTGTTCTCCGGGAAGAGCGAGGAGGACGTGAGGCGTGTGCGTGAGACGGGGGAGGCCCCGCTGGGGCTAAGGCCGGAGTTCACGCCGACGCTGGCGCGGATGGCGGCGGGGAGGGCGGGGAGCCTGTCGAAGCCGACGCGGTGGTTCACGATGGGCGCGTACTTTCGAGCGGAGAGGCCGCAGCGAGGGCGTCTGCGGGAGTTTCACCAGTGGAACGTGGACGTGATCGGGGAGGCGGGAGCGAGGGCGGACGGGGAGGTGGTGGCGTGCGCGGTGGAGATGTTCCGGGAGGCGGGGCTGGGGCCTGGGGACGTGACGTGCCGGTATTCGAGCCGATCGACCCTTCGGGACGTGCTGGTGTCGATCGGGTTGGCGGAGGGGTCGCACGAGGAGATTCTGTCGCTGCTGGACAAGCGGGGGAAGATGCCCGGGGAGAAGTTTGAGCGGGCGAGCGAGGAGGCGGGGCTGGACGTGGCGGCGTTGGACGCCGCGCTTGGGGCGGCGGGCGTGCCGGAGGCGATCGCGCGGGAGTTCGAGGCGAACGGGATCGGGGAATGGTGCGTGGCGGACGCGGGGATCGTTCGCGGTCTTGCGTATTACACGGGGCTGGTGTTCGAGGTGGTGAGGGAGGGAGAGCGTGCGGTGGCGGGGGGGGGGCGGTACGACAATCTGATCGAGTTGTTCGGGGGCGGGCCGCTGCCCGCGGTGGGGTTCGGGATGGGGGATGTGGTGCTGGGGAACCTGCTCGAGGACAAGGGGTTGATGCCCGAGGGCGCGGCGATGCTGGACGCGCTGGGGAGGCCTGGGGCGAGGCTGAGGCCCGACGTGTTCGTGGTCTCGAACGGGAGCGAGGAGGCGGAGGCGGAGGTGAGGCCGCTGGTGGCGCGGCTGAGGCGAGGGGAGGAATCGGAGGGATGGCTGGGCCGGGCGGGGCGGAAGGCGTGGGACATCGATCGGTATGAGGTGAAGCCGTTGCACGCGAGGCGATCGTCACGTGCGACGAAGAACATCGGGAAGATGCTGGAGGAAGCATCGAAACAGCACGCACGTCACGCGTGCATCGTGGAGGGCGAGGGAAGGTGCACGCTCAAGGACCTGTCGACGGGAGAGCAGGTGAAGGACGTGCCGATCGGAGAGGTGGCGCGCCGGGTGGGCTGAGCCGGGGCGTTCAGGCTCGTCGAGCGGGTCTGCGATCGGCGTTGGAGCGTTTGGATCGCATGCCGGAGCGAGTGCTGCGTGGGGGCGTTGGGCGTCGCCTGGGTTCGGAACCGGGTTGGTTGCGAGGTTCGGTGCGGGGCTCGCGGGCGAGGGGGTCGTGGTTGGCGTGGGGGAGATCGACGGGGAGGTCGTTGGGCGTAGCGAGGGGTTTGAGGGGCTTGCCGGCGAGGCGTTCGATGGACTTGAGGAGAGGGCGTTCCTCGTGGTCGCAGAAGGAGATGGCGATGCCGGAGGCACCGGCGCGGCCGGTTCGTCCGATGCGGTGGACGTAGGCCTCGGGTTCGACGGGGAGGTCGTAGTTGAAGACGTGGGAGATTCCGTCGACATCGAGGCCGCGTGCGGCGACATCGGTGGCGACGAGGACGCGAGTGCGGCCCTGGCGGAAGGCGTCGAGGGTGCGTTGGCGCTGGGACTGGGCCTTGTTGCCGTGGATGGCGTCGGCGCTGACGCCTGCGAGGGCGAGACGCCTGCGGACCTTGTCGGCGCCGTGCTTGGTCCGTGTGAAGACGACGGCACGGGTGACGCGATCGGTGAGGAGGTGGTGGAGGAGCGACTGCTTGCGGGCGCGAGGCACGTGGTAGACGTTTTCTTCGATCCGGAGGGGGGCGACGGAGGCCGGGGCGACGGAGACCCGGACGGGATCGCGGAGGAGAGAGCCGGCGAGGGTCACGATCTCACGCGGCATCGTGGCGGAGAACAAGAGGGTCTGACGGTCGCTCGGGGTGGCGGCGGCGATGCGTCGGATGGGATCGATGAAGCCCATGTCGAGCATGCGGTCGGCCTCGTCGAGGACGAGGAAGCGGATGGAGGAGAGATCGGCATGGCCCTGCTCCATGAGGTCCATGAGACGGCCCGGGGTGGCGACGATGATGTCGATTCCGCGCTTGAGGTCCTTGACCTGGTGGAACTGGCTGACGCCCCCGAAGATGACGGTGCCCGAGACGCCGGTGTGCCGGCCGTAGGTCTTGAAACTCTCGGCGATCTGTCCGGCGAGTTCGCGAGTGGGGGCGAGGATGAGCGCGCGGGGGAGGGCGTGCCCTCGGCGGGACTTGTCGGGCGCGAGGGCGCGGAGACGCGTGAGGAGGGGGAGGGCGAAGGCGGCGGTCTTGCCGGTGCCGGTCTGGGCGACGCCGAGGAGGTCGCGGCCGTCGAGGACGGGCGGGATGGCTCGGGCCTGGATGGGCGTGGGGGTGGAGTAGGCCTCTTCGGCGAGGGCGCGGAGGACGAGGGGATCAAGGGCGAGGGTATCGAACGTGTGCAAGGAAACAGCTCCGTCGGAGGGACGCGGCGGGCCGAGCGAGGCTGGGCCGTGGAGCGTCCGAGGGTGACCGCGCCGCCCGCTCCAACCGATGGAGGCAATGCAAGCCCGGGGTCGGTTCCGCGGCGAGTCCTGTCCTGGACACGATCGCCGACGCGGAACCTTGCCTCGGGAACGATCCCCTCGGCAGTGGCGAAGCGGATGTGGTGGTCCGATCCCCCCGGCGATGGTCGAGTGTAGGCGCGTGTGGGGGGCGGGGCGCGTGAGGGGTTCTCGGACCGGCGGAAACGATTGTTGCGGGGCGGGCTTGACGTGTCGAGGGTGGGATGTAATACTTGCATAATGACACAAATGAACAGACAACAACGGAGGCCACGGACACCGGCGAAGGCGGCGTGCTGCCGGCGGGCGATCGACGGGCGGCTGGACGTGGGGCTGTTCAAGGCGCTGGGGGAGGCGACGCGGGCGAGGCTGGCGGCGTGCATCGCCAAGTGCGGCCGAGGGTGCTCGGTGGGGGAGATCGCGGAGTGTTGCGATGTGGACCTGTCGGTGATCTCGCGGCACCTGAAGGTGCTCGAGCGGGCGGGGGTGCTGTCGGCGAGCAAGTCGGGGCGCGTGGTGATGTACCGGGTGGAGTATGCGAGGCTCGCGGGCTCGCTGCGGGCGCTGGCGGAAGCGGTGGAGGCGTGCGGGGCGGGGTGCGGGGAGGAGGGCGATTGTGGGTGCTGAGGCGCGGGTGCTGTTCCTGTGCACGGGGAACTCGTGCAGGAGCCGGATGGCGGAGGGGTTCGCGCGTGCGCTGCACGGCGGGAGGCTGAGGGCGGTTTCGGCGGGGACGAGGCCCAAGGAGGTTGACCCGCGTGCGGTGGCGGTCATGCGTGAGGTGGGGATTGAGATCGAGGGGGGACGAGGGAAGAGGCCGGAGGACGTGGCGGGGATGTACGACGTGGTGGTGACGGTGTGCGAGGCGGCGGCGGAGGAGTGTCCAAGGGTGGCGGGGGCGAGCGTGATCCGGGTGCCGTTTGACGATCCCCCGCGGCTAGCGGAGGGGAGCGTGAGCGAGGAGGAGGCACTGGCGCACTATCGGCGGGTGAGGGATGAGATCCGGGCGTTCGTTGAGGCGCTGCCGGAGAAGATCAGGCGGCTGGGCGGGAAGGGTTCAGTGGGATGAGGTCGTCCCGAGAAAGGAACGAGCCATGAGCAAGCAGGTTGACGCGGATCGTGTGAGGGAGCAGGTGCGGGAGGGGTATTCGAAGATCGCGAAGGCGGGGTCGTGGTCGGCCCGGGAGGAGGCGTGCTGCGAGCCCGCGGCGGAGGGATCGGGGGCGTGCTGCTCGCCGTTGCCTCGGAGGGAGGAGGCGTCGTCGTGTTGCGGCGGGGGTTCGAAGACGGGGGGCGGTTGCTGCGGGCCCGGGGACCTTGCGCCAGAGCAGATCGCGAGAGCGGTGGGGTATTCGCCGAAGGATCTGGCGGCTGTTCCGGAGGGGGCGAACATGGGGCTCTCGTGCGGGAACCCGACGGCGATCGCGGGGTTGCGGGAGGGCGAGGTGGTGCTGGACCTGGGCTCCGGGGGCGGGTTTGACTGCTTTCTCGCGGGCCCGCGAGTGGGTGTTCGGGGGCGCGTGATCGGGGTGGACATGACGGCGGAGATGGTGGGGAAGGCGAGGCGGAATACGGCGGCGTATCGGTCGCATTCGGGGCTGGACAACGTGGAGTTCAGGTTGGGTGAGATCGAGAATCTGCCGGTGGCGGACGGGAGCGTGGACGTCGTGATCTCGAACTGCGTGCTGAACCTTTCGCCGGACAAGCCGCGGGTGTGGCGGGAGATCGCACGGGTGCTGAGGGCGGGGGGCCGGGTGGCGGTATCGGACCTGGCGCTGTTGAGGCCGCTGCCCGAGCGGGTGAGATCGGACGTGGAGGCGCTGGTGGGGTGTATCGCGGGGGCGGTGCTGGTGGAGGAGACGCGGGCGATGATGGAGGCGGCGGGGTTGACGGAGGTGGTGCTGAGATCGAAGCCTGGATATGTGGACGCGATGGCGAGTTGGGAGGATCCGTTGTATCGGAAGATCATCGAGAGCCTGCCGGCGGGGACGAAGCCCGGGGACTTCATCACGAGCATGGACATCGCGGCAAGGAAGGCGGGCGGATGAGCGAGCCGGGTTCTCGTCTGCGGCGTCATTGACTGTCGTGGAGCGTTGCGGGATGATGGCGCTCGCGCCGGGGTGAAACCCTGCGTGGAGAGAAGACATGGACAGGGCGACACGCCGGGGCGTGGAGGCGGCTGCGCGTTTGTCGGCGGGAGTGGTGGTGGCGTCGGCGACCGTGGCGTGGGGGACGAGTTGGACGTGGGTGGACCTTCATCCGATGTCGGGGCCTGTCTCGACGTTCGGGTTCGGCTCGAGCGGGCTGGGGCAGCAGGTCGGGCTGGGTGTGATCGGAGGGAACTCGGCGGCGATGCTCTGGAATGGGACATCGTCGTCGTGGCAGAGCCTGCATCCGAGCGGGGCGTCGAGTTCGAAGGCGCACCGGACGCGGGCGGGGCAGCAGGTGGGGTGGGCGTCGTTCGGGGCCTCGCTGGAGGCGGGGATCTGGAGCGGCACGGCGGGGAGTTGGGTGAGCCTGCACCCGTCGTCGGTGCTGTATTCGGTGGGGCGCGACACGGACGGAGTGACGCAGGTTGGCGCGGCGATCACGGATCCGAACACCCTGCTGGGGCGTGCGTGCCTGTGGACGGGGACCGCGGGCTCGTACGTGGATCTGCAGCCGACGGGGGCGAGCCAGTCGATGGCGATCGCGCTCGACGGCGGAAAGCAGTATGGGAGCGCGACGTTCGGCGGGTCGGAGCGGGGGGGGTTCTGGTCAGGAACGGCGGCATCGTGGACAAGCCTGCACCCCGGCGGGTGGTCGGATTCACGGGTGAACTGCGCGCAAGGGGGAGAGCAGGTCGGGGTCGTGACCAACTCGAGCAACAACGTGCACGCGGGGCTGTGGACGGGGACGGCGGGTTCGTTTGTGGACCTGAACCCGTCCGGGGGGTCGGACTCGGCGGCGACGGGGGTGTTCGGCGGGATCCAGTGCGGGTGGGCGAACTTCGGGAACCCGTTCACGCGGGCGGGGATCTGGACGGGGACGGCGTCGTCGTGGGTGGACCTGCACGCGGTGCTGCCGAGTTCTTACCTGCTGTCATACGCCGAGGACGTGTGGACGAACGGGACGCAGACGGTGGTGGTGGGGACGGCGTATCACCTTCCCAGCGGGCAGGACCACGCGATGATGTGGGTGATCCCTTCGCCGGGGGGGATGGGGCTGGCGGTGGCGGCGGGGCTGCTGGGGGCGAGGCGTCGGCGAAGGTGATCAGGGCTCGGTGTCGTTGAGGAGTTCGGGGCGGGGCTCGCCGAAGATGGCGGTTCCGACGCGGACGAGGTTGGCGCCTTCCTCGATGGCGAGTTCGAAGTCGTTGGACATGCCCATGGAAAGAAGGTTGAAGCGGCCGTCGGCGACGCCGGTGGAGGCGATCTCCTCGAAGAGTTCGCGGCATCGGCGGAAGGGGGCACGAGAGGCTTCGGGGTCGAGGGCGAGGGGGGCCATGGTCATGAGGCCACGGACGCGGACGTGGACCATGGTTTCGATCTGCTCGACGAGGGGGAGGGCGGCGGGGACGGCGCAGCCGAACTTCTGTTTTTCCTCGGCGCAGTTGACCTGGACAAGGACCTCGACGGGGTGGTCGCGTTTGAGAGCGATCTGCTGGAGTTCCTCGGCGAGGCGGAGGGAATCGACGGAATGGATGAGGCGAGCGAACTCGACGACCTTTCGGGCCTTGTTTCGCTGGAGGTGACCGATCATGTGCCAGCGGATGGCGGGGGCCTCGCGGCCCGCGGCGCGCTGCCGGGCGAGGGACTCGTCGATGATGGAGGCTCGCTGGACGAGTTGCTGGACGCGGTTCTCGCCGAAGTCTCGATGGCCGAGGGCGATGAGTTCGCGGATCTGGTCGGGGTCGGCGTACTTGGTGACGGCGACGAGGTGGATGGACTCGGGAGGTCGAGCGGCGCGTCGCGCGGCGTCGGCGAGGCGCGCGCGGACGGCGGCGTAGCGTTCCTCGAGGGTGGGGGCGAGCGTGTCCAGACGACCTCCTTGCGAGGGCTAGCATACCGCACACCGGTGGAAGCCACCACGCGGCGGGAGGAACAGGTCATGGGCGAGGGCACGGTGCGAGCGGGCGACCGGATCGAGGACTTCGTGCTTCAGGACCAGGACCGGAAGGAGTGGCGGCTGTCGGAGGCGGTCAAGCGCGGGGACGTGGTGCTGTGCTTCTTCCCGTTCGCGTTCACGGGCGTGTGCGGGACGGAGATGGCGTGCATCACGCGCGAGTTGGCGTCGTGGACGGAGCGGGGGGCGGAGGTGGTGGGGATCTCGTGCGACTCGTGGTTTGCGCTCAAGGCGTGGGCGGCCTCGGAGGGGTTCAGGCACCGGCTGCTGTCGGACCAGCACCGGAAGGTGAGCGCCTCGCTGGGGCTGTCGTGGACGGAGATGAACACGACGAAGCGTGCGACGGTGGTGGTGGGGAAGGATGCGGGGGGGGCGGCGCGCGTGAAGTGGATGGAGACCCGCGAGCCCAAGGACGCGATGAAGTGGGAGGATGTGATCGCGCAAGTGTCGTGAGGGCGATCAGCGGTGATCTGTTGCGGTGCGGCTGGGATCGGGCGCGTAGACTCGGCGCATGCCAAGACAGCCGTTTGTTCTGATCATCCGTGACGGGTGGGGAGAGAACCCGAACCCGGAGCACGACGCGTTCAACGCGGTCCGGCTGGCACGGACGCCGGTGGATGATCGTCTTCGCGCGACGTGCGCGTGGACGCTGATCAAGACGAGCGGGGAAGACGTGGGGCTGCCCGAGGGGACGATGGGAAACTCGGAGGTCGGTCACCAGAACATCGGTGCGGGCCGGGTGGTGGATCAGGAGTCGGTGGCGATTACCAAGTCGTGCCGGGCGGGCCTGGCGGGCAATGAGGCAATCGCGGGCGCGGTGGGGCGGGCGAAGGCGTCGGGTCGGGCGGTGCACGTGATGGGGATCGCCTCGGACGCCGGGGTGCATGGGTTGCTCTCGCACCTGGAGGCGGTGCTGGTCGCGTGCCGGGCGCTGGGGCCTCCGGAGGTGTATGTCCACCTGTTCACGGACGGTCGGGACACCGGGCCGTTCACGGGCCTGGGGTATGTGCGTTGGGTGGAGGAGCGGTGCGCGTCGCTGGGGGTTGGGCGAGTGGCCTCGGTGATCGGGCGATATTGGGCGATGGATCGTGACCATCGATGGGAGCGGGTGGAGCGTGCGTACGCGTGCCTGACGGGTCTGGGCGAGCCGGTGGCTCGCGCGGGGAGCGCGTCGGAGGTGGTGGAAGCGTACTACCGAGCCCCAGCGAGGGAGAACCTGGCGGGCGATGAGTATGTGCCGCCGACGGTGGTGGCGGCGGATGGAGCGTCGGCGCGGGCGTCGCGGATTCGAGACGGGGATGCGGTGATCTTCTACAACTACCGCGGGGACAGGCCGCGCGAGTTGTGCGCGGCGCTGGTGTTCCCCGACGAGGCGTGGGGGCAGGTGAAGGCCTCGCCGGACTCGGGGCGTCGGGGGTTCGATCGCGGGGAGAGGCCGAGGGTTGAACTGGTGACGATGACGGCGTATTGGGAAGCGCTCGCGCCGCACGTGAGGGTGGCGTTCCCGAAGCCGCCGAAGATGCGGAACATCGCGGGGGAGTGGGTGTCGTCGCTGGGGCTGGGGCAGTTCCGGTGCGCGGAGACGGAGAAGTATCCGCACGTGACGTTCTTCTTCAACGATTCGAGGGACGAGCCCTTTGCGGGCGAGCGGCGCGAGAACCCTCAGAGCCCGCGGGTCTCGACGTACGACCTCAAGCCCGAGATGGCGGCGGAAGAGGTTCGTGACGCGGTGGTGAGGCGGGTGCGAGCGGCGGACGCGGAGGGGTTCATGGTCGTGAACTTCGCGAACGCGGACATGGTGGGGCACACGGGGAACCTCGGGGCGGCGGTCCGGGCGTGCGAGGCGGTGGACGAGGGGGTCGGGGCGATCCTCGAGGCGGTGCGTGAGCGAGGCGGATCGGCGATCGTGACGGCGGACCACGGGAACGCGGAACAGATGAAAGACCCGGAGACGGGGGCGGCGCACACGGCCCACACGGTGTACGACGTGCCGTTGTTCGTGGTGACGGATCGCGTGGTGAGGCTGCGCGGGGATCGCGAGGCTCGGGGGTGGTTTGATCCGCGCGTGCGCGAGGCGCGTGGTCGGCTGGCGGACATCGTTCCGACCGCGCTGGAGTTGATGGGGCTGGCGATCCCAGCGGAGATGACGGGGCGGTCGTTGATCGAGCGGTGAGATCGATCAGCGGCGTCGGCGTCGGGGCGCAAGGAAGAAGGCGAGGGGGAGGCTCGCGGCGGGGGCGGGGATGACGAGGGTGAGGGTGGTGGTCATGCCGGAGGACGTTCCGCCCACGAAGCCGGGGGAGAAGGCGTTGCCGCCGTGCTGGGACCAGGTGAAGTAGTCGTAGCCGTACCACCCGGGGGCGAGGGTCCCGCCGTGGCTGAAGTTGATGTTGTAATCGCCGTTGCCGTTGAGGGCGTAGCCGGTGTCCCAGATGATGGCGACGTTGTTGAAGAAATCCCAGAGGCGGATGTAGTACTGGGCCTCGCTGACGCCGGAGGGAGCGGACTGGGTGGTTCCCCAGACGTTGCCGGCGATGGACCACTGCGTGGGCTGGGAGACGGAGAACTCGACGTAGCCGAAGGATGTGGCGAGGGCGAACTCGGCTTGCTCGTTGGCGTAGGCGAAGATCTGTGCGGAGGTGTTGTTGACGGCGGTGTGGACGCCGAAGTTGCCGTTGATGCCGGGGTTGGCGGGGGTGTATCCGGAGGCCTGATCGGCCTTGGCCAGGCCGGAGTGCCCGGGGTAGATGAGGGTGGCGCTGGTCGCCTGGTTGAACGCCTGGCCGGTGTTGGCAATGCCGATGTTGTTCTGCACGCCGAAGAAGTTGTTGTTGAAGTCGAGGACCTGGTCGTAGGTGTCGAGGTCGAAGACGTCATAGAGGAGGACGCCCTGCCCGCTCGCGACGCTTGAAGCGACGAGGAACGCGAACCCGCCAGAGATGAAGTGACGCACGGCCAACTCCTTCGCCGGGTCGGGGAGTGAGCCCGCGCGGCGGACATGATGGTCGGGCGCGGGCCTGCACGCGCGTGCAGGCCGCGGCCGATGAGGAATCTCGTTCGAGGTGGGGCCTCGTCTCTCGTGTCCCCTTCCGGGGACGTTCAACCCATGTTGGCGCAGTGTACCAAGGAGAATGGGCAGGTTGGAAGGGAAACGTGGTGGGAGGGCGAGCGGGAGAGGTGCGGCGATATGATGGCTTCGGGCCGAGTTGTTTGGGAGAGGTGAACCTTGCCGATGCCGAACGTTGCCGTGGACTGGTCGAGAGCACGCGTCGTGGTGACCGGGGGGGGCGGATTCCTCGGGCGGCAGGTGCTTCGAGTTCTGCGGGATCGTGGGGTGACGGAGGACAGGGTCTTCGTGCCCCGGCGGCGCGTGTTTGACCTGACACGGAACGACGATTGCGGGCGGCTCTATCGGGAGGCATTCGGCGCGGCCAAGGCGGACGTGGTGATCCACCTGGCGGCGGAGGTGGGCGGGATCGGGGCGAATCGTGCGAACCCCGGGCGGTACTTCTACGCGAACATGGCGATGGCGCTGCACCTGATCGAGCACGCGCGGCTGGATGGGCTCGTGGAGCGGGGCGGGCGGTTCGTGCAGGTGGGCACGATCTGCGCGTATCCGAAGTTCACGCCCGTGCCGTTCAGGGAGGAGAACCTGTGGGAGGGGTATCCGGAGGAGACCAACGCGCCGTATGGGGTGGCGAAGAAGGCGGCGTGGCAGATGCTCGACGCGTATCGGTTGCAGTATGGGATGTCGTCGGCGTACGTGCTGCCGGTGAACCTTTACGGGCCGCACGACAACTTCGACCTGGAGTCGAGCCACGTGATCCCGGCGCTGATCCGCAAGTGCGTGGAGGCAAGGGCGGCATCGGCGAAGGAGATCGTGTGCTGGGGAACGGGGTCGGCCTCGCGTGAGTTTCTGTATGTGGAGGATGCGGCGGAAGGGATCGTGCGTGCGGCGGAGGTGATGGGCGAACCCACGCCGATCAACCTCGGGGCGGGGTTCGAGATCACAATCCGCGATCTTGTGGGGTTGATCGTGAGGCTGACGGGGTTCGAGGGGCGGGTGGCGTGGGACTCGACGAAGCCGGACGGGCAGCCTCGGCGATGCCTGGACACGTCGCGAGCGGCGGCCCTGCTCGGATGGCGTGCGCGGGTGGGGTTTGAAGAGGGCCTGAAGAGGACGATCGAGTGGTATCGCGGCGCGTCAAGCGGAAGTCGATGATTGACGCGCGTGCCCGAAAGCCTCGAATGAGCGGGAACGCACGAGAAAAACCCGAAGGTGCGCGAAAGGCGCGGGGAGTCTGAACCGATAACGATGCAAGCTCGTAGAGAACCAAGGAACCACGGGGCTGGGCACGGGATTGGGTTCTGATAGGGTGGCGACAAATTTGCCCAGTTTGAACTTGCGGGTGGAACCCGACCGATAGGTGGTGTTATAGTCACTTTGATCTCTCTCTCCTCCAGCGGGGCGCCGTCTCACGATGGCGCCCTGCTTTGTTGAGGGTTCTTCCTCAACGAGCGCCATGAGAGGTCGGCATGAACGCGGTTCTTGTCACCGGTGCGGCGGGTTTTATCGGATCCCACGTATGTGATGCCTTGATCGCACGCGGGGAGCGAGTGGTGGGCATCGACAACTTTGACACGACGCTCACGCCGATGGCGGCGAAGCGGCGGAATCTGGCCGAGGTGCTCGACGGAGCGCCCCTGGGACGATTCCGGCTGGTGGAAGCGGATGTCACACACGCGGACGCGATGCGAGCGATCTTCGAGCGTGAGGGGCCCGAGCGGGTGATCCACCTCGCGGCACGTGCGGGGGTGACGCCGAGCCTGAAGGACCCGGTGGGCTATACACGGGTGAACGTGCTGGGGACGAGCATCGTGATGGACCTGGCGCGTCGGCACGGGTGCCGGTCGTTCGTGATGGCGTCGTCGAGTTCGGTGTACGGGGATCGGCCTGGGGGCGCGGGCTCGACGCCGTTCCGTGAGGACGACGCGTGCGACTCGCCGATCAGCCCGTACGCGGCGACGAAGCGTGCGTGCGAACTTCTGTCGAGCGCGGAGGCATCGGCGTCGGGCGGGATGGGCGTGGCGTGCCTGCGGTTTTTCACGGTGTTCGGGCCGAGGCAGAGGCCGGACCTGGCGATCGCGAGGTTCATGTCGAGGCTGCGCGAGGGAGAGGCGATCGAGCGGCGCGGGGACGGGAGTTCGAGCCGAGACTACACGTTCGTATCGGACATCGTGTCGGGCGTTCTCGCGGCGTTGGCGCGAGCGCCGGAGCACGGGTTCAGGGTCTGGAACCTTGGGCACGACGAGCCGGTGACGCTCAATGAACTGATCCGTGTGCTCGGGGAGGTCACGGGGATCGAGGCCAGGGTGAGGGAAGTGTCGAGGGCGGCGGGGGACGTGGAGAGGACGCACGCGGACCTGACGAGGTCGCGTGCGGAACTGGGGTACGAGCCGCGGACGACGCTTCGGGAAGGGCTCGAGCGGCAGTGGCGCTGGTTTTCGGACGTGGGTTCGGCTCCGGGCTGAAACTGGTTTCAACGGGGATGCGGATGAGGTAGCATCGACTCGCTGCGCGATCGACGCGCGCCGATGGAGAAAAGGGAGGTCGGCGGCATGCTGAAGGGCAGAGGGTGGTTGGCGTGGCTGGGGATCGCGTCGCTGGCGAGCGCGCAGACGCCGATGCCTCACGCGTCGAGGCCCGGGCCGGTGATGAAGCCCGCGGATCCGCCGCCGCTGGTCTTTCGGTTCGATGGGGGGTTCGAGGCTTCGCCCGGGCTGGGGTTCACGCTGTCGAGGCCAGTCGCGACGGTGGACCCTGGCGGGCGAGTGATCGGGGCGGATGAGCCGAGGTACGACGTGAGGAGGTCGATCGCAGGGGCGACGGTGATCGAGGACGTACGCGCCTCGCCCTGGAACACGAAGGTGATGGGGTCGGGTCTCGGTCACGACGGCGTGACGCCGGTGCTGGTGCTGTGGGAGTCATCGACGAGCAACCTGGACGTGTTCATGGTGGCGGGGGACGAGTTGATGGCGGCGGAGGCGGGGGCTCCCGGACGAAACCGGACGGTGTGCAAGGGGTATTTGAACGCGCCCGATCTCTTTCGCGGAGCGATCGCGGGGCGGGCGTATGCGCCGGAAGCGGGGGCGGTGTGCCACGGGCTGATCGTGCTGCTGTGCACGGTGTCGGTGTACGAAGCGTCGACGCAGGCGTGGCGGCAGGAGGCGGTGGCGCTGGCGGCGTCGCAGGATGACGGCGCGACTTGGGCCCTGCTGTACGAGGACGCGCCGGCGCAGGTGGGCGCGGACCGCGCTCGCGAGTGGTCGATGCAGAACTTCTGGACGTTCGAGCGAGGCGTGGCGCCGACCGAGGCGTACTTTGTCGCGACGGACTATCGGTCGAAGCCGGACACGACGGGCGGGCGCGTGGTGATGATCCGTGCGAGGCGAGCGTCGGCGGGGGCGGGCTGGATGATCGACCCCGGGGCGACGGTCTATTCGACGGAGAGTACGGCTGGGCAGCACGTCCACACGCCGGCGGTGGTGCCTTTCGGCGAGGGGGGCCTTCGGGTCGTGGTGGCGGTGGGGGACAACTCAACCTTCAACCGGATCGTGTCGCTCACGCGAGGGGATGATGTCTACTGGGATGTGGACGGATGGACGGTGGACGAGGCGTACCACGGGTGGGCAGGGAACCCGGGCTCGAACGGGAACCAGTTCATCGGGTGTGCGCCGATGGCGGATCCGAACGAGGTGATTGCGGGGTCGGACCTGACGGGTGAGCAGTTGATGCGGCTGAGGGCGGGGGATGGCGCGCACCCGGATCACGGGCGGCTGTACGGGTGGGGGATGTCGGAGGGGTTCGGGTGCCAGAACTTCGTGGTGAGGACGCCGACGCCCGAGCGGGGCGGTCCGTACGTGGCGAAGTACGAGCCGTCGGTCTCGATGATCGGAGATCCGGGTTCGTACCGGATCCTGTACTCGCCGGATGGGGAGTGGTGGGCGCCGATCTTCGCGCCTGGCGGGTCGTCGGGGTGGAGCATGGCGTTGCACGGGCCGCACGTGTACATCGACGGGACGGCCGGGGTGGTAGGTGTTCGCAGGGTGATGGTCCCGGAGATACGAACCGGGCGGCCGTTGGTGATCGGCCCGGGGGCGATGCAAAGGCTGACCACGGCGCCGACGGTGGTAGGCCAGTCGAACGGCAAGGTGACGGTTCTTTCTCGCGACGCGGAAGGGAAGTGGGTGGACGGAGGGGTGGCGCTGGACCCGCAGCCCCCTTCTGCCGGGCCGGTGTATCGCGTCGACACGTGGGAGACGGATCCCGGTGTGCTGGCGGGGGATCTGCTGCCGCTGGGTGGCAAGAAGAACTTCGGACAGGTGTTGGGAACGGGGAACTTCGCGATCCGGTACTGGGTGATGAACGCATCGAGGGCGACGGGCGCGCGGCCGAACTTCCAACTGCGTTCGGACACGGCGAACCTGTGGTACAACCGGACGGCGGCGGCAACGGTCACGGACGGGTGGCAGCCGGTGATGATGGCGGGATCCACGCCGCCCCTGGCGGATCAGAACCTTCGGATCCGGATCCGGTCGGGGCAGACGGCGGCGGTGACGCAGTCCTTCTATCTGGCGCACGACGTGGTCTCGGAGGGGATCGATTCTCCGGGGTATCCGCCTCCCGCGGACGCCAGCGGGCAGGGGACGCGGTATCCCGACGAGATCGGGGTGATCGACGGGTTCGTGTGCGGGGATCGATGGACGATCACGCTGGCGTGCCAGGTTCCGGAGGATTCATGGGATCGGTTCCTCACGGGGACGCCGAGCCGGATGCACGTGGCGACACTGGTGGGCGAGCCCGGTGACTGGATCCACTTGTTCGTGGATCTTTTTCAGAACCGCGTCGTGGCGTATGTCTACGAGGAAGGTGAGTACGTCGGGGCGATGCGAGGGCCGGTCTCGTTCTGGCATCGCGAGTCGCCGATCCTGATCTCTCTCGCGCAGCCCGGGGATGGCACGGGGCTGCAGGCGACGATCTCGTCCGGGGGGGTTACGGCAGCCCTGGCGCAGAAGTACGCGCCGTTCCCGCTGATGACGAAGGTTCGGCCGCGGCGGATCCTGATGGGGGATCCGACGGGGGAGTCCGGGGACAGCGTGACGTCGAGGGTGTCGCCGATGCTCTGGTGGGGAGGGAGGATCGATCCGCAATGGGCCTTGAACGAGTCGGAACGGGTCGGGGTGCTGACCACCCTTGGGTTCCTGCCCGAAGAGGAGCGGGAGGGGCACGCCCGAGGGGATGTGGACGGGAACGGGATCGTCGATGCGGGAGACGTCGCGGCGTGGCGCGAGGCATGGGTCCGCGGTGAGCGCAGCGCGGACGTGAACGGGGATGGCCGGAACGACTGGTCGGACCTGGTAGAACTTCTCCAGATTCTCAGTGAGAGGTAAATCTACGGCTTGGCGGGCCTGGGAATGGGCTTTTTCCCTACCTGCGGGCCGTTCGTCGTGCTGGGTATCTACGGGAATCTGGGGGCTTGTGGCGGATTTTTGGCTGAAGGGGGTTGCAGACCTTTGCAGGGTTGAGGTAGTCTATTCCTGTTCCCGTTCCCTACAGCCCGGAGGTCGAGATGATCGCCACGCTGATGCTGTCGCTGGCTGGTCTCGCGGTACCACCCTTGGATGGGTGCGAACCGTGGCACGGTTCATCCGGGCAGGGATTGGCACGTCCCCCGATGGGGATGCCTGAGAACACGAACTTTTCGGACTCGTTTGATACGTACGCCGCGGGCTCGATGATCTCGGGTCAGGGCGGGTGGGAGACGTGGCAGGACACGCTCGGGTCGTTCGGGACGGATGCGGCGGTGGTGACGGCGCAGTCGAAGAGCGCTCCCCACAGCCTGAACCTTGTGCCCGGTGTGCCGGATGGGAGCGACATCGTCCACCGGTTCGGGTACACGAGCGGGAAGTGGGTGGTGTCGGTGTGGACGTACGTGCCTTCGGGGCAGTTGAGCTCCGGGTACGTGATCCTGATGAACACGTACCAGCCGACGACGTCGTATCACTGGTCGGTGGTGATCGAGTTGAGTTCGCTGAACGGGCAGGTGCTGGACCAGGTGAGCCCGGGGACGGCGACGGCGCCGCTGGTGCTCGATCAATGGGCGGAGGTCCGGTGCGAGGTGGACCTGGACGCGGACACGCTGATGCAGTGGTACAACGGGGTTCCGATCGGGAACCACCCGGATTCGTACTCGGCGAACTGGTCGGCGGGAGGGCTGAAGCAGATCCAGGCGATCGACCTTTACAGCAACGGGGTCTCGATGTACATCGACAGCGTGTCGATCACGTCGGCCTCGTGCTACGCGGATTGCGAGGGGGATGGGGACCTGGACATCTTCGACTTCCTGTGCTTCCAGGGTGAGTATGCGAACCAGACGGCGTATGCGGATTGCGAGCAGGACGGAGACTGGGACATCTTTGATTTTCTGTGTTTCCAGGGTGCGTTTGCGAACGGATGCAGTTGACGACCCTCGGCCCTGGGAACAGTCCCGGGGCCGTGCTGTTTGGTCCTCGTGAAGTAGGGGTTCCCGTCCTCAAGACGGGAAGCGTTGTCGGGAGGCGTTGTGTTCGGTGAAGGCGGCGCGTTGCCGCCAGAAGGAGTATTAGAGATGATGCGTTCCGTGATTGCTTGTGTCGGTTTGGCGGCTTCGTCCTGTCTCGCGCAGGTCACCCCGGTCGGCCCCTTCGTGGGCGACGCGCAGGAGGGCTTCGAGGCTCTCCCCAGCGGGTTCGTCTGCCAGTACACCCTGTTCGGCGGCGGCGGCGACATGACGGAGATCGCCGGCGGCTGTGGTCTCCACAACACGTCGGGCTGGGGCTTCGGCTGCTCGATCTTCCCGCACGGCGGCGGTCGGCTCTTCGGCAGCGCTGGCGCGGCTGTTCAGATCAAGTTCAATCCTCCGATCTGCGCGATCGGCGGGTGGTGGGGCACGAACGTTCCCCCGGAGTTCTCCACGGGCGACGGCAAGATCGCGTTCTATGACATCAACGGGAATCACATCCACAGCGATGCGATCGTCTCTCCCCCGAACTGCACCTGGACGTGGAACGGCTGGGAGTCCACGACCCCGATCGGTCGCGTGGAGATCTACGGCGGCAACGTCTTCGGTGGCGGGTTCCAGATGATCGACGACATGGAGATCACCGTGACCTGCTCCGCCGCGTGCTATGCCGACTGCGAGGGCGACGGCGACCTCGACGTCTTCGACTTCCTCTGCTTCCAGAGCGAGTGGGCTGCCCAGACCGCCTACGGCGACTGCGAGCAGGACGGCGACTGGGACGTGTTCGACTTCCTGTGCTTCCAGTCGGCCTACGCCAACGGCTGCAACTAAGCCAGAGGCCATTGTGTAACTGACCCAGAACCGGCGGGCCTTCGGGCTCGCCGGGTTCTTTTTTGGACAGGGCCTTGCCTCGGCGGCGGGCGATCGGGTAGACCGGAGAACGGGCCGCGCCCGGCGCTCTCCGATGAGGCCATGCGTGAGCGAGCGGCTGGTCTTCTCTGGAGAAAGGGCGAGAGCATGTCTCGATGGATGATCGGAGTCCTGTCGCCGGCCGCCGTCGCGTTCGGACAGGTGGTGCCCGTGCCGGCGTTCACGGGCGACCGTTCGGAGGGGTTCACGGACGAGGTGAACTGGAACGTGTGCACGTTCTGCGAGGTGATGGAGTTCTTCGAGTCGTCCCCCGGGGGGACGGACCCGATCTGCACGGCGAGGGCGCCGCAGGGAGGGAACCACCTCCACGCGACGGCGAGTTGGGGGTACTACTGCACGATGTTCCCGGCGGGAACGGCGAACCTGTTCGCATCGACGGGCGGCGGGGGGGTGCGGTTCGAGTTCACGCCCGGGTTCTTTGCCCGTCGGTTCGGCGGGTTCTTCGGGACCAACTCGAACGTGGGCGGGGCGACGGCGTTTTTCTATGACTCGGCCGGCACGCTGATCGGGTCGGAGGCGATGCCCTTCGCGGCGGATTGCAAGTGGAACTGGTTCGGGTGGTCGTTCACGCCTTCGGCGGCGGCGATCGAGATCGTAGGGAGTTTCACCGATGGTTCGTACGTCATGATGGACAACCTGGAGTGGTCTCAGGGCTTGGCTTGCTACGCGGATTGCGAGGACGATGGGGACCTGGACATCTTCGATTACCTCTGCTTTCAGGGGTTGTTTGCCGAACTCAATCCCTACGCGGATTGTGAGAGGGACGGGGATTGGGACGCGTTCGATTTCCTGTGCTTCCAGGGGGAGTACGCGAACGGGTGCGATTGACATCGCGTGTGGGCCTGAAGCCCCTGCGGAAATCGTCGCGAGGGGCCGGATCGTGCTTGAATCCGCGGCGGGGGTCGGGTACACCGTAATGATCGGGTCCTCTCATCCCCGATCGACGCGGGTCATTGGCGATGCGGGGTCCCTGTCGTCTCGAGTGGTGGTTCGTGGTTCGGGGTTGGCGGCTCTCGTCCGCCGAAAGGAGTATCAGAGATGATGCGCGAAGTTCTTGCGGTGATCGGTCTGGCGTCGACGGCCTGCCTCGGGCAGGTGACTCCGATCGGGGCGTTCACGGGCGATCGTTCGGAAGGGTTCACGGACGAGGTGAACTGGGGCATCTGCATCTTCTGTCCGTCGATGGACCTGTTCGAGTCCACGCCGGGGGGGAGCGACCCGATCTGCACGGCGACGGCGCCTCTGGGCGGGAACCACATGCACGCGACGGGGTCGTGGGGGTTCTTTTGCTCGATGCAGCCCCACGCGACGCCGAACATCTTCGCGTCGACGGGCGGCGGCGGGGCGCGGTTCACGTTTGCCCCCGGGTTCGCGGCGAACCAGTTCGGCGGGTACTTCGGGACCAACTCGAACGTGGGCGGCGCGACGGCGTACTTCTATGACGCCAACGGGAACCAGATCGGCTCGTCGGTCATGGCGTTCAACGCGGACTGCTCGTGGAACTGGTTCGGGTGGTCGATCACGCCGGCGGCGGCGGCGGTGGAGATCGTCGGGAACTACTCGCAGGGCGCGTACGTGATGATGGATGACCTCGAGTGGTCGCAGGGTTCGACGTGCTATCCGGACTGCGAGGAGGACGGCGACCTGGACGTCTTCGACTTCCTGTGCTTCCAGGGGGCGTACGCGAACCAGGACCCCTACGCCGACTGCGAGAAGGACGGGGACTGGGACGTGTTCGACTTCCTCTGCTTCCAGGGGCAGTTCGCCAACGGCTGCAACTGATCGGTTCCGAGAAGTGACCTGACCCAACGCCGGCGGGCCCTCAGGGCTCGCCGGTTGTTTTTCGTGAGCGCCGGGGATGGTTGTCTCTCTTGTGCGAGGCGAGGGGGCGTGGTATACCGATGTCGCGTGTGTTGATCCGGTCATCGAGAGGAGAAGATCCATGAAACTCGCCGCGTTGGTTGTCGTTGCGTTTGCCGGTTGTGCCTTCGGCCAGTTGACGCCGACCGGCCCCTTCACCGGGCAGGCCTCGGAGGGGTTCGAGGGGCACAAAGAGGGGTCGCACTGCGGGCTGGAGATGTTCGGCGGGCACGGGTGGATGGGAGAAGTGAACGGCGGGTGCGCGGTGATCGTGAGTTCATTCTGGGCGTTCGGTTGCAAACTGGAATCGCACGAGGGGAAGATGTTCTCGGGGAGCAAGGACGGCCCGGTGTACATCAAGTTCGACCCGCCGCTGTGCCGCTTCGGGGGGTACTTCGCGACGAACATCCCGAAGGACGACTGGGGCGGGGAGAGCAAGGTGGCGTTCTTCGATGACAGCGGGAACCATTTCGCGAGCGAGCCGATCCTCGTCGAGCCCAACTGCGAGTGGACGTGGTTCGGGTGGGAGTCGACGGTCCCGATCCGGTACATCGAGTTCCACGCCTCGAACAACCTCGGGGGCGGGCACCTGATGATGGACGGCCTGGAGATCTCGTTCGAGTGCGGGCCGACGTGCTATCCGGATTGCGAGAACGATGGAGACCTGGACATCTTCGACTACCTGTGCTTCCTCGGGGAGTACGCGAACCAGTCGGCGTACGCGGACTGCGAGGGAGACGGAGACTGGGACGTGTTCGATTACCTGTGCTTCCTCGGGCAGTACGCGAACGGGTGCAACTGAACGGCTTGGCCGATCATCGATGGTAAACTGGGTAATCTGACGACTGAAACAGGTCGTCGGATCGGGTATGGTTCGGTCCAGAATAAGGACGGGCGAATCCTGATGAGCGATTGGGCGCTCCGAATGGAGTGATTCTGTCTTGACATCAGGGGCGGGATCTGCGACCCTGCTCGTCTCTGGGGTGTATGCCTTGTTCGCCTGCGCGTGGGAACGCGAAGGTGGAGAAGGCGTGCGAGGATCCCACGGGGAGGGAGACTCCCATGGGACTGGTGTGTTGAACAGCCGACGAGGGCGGGCGAAACCGACCTCGGAGGATGGAACTCGCGACGATTGTGTTGTCGCGGGGTGGGTGACTGGGTCTCTGAACTACTTGGAGGAATCAGGCATGAGTCGTCTTTTGATTGCGACCGGGCTGGTGCTCGGGCTGGCCGGCGCGGCGTCGGCGCAGAAGTTTCTTGCGACCAACAACCTCGCCGCGACGAACGGGTTTACGGCTGATGGCGCGGACCAGCTGATCACGATGGACTTCGCGACGGCGGCGTGGGGCCCGGTGTCGGGCGACGGCGGGATCCGTGTCGGCGGCGTGACGCCGGTGAACGGGATCTCCGGTCTGGACTTCGACCACACGACGGGCAAGCTCTACGGCTGCACGGCGTTCGGCTCGGTTCCGGGCAACTTCTACGAGATCAACCCCGCGACGGGCGTGGCGACGCTTCTCGGCCCGACGGGCGTGTTGATGAACGACCTGTCGTGGGATCCGGTGTCCAAGACGATGTACGGGACGGCGGGCGGCGCGCTGTACAAGGTCAGCCTTGTCAACGGCGCCACGAGCCTCGTCGGCGCGTACAGCGTTGCCGGGTTCCTCGAGGTCGGCCTCGGGTTCGACAGCGCCGGGCACGTGATCGTTCACGACCTGGTGTTCGACACGATCTATCGCGGGACGGCTCCGGGCTCGACGACGCTCGCGGTCCTTCACGTGATCGGGTACAACTCGAACTTCAGCCAGGGGACGTTCGTCGACTGGACGACGAACATCGGGTACCACGCCGCGATTGACGGCGGCGCGCTCTCGGCTCCGAACTACCGCTTTACGATGGTGCCGGGGTCTTACGTGCTCGCGAGCACGTTCGCGACCCACACCAACGGGCTGCCGGTGGTCGAGGTCGGCGACCTGACGATGCTCCTCAAGAAGAGCTGCTACGCGGATTGCGAGGGCGACGGCGACCTCGACGTCTTCGACTTCCTCTGCTTCCAGAGCGAGTGGGCGGCGAAAACGGCCTATGGCGATTGCGAGAATGATGGCGACTGGGACGTGTTCGACTTCCTGTGCTTCCAGTCGGCGTATGCGAACGGCTGCCCCTGAGCGGCTGATCGAAGTCTGTTGAGTTCACCCATGCCGGCGGGCCCTTTCGGGTCCGCCGGCTTTTCTTTGTGAGCGGGCGCAAGAAGCGGGCGCAACATGAAGGGCGTGCGCCGTCCCCCCTCTGAGCCGGCGCACGCCCCGTTCGGTCCTTCGAATCCGAGGCACCGATGGTCAGACCGGTGCCTCGGCCCACTCCCCTCGTCTTCGCGGTCGCCCCGTCCGAATCCGTTCTCTCGCGGGCCCGATCAGGCCGCCTTTCACTCCGCACGGTGCCGCGGGGCGGTTCCCGAAACCTCATCGTCGTCGGCGGATCGCGAGGAGGCCGCCGAGGGAAGCGAGGACGAGGGTTCCAGGGGTGGGGAGGGTCATCATGAGGTCGGATCCGGCGACGGCGCTCCAGCCCTTGAAATCGCCGCCCTTCACAGCGTTGGCGAGGGCGGAGGTGAGGCGCTTGAGCGAGTCGTCGTCGATGGCGATCGAGGCGCCGAAGGTGGAGACGTCGTCGTCCCAGTCGCTGTCCTTATCGGCGTCCTTGGTTCCGATCTTCCACGACCAGGAGAAGCCGGCGAGGACGCAGAACTCCTTGTCCTTCCAGTTCGGGTCGTGGAGGTTGGCGACGACGAGGTAGGTCTCGAAGTTGAGGTCGCTGAACTGCCCGCTGTTGGGCGAGTCGTCGAAGAGGCTGAAGTTGCCTTCCTCGCGGATGGTCTTGGATCCGAACTTGCCGGCCTTCCATTCGGCGGCGTTGTAGTAGTAGGGCTGGGCGCCGTCCTTGGGGGAGGGGTCGATCCCGGGGAGTTTGCCAAGGAGCGGGTGCTCCGTCCCGGGCTTGCCGGTCTTCTTGATCGTGAGCCCGGTGAGGATGTTGACCCAGCGGAAGTCGTAGAAGGCGTCGAGGGCGGCGTAGTCCTTCTCGATGGTGAAGAGGCCGGAGAGGTTGTCGGCGGCGAGGTCCTTGCCGGTGGACACGTTGATCGAGCCGATCGTGTCGGTCTTGACGCCGTCGACGGACGCGCCGACCTTGATGAGTTGGGCGTGGGCGAAGCCCGCGGTGAGGAGGATCGTGGCGGCGGTGGTGAGCAAGGTTCGGGTCGTCATGGTCGTTCTCCGTTGAAGGGCCGCGATCAGCCGCGGCAGGAGTGGGAACGCGGGCCGAGCCCGATGCTCACGGCGGGCGAGAGGAGGGCGCAAGAAAAACCGGCGGGGATGGCCCCGCCGGCGGGTGTCGGACGCGTGCCGGGAAGGAGGATCAGTTGAGGATGCGGATACGAGCGGCGCCGTAGATGACGAGGGCAAAGGAGGAATCCATGGCCGGGGTGGCGGGGTGGCCGTCCTGGACGATCTGGTCGGCGGAGACCTCGACGATCCAAGTGTTGGCGGAGGCGGGATTGGGGATGAAGACGTTCTCGACGGTGTTCCTGGTGTCCTTCGCGCCGCCCGAGGTGCTGGTGTTGGAGGTCGCGAGCCCGTTGTTGCCGTGGTAGACGGTCCCATTGGGGGCGGTGACGGTGAGGGAGAGATCGTTGATGCGGTGGAGGGTGGACGAGGTGGTGCCCTGGGGATCGCGATAGACGAGGGTGACGCGGAACTCGGAGAGGCCCGGGGGGACGCCGATGCGGAACTTCTTGTTCTTGAGGTTGGTGAGGGTGAAGGCCTCGTCGACGACGTAGGTCAGGGCGCGGTCGTTGTAGAGCCTGGCGAGGTCGGGCATGCCCCAGCCCTGGCGGTTGCGGTTGATGGTGCCGAGGGGATATTTGAAGGCGGAGTTGATGAGGAGGGCCTTGGCGGTGGTGTGGCTGGGGCGGCTGTCGAAGACGGTGGCGCCGCCGCCATGACCCTTGAAAGCGCCCTGATGCCAGAGCTGGTGCATGAGCCCCGCGGCGCCGGCGGAGATCGGCGTGGCGCCGCTGGTCCCGCCGAAACTGGAGGTGTAGGAAGTGTCGCTGGAACTGGAGGGGCAGAGGATACTGTCGTAGACGTTGGCGAGATCAGGCTTGACGCGGCCGTCGGCGGCGGGGCCGAAACTGGCGCCGCTGGGTCCGTCGTCGTTGCGGGTGAGGGTGTTGTTGTGGTTGATGCCGCCGATGGAGAGGATGTTCTTGGCCCAGGCCTGGGGACGAGAACTCTGGGAGTTGAGGTTGCTCTGGGATTGGAGGATGAGCAGGTCGGTGTGGTAGATGATGTCGTCCATCTCGGCGGAGATGGAGTTGTAGGCGGTGGTCTGGCTGTTTCCGACCGAGCAGGTCTGGAAGACGGCACGGAAGGGTCCGTTGGGATCGACGAGTTCCTGCGTGTGGAGCATGCGGGTCTTGGCGCCGCCGAACTGGGTGACCTGGTTGTAGGCGGCGAAGATGCCCTGCTGGCGGTTGGGGAGCATCCCGGTGCCGTTGATGTTGGCGGCGCCGTTTCCGAAGACGATCCCGTAGGTGTTGGTGCCGTGGCTGGTGTCGGTGGTGTTGGCGCCGTGGAGGAGGATGCCGGGGTTCTGGAAGGCCTGGTGGGTGACGCGGACGCCGGAGTCGAAGACTTCCCCGCGGACGCCCTGGCCGAGGATATTGAGGCCGCTGAGAAGGGGGACGGCCCCGTTGAGTTCACGGCAGATGTCCATGTCCGTGCCGCCCGGTCCCCAGGGATCGATCCAATGGACCTCGTCCATGCGGGCGAGCTGGGGGAGCCTGGCAGGGTCGATCCAGACCTCCATGCGGAACCCGTCGGGCGTGGAGGCCTGGATGGTTCCGCCGAGGGCGACGACGGCATCGGCGACGACGGCCTGCTGGCCCATGCCGCGCTCGAAGCACTCGATGTTGAAGGACTGGGGACCTTCGGGCACCTGGCCCGAGGCGAGGAGTTCGAGGATGCCCTCGTCTAGGCGGTAGGCGGGATGGAAGGCGCCGGTCCATCGGACGTAGGGGAGGGCCGCAACTTTCGCGGCGACGTCCGGAGTCATCTCGACGAGGTAGGCGTGGTCGGCAACGTAACGGTGGACCGTGCCGCCCAGAGCCTCGATCTGCTGCTGGAAGACTTCAAGGGGTTGGGAGATGAACTGGACGATGCGGATGCCGGACCCCTCGTGGGCGAGTGACGGCGGCACGGCGGGGATTCGGCGGGCGGGATCGAAGGTCTCGAACCGGAGGCGGAGGTCGTAGGTGGTGGGAGTGATGACGTCGGAGCGGGCGCCGTTGAGGGCGATGGAGTACCACGGGGTGAGGGAGGCGTCGGGGGCGCGCTCGGTCCAGGTGACGATAACCTCGGAGGAGTTGGGGACCTGGACCCACTTCTGGGCGAGGACCTGATTCAAGGTCTCGTGCATCGTGCCCGAGCCGTCGAGGACAACCTGACGCTGGGCGAGGGCGCTGATCGAGAGACCGCAGAAGGCGAGCAGGGCCGGCACGAGACGAGTCTTCATTTCCGCGTCCTCCTGAGTGTCCCCGCGGCGTGGCGGACGGGAGAAGGCCTGCCGGCACGCACGGGGTGAGATCCAATGGGTATGCCCGGGTCCACGTCCCCGGGAGCAGAACGCACCTTACCCGTTGGCCGTGGCCTCGTGCAAGGGTTCTGCGGGACTATCGGCCCTTTTTACCGGCGGCAAGACCCGCCCGCGAGGGAATCCCGCGAGGAACAGGGGGTGCGGGCGCGCGGTTGAGAGCGGCAAAAAAACCGCACCCCTCAGCCGGAGGCACGTGGCGAGGGGTGCGAGAGAACCGACGTGGGTTATCCGAGCCCGATGGGCGGGCCTCAGCGAGCGAGCCTGCGGCGAAGGGCGACGACCCCGGCGAAACCGGCGAGGGCGAGCAGCCCGGGCGTGGGCAGGGGGACGACGACGAGCTGGTCCTGGGAGCCGTTGCGGCTGACGCCGAGGATCCCGCCGTGGGAGGAGTTGGTTCCGAGCGCGGCAAACATGGCGGCGACGGTGTTGGTGATGGAGGAAGAGAGGGCGGACCCGTTGGTCTTGGTGACCTTGAGGGAGCCGGCGGTGAGATTGAGCCCGTTGTTGGCGGCGAAGGGGTTGAAGTCGCTGACGATCTCCCAGATGGCGATCTGGAAGGCGGCGGCGTAGTCGTTGGCCGCGGTGGTGATGAGTTGCTGTCCGGCGCCGTAGGCGTAGAGATCGGCGATGGCCTGGGCCTTGGCGGCGCCCATGGGGCTGCTGTTGGGCATGGCGGCGATAGAGACGACGTTGTAGGACTTGGTGGTCGAGGTGACGTACTCGGTGAGGTCGGTGCAGAAGGTGATGTAGGTCCCGTTGAGTTCGGCACCCTTGCCGGTTCCGTTGGAGAACTGGTGGTAGAGCTGCCCGGCGAACACGTTGTTCGCGTTGCCGCCGAGGTTGATCTTGACGCTGGTGCCGGCGCCGGTCCCGAGGAACTTGACGTCCACGGTGTCGGCGATCGCGGCAGAGGACACAAGGGCCGCGGCGGCGGCTGCGAGACGCATCTTCATGATCAAACCCCTCCCCTTCGACAAATCCTGGTCGGCCCGAGCCGGGATGGGCGAAACGACACGCACACCGACGACCCGAGCGACATGTTTCTCTAAGACACCATCATACAACGACTTGCGAGCGTGTCCAGAGCCGAGATCCTTCTCGTGATCGAAAAACTCTTCGTGCCGAGGCATCGAGCGGATGCGGCGTTTTTTTCGGACGAGTGAAGAAGTTCTCGCGGAACAAGCGGTCGTCGAAGGGTCGGAAGTCCTGCGGAGGAACGAGTCCGCGCGCGGGGTCTACACTGGCCATGACACCGCTTCTCGGACCCGCGCATGACACGAGCCGCATCCTCGTTCGTCCATCTTCATCTCCACACGGAGTACTCGCTGCTCGACGGCGGCAACCGGATCGACAAGCTCGTGCGGCGCGTGAAGGAGCTGGGGATGGAGGCCGTGGCCATCACGGACCACGGGAACCTCCACGGGGCGGTGGCGTTTGCTCAGGCGTGCAAGGCGGAGGGGATCCGTCCGATCCTGGGCGTCGAGGCGTATGTCGCGCCGGGGGATCGTCGGGACCGGACGTACACCGGGACGGGGGACGGCGGGTTCCACCTCGTGCTGCTGGCGGAGACGGACGAGGGGTGGGGGAACCTGCTGCGGCTGTGCTCGGAGGCGTATCTGACCGGATTCTATTACAAGCCTCGGATCGACCGTGCGCTGCTGGCGGCGCACTCGAGGGGGCTGATCGCGATCAACGGGCACCTGGGTTCGGAGATCGGCGACCACCTGCTGGCGTTCGAGCGGACGCGGGACGAGTCGCACTGGCGATCGGCGGAGGAGAGCGCGAGGTGGCACGCGGGGGTGTTCAACGTGCCGGGGGAGGACCCGCGGTTCTACCTGGAGTTGCAGCACCACGTACCCGAGCAGAACGCGGTGAGCGCGCACGTGGTGAGGCTGGCACGGGAGATGGGGCTGCCGCTGGTGGCGGACAACGACGCCCACTTCCTGCTGGCGGAGGACCACGACGCGCACGACTCTCTGGTCTGCATTTCGATGCAGAAACTCAAGCGGGACGAGGACCGGCTGAGGTATCCGAGGGACCTCTACGTCAAGAGCCCTGAGGAGATGCGTGGGGTCTTCGAGCGGGCGTACGGCGAGGCGGGGCTGGAGGCGATCGAGAACTCGGTCCGGATCGCATCGAGATGCAGGGCGGAGGTCGCGCTCGGGGCGAACCACGCGCCGATGGTTCGGGTGAAGGTGGATGGGGTCGAGTCGCTGGAGGATCTTGAGGGGGCATGGGCGCGGCTCCCACGGCGAGAGGATCCGGAGTTCGGCGGGGACGTGGGGAAATGGCACGCGGCGCTCTGCGCGCGGTTCGAGGTGCTGCCGTTCGATCGCGAGGCGGGCGAGGCGGCGCTGGAGACGGCCCGGCGGGAGTGCGACGCGGCATTGCGCCTGCTGGCCCGGGCGGGGATGGCGTGGCGGTACGGGAGCGAGGAGGGTTCGGAGGAGCGTTCGGCGCGCCTGGAGCGAGAGATCGGGATCCTGTGCTCGAAGGGGATCAGCGCGTACTTCCTCATCGTGTGGGACTTCGTGCACTGGGGGCGTGGCCACGGGGTTCCGGCGATCGCGCGGGGGTCGGGCGTGGGAACGATGGTGGGGTATGTGCTGGGGCTTTCGAACGCGTGCCCGGTGCGGTACGGGCTGCTCTTCGAGCGATTCACGGACCCGGATCGGAGCGAGTATCCCGACATCGACATCGACCTCTGCCAGGACGGCCGCGGCGCGGTGATCGACTACGTCCGGCGCAAGTACGGGCACGTCGCGCAGATCATCACGTTCGGGACGCTCAAGGCCCGGGCGGCGGTGCGCGACGTGGCGCGGGTGATGGAGATGCCCCTGGCCGAGGCTGACAGGCTCGCGAAGATGATCCCGGAGCAGTTGGGGATCACGCTGGACGAGGCGCTCAAGCAGGAGCCGGACCTCCGGGCGCTGTACGACAAGGACGAGCGGACGAGGCGGGTGATCGACACGGCCCGTGTGATCGAGGGTCAGGCGAGGCACGCGTCGGTCCACGCGGCCGGGGTGATCGTCGCGACGAGGCCCCTGCACGAGGTGGTCCCGCTGTACAAGGCGTCGGGGGCGGACGAGACGGAGATCGTGACCCAGTGGGACGGCCCGACGTGCGAGAAAGTCGGGCTGCTGAAGATGGACTTCCTCGGGCTCCGCACGATCTCGGTCGTCGAACGGTGCAAACGCCTGATCAGGGAGGGGCTGGAGGAGGCGGCGATCTGGGAGGCCGTGGGGCGCGACCCCGGGACGGGCGGCCCGCACCCGCTGGACCTTGATCGCCTCGCGTCCGACGACCCGCGGGTGTTCGAACTCTTCCAGCGCGGGGAGACGACAGGGGTGTTCCAGTTCGAGTCCGCGGGGATGCGCCGGCTGCTGCTGGACATGAAGCCCGACCGGCTCGAGGACCTCATCGCGGCCAACGCGCTCTTCCGGCCCGGGCCGATGGATCTCATCCCCGACTACAACCGGCGCAAGCACGGTCAGGACAAGGTCCCCCGTGTCCACCCGATCGTCGACCGGCACACGCAGGAGACGTACGGGGTGATGGTCTACCAGGAGCAGGTCATGCAGATCGTGCATGAACTGGGCGACGTCCCGCTGCGGACGGCATACTCGCTCATCAAGGCGATCAGCAAGAAGAAGGAAAAGGAGATCGTCAAGACGCGCTCGGCGTTCACGGAGGGGGCGAAGCGCCGCGGGCTCTCGGCGGAGGGCGCCTCGGAGTTGTTCGAGTTGATCATGAAGTTCGCGGGGTACGGGTTCAACAAGAGCCACAGCACGGGCTACGCCATCGTCGCGTATCAGACGGCGTACCTCAAGACGTACTTCCCGAACCAGTACATGGCGGCGTTCCTGACCTACGAGAGCGCGGCGAGCAAGATCGCGGACTGGATCGGATACCTCGAAGACTGCAAGACGACCCGATTCGTCTCGGGGCGCGTGGGTGTCGAGGTGCGGCCGCCGGACCTCAACCTCTCCGGGGCGGCGTTCTCGGTGGTCTTCGACCCCGACGAGCCCAGGGACGCGACGCATGGGCACGTCCGGTTCGGGCTCGGGGGGATCAAGGGCGCGGGTGACAAGGCGATCTCGGCCGTGATCGACGAGCGCGAGCGCTCCGGACGCGCGTTCTCGTCGCTCCACGACTTCTGCGAGCGCGTGATGTCGCGCGGGTCGGGGGCGGTGAACAAGGCGACGGTCGAGGCGCTCATCAAGAGCGGGTCGATGGACTCGCTGCACTCGCGAGAGCGGCGCGCGGCGATGGTCGCGACGGTCGAGCAGGCGATGAGCGCGGCCCAGCGGCTGGCGGCGGACCGCGCGGCTGGGCAGGACATGCTCTTCGGCGGGGGGGCGGCGCCCGCGGCGGCACCGGCGATGCTGGCGAACGTGCTCCCGTGGTCGGAGGCGGAGGCGCTGGCGAAGGAGAAGGAGGTCCTTGGGTTCTACGTGTCGAGCCACCCCCTCGATGCGTGGCGGTCGTGGGTCGGGGTCTTCGCCAGCGCGGACGTCGCCTCGATCCGCGGGCTGGCGCAGGACAAGCGCGTGATCCTCGGGGCGCTCGTCCAGGGCGTCCGGCCCCTGCTCGTGAAGTCCGGACGATCCGCGGGACAGAAGATGGGTGTGGCGACGTTCGAGGACCTCTCGGGCGTGGTCGAGGGTGTCCTGTTCGCCGACGCGTTCCGCGACTATTCGCACCTTCTCGAGGCGGACACCGCGGTCTTCGTGCTCGGGCGGGTGGATCTCTCGCGGGGCGAGCCGCAGATCATGGTGGAGAGGCTCACGCCCATCGACGCGGTGCCGGTGGAACACGGTCGGCTGCGGGTGCTGGTGAGCGAGGGGAAGGTGAACGGGGAAGGTTCGCGGGTGATCGAGGATCTGGCGCGGGTGCTCTCGCGGGCGAAGCCGGAGGGGAAGGGAGGGCCGACGGGCCCTGCGATGCTTCCCTTCGACCTGATCGTGGAGACGAAGGACGCGTGGGTGACGCTGCAGCCCGAGGGGCTCGGCCGCGTGCCGGTCGAGCGGTCGCTGGTGGAGGAGATGGTGCGGGTTGTGGGATCCGGGTGCGTGCGGGTGGTCGGGGGCGTGGCGGTGGATTCACGCGAAGGGGATCGGCGTCGGGGCGAGGCGCGCCGGCGCTGAGGGGGTCGGTTCTCTCTGGAGAGGGCGGGAGTCCGTCCCCGGGGAGGTGCGTGATGGCGTGGTTCGAGCCGCTTGAGTCGCGCGTGCTGATGAGCCGTGTCTTCGAGCCCGTGCTGCTGGCGGATCCGGCGGCCGGTCTGGCGAACGACGCGATGCCCAGCGCGATCCTGGACAACGGGGAGGTCTGGTCGTTCACGCGCGAGTTCGACTGGATGAACCCGTGGAAGCCCATCAGCGATGTGCTCTGGCGCGCGGGCGAGCCGGGGAAGCCGCACTCGAAGCAGACCTTCGGCGATCACGTCTTCTTCGGCGGCGGGTCGATCTCGCCCACGGGGTCGATGGCGCTCTTCGGGACGTTCAAGGTCGCGTCCGGGCCCGGGGGGATGACCGGGATCGGGATCTTCTCGTCGGGCAAGGCCGACCCGGATGTCGTGCTCTACGGCGATGCGGCGAAGCCGACGACGGCGCTCGCGAAGGTCGGCGCGTGGGGCTATGCCTTCGGCCGCGAGGGCGCGGACGGGAGCGGAGACCTCCTCGTCACGCTCCGCATCACCGATGCCTACGAGATCGACGCGGCGTCGATCACGCCGGGTGCGCTGCGCCTCGTCGATGGCGAGACGACGATCGCGGCGTCGGGCGTGACGCTCGACGGGGTCGGGAACGTCGAGGAGAGGCTGGCGACGTTCCGGTTCAAGGTTCCCAAGCCCGGGGTCAACTCACTGAGGACGTTCTCGATCGAGCGGGTCGAGGGGGTCGTGCGTGACAAGGCGGGGAACGCTGCCGGGGGCGGGTCGCTGGGGATGATCCAGGAGAGCGTCAATGCCCAGGGGGTCTGGTCGGGCCCGGTGTGGCAGGCGCCCGAGGCACCCAAGCCGCTGAGTTATCCGTGGTCGACGGGGCCCTGGCGCGGGCAGTTCGGGCTGCTGGGCGGGCTCGCGCTCAACCCGCAGATCAACATGTGGGGCGAGGTCGTGCTCGTGGGGCGGACGCCGGTGGATCAGGGGCTCGAGCCCACGCTGCTGTGGTGGGCGGGGGGTGGATACACGGCCGTGGCGATGGCAGACGCGGCGAGCACGGGCACGGTGCGCGCGGCCGGGGACGAGGGGCAGGTGCTGGTCGAGGGGAAGGAAGGGGTGCTCTACTGGGCGAGCGGGAAGGGGGCGACGCTCGAACGTGTGCTCGACCCTGAGGCGGAAGGGCTCTCGGGTTCGAGCGTGCGGTCGGCGACGATGTCGCGCGACGGCCTCGTGGTGGTCTTCCTCGCCGACCCGGCCGGGACGAACCCGGCAAGTGGGTACGGGAGCGGGATGTACGCGCTGGCGAGGCGCGACGGGGCGTGGACATTCGGCATGCTGGCATCGCCCGCGGGCGACGGGGTGGTGGGCGACGACGAGACGTGGAGCGATCCGACGGGCGTCTTCGGGATGCCCGGCCCGCTGGCGACGGACCTCAACATCCTGCGACCGGATTCGGGTTCGAGGATCGGGGTCCACTCGACCATGGACGAGGACGATCGGTTCCGGGTGGTCTACGAGTTCAGCTCGAACTTCCAGGCGCCCGGCCTCGGGGCGGGGGTCGCGGCGATCGACGCGCTGGTGGATGGCGAGGGGATCCTGCCGGGCTTTGCGCAGGTCGTGGCGCAGCACGGTGAAGATGCGCAGGGGAACGAGGGGCTGATGTTCGGCGCGCAACGAGGGGCCTCGGGGCGGATGCTCATCGCCGGCTTGTGGGGCGTCGGGCTCGTGGGCGCGGCGGTGAACGCGAAGGGGGACTTCGGGGCGTTCATCGGCGACGGCCTGACGACGCACAAGACGCGGGTGGACGACGTGGGCCTGCGCCCGGTGCTCGTGCTGCCGGGGATCTTCGGCGCGCTGCCCGAGACGGGCATCTTCTCGGGCGATCTCGGGGAGTGGATGATGCATCGCGGGTTCGATCCCCTTCGCCTGGTGATGGACCCGTTGCAGAACGTCTACGACGACGTGCTCGCGACGCTGGAAGCAGCGGGGTACGCGAGGTTCGACAGGAAGGGGCCGCTCGCCCAGAAGGATGCGACGCTCTACGCCGCGGCGTACGACTGGCGGATGCCGCCGGTGCCTGTGCACGAGGGGAGCGGGGGCGGGGATGGGGCGTGGCATCGGACGCTCGACGGGATCATCACGGGCATGACGCTTCACTCGCTGGGGGCGAACCCGGAGTTCCATCACGGCGTGGACTACCTCGCGTGGTGGATGAAACTGGCGAAGCAGAACTGGGAGGCGGCGCACCCCGGCCACACGCTCGACAGCGTCGATGTGTACGCCCACTCGACCGGTGGTCTGGTCGTGCGGGGGTATGTGCAGAGCGATCTCTACGGGCTCGTGCCGGGGCTCCCTCGGGTGAGCACCTTTGTCTCGATGGCCGTCCCGCACCGGGGTGCGAGCAAGGCGTGGAACATCCTCCACGGCAACATGGCGGCGGAGGCGGCGTACAAGATCTTCATCTCGAAACTCGCGTGGGGCCCGTACCACAAGGTCCGTGACGACGGCGCGACGATCACGAGCCCGATCCCCGGGGACGCGATCGACCTGGCGCGGCTGGACGCCGCGATCGTGAAGCACCCGGAACTGTTCGCGCCGCACGCGATCGTGGGCCCGGCGAGCGCGACGCAGATCGAACTCATGCGTCAGGAGGCGTTCATCAACCTGTACATCCCCACGGGGCGGGCGCTGCTGGCGACGTACCCGATCATCGCCAGCCCCGGATCGGGCCCGATCCGCGTCCAGGCGAGCGCGGACGCGGCGCACACGAACATGATCGCGCTGGACCTCAACATGGGCACGGACCAGCCCGGGGACATCTCGGAGACGGACTATTGGAAGCGGTGGATGGCGGGCGCGAAGGATCCGCTGGCGATCCTTACGGCCCGTGTCCACGTGGCGGGGTTCTACTCGACCAACGCCGAGACCTTCACGCACGTGGAAGAGCGCACGGGCCCAAGGAAAGGGTGGAAGCCCGTCGTGGTGATGACACCGCTGGGTTCGGTGACGAAGTACGTGGAGGTGGAACTGACCGAGATCGTTCCGATGAGTTACCGGCTCCTGCGGACGCTGATCCCGATCGTCTCGGAGTCGCGTGCGGCGCTGGCGAACGAACGATGGTGGACCGATCTCCACGGCCACGGGCCGAGCGCGGGCGTGGGGGACGGGACCGTCCCGCTGATCTCGGCGGGCGGGGTCTTCGACGGGCACCCGCTGGCGCGTGTCCACGCGCGGACGGAGAACCACTGGATCTGGGGCGCGCTCAACCACAGCACAATCAACACCGACGAGGCGACCCAGCGCCTCGTCCTGAGAGAGTTCGGGCTCCCGCTGCGCGACGTCGAAACCGGGCGATACAACTGGCAACTGCCCACGGCGTTCAACGGCCTGTGGTACCTCTGGGACCCGGTCGAGAGTTACATCGAGGACGACCAGGGGCGTCGCGTCGGGTGGACCGAGGCCGAGGGAACGCTCGCGGAGATCCCCGGAGCGATCGTCTTCGGCGGGGCGGACGGGCTCGCGTTCATTCCGGGTGATGTCGGGCCCGTGACGCTGCACGTGCGTGGGATCGAGGATCGTTTCGGCGTCGCGATCAGCGTGTGGAGCGAAGGACGCGAGACGGTCGGGTTCCAGTTCGGCGGCGACATCGCGATCGGCGAGGCGCGAACGTACGACACCGCGGCGCTGCTCGACGAGCAGCCGCGGGCGTCGGCCCACGTCGATCCGGGCCGGCCGCTCCACGGCGCGGTGGGCGAGGATTCATCGATCGTCGTCGCCGGCGTGGGGCACGATGGCCGACCCGTCGTCTTCACACGCCGCGGCGCGACGGGCGAATGGATCGCGAGCGACCCGGGCGGGACGTTCGATGTCGGCGGCGAGGTCGTCACGTTCGTGGACCCCGATGATGGGCTTACCTACGCCGTCGCGTCGGCATCGGACGGGGTTTGGCTGCTCCGCGGCGATCCTGCAGGGGGATGGACGCCCAGGAACCTGACCGTGGAGATCGCAGGCTCGGAGGTGATCGCTCGATCGCTGGGCGTCATGGTCTCGCCCGACGGCGTCGCGCACGTCACGGGCCTCTCAGCCGCGGGCGAACTCATCCGGTACTTCGAGAAGGAGAGCGGGTGGGGCTTCGACAACCTCGCCCGGGCGTATCTCATCCCCAACGGCGAGGCGATGCCCGCGTTCGGCGGCGGCCTCGTCTCGTTCACCACCAGTTGGGGCGGGCTGAATGTCATCGGCTTGGACGCCGCGGGGACGATCTGGTCGGTCTGGTGGGCGCCAGGGCAGCCGCGCTGGCACGCGACAAACATCTCGACGGCGTACGGAGCGCCCGCGCTCGTCGGCGGCCTGACGGTCTATCTCACGCCCTGGGACGGCATCAATCTCGCAGGGATCGACGGCGAAGGGCGGCTCCAGGCGACGTTCTGGGTACCGGAGTTCGGGGCCGAGTGGCGGCACGACAACCTGACGGAGGGCACCGGCGGTCCGCTGCTGCTTCCGGAGTCGGTGACGAGTTACACGTCGTCCTGGGGCGGGCTGAACATCGCGGGTCTCGATCGCGACACGGGCGAGATCGCGATCTATTGGTGGGCCCCGGATCGCGCGGGCGAGGGCTGGGCCGTGGAATACTTCACGGAACTGGAGCCGATCCCGTCGCGACTCGTTCACCTCATCGGGCTGGGAACGCCCGGGCTCTCGTCCCCCGAGGGGAGCCTGAACATCTTCGGAGCGCTCGAGGACGGCCGGCTCATCCGGCTGTACTGGATGCCGGGCACGAACTGGGCGTGGGAGAACCTGACGGACCTGGTCGTGGTGCGCGGCTGACGAAGGGCAGGGAAGGGGCGATCAGGCCCGGACGTTCTCTCGGGCGGCGACGACATGGATGTGCTGTTCGGCCTGGTGGTCCTGCAGGGCGGCGACGGCCCAGTCGCCGTCACGCAGTGCGGCGATGGCTCGGACGGCGGCCTGGGCGGCCGTCGCCGTGGTGATCATGGGGATGCCGAGGCGGACGGCGGTGGAGCGGATCCGGCCCTCGTCCGTGCGCCAGCCGGTGCGGGTGGGGGTGTTGATGACGAGGTGGATCTCGCGGCTGGCCATGAGATCGAGCACATTGGGGCGCGCGCCGGCGGCGATCTTCTGGAGGACGCGAGGCTCGGGTCGCAGGCCGCCGCAGTGGGCGGCCGTGCCCTCGGTCGCCCACACGACGAACCCGAGCCTGATGAGTTCGGCAACGACCGGAACGATCGCCTCGCGGTCGGACTCGCGCACGGAGACAAAGACCCCGCCGCTGGTGGGCAGGGCGCTGCCCGCGGCGATCTGGGCCTTGGCGAAGGCGTGGGGGAAGGAGCGGTCGATGCCCATGACCTCGCCCGTCGAGCGCATCTCCGGGCCAAGGACCACGTCCACCCCCGGGAACTTCGTGAAGGGGAAGACGGACTCTTTCACGGCGAAGGAGCGCAGGGTGCCGGGCTCGCTCGCGCCGAGGTCGTCGAGGGTCTGCCCGTACATGACCCGGGCGGCGAGGGCGGGCCACGGGATGTGCGTCGCCTTGGAGACAAACGGCGCGGTGCGCGAGGCGCGCGGGTTGACCTCGAGGATGAAGATGTCCTCGCCCTTGATCGCGAGTTGGATGTTCATCAGCCCGCGGACGCGAAGCGCGCGGGCCAGGCTGCGCGAGATCTCCCGGATCCGCTCTGCCATTGCGGGCGAGAGCGAATAGGGCGGGAGCGTGCACGAGGAATCGCCCGAGTGGATCCCCGCCTGCTCGATGTGCTCCATGACCCCGCAGACAACCGCGCGTCGCCCCGGGGGCTGGCGGTCCTCGGGAAGGGCGGGGTCGAAGTCGGCGATGACGTCGACATCGGCCTCGGTGGCGGCGTCCATGAACTTGTCGATCAGGACAGGAGCGTTCTCGAGTTCGGAGATGCGGAGCGCGCTGGTCATGAAGTGGCGGAGGGCCTTCTCGTCCGGGCAGATCTCCATGCCCCGACCCCCCAGGACGTAACTCGGACGCAGGAGCACGGGGTAGCCGATCCGTGCGGCGATGGCCGCGGCCTCGTCGAGCGAGCGCGCGGAACCGCTGGGCGGGCGAGAGAGCGAGAGACGCCCGAGCAGGGCATCGAAGCGGTCGCGGTCCTCGGCGAGGTCGATGGAATCGACCGAGGTGCCCACGATGGGGGCGCCGGCCTTGACGAGCCCGTGGGCGAGGTTCAGCGGCGTCTGCCCACCGAACTGAACGACGAAGCCGCGGACCTCCCCGCGGCCTCGGGAGAGGCGGTCGGAGACGTTGAGGACATCCTCGAGCGTGAGGGGCTCGAAGAAGAGGAGATCGGAGGTGTCGTAGTCGGTGGAGACGGTCTCCGGGTTGGAGTTGATCATCACCGACTCGATGCCCACCTCGCGGGCGGCGAAGGCGGCGTGGACACAGCAGTAGTCGAACTCGATCCCCTGCCCGACGCGGTTGGGCCCCCCGCCAAGGATGATGACCTTCCCGCGATCGGAGACACGGACCTCGTCGTCGCCGGGGCCGACGCCGGGCTCGTACGTCGAGTAGTAGTAAGGGGTGCGGGCCTCGAACTCGCCGGCGCAGGTGTCGACCAGTTTGTAGACCGGGGCGATGCCCAGGGCAAGGCGGCGGGCACGGACGCGGAGGATCGTCTCGGACGAGATCGCGCCGAGGTAGAGGTTCGCGAGTTGCGCGTCGGAGTAGCCCAGTTCCTTCGCGCGCACAAGGACCTCGCGGGGGACTTCCTCGAGGGACCGGTGGGCGCAGAGCTCCTCTTCGAACTCGACGAGCTGGGCGATCTGATCGAGGAAGAACCGGTCGATGCGCGAGAGCGTGTGGATCTTGTCGATCGACCACCCCATCTTGAGCGCGTAGCGGATGTAGTAGAGACGCCCCTGGCAGGGGACGGCGATCTTGCGCGTGAGCTTGTCGATGGGGATGGGCCACTCGATCGGCTGCCCGTCGGCGGTCCGGAGCCCGTTGGCCGAGCCCCCGCCCGGCGTCGCGCCCGGGCTGACGTCGAGGATCAGCTGCTCCTTCTCGACCGCACGCATCGCGGTGAGCCACTTGTCGTTGCGGTCGAGCCCGAGCCCGAACCGCTTCACGTCCATCGAGCGGATGACCTTCTGGAGGCTTTCCTTGAGCGTGCGCCCGATGGCCATGGCCTCGCCCACGGACTTCATCTGCGTCGTCAGCGTCTCGTCCGCCTCAGGGAACTTCTCGAACGTCCAGCGAGGCATCTTCGTGACGATGTAGTCGATCGCGGGCTCGAAGCAGGCGCTCGTCGTGCCCGTCACGTCGTTGCGGAGCTCGTCGAGCGTGTACCCGACGGCGAGTTTGGCCGCGACCTTCGCGATGGGAAACCCGGTGGCCTTGGAGGCGAGGGCGGAGGAACGGGAGACCCGGGGGTTCATCTCGACCACGAGCATCTCGAAGCCGGGTCGCCCGTCCGGGCCTCGGGGCGGATCGGGGTTGACGGCGAACTGGACGTTGGACCCCCCGGTCTCGACCCCGACCGCACGCATGATGGCGAAGGCGGCGTCGCGCATCGCCTGGTATTCCTTGTCGGTGAGCGTGAGGATCGGCGCCACGGTGATCGAGTCGCCGGTGTGCACGCCCATCGGGTCGATGTTCTCGATCCCGCAGACGATGATGCAGTTGTCACGGCGGTCGCGGACGACCTCGAGCTCGAACTCCTTCCATCCGATGATCGACTGGTCGATCTGCACCTGCCCGATCATGGACGCGGCCAGCCCCCGCGTCACGATCTCGCGGAACTCCTCCTGGTTGTAGGCGATGCCCCCGCCCGTCCCGCCCAGCGTGAACGCCGGTCGAACGATCGCCGGGAGCCCCACCTCCGCAAGGAAATCGACCGCCTCATCGAGGGTGCGGACGGTCCTGCACCGGGGGAGGCGCAGGCCGATGTTCTCGCAGATGGTCTTGAAGAGTTGGCGGTCCTCCGCGCGATGGATGACCTCGCGGTTGGCGCCGATCATCTCGACACCGAACTCGGCCAGCGTTCCGTCGTCGAAGAGGGCGCACGCGCAGTTGAGCGCCGTCTGCCCGCCGAGCGTGGGAAGGATCGCGTCGATGCGCGGCCCGCGGCGGGCTTCGAGTGCGATGATCTTGCGGACGCTCTCGGGCGTGATGGGCTCGATGTAGGTCCGGTCGCTGAAGGCCGGGTCCGTCATGATGGTGGCGGGATTGGAGTTGACGAGGACGATGCGGAAGCCCTCGTCGCGGAGCGCCTTGCAGGCCTGCGCGCCCGAGTAGTCGAACTCGCAGCCCTGCCCGATCACGATGGGGCCGGACCCGAGGACGAGGATGGTGCGGAGATCGGTGCGTTTGGGCATGGGGGCTCCGAGGGACCGGGACGGGCCGCGCAAACTCGCAGAGGATAGGGGCGGCGGAGGCCCGGCGTGCGGGTCGCCATGCGAGGATCGCGGAACTACGCGCGGGCCTCGTTCACCAGGACCCCCAGGAGCGTGAGGTCCGCGGGGGTGATCCCCTCCAGGCGGCCCGCCTGCCCGAACGTCAGCGGGCGGAATCGCTCGATCGCCTCGCGGGCCTCCGTCCTCAGCAGCCCCAGCCGAACACGCGACCAGTCGCCCGGGAGCGGGCGATGCTCCATCGCCCCCCGGCGAGCCGCCTCCGCACGTTCTCGATCGATATAGGCGCCGTATCGGGCCTCGGCGTACGCCGTCGCCCAGACGGACCACGGCGCGTCGAGCCCGGGCATCGACCGGGACAGATCCTCGACCTCGAACCCCTCGCGGCGGACGCGGACGAGCAGCGGCTCTCCCCCGGCTCGATCGGTCGCCAGGCGCCGGCGGATCTCGACGAGGGCCTTGGCACGGCGGGCGAGGGCGGCACGCCGAGCGCGGCCGGACGCATGCGAGGCCAGGAGGCCAAGGTGGTCGGCGATCGGCGTGAGGCGGTCCGCGGCGTTGTCCGGTCGGAGCACGAGGCGGTGCTCGGCCCTGCTCGTGAACATCCGATAGGGCTCGGTCGGCGTTTTGCACACGAGATCGTCCATCATCACCCCGATGTAGCCCTCATCGCGGGCAATGCTCCACGTCCCTTCGCCCCGGGCGAGTCGGGCGGCGTTGACCCCCGCGACGACCCCCTGTCCCGCCGCCTCCTCATACCCGCTCGTTCCGTTGATCTGCCCAGCGAGAAACAGACCCTCGACACGCCGCGTCATCCCCGTGGTGAGGATCTGGTGGGGGGGGACCATGTCGTATTCGACGGCATAGCCCGGACGCAGCAGCCGGGCCTGCCCGCAGCCCGGAAGGCCGCGAACGATCTCTTCCTGGACATCCGCCGGAAGGCTGGTGGAGATGCCGTTGCAGTAGATCCAGTCGTCCTCGTGGGATTCGGGTTCGAGGAAGACAGTGTGGGACTCTCGCTGGGCGAAGCGCACGACCTTGTCCTCGATCGATGGGCAGTAGCGAGGCCCGACGGACTCGATCTGTCCGGAATACATGGGCGCGCGGTGGAGGTTGGCGCGGATCAGGTCGTGGATGGCGGGATGGGTCGAGGTGATCGCGCACCGGACCTGCGCGAGGACCGGGAAGCGGCCTCGCGCCGGCAGGCCGCCCACGCCAGGGAAGAGGTCGGCGAGGTCGTCGGGCACGCCCAGGCCCATCCACTCGGTCAGTTCGGAGAACGGGCGCTCGGGTTCGTCGCCACGCTGGCGTTCGATCGTGTCCCACTCGATCGAATCGGCGGCGAGGCGCGGCGGCGTGCCGGTCTTGAGCCGCCCAAGCTCGAACCCGAGGTCGCGAAGGGCGCGCGAGATGCCCCCCGCGGCCTCTTCTCCATGGCGGCCCCCGGGTGTCCGGGACTCGCCCGTGTGCATCAGCCCACGCATGAACGTGCCGGTGGTCAGCACAACCGCCCCGGCGCGGCGGGTCTGCGTCGAACCCGCGCGATCGCCAACGATCACCCCACGGGCCCGGCCCCGCTCGACCACGATGGACTCGACGGACCCGGCCAGGATCTCGATCTCGGGCCTCGACGCGAGCAGCGATCGGACGATCCGGGCGTAGGCGTGCCGGTCGCACTGGGTGCGCGGGCCCTGCACGGCAAGCCCTCGTGAGGCATTGAGGACCTTGAACATGATGCCCGTCGCGTCGGCCGCGAGCGCCATGAGTCCGCCGAGGGCGTCGATCTCGCGAACGAGTTGCCCCTTGGCGAGCCCTCCGATGGAGGGGTTGCAGGACATGACGCCGATCTTGTCCGGATCGAGCGTGACCAGAAGAACGGACCCCGGCCCGAACTCGGACGCGGGGAGGAGATTTGCCGCGGCCCAGGCGGCCTCGGCCCCGGCGTGTCCGCCCCCGATGATGATGACGCGGTGATCCACGCATGATCGTAGGGTTTTTGCGCCTCGCAGGGCGATGTTGGGAGAAGCGGTCGTGAGGATGGACGTGGTTCCCCTGGAGAGGGGGTCAAGCGCGGGATCGCAAGGGCCGATAGCACTCCGAACGTAGGCCGCACGGATGAGCGAGGAGGGGTCGAGACCGACCCATGCCGGATCAGAAGTGGACCATCTCGCTGAAGGTGGACGAGTCCGGGCAGGCCGCCGTGCTCGTGTTTGAGCCCGGGGAAGGCCCGTTCGACGCGAGGGCGGCGTGGGCGATGGCGAGGGCGGCGGCGGCGGGCCAGCACGTCGCGGTCACGCCGCAATGCGAGGCGGCGATGGGGGCGATCATCGACGCGATTGCGCGCACGCCTGAAGTGAAGCGATCCGGCACGGTCGCGAGTGCGAAGCCCGCATCGCACGGGAGGGACGGATGGTACGAGCCGGAGTCCGGGCTCGAGTCGCGTGCGGCGGTCGCGGGGTCGCACTATGAACGGAGTGCGTTCGTGATCGTCGAGGCCGGACGAAGACTCGGGCGGCTCCACCCGCCGACGCGCGGGGAGGCAGGCGAGGACGTGCGCGGGCAGGTCATCGTGGCGCGGTCGGGGAATCCCGCGGCGTTCATCCCCGGTGACAACGTGCAGGTGGACGGGGACGGAGTCGTGTCGGCGACGCGGGGCGGGGCGGTCCGGTGGAACGGGCCGATGCTGCGCGTCGTGGGCGTGCTCGAGATCCCGGGGAACGTCGATTTCTCGACCGGAAACGTGGACTTTCCGGGTGACGTGGTGGTGGGCGAGGGCGTGCGCGATCGGTTCAGCGTCACGGCGGGCGGGTCGTTGGACGTGCACGGGCTGGTCGAGGCGGCGAGCGTGCGGGTGGGCGAGAACTGTCGGCTGCGCACGGGGATGGCAGGGCGGGAGAAAGGAGTGCTCGACGTGGGCGGGGCGCTGGAGGCGAACTATCTCGATCAGGTTCGGGTGCGGGTGGGCGGCGACCTGAGGCTCGGGCGGGAGATGACCTCGTGCCGTGCGGAGATTCGCGGTGATCTCGACGCGGAGGACGGGGTCATCGCCGGGGGAGAGATCGTGGTTGGGGGGAACGTGGTGGTGGGTCGGCTGGGCATGTCGTCGGCGTCGCGCACAGAGGTGACGCTCTGGCGGCATCCGTGGGCGGAGGGGGTTCTGAGCAGGGTGTTTGTCGCGGCGGTGGAACTGACCGAGAGGGCCTCGGGGCAGGGTGGAGGCGAGTCGGGGGAAAAGGTGGCACGGGCGAGGTCGCAGTTGGGGCCGCTGGTGGATCGAGCGGAACGCGTGCTGGAGGCGGTCGAGCGCGGTTCGGGGCGGGTGGCGCGGGTGAAGCAGGGGATGGGGGCGGGGACGAGGCTGGTGGCGGGCTCGTGGGTGGGGGAGGTGACGCGGGAACTGGAGGGGGAGTTTGAGATCCGCCTGGATGCGGAGGGGCGGCCGCGGGTTCGCTGGGCATCGGGGCGAGTTGCGGAGGACCTCGGGGCGTACGCGAGAATGCAGGCGACGGATCGGTTTGTCGATCGGGATGAACTGAGGCGGGTGCTCGGGCGGGCGCGTCAGGTGCTGGGGGAGCGGACGCCGGCCAGGGGCGCGCGCGGGTAGAACCCCCGGTTATTCCTTGAGTTGCCGGAGTTCGTCGCGGAGGATGGCGGCGAGTTCGTAGTTTTCCTGGGTGACGGCTTCGGCGAGTCGTCGGCGGAGTTCGGCCTTCTGGCTGACGGGGAGGCGAGGAACGAGGGAGTCCCTCATCCCGCGGAGCATCTGGACCTCGCTGGACTGGTCGAAGAGATCGGGCTGTCCCGCGTCGGCGAAGTGCTGCTTAAGGGCGTTGAGGCCCTCGTCGATGGCGTGGAGGGCGGCCTTGGGCTCGTTGTCCTTGAGGGCCTGCGAGGCCATGGCGCGGGCGCGCATCATGGTGATGTAGGGGCGGAACTGGTCGAGGGCGCTGCGGTCTTCCTCGGTTTCGGCATTGGCGCGGCAGAAGTCGAGGAGGCGGAGGTTGCGTGTGGTGTCTCGGATGACGCCCTCGAACTCGTCGAGGGCGAGGAGGGCGACGTAGCGGTGATAGTACTGAACGGCCTCCTCGCGGAGGGCGTGGCAATCCTCGGGGGGGAGGGAGAAGCCTTCCTCGGACTCATCGCGACGGGCCTCGAAGTAGTCGAGGAGGGAGTCGTAGCCGTGGGGTCGCTCCCCATCGGGGCGGCCTTCGAGTTTCATCTGGAGGACGCCCAGATCGAGTCGGACCTGGAGTCGGGGCTCGCCGTCGGTTCCCTGGACGAGCCGGACGTTGAGTTTGCCCGGCTCGAAGGGCCACTCGTTGAGGAGGCGAGAGATGTCCTGGTTCATGGGATCCCTCCGCTAGAGAGTATGTTCGGCGTGGGCGGGGGGTTCGATGCGGTCGAGGGAGAGGAAACAGCCGGTTTGGGGGGTGTGGGGGAGGGTCCGATAGGGTGGGGAGGGGGGGTGAAAATGAAGCGAAGGTCTTGCCTTGTCGATGCAACACGTGGTAGGCTCACGGCGGATGGATCACCGGACGGTTTCCGCGTCCGAGGATAGAGCAGAGAGAACTCGGTGGTTGGCGGCATGCCGCCAGGAAAGGTGGGTAGACAACGTGAGTCGTTTGAGCGGCAGGACCTCCTCGCCAGGGAGGGAGTTCCAGTCTGATCTCCAGTCGTACATGCGGGAGATCAACCGGACTCCGCTCTTGACGCCGGAGGAAGAGAGAGAACTGGGCTGGGCGATCATCAACGACAACTGCCCCGCGTCGCGGGAGCGCATGATCCGCGCGAACCTGAGGCTGGTGGTGTCGATCGCGAAGCAGTACACGAACCGCGGGCTTCCGCTGACGGACCTGATCGAAGAGGGAAACATCGGGTTGCTTCGAGCGGTCGAGGGGTTCGACCCCGCGCAGGGCGCGAGGTTCAGCACCTACGCGTCGTGGTGGATCAAGCAGGCGATCAAGCGTGCGCTGATCAACGCGACGCAGGCGATCCACGTCCCGGCGTACATGGTGGAGTTGATCGCGAAGTGGAAGGAGGCGTCCCGGCGGCTGGAGGCGCAGATGGGGTATCCCCCGTCGATCCAGCAGCTCGCCGAGGCGATGGACCTTCCCGTGAAGAAGGTGAAGATCATCCGGCGCGCGGTACGGGCGCTGCAGAGCGCGACGCAGGAGCCGACGGATTCGTCGGGTGACCTGGTCGGCCTGGGCGAGATGATCGCGGATTCGAAGACCGACCTCCCGGAGGATCGGATCCTTCGCAACGAGGAGTTGCGGACGCTCCGAAGCCTTCTCGACGCGATCGATGAGCGCGAGGCGAGGATCCTCCGGCTGCGGTTCGGGCTCGACGGCGCGGAGCCCCTGACGCTCAAGCAGATCTCCGACGAGGTCGGGATCAGCCGCGAGCGTGTGAGGCAGATCGTCGATGAGGCGTTGACGAAACTCAACGCGCAGATCGGGGATACCACGCTGGGCCGCCTGGCCCGGTCGAAGACGAGCACGGCGAGCTGACCGCCGGCACACGAAGACTCCTGGGGCCGTCGCGAGAGACTCGCGGCGGCCCTTTCAATTCCGCTGGAGTTCAGGGGAGGGGGAAGCGGGCGCAGAGGGCACGGACTTCGTCCCGGACGGCGCGCGACGCGCGTTCGTGCGCCGCGGGAGACTCGAGCCCCGAGGCGAGCACCCGGTCGATCCAGCCGGCGATGGTGCGCATCTCGCCCTCGCCAAGCCCCCTAGTGGTGACGGCGGGGGAGCCGAGGCGAAGCCCGCTGGTGAACTTCGGAGGGCGCGGGTCGTCGGGGATGCCGTTCTTGTTGGTGATGATCCCTGCGGCTTCGAGCCACTTCTCGGCGTCCGCGCCGGTGAGGGCCTCGGCGCGCGGGCGAAGGTCGACGAGCATGAGGTGGTTGTCGGTCCCGCCTGAGGTGATGCGGTAGCCGAGGGCGGCGAGGGCGGCGGCGAGCGCGCGTGCGTTGGCGATGACGGCGGAGCAGTAGGCCTTGAACTCCGGACGGAGGGCCTCCCCGAAGGCGACGGCCTTGGCGCCGATGACGTGCATGAGCGGGCCGCCCTGGGCGCCGGGGAAGAGGGCCTTGTCGATCTTCTTGGCGAGGTCCTCGTCGTTGGTGAGGATCAGGCCTCCCCTGGGTCCGCGGAGGGTCTTGTGCGTGGTGGTGGTGACGACGTGGGCGTGGGGGAAGGGGGATGGGTGGACGCCCGCGGCGACGAGCCCGGCGATGTGGGCGATATCCGCGACGAGCAGAGCGCCGACCTCATCGGCCGCGGCGCGGAAGCGGGCGAAGTCGATGACCCGCGGATAGGCCGAGAAGCCGCAGAGAAGGACCTTGGGCTTGTGCTCTCGGCAGAGGGCGTGGACGGCGTCGTAGTCGATGCGTTCGCGCTGGGGGTGGTCGGGGGCGTAGTGGAGGGGGTAATGGACGGGCTTGAAGAAGCGCCCGGAGAAGTTGATCTTCATCCCGTGGGAGAGGTGCCCGCCGTCCTTGAGGACGAGGGAGGCGAACGTGTCACCGGGCTCCATGAGCGCCATGAAGGCGGCCTGGTTGGCCTGGGCGCCGGAGTGGGGCTGGACATTGGCGAAGCGGCAGTTGAAGAGGCGCTTGGCGCGGTCTCGGGCAAGGTCCTCGATCTTGTCGTGGTGCTCGCACCCGCCGTAGTAGCGAGCGCCGGGGTAGCCCTCGGCATACTTGTTGGTGAGACAGGAGCCCATGGCGTGCATGACGGCGGGGGAGACGTGGTTCTCGGAGGCGATGAGTTCGATGGTGGAGGCCTGCCGCTGGGCCTCGAGGGCGAGGAGGGAGGCGAACTCGGGGTCGCGCTCGCGGAGGAGGGCGAGGGTGGTGTCGGCGATCGGGTCGTGGGCCATGGCCGGAGTGTATGGGGAGTCAGGCGAAGAACTCAGAGAGGCTGTGGAGGCCGTTGCCGCCGTAGACGACGATCGCGGCCGTGGCAAGCCCCGAGAGGATGAGGAGCAGAAGCGTGACCAAGAAGGGATGGTCGAGGCGGAGGTAGCGGCTGGTGAAGGAGTGCCAGTAGAGGAACGACCACGCGACCCAGAGGTAGCCGGTGAACGAGGTGGAATCCATGACGGCCCTGGCGAGGAGGTTGGGCGAGGTCCACCAGAACGCGTTCTGGAAGACGAGGGTGAGGGCATGACCCCAGACGAGGAGCGTGGCGGGCATGCAGTAGGCAAGGGCGCGCAGGAGGTGGATGGGCCGGACGCGGGCCTTGCCGAGCGATTCGATCAGGAGGAAGTAGGAGAGGGTCATCAGCAGCACCCAGAGGAGGGGGATGCTGGCGGGGAGGATGGCCGAGCCGGAGTGCCAGGTGATCGTGTGCCAGATCGGGGCTAGGGCCGCACCCCAGAGGGCGGCTTCGAAGAACGATCCGACATATGCGCCGTCGGGGTGCCAGGCCCGGCCGGCATCGGCAAGCATGGCGTTGGCGCCGGCGGCGACGAAGCAGGCCCAGAGGTAGGCAAGAAGGAAGAGGAGGACGAGGAACGCGAGGAGGCGGCGAGGGCGAAGGGCATGAGGGAGGGCGAGGGTGGACCAGAATCGCCAGGGAAGGAGGGAGCGTGCGGCAGAGGCATAGAAGCGGTACGGGAGGCGGCCGCGGGCGTGCTCGAAGAGCCAGGGGATGAGGAAGAGTTCGGGTCGGAGGAGTTCGACCCAGCGGAAGGCGAGCCCGCACTCGGAGCAGGTGCCTTGGAGGGGGCAGGAGTGGGTCCAGGAGTCGATGACTCCGGATTGGTCGTAGCCGCATCGGGGGCATGGGGTGGGCACGGAGTGGATTGTTGGCGTGGGGGAGCCGGCAAGGCCGGGGCCGTACCATTGGTGATTCGCGGAGGGCGACGCATTGGGTGACGAACGACCGCTCAACTTCATCGAGGAGATCATCGAGGCGGACAACGCCGCGGGCCGGTGGGGGCGTCGCGCGGATGGGACGCCGATCGTGCACACGCGGTTTCCGCCGGAACCCAACGGGTACCTGCACATCGGGCACGCGAAGAGCATCTGCCTGAACTACGGGGTGGCGGCGAGGTACTCGGGGAAGTTCAACCTGAGGTTCGACGACACGAACCCGACGAAGGAGGACGCGGAGTACATCGAGGCGATCATCCGGGACGTGAAGTGGCTGGGCGGGTCGTTCGATGAGGGGCCGCACGCCGGGGGGCTGTACTTCGCGAGCGACTGCTTCGAGGCAATGTACGCGTTCGCGCTGGAGTTGATCCGCAAGGGGAAGGCGTATGTGTGCGAGTTGTCGGCGGAGGAAGTGAGCCGTCGGCGTGGCACGCCGCAGGTCCCCGGGACGAGCCCGTTCCGTGATCGGCCGATGGAGGAGAGCGTGCGGCTGTTCGAGGAGATGCGGTCGGGGAAGCACCCTGACGGGGCGATGACGCTTCGGGCGAAGATCGACATGGGGTCCCCGAACTTCAACCTGCGGGACCCGGTGATGTACCGGATCCTGCACGAGCCCCACCCGCACGCGGGGAGCGCGTGGTGCCTCTATCCGATGTACGACTGGGCGCACGGCATCGAGGACTCGATCGAGGGGATCACGCACTCGCTGTGCACGCTGGAGTTCGAGGACCATCGCCCGCTCTACGACTGGTTCATCGGGGCGATCAACGAGGGGCGGACGGAGGACGGTTCCGGCGCGTGGGGGAAGCGGATCCACCACTCGAGGCAGATCGAGTTCGCGAAACTCAGGCCGACGTACACCGTGCTGAGCAAGCGGAACCTGCTGAAGATGGTGGAGTCCGGCGTGGTGGGGGGGTGGGACGACCCGAGGATGCCGACGCTGAGCGGGATGCGTCGGCGGGGATACCCGGCCGAGGCGATCCGCGAGTTCTGCGCGGACGTGGGAGTGACGAAGGTCGAGAGCCGCATCGACGTGGGGCGGCTGGAGAACGCCGTCCGCGACCACTTCAACCGCACGGCACCGCGGGCGATGGGCGTGCTCCATCCGCTCCGGCTGGTGATCGAAAACTGGCCCCGCCACGCCGACGGGACGCCCGGGGTGGAGATGCTCGAGTTCACCGTCAACCCGGAGGATCCGACGTCGGGGACACGGCAGGCGGCGTTCGCAGGCGAGTTGTGGATCGAGCGGGACGATTTCATGGCGGAGCCCTCGAAGAAGTTCTTCCGGCTCTCGCCCGGGCGGGAGGTGAGGCTGCGGTACGCGTTCTTCATCACCTGCACGGGGTTCGAGCGCGACGAGTCGGGCGAGGTCTCGGTCGTGCGGGCGACGTTTGACCCGGCGACGCGCGGGGGTGACGCTCCCGACGGGCGGAAGGTCAAGGGCACGATCCACTGGGTGTCGGCGAGGCACGCGGTCGAGTGCGAGGTGAGGCTCTTCGATCGGCTCTTCAAGGCCGAGGAACCCGGCGAGGCGACAGGGAACTGGATGGACGATCTGAACGCGGATTCGCTGAAGGTCGTGCGGGCGCAGGTCGAGCCGTGGGTGGCGGGGCTGGGGGCGGGGTCGACGGTGCAGTTGGAACGGCTGGGGTACTTCACGGCGGATCCGGACTCGGAGCAGGCGGGCCTGGTGCTGAACCGGACCGTCTCGCTGAAGGACTCATGGGCGAAGGTCGCGGGGGGCTGAGCGCGGGGTGATGCCCGAGTGTCACGTGACGGAGCGGAGAGACCGGTCGCGGCTCGACCACGTGCTGGTGCGGGTCGCGAGGCGTTCGTTGCGAACCCCTCCGCCGCGAGGGCGCGGCACCTCCCCTTCGGGGAAGGGGAGGATGGTCGGGATGTGCGGAGGTGACGAACCCCTCCGCCGCGAGGACGCGGCACCTCCCCTTCGGAGAAGGGGAGGATGGTCGGGATGAACGGCGTTGTGAACCCCTCCGCCGCGAGGACGCGGCACCTCCCCTACGGGGAAGGGGAGGATGGTCGGGATTCGGAGGCGGATTCGGGTGTCCGGGCCCTTGCCGATCGTTGGCCTTTCCGGGCTCGCGTCGCCGATACACAGGCGATGTCCACCAATCCCTCCATGTCCCACCCGAGGTGGGTGGGGTATGTCGTCGGCGTGCTCCTTCTGGGCGGCGTGTGGCTGTTCTTCGCCGCGAGCTTGGTCAGTTTCGACCCGGCGGATCCACCCTCGCACGCGGTGTGGACGCCTCGGGGAGGGGTGACGAACTGGTGCGGGTCGATCGGGGCGTCGGCGGCGTACGCGTTCGTGCGTGTGCTGGGGTGGGGGTCGTGGATGCTGCTGCTGGGGACTGGGGTGTTCGTCGGGTGCGCGATCTCGCGGCAACGCCAGGGGCACCTGGAGGTTCGTCTGCTGGGCGTGCTGCTCCTCGCGGGCGGGGTGTCGGGGCTTCAGGCGATGCTTGCGCCGGGGTCAGGGGCGTATGCCGACCTCGCGGGCGGGACGCTGGGCGTGGTGATCTCGCGTGAACTGCCCGCGCGGTTCGGGGATGTGGGCACGGTGCTGCTCATGCTGCTGACGGCGGGGATCGGGATCGTCGTCGCGTTCGACCGGATGCTCGTTTCCGGGCCGAGGCGGGCGCTGCAGGTGGCGATGCCCGCGGCCCGGGTGGCGGGGGTGACGGCGGCCGGGGCGGCCCGCGCGGGGTCCGGGCTTGGCGGGCTGGCGCGGGGCCGGCTAGGCGGGTGGCTGGGTCGGGGGCGTGCGGTGCCGGTGCGTCTGGATGATCTCGACGATGTGGAAGAGGTCCCGCGGTCGCGGCTCTCGCACCACGCGGCGGCGGTCGAGGACGACGAGCCGGACGCGAGCGAGGAACGTGAGGGGGCGTCCCGTGGGCGGTCGCGGAAGCCCTCGGTGGCGATCGAGCCCAAGGCGGAGGCGGCGGCCGAAGAGCCCGAGGTCGAGGAGGATCTCCCCGGGGCGCCGCAGGTCTTCGACAAGGAGGCGCTGAAGGAAAAGATCGCCGCGCTGCCGATCGTGTTCGCCAACGAGCGGCGCGAGGTGGCGACGGAGGCGGACCTGGAGGCTCTGCAGGGCGAGGGGGAGATGGAGGGGTATCGATTCCCGACGCTCGACCTGCTGGAGAACCCGGAGGAGAACTTCACGAAGGTCCTGGAGGAGTTGGTGCGCGAGCAGGCGGAGGCCCTGGAGGGCGCCCTGCGGGAGTATCGGATCGAGGGCGAGGTGGTGGGGATCGAGTCGGGCCCGGTGATCACGCTCTACGACGTGCGGCTGGCGCCAGGGACGAAGGTGTCGCAGTTGTCGGCGGTGTCGAGCGACATCGCGCGGGCGCTCAAGTCGGTGAACATCCGGATCGTGCCCAACCAGGCGGGGCGGGACACGGTGGGGATCGAGGTGCCCAACCCGACGAAGGAGAAGGTGAGGCTGAAGGAACTGATGAGCCGTCGGGAGCGGTTCGAGGAGATGAAACTCCCGATGTTCCTGGGGAAGGACGCGTCGGGGGAGCCGCTGATCGCAGACCTGACGAAGATGCCGCACATGCTCATCGCGGGGACGACGGGCTCGGGCAAGAGCGTGTGCATGAACACGATCATCGTGGGGTTCCTGTACACGCGCAAGCCCAACGAGCTGAAGCTGGTGCTGGTGGACCCGAAGATGGTGGAGATGTCGCAGTTCAAGGACATCCCGCACCTGATGTGCCCGGTGGTGACGGAGATGGGGAAGGCGGCGGCGATCCTGGAATGGGCGTGCCGGAAGATGGACGAGCGGTACGAACTGCTGGCCGAGGCGGGGTGCCGGGACATCGCCTCGTACAACGACCTGACGTTCGAGGAGTTGAAGGATCGCTTCCGACCGCAGACGCCGGAGGAGGAGGCGAGGATCCCCCGCCGTCTGCCCTACATGGTGTTCGTGATCGACGAGCTGGCGGACCTGATGATGACGAACAAGGAGGTGGAAGGATCGATCATCCGGATCGCGCAGAAGGCGCGGGCGGTGGGGATCCACCTCATCCTTGCGACGCAGCGTCCGCAGGCGAACGTGGTGACGGGGCTGATCAAGAGCAACATGCCCTGCCGGATCAGTTTCAAGGTGGCGAGCGGGATGGACTCGAGGATCGTGCTGGACCAGAAAGGTGGGGAGCTGCTGCTGGGCCAGGGGGACATGCTCTATCTCTCGCCGCAGTCGCACAAGTTGTCACGGGCGCAGGCCACCCTCGTGGACGACCGGGAGATCCGCAAGGTCGTGCGGTTCATGCGCGACGTGGCGACGCCGACGTTCGAGCGGCAGCTGCTCCAGCTGCGGGCGGGGACGGCCCCGACGGAGGACGAAGAGAAGATCCTCCAGAGCCAGAACAACTCGAGCGCGAGCCTGGCAGCGGCGAGAGAGGACCCGATGTTCCCCCGCGCGGTCGAGATCGTGCTCGAGACGAAACGCGGGAGCGTGTCCCTCCTCCAGCGGCGGTTGGCGATCGGCTACACGCGGGCGAGCCGGCTCATCGACCTCATGGGGATCGCGGGGATCATCTCCGACCATAAGGGTTCGGTCGCGCGCGACGTGCTCATCACGATCGAGGAATGGAAGGCGATGCAGGCGCTGGTCGAGGAAGAAGCGAGGAAGGGGCAGCTCTTCGCCGAGCCTCCGCCCGCGGACGCCGCGTCGGAGAGCGAGGCGCCGCCGTTCGATGCATCGCCCGCGCCGGAGGAAGACGAAGGGGATGCGTTCGAGGGGGCGTTCGAGCACGACCGGGAGTGAGAGGATCCGGGCCGGTCGCGTGGCGGGGGCTGACCCGGGGGCGGGATCCGGGTCCTCGTTCTCGAAGGTCCTGAAACTCTGGGATGGGAATGCCTATATAGTTGGACCCCCGGAGGGGGAGGCGCTCGCACCGCGCGAGGCCGGCAAGGGCGAACGCAAGCCGTACAGAGTCTCGAAAGGAACCAACCATGACGGGCATTCGGGTGAAGATCGTGGCCGGGGCTGCGGGGCTGCTGATGTCGTCGTCCTCGCTTCTGGCTCTGGTCCCGCCCGCGCTCGACCGGGTTCCCGGCGATGCCGCCGCGGTCTTCGTGGTCCCGAGCCTGTCGAGGCTGGGCGACGCGTTCAGGCAGATGTCCGAGCAGTTCAACCTCCCGATGCAGGGCGACGGCGGGCCGGGCCGCCTGCTCGAAATGCTCGAGTGGCCGGGCGTCGACGCCAACGGCTCGGCGGCGATGGCGATCATCGGGGAGGGGGAGGCTCTCGACTTCGGCGGGTCGGAAGGCCCGGTCGTCGCGATCATCCCGGTGACGGACTACAGCGCGTTCATCACCCGCCTCGGGGGCAAGGGCGGCGGGCTGGAGCGGGTTGAGATCGACGGGGATGATGTCTTCGTCAAGGACCTCGGCGGCGGGTTCGCCGCGTTGGGTCCGGTCGAGGAGATCGTCGCGGGGTTTGCCGGAACGGCGGGCCAGGGCAAGGCCCACGAGGCCCGCGCGGGCGCGGCCGCGGCACGCATGCTCGAGCGCGATGACATGGTCATCCTGTTCAACATGGACAAACTCCGCTCGACGCTCAACGACGCGATGGACGGGGCGGCGCAGCAGGCCGAGATGATGGGGCAGGGCGAGGCGCTCGCGGGGATCGCGGCGTTCGGCAAGGGGATGGTCGCCGATTCCGAAGCCGGCGCGCTGGGGATGGACTTCGGCGAGCAGGGGCTGGTGGTGAACCTGTCGTCGCAGTTCAAGCCCGGATCAAAGTGGGCCTCGTACGCCAATGTGAAGTCGAACTCGGGCGCGTTGCTCTCGCGCCTGCCTTCCAAGCCGTTCCTTCTCGCCATGGCGATGGACATGTCCTCTCCGGTGCTCAAGGGGCTGTTCAAGGATGGGATGGCCGCGCTGGGACAGGACGGCGGAGCGGCGGAACGCAACGTGATCCTTGCGACACTGGACAACTCGGACGGGTTCGCGATGGTCATCGGAACATCCCCCGCGGGGCTGATGGGAGGCGGGCTGTTCCTGAACTCGTCGTCGTACGTCCAGACGAAGGACGCAAGGGGCTACCTCGCGTCGGTGAAGCAGCTCTACACCGAGATGAACGGCAAGACGCTCGAGGGCGTCACGTACCAGACCGTGTACAAGACGGCCGCCGCGGACGTGGGCGGGAAGAAGGTCGACGAATGGTCGATGCGGATGCGGATGGACCCCGGGGCGGAGAACGCCGCCCAGGCCCAGCAGATGCAGATGATGCTCTTCGGTCCGACCGGCGGGCCGAGCGGGTACCTCGCCCCGGCGGGCAACGGGGTCGTGATGACCTACGGGAAGACGTCGGCGGTGATGCAGGAGGCCATGCAGGCGGCAGCCGGGGGCGCGGGGTTGTCCACAGACGGGGGAGTCGCGGCGGTCGCGGGTCGGCTCCCGTCCGATCGGGTCTTTGAGGCGTTTATCGGGGTCAAGGGGATCATGGACATGGTCATGCCCTTCATGGGCATGGTGATGGGCCCGGTTGAGTTCGAGGTCCCTGCTTCGCTGTCCCCCGTCGGAGTCGGGGGTTCGGCAACCGGGGGTGGGATGCACCTCTCCCTGGTGGTCCCGGCGGACGTCCTGGCGATGGTCAGGGACCTCGGGGCCGCCATGCAGGGGGGGATGGGTGACTTTGACGGGATGGATGGTGAAGATGGGGCTGGACAACCGCGATTCTGACGCTACACTGCGAGACAGGTAACACGTCCCCCCCCTGCGGGCCTGCTGGAGTCCTTTCCGCGGGCCCGCTTCTTTTTTGCTGATGTCGCGTGAGATGGGTTGGGGCGAGCGCCTTCTGGAAGGCGCTCGCACGACCGAGAGGCCTTTCGAGGGGGCGTACGTCGGTGGCGACTTGCGGGAGGCGTCGTCGGGGGCGCGCCGGCCAAGGGTATGGGACTCTGTATACTGGTGGGCCAATCAAAGGCTGTCATCCACCCATGAGCCAGACATCGGGCGAGTTCGGGCATCTTGTCGCCGCGACGGCGAGCCGGCTGAGGCTGATCCAGGCGGATCTGGCCGACCAGCCCGAATCCGTCCGCACCTCGATGATCAACGAGGAGATCGACCGGGTGCTCTCCGGGCTGGTGATGACGGAGCATCGGCGGTTCCTGGAGGAGTTGTCCGGCCGGTTCCCGAGCTGGGACGACCGCCGCGAGATCATCGCGGATGGCCAGGGCGTCCCGCAGGCGCGGGCGCAGTCGGCGGCGGATGCGAGGGAACTGAACGACTGGGCGTTCCTGGTCAAGCGGCTCTGCGACCTCGCGCCGACGCTGCCGGAGGACCAGAAGCGAACGGCGATGGAGAAACTGCGTGGGGCGGGGTATCCGACCGGGGCAAGGTTCGAGTGGCCCGATGAGTTGCTCAAGTGGCTTCGCACGCAGCTCAAGGCGGGGGAGAAGGACGAGATCAGCCCGGTGAGAGCGCTGGAGATGCTCGGGCTGATGGCGAACCTGATCCGGAGCCTGGAGACGATCGGGTGGACGACCTGGAAGCACGTCTCGCCGCAGTCCCAGTTCCGGGCGAGCGGGGAGCTCGGTCGAGACCTGGCGCGGTACGTGAGCGACGATCGACAGGTCTCGAGGCCTCAGGTCGAAAAGGAGTTCGAGGACCTTCGCCAGTTGATCGCGGGGCTTCTCACGGCGATCGCACACGCGTGCAAGACCTACCCACAGCGGCTCATCAGCCGGGTGGCGCCGGAGAACATCGAGATGGGGATCAAGGTCGGCCCGCTGGTGTCGAAGGAGAAGCGCTGCTGGGACAAGTACGTCGAGCAGGCGCGTGAGCACCTGAACCAGGGGGCGGTCGAGAGAGAGATCCGCCAGATCATCGCCGAGTACACCGAGCAGTTCGCGCGCCGCGGCACGCGCGGGTGAGGACGATCCACGCATGGGGGCACCCATCCACTGGCACGAGGGACTCTTCCTCCAACCGCATCATCTCCAGGCGATGCAGCGCTGGATCATGGAGGGGTCGGGGGGCGAGCGGAAACTGAGGTTCGCGTATCCCTACGGCGTGGTGGACCTTCGCCACTCGCCCGACGAGCTCGAGAACTTCCGCATCCGGTTCGATCGGCTGCACGTGGTGATGCCCAGCGGGCTCGAGGTCCGTGTCCCCGACAACGCGGACGTGCCTGCGCTCGACATCAAGCAGGCCTTCACGTCGAGCCCCGGGGGGCTGACCGTGAGCCTCGGTGTCCCGCTTCACTATCCCACCCGCGCGAACACCGTGACGACCCGCGAAGAGGACGACTGGCGCGTCAAGCGCCAATGGCGCGTCTCCGAACTCCAGGCGCTCGACGAGAACACGGGTGAAAACCCCCAGCCGCTGCAGGTTCGACACGTCAACGCCAGGCTGCTGCTGGAGGGCGAAGACCGGACGGACATGGAGGTCCTGCCCCTGCTCCGGGTCGTCCAGTCCAAGGGGCAGGACGTTGGCCTCCCTCGGTTCGATCCCGAGTTCGTGCCCCCGTGCCTGCTCGTCTCGGGCTCGCCTCGGCTGCGGGACCTCTTCCGCGACCTCGCCAACGCGGCCGATGCGAAGCGTAAGGAAGAGATCATCAAGCTGACCAAGGGCGGGTTCGCCGTGGAGAACCTGCGCGGGGTGGAGTTCCAGCAACTCCTCCGGCTGCGAACGCTCAACAAGGCCGCGGCGAGGCTGATGTCGCTGGTTCGCGCCCCGGCGTGCGCGCCCTTCGAGTTCTATCTCGAACTGCGCGAACTGATCGGAGAACTCGCGGCCCTCCAGCCCGACAAGGACCTCTTCGAGGTCTCGTCCTACGACCACGACCGCCCGGCGGTGTGCTTCGTCGAGGCCGAGGCACGCGTCCGGGAGTTGTTCAAGTCGACGGGCGGCCCCGGCGGCTACGGAAAGGTCGAGTTCATGCCCGAGGGCGGGGCAATGGTGGCGGTGCTCTCGGACGACGACCTCAAGAACGCCAACGAGTTCTTCCTCGCGGTCAAGACGAAGATGGATCCGAGGGCCCTTGCGGCGCTCGTGGAGGACGGGACAAAGTTCAAGTTCATGTCGAAGAAACTGGTCTCGGCGCTGGGCTACGGCGTGAAACTCGCGGAGGAACGCCACGCGCCGCTCCAGCTCCCCGCCGAGAGCGGGCTGCACTACTTCCGACTCCTTCGGGCGGACAGCCAGCGGATGTGGTCGATGATCGAGCAGGAAAAGGCGATCGGCGTGAAGTGGACGGGCGGCGAAGGGTCGGACTTCAAGCTGAGCCTCTACTACACCAAGGTCTCGTAGCGGCAGGAGCGGACGGATGCAACTCATCGAACTCTGCGAGCCTCTCTTCCAGTTCATCTGCCGGCTCAACCGATCCGCGCGCAAGGGCGGAAGGCTGGAGATGGCGACCGCGATCGCGGAGATCAAGGAGATCTTCGCCACCATGTCGTCGAAGGCGTCGGGCGATCCGCGGCTGGCGGCGCAGTACCGTCGCCTCGAACTGCCCCTGCAGGGGTTTGTGGACTCCATGGTGCGACGGAGCGGGGTGTCGTGGGCGTCGGACTGGCCGCTGATCTCCGGCGACCTCGCGATCGAGGAGCGGTTCTTCGACCTGCTCGAAGAGAACCTCGTTGATCCGAGCGAGGAGGCGACGGAGCGACTGGCGGTCTTCTACACGTGCCTGGGGCTGGGCTTCACCGGGTGGTACACCGGCCAGCCCGAGTTCCTCCGGCGGAAGATGATGGAGCTCTCGGCGCGGCTACGCGGGATGATCGACAAGGACACCTCGGCGAAGATCTGCGCGGAGGCGTACAAGGCCGACGAGTCGATCCTCTATGAGCGGGCGGGGACGACGCTGGTCGGAGCCGTGGTCGCGCTCGTCGGGCTGACGGTGACGATGCTCGTGGTGAACGTGGTGCTGTACTACACGGGCTCGAACGAACTGACGGGGACGCTCCAGAAGATCGTCGAGCACGAGCGAGGGCTGATGCCCGGGGGGAGCACGCGATGAACCTGAGCGCGGTAAGCAATCTGCCGACGCCGATGAAGGTCGGGGCGGCGGTCGTGGGCGGGGCGGGGCTGTTGTCGATCGTTCGGCTCGTCGGGGGCCCGCAGGTGGTGATCCTGCTCGCCTCGGGGCTGGTGGTCGTCGCGCTCGTGACGGTGGCGTACAAGAAGTTCATGAAGTGGCGCGCCAAGGCCAAGGCGGCGCCCCTGATGAGCAAGGTGACCGAGAACGCCAAGGCCGCGCCCCAGCAGGTCGCGGATGCGGCCGGTCGCGCCCGACTCGACGAGCTGCGCAAGAAGTTCGAGTCAGGGATCACCGAGTTCCGCAAGGCCGGGAAGGACATCTACACCCTTCCCTGGTACATGCTCATCGGCGAGCCGGGCTCGGGCAAGACGGAGGCGATCCGGCACGCGCAGTTGCCGTTCCCCCAGGGGATGAACGACCCGCTCCAGGGCTCCGGCGGCACGGTGAACATGGACTGGTGGTTCACAAACAAGGCCGTCATGCTCGATACCGCGGGACGCTTCGTCTTCGAGCAGGTCGAGGCCGGCTCGACCGGCGAGTGGAAAGAGTTCCTCCGCCTCCTGCGGACGTATCGGCGGGACTGCCCCATCAACGGGCTCGTCCTCGTCATCCCGGCGGACTCGCTCATCAAGGACACGGCGGAGGTTATCGAGCGCAAGGCCGGCAAGATCGCCCGCCAGCTCGACGTCATCCAGCGCACGCTCGACGTCCGGTTCCCCGTCTTCATCCTCGTCACCAAGAGCGACATGATCTACGGGTTCCGCGAGTTCTTCGAGACGCTCGACGACCCGCAGCTCCAGCACCAGATCCTCGGGTGGTCCAACCCGACCGACCGCGACACGCCCTTCGATCCCGCGCTCGTCCAGCAGCACCTCGAGCAGGTCCGCGGGCGGCTGCTGCGACGCCGGATGAGCCTCATGCTCGATCCCGCCCACTCGCAGAACCCCGTCGACGGCCGGCGCATCGACGAGGTCGACGCCATGTACGCGTTCCCCGAGTCGCTCGTGAAGATCGGGCCCCGCCTGCGGCGATACCTCGAGATGATCTTCGTCGCGGGAGAGTGGTCGAGCAAGCCCCTCTTCCTCAGGGGCATCTACTTCACCTCCTCCATGCGCAAGGGCGATGCCCTCGACGCGGAACTCGCCGAAGCCCTGGGCGTGGGCGTCGAAGACCTCCCCGAGGGCAAGGTCTTCCACGAGGAGCGGGCCTTCTTCCTGCGGGACCTCTTCCTCGACAAGGTCTTCAAGGAGAAGGGGCTCGTCACGAAGTCCGTGAACACCAAGGGGCTCCAGAGACGCCGCCGCCTCGTCACCCTCGCCAGTTGGCTCCTCGTCGTGGGGAGCATCATCGTCATGAGCGGCGTCTCGTGGTGGGGGTTCAAGGGCGCGGTCGGCAAACGCGCCGACGAGTGGAAGCAACTCCACCAGGTCTTCGACGAGACCTATCCCACGGCGGACGGGCTCGCCGCGATCCGCGCCGGAGCCTACGCGGGACGCTATCCCATCGCGCTCGACGCTCGCCCCCCGCTCGTCGAGTATTTCGCCGAGCGCTCGCGGCTCTGGAACGAGGAGGCCGTCCGCACGCCCAGGGTCTTCCGGGCGACGGCCTCGGTGGCCAGCCTCTTCAACTCCAAGCCTCCCGAGCCGATGCGTCAGGAGGCCGTGCGCTCGATCTTCGAGACGCGGGTTCTCTTCCCGCTCGTGCGGCAGGCGTCGGAACGGCTTGGCGAGATCGCGAGCAACGGATCGTGGATGAACCGCAGCGCCGAAGCGTCCGCCGCGCTCGCCCAGTTGGTCCGCATCAATGCCGCGGGCACGGGCGGGCCCGACACGCGCATCAGGCTCGAAGCGCTGTTCCAGGTCGCGCTGGTCTCGCCCTCGAGCGAGTACGAAGAGGATCGCGCGAAACTCCAGTCGGCGTTCGACACGCTCTTCGCCGACCCCGACGCGTGGCGGGGCGCGTGCGAGCGACTCCGCCGGGACCCGATCGTCGTCGCCGCTTCGAAGGACGCGATGGCCGAGTTCGTTCGCACCTGGGACCTGCGAGCCACTCCCGCGGGGCCGGAACTCGGCGCGCTCGCCGGGCTCCGCACGGCCCTGGGCGAGTTCGCGGTCGCCGAGCGGGACCTGCACCAGTTGGCGGAGACCGCGGCACAGGCGGATCCGGCGGACCTTGCGATCCTCGGGCCCGGTCGGTCCTACTCCACGAACTGGGCCCAGCGGTACGGGAAGGTGAAGGACGCGTACGAGCGAGCCATCCCACACGCGAAGTTCCTCGGGTCGCATCCCACGTTCGCCGCGGCCCACGCCGCCGCGATCGAGGCGCTGAAGAACGAGGCGAAGTCGTCGTTCGGGTCGATCATCGAGTCGGTCCCGGAGAGTTCGCGGGGAGAGGGCGCCGGGTGGACGGGGAAGGCCCTGGCCGACAAGCTCGCCGAGGTGACGCGCCGGATCGACGAGAGCGTCACGCCCGAGGTGACCGCGGCGATCACCGCGGTCGACGCCGACCAGATGGTGGCGATCGCCCCGGCGGACCGGCGCGCGTTCCAGGCACGGTTTGAAGAGATGTACGCCCCCGCCCATGAACTCATGTCCCGGGCGACGCCCGCGGTCGTCCCGCTGGCGGATTTCATGCCGCTGGGCAAGGTGCTGGGCGAGGCGGTGGACTCGGCCCGGCAGCGAGCCAGCGATGCGCCCGGCGCGGTCCTCCGCGCGCTGCCCCTGTTCAAGGGCGCAGCGGACGCCTCGTCCGTCACCCTTGGGGTCGCGCGTCGACAACAGGAGTACCTGCTGATCAAGGCGGTGCTCGACGACCGCGGCCGTCCCGACGCCATCCCGATCGAGGACCTTGTCCGCCAGACCGCGGAAAGCACGGGTGAGGCGCGGGAACTCAAGGTGACCATGCCGCTGGGACACGCCGGGGTGATCCCGTCGCCCAAGTTCGCGCCGATCGCCGCCGAGAGCATCGTGGGGGCGTGGCGAGAGATCGGGATGAAGACGGCGGTCGGCCCGGCCGCGGTGCTGGACGCGGCATCGCTGGGCGAGATCCATCGCCGAAACGATCGAGCGGTGCAGGTCTACGTGGACAGTTACTACCGCTACTGGTCGAGGGACCTGATCGAGACCAACGCGCTCGGCCCGGTGCACGCGGAGGCGTGGAAGGACTATCGCGCGGCGTTCGCCTCGGTGACGGTCGCGAGTTTCCGCGACGCCATCCCCGAGGCGCAGCGCGTGGCCGAGGCCGCCCTTGCCGCGATCGAGGGCATGGTCCCCGCGGGGGACCCTCGCGTGGGGGCGGTCAGGCGGTATCGCACCGCATCGGCCCGCTTCGCGGAGGAGATCGAGGATGACCGCTTCCAGCGATCGCTCAGCCGCCTCCGCGACGGCGTGTCGCGCCTGCCCGAGTCGGCGCCCGAGGCCAGGCGTCAACTCCTGAAGATGAGGCCGATCGACGTCGCGGAGACGTTCGCGGGGGATCTCTACCGCGAGCCCGAAGCGGGCGACCTCGCGCCGCTGGGCCAGGCCTACCTCAACCACCTGTTCCTCACGGCGCTCTCGCAGATCGATCGCGACTGCCAGAGCGACGCGAAGAAGAACTTCGAGTTGATCCTCCAGCAGGGGGCACGCTTCCCCATCACGCGCGACGCGGACCCGGCGACGGGCCTCACGTCTCGGGAAGTTCGTGACCTCTGGGTCCTTGTGCAGGACCTGCGACCGGTCAGCGCCCCCGCGCCCGCGGCAGCCGGTGCGGCCCTGCCCGCGCTCGAACTTCGCCTCCAGCAACTCGGAGATGCGGCCCGGCTCTCGGACGGCTCGCGCAAGAACTGGTTCGACCAGGCGTACCGGGTGCTCGAACTCCTTGCCGACAAGGGCGAGCCCGCGGTCACGCTCTACGCCCTCCCGCCCCTGACGATCCGCGACCTCGACCTGCCCGGCAACGCCGCGGGCAACCCGCTGGCGACGCGGGACTTCAAGTACCTGCGGCTCACGTGGCGTTCGCCCGCGCGGAACGCGACGCGCAACTTCAACATGAACGTCGGGGAGCCATTCGAACTGGCACGCGGGTTCCCGCTGGGGGCGGAGTCGCTGGAGGTGAGGATCGGGGAGGGCGAGTCGGACCTCTCCGACGACATGCCCGCGAACGCGAAGTTGGCGCTGGCGAGTTTGCCGAGGTGGACGGTCCTGCACGCGCTGCTGGTGTCGGGTCGGTGGTGGGCGCCCGAGACCCCGGTCGTGGGCACGCCCATGTGGGTGGTCCCGATGGAGATGCGGGCGGGCTCGCCGGACGACCCGAGCCGCTGGTTCTATGCGATGGGTGTCAAGCCGGCCTCGGGGCTGACGCCCGACGACGTGAAACGATGGCCGGACCTCGAGTTGTGGCGTCGGGCGAGCGAGGCGAAGTAGTCGCCCAGGAGTCGGACCTTGTCGAGAAAGAACCCGACGAGCGTGTTCGGTCGCATGGAGACGGTGAGCGTCGCCGCGCTCGGCAAGCACCCCGGGTGGGAAGACCACATCAAGGACATCCCCGGGGTGCCGGAGCGCCTGCTGGAGATCGAGCGGGCCCTGATCACCGAGGGGATCGGCGGGAACATCGCCAACGAGGCGTGGAAGAAACTCAAGGACGCCGGGAGGCTTCGCGACTTCGGGCACGTCTTCCTCTGGCGCTCCCCCTCGGACATGGTCGTCGGGCGGTTCTGGCCCAGCAGCGACGCGAAGAAACGCCAGGAGTATCCGATGGTGGTCTGCGCGCAGTGCGTGGGCCAGCCGTTCGACTGGGTGATGGGCCGTGCCCTCGACCGGCTCAAGACGCTCGAGGAGCAGTGCCGATCGACGACGTCCGCGTCGGTGGTCCGCTCGTGCGTGGAGTCCGCCACGCAGGAGTTGCGCTCGGTCGCGCCCGGAGGGGGCGGGGATCCCTCGCCCGACCCGGGGGTGATCGCGAAGGTGGCGTCTCGCCCCGAGATGGGGGGCGAGGGGTTCCTTCGCCTCATGTACCAGTTCGAGGAGGAACTCGCCGGGTTCATGCAGCCCGACCTGGTCGCGCGCATGGCGCGGCGCAGCATCGAGACGAGGGCGCAGCACCTGCGCGTCCCCGCTTGCGCGGACTCACCCTCCGAGGCCGCCGCCCTCTGGCTCCGGTTCCTGCTGGCGCGGCTGGATCGGCACGCCACGATCGTGCTCTTCATGCCTATCGGGCAGGGATGGGTGGACGTCGTCGTCGGAGAACCGACGCCGGCGCAGATCTATTGCCTCCGGGCGACGCCCGAGGCTCTCCCCGTTGCGTCAGAGATTCCCTACTCGTTCGACGACGCCTTCAGGAGACGAGTCGAGGCGATCATCGCCGGCGGACCCGCCTCTGGCGCGCGCGCGCCGAAGACGACATCGGCGTCGGCCACGAAACCGGGCGGATCGAAGAAGGGGCTGCTCATCGCGGGGGCCGCGGTCGTGGTGGGGGGGATCGCCCTTGCGGGGTATCTGGCGACGCGACCCTCGCCGGTCCCGGGGCCGACGCCGCCGGTCGGTCCCACGCCCGTAACCGACCGCGTCGTCTCGCCGATGGTGCAGCGGTGGTGCGAGGCGTGGCAACTCACGGGCGCGGGCGCGATGTCGAGCATGACGGGAGAAGAGCGGGGCGCCCTTTCATCGGACGGCTTTTTGCGCTCGACGCTGCTCGAGCGCCTGCCTTCGCTTGATCCACGATCGCTCCTACCGGCGGGCGATCGGGGCAAGCCGATCGATGCGCTGCTCCGCGAGGCGCCCGAGGTCTGGACGGGTTCGGCGGCCGAGGGTCGGTCACGGGATGCGATGGCGAGCCTTGAAGGGCTCGCCTCGTCGCTGGAGGCCTGGCCGGCACTGGCCTCGGCGGATGCCGCAGGCAAGGAAATGGAGGCTCTGGGCTGGGCCAAGGCCGCGCAGGAACTGATCGAGGCGAGGGTGAGGATCGAGTCGAGGCTGTCGGAGGGTCGCTTGCCTGAAGCCGGTGCGATGGTGGGCCTTGTGGCGGGGCTCGAGAGCGCGGGTCGAGCGAGCGCGACGATGGAGCGAGTCGAGGCGTTGTCGGCCGCGGCGAGAGGTCGCACGGAACTCGAAGTGTTAGCGGATGCGTTCGAGCGCGGGGTCTCTCGAACGCTGGCCGGTGTTGGGCTCACGGGCCTTTCGGAGGCGATGGAAGAGTCGGCGCGAGCGGCTGGGTCGGCCGCGGCGTTCGTGGAGGGTTCGTGGGGGCAGGTTGATGCCGAGACCTTCGCACGCGAGAGCGCCCGCCACCGCGAGATCGTGGGCGACGTGGCCACGCCCGCGGCCTTGTCGGCGTGGGTCGAAGAAGCGAAGGGGTACATGCGTCTGAGTGAGCCGGAGAACCCGGCGGCGGCCTCGGCATCCACGATCGCGGCGCTGGAGTCGTCGGCGCGGGCTCGGGTTGACGAACTCCGGGCGCTGGACGAGGCCAAGAGCCGGGCGCTGGCGGACCGGCTGGTCCGGGCGTCGGCGGACCTGGCGCAGGCCAGAGAGATCCCCGCGCTGGTGAAGCACCGTGAGTCGATCGCGCAGCGCATCCGAGCGGTCTCCAACGAACTCGGGGCGATCGAACAGGAGGGGGCGCGGCTCTCGGCGGAACTCGGTGCGGAGATGTGGTTGCCCACTCGCCGCGCGCTGCAGGAGGTCGCCGCGCTGGACGAGGTGGTGCCGGGTGAGGCGAAGATCAACGCCGAGTGGCGACGCCTGAGGGCGATGATCCTGGGCACCGCGATGACCGACCCGGATGTGCTGCGATCGACGCCGGAGCGGGCGTCGCAGTTCCTCCGCGAGTTGGGCAAGTTGCGTGCCGATCTGGGGGCGCTGTCGCTGCGGATGAGCACCTCGCTGGCGGGGGACGTGGTCGATCCCCAGGTCGCGGGCGAGGTCCAGGCGAGGCTCGCCGACGAGCGGGAGCGTCGGCTGGGCACGGCCCTTGGTGCGCTGGTGTGGGACGGGTCGGAGATCTCGTGGCGGAACGATCCACGCGAGCGAGAGGCGAACGCGCTGGGCGAGTCGGTCTCGAAGGCCCGGCGGATCGTCGATCGGCTGGCGCTGGTCACGAGGCACCTCGGGTCCGGGCGCGGGCTCGACGACGCGATCGACGGCGAGGACACGAGGGCGTTCGTCGCCGCGTGCAGGGAGGACCCGCTCGTGACCCCGGCCGGGCCGACCGTTGCGGCCTTGCTGGCCCGGGTGGAGTTCCTGGAAGAACTGGGCGGGGCCTCGAGAGAGACGCTCGCGGCGTTGGCTCGCGATGCGGACGAGCAACCGGCAGAGGTGGCGGTCGCGGTGTGGCGTGGGCTGGGCGCGCACGAGTGGCCGTCGACGTCGTCGGAACTTGCGCTGGAATCTGCGCTGCGCGCACGTTTGGCGGGCCTGGGCTGGCTGGGGGATGCGCTCGCGACAGAAGGCCCGCGGCGGTGGGGGGTGTTCATGGCCTCGGCGAGCGACGCGGATTCGATTACGGCGGGGCTGGCGGCGGCCGGCTCGATGGGCTCGTCGGGCATCGCTTCGCTCTCGGGGCGCGCGCGGTTCAACGCGGAACTGGTTGGTCTGCAACAGGCCTTGGCGGGCCGTGACCTCGCGGGAGAGGACGGTCGGCGGCTGGTCGAGGCGTTTGTCCGCGGCTCGGAGGAGTGGATGGGTGGCATGGGCGCGGACGAGGCGGCCGGCGCACGGGCGATCGTGCGGGCGCTGGCGGAGGCCGATGCTTCGAAGCCGGATGCTCCCCCGCCCCCTCCCGAGGGTGTCGGCCCGGCGCGGGCCGGGTGGACGCAGGTGGAGGGCGAGAGCCACGATGTCCTGCGCTACCGGGCAAGGCTTCGAGGGACGGTGCACGAACTGACGTTCCTTCGAGTGGAGCCCTCGGGGGCGCCCGCGGCCTATGTGTGCACGGAGGAGATGTCGGTCGGGCTGCTGACGGACCTCATGCAGGAGCGTCGGGCGTCGAGCGTGCTCGCGCCGCTGCTGGAACATCGCCCGGGAAGCCGGGACGATCGACCGGGCCCGAGGTCGTGGGAGTGGGTTCAGGGCGGTGCGATGGTGGTGTCACGGGTGTGGCTCGCGTTCCTGGGAACTCCGATCCCCGACCCGACGTTCGAGCCCATCGCGGGGCCCTCACCACGCATGCCGGCCCAGCACCTGTCGGCGCGCGGGGCGGCGTTTGCGGCGGTCCTCGCCGGGTGCCGCTTCCCCACCGAGCCGGAATGGAAGGCGGCGTTGGCGCAGGACCGCGGGAGCGCCTCGAATGAGGACTTCGCCCGCTTGTCTGGCGCGAATCTACTGGACGCAAAGTGGATGGCGCAGGCGGCGTATGCCCGCGATCGGAGCAAGCCCACCCCGGAGGGGGCACGCTTCGGTGGCGAGGGCGTGCCGAGCGAGGCGCCGCTGGGCGCGGGACACGACGACGGTGTGGTCTTCTTCCGCGAGGTGGGCGAAGGCGACGGGCGGTTCAAGAACCTGATCGGGAACGTCTGGGAGTTCGTGTACGCGGACTCGGGACGGCTCGAATCGATCGACGCGGGCAAGGGCCTGACCGAGGCGGCCCGAGCGGTGGACGGGCTTGGGGCCCGTGGGTGGGGGGTGATCGGGGGATCGGGGTTCTCACCGGCAGCGCTGGCTTGGGAGGCCTCTCATCCGGTGCCCGCTGAGGAAGCGGCGAACCGGCTGGGGTATTGCGACGTCGGTGTTCGGTTGGCGTTCACAGCGCCGAGGCCGGTCGTGGCACAGGGCCCGGAACGACCGGCATTGATGCGAGTCGTGAAGGAGGCGAGGGTGTTGGCGAGGCCTTGACGGCGTGCAAGACGGGATGAGTTGGTGTACAGTGTGCGGGCGCGCGGCGGCAGGGAAGGTCGAGGCATCGCGCGCCGGCCGACCGGACGGATCGCACCAGGCCGTGGTGTTCCAGGGTCTCTCTCGCGGGAGCGAACCGATGGTGTCGAATCGTCGCGGCGGCGTTCGGGTGCTGGTCACGGGGCTCGCCGGGCTCGCGCTGGGCGTGGGCGTCGCGCGGGGCCAGGAAGGCGCGGCAGAGGGCCCGTGGTTCGTGGTGAGCGAGATCCGGGCGTCGTATCCGCTGGAGGAGGAGCGTCAGGCGTCGCACCCGATGCTTCCGCCGCTCGACGAGGTGCTTCGGAGCACGAGCGTGACGCTGGCGGTCACGTCCGAGGGGTACACGGCGCCGGCGGAGGGGTCGGACACGGTGGTGCTGCGGCTGTCGGAGATCGCGGAGGGCCCGGTCTCGAAGTTTTCGGCGACGGCGCTCGAGGCGATCTCGATCGCGCTCCGGAAGGAACTCAACGCCCGGCGGATCGGAGGCGTGATCGTCTCGCCGTCGACGGCGGACATCGAGCCTGGCACGCTGGCGGACCTGCGCGAGGGCGGGACGGGTCTCCTGTTCGATGTGTGGACGGCGCGCGTGTCGCGTGTCCGGTCGATCTCGACCTACAACGACGAGACGCTGTGGTCGAAACTGCCGGCATCGTGGGGCCTGAACACGCCCGCGGAATGGTCGAAGCCCGAGGGCGAGGAGCGGATCGACCGTGCCGATCCGGTCTCGACGCGCGTGCGAGAGCGTTCGCCCGTGCGCGCCGGGGATCCGGAGCGTGACGTGATCCGGACGGACCTCATGGAACGGTACGTCCACGGGCTCACGCGGCACCCCGGGCGCAGGGTGGACATCGCGGTGGGGCAGGGCGAGCGAGTGGACGACAACCCGACCGCGGTGGTGGACTATCTCATCACGCAGGGGCGTCCATGGTACGTGATCGCCCAGGTCTCGAACACGGGAACGAAGCAGACGAACGAGTGGCGCGAGAAGATCCAGTTCGTCCACAACCAACTCACGGGCCGGGACGACATCCTCGACGTGCAGTACATCACGGCGGGGTTCGATTCGGCGCACGCGCTCTCGGGCTCGTACGAGGCGCCGCTGCCCGGGCTCGAGGACGACTTCCGCTTTCGCGTGTTCGCGAACTGGAACCAGTACACGGCGTCGGACGTGGGCCTCCAGAACACGCAGTTCGAGGGCGACGGCTGGCTGGCCGGGGGCGAGATCATCGCGAACGTCTACCAGTCGGGCACGTTCTTCGTCGATGTCTTCGCGGGCGCGAAGTGGCAGTCCGTGAGCGTCGACAACACGACGGCGGGCGTGCGGGGGGAGGAAGATTTCTTCATCCCTCGCGCGGGGATCAGCGCCCAGCACAGTTCGATGACCCACCGTTCGGCGGGGACGATCGCGGTCGAGGGCAACCTCGCGGACGCGGCGGGGACATCGAGTTCGCTCGACGCGCTGGGCCGCATCAACGCCGACGACGAGTGGATCGTCGTGCTCTTTGACGGGAGTTACTCGCGGTTCCTGGACCCGCTGTTCTTCGGGGACGAGTGGAACGACCCGCAGAGCCCGAGGTCGACGCTGGGGCACGAACTCTACACGGGGCTGCGCGGGCAGGTGTCGATGGACGCCAGGCTCGTGCCGAATGCGGAGCAGGTGGTGGGCGGTCTGTACACGGTCCGCGGGTATCCGGAGTCGGTGATCGCAGCGGACACGGTGGTGATCGGGACGGTGGAGTATCGGTTGCACGTGAGTTCGCTGCTCCCGCGCGATCCGGACGGGATGACGCTCGGGCCGATCGAGGGGTTCAAGGGCTCGCCGACGCAGGCGTACGGGCGAGCGGATTGGGGGCTGATGCTCCGTGGGTTCGTGGATGCGGCGTACACGCACAACGTGGAGCGCCGCCTCACGGAGGAGAACGAGACGCTGGTCGGCGCCGGCGTTGGGATCGAAGCGTCGCTCTATCGCAACCTCTTCCTCAGGGTGGATGTCGGGGTGGCGCTGACGGAGACACGCGAGGTGGACGCTGGAGACGCCGAGGTCCACATCGTCGCGACGTTCGTGTACTAAGAAGCAGGACGACGGGCCGGGAGAGGCCCGATGATCGAGGAGGTCGCGAGCGCGGCCTCCCGGGAGGCGCAAGCCGTGGCCAAGAGCAACAGCGAGTCGATGGCGTTCGGGTCGGCGACGGGGATCGCGGTCGCCGGCGGGATGGTCTTCGCGGCCCTCGCGGCGCCGGCGCTGGCGCAGGTCGAAGGCCCGCAGGTGGTCAGCGGATCGGCGAGCATCCAGCAGCAGGGCTCGCAGACGATCATCCACGCGGCCGACAACACGATCATCAACTACGGGCGGTTCGACATCCGCGCGGGCGAGACCGTCCAGTTCATCCAGCCCGACGCGTTCTCGCGGGTCCTCAACCGCATCGCGAGCCCCGAGCCCACGAGGATCGACGGATCGCTCATCGCCAACGGGCAGGTCTATCTCGTGAACCCGGCGGGCATCGTGTTCGGCCCGGGGAGCGTCGTGAACGTCGGGGCGATCTTCGCCGCCGCCGCGCGCATGTCCGATCAGGATTTCCTCAACGGGGTCGATCGGTTCACGGGCCTTGCGGGGTCGGTCGAGAACCACGGGACGATCAACGCCGGCTTCGCCGCACTCGTGGGTCGCTACGTTGCGAACTACGGCTCGATCGACACGGGCGAGGGGTTCATCACGATGGCCTCGGGCGACGAGGTCTACATCGGGGAACTCGGCGGGGTGCTCTACGCGCGCGTGGCGACGCCCGCGAAGTCTCCGGAGGCCGCCGCCGAGGAGCCCGCGGTCAAGCAGGCGGGCTCGCTCTCGGGCCGGAGGATCAACCTGGCCTCGGGCGACGTGCTCGCGCTGGCGATCACCGGCGGGTCGTCGATCACGGGCGAGGAGGTTCGCATCCAGGGCGGGTCGGTGCGCGTCTCAGGCGAGATCGACGTCTCGAGCCAGGCCGGCCGGGGCGGGTCGGTCGAGGTTCTCGGCGACATCGTCGTCGTCGACCGGGCGACCATCGATGCCTCCGGCACGACCGGCGGCGGGACCATCCTCATCGGCGGGGATTATCGCGGTGGGTTCGGCGTGCCCACGGCGTGGCGCACCGGTGTCTCGCGCGGCTCGCTTCTCGTCGCGGACGCGACCGGTGCGGGTGACGGCGGCAAGGTCATCGTCTGGGCGGACGACACCGCCTGGTTCTACGGGCACATCTCGGCCAGGGGCGGCGCGACCGGCGGCGACGGCGGGTTCATCGAGGTTTCCGGGAAGGACACGCTCGTCTTCCGGGGGACCGGTGACACGAGCGCGCCCTTCGGCGTGATCGGCCAGCTCCTCCTCGACCCCGCCACGCTCACGATCATCGATGCCGCGGCGGGCGGCGATCACGACGGTGATCTTCCCGACATCCTCGCCGGGGCCGCGAACATCGGCGGGAACACGGTCTCGTGGGGGGCGATCGATGCCCTCGCCGCCAGCAGCACGGTCATCCTTGAAGCGACGGGGTTGGTCACGATCAACAACGTCACAGGGGCCGCGGGCGGGACGATCACCAGCAACAACCTCGTCATGCTCGACCTGACCAGCGCGGGGAGCCTGACGATCCGGTCCACCGGCGGCGCGGTGACGTTCGCGGACACCGCGGACACGATCCGCACGGAGGGCGCGGGGATCACCATCGAGGCCCTGGGCGGGAACCTGACCGCGGGCCGGCTCAACACGAGCGGCGCCGCCGGAAACGCGACGGGCGGAGGGATCACCCTCACGGCCTCGGGCAGCATCTCGGCGGACAACCTGACGACGGCGGGCGGGGTGGTCTCGGTGACGGGCGTGGGGGTGACGCTCGCGGACGTGAGCACCGTCGGCGCCTCCGGGACGCAGCCGGGCGGGAACGTGGCCGCGAACTCCGGGACGGGGACGCTCTCGCTCGGGGCGATCACCGTCGCCAACGCCGCGGTCTCGCTCACGGGCGATGAGATCAACCCCGCGTCGGCGATCTCGAACAGGGCCGCGGGCAGCACGCTGTCGTTCCAGCCTTCGACGGCGTCGACCTCGACGCGCCTGGCCAGCGGCGCGACGGGCAACCTCGACCTGACCGCGGCGGAACTCAACCTCATCGCCCCCGCGGGCGGGGCGAACATCGCCTGGCAGACCATCTCGTTCGGGAACGCGGCGGGCACGGCGAACCTGCTGCTCGTCGGGGACTACACGTTCGCGAACAACCTCGTCGAGTCCGATTCGGATTCGTTCATCCAGCTCCTCGCGGGCGGGGTCGCGGCGGTGCAGTTCAACGCGACGTTCGACATGGACGTGGGGAACAACTCGATCCTTATCCGCGCGGACGAGTTCAACCTCAACACGGATGCCAGCGTGGCCGGCACCGCGGCGCTGGTCATCGAGCCCAACACCGCCGGCGACGGCATCCGCGTGGCGTCGGCGACGGCCCCAAGCGACAACGTCCTGGACCTCCAACTGGGCGAACTCAACCGCATCGTGCCCGGGTTCTCGTCGTGGACGATTGGGCGCTCGGACGGGACCGGCGTCCTCGAACTCGGGACCAACACCGCGTCCTTCGTCTTCCCCGATCCGGTGACGTTCCGCTCGCCCAGCGGCACCCTGACAACCGTCGCCGCGATCGATACCTCGGGCGCGCTCACCTTCGAGGCCGCCGCGACGGTCGCGGCCAACGTGACGGTCAACGGTGCGTTCACGAGCCTCGGTGACTTCGCGATCTCGGCCAACATCGAGGTGGACACCGGCGCCAACACGATCACCTTCGCCGACGACGTGGACCTGAACGGGAACACGCTCACGCTGGTGAGCGGCGGCGTGACGTTCACCGGTGCGCCCCAACTGGGCGGAACGCTCTCGGCCGCGGGCCAGGGCGTCACCTTCGAGGGCACGGTGACGCTCGGCGCGGCCACGCTCATCACCGCGGGCACGGCGACGTTCGAGGACGACGTCGACCTCGCCTCGTTCAGCCTCGGGGTCGCGGCCAACGAGATCGACATCACCGGCGGCGGCACGACGGTCTCCGGCACGGGTGGCGGCGCGCTGACCCTCGGGCCCGCGTCCGCCGCAACCATCGTCGAGGTCGCCGGGTCGACCACCACGGGCGGGCTCGACCTGACCGCGGCGGAACTCGCCACGCTCCAGTCCTCGCTGTCCAGCGTCACGATCCAGACCGGCGCATCGGGCGTGCTGAACGTCCGCGCGGCGCCGGGGCTCTCCACGCCCCTCACGCTCACCTCGGCGACCGGGATCGTCATCCACCACGCCACGGTCTCGAACAACCACGACCTCACCTTCGCGGGACCCGTCACGTTCAACTCCTCGCTCGGCGTCGGCCCGGCCAACCTCTCGGCCCTGGGCACGAACCGCACGCTGGCATTCAACTCGACCCTCACGGGCAACGCGGGGCTGGCGATCCAGCTCACGGCCGACGAGATCAACCTCGCGGGCTCGGTCAGCGCGCCCGGCGGTGGCGAGCTCTTCCTTCGCCCGGATTCCGACATCGACGTGGACCTCGGCGGGGCCGTGAACACCACCCCGTCGCTCCTGGAGATCACGACGGCTGAGGCGGCGCTCATCACGGGCTACTCGCGCGTCGTCGTGGGGAGCGCCACGTCCACGCAGACCCTGACGGTCTCCGGCGCGACGGTGTTCTCGACGCCCGTCACGCTGCGGTCGGGGACGGGCGACCTCCAGATCAACGCCTCGCTGCAGGTCGCCTCGGGCGCCTCCAACAGCCAACTCATCGCCGACGACATCGACTTCGGCGCCTCCGGGGCCGTGACGGGCGCCGGGACGCTCGTCATCTTCCCGGCGACGGCGGGCCTGAACGTGGACCTCGCGGGCTCGGGCGTCGGCGGGCTGGACCTGACCGCGGCGGAGATCGCGAAACTCACGGGAACGTTCACGAACGTCGTCTTCGGCCAGACCGGCGTGACGCCGAACGTGGGGATCGGGGCGACCATGCCTTCGCTCGCCTCTCCGGTGGAGTTCCGGGCGACGACCCTGATCACCGTGGAGGGGAGTTACTCCAACGGGGATGACATCACCTTCAGCGGGCCGACGCAGATCAACGCGAGCGCGACCATCGCTGCGGGGAGCACGATCGACTTCAACTCGACGTTGGCGGTCGGCACGAACAACCTCACGCTCCAGGCGGGCGAGGTGGATTTCGGGGGCGCGGTGACGGGGACCGGGTCGCTCACGATCCGCCCGGATCTCGCCGGGATCCAGGTCGTCCTGGGCGGGAACAACAACGCCACCGGCGCGCTCGATCTCACCGACACCGAACTCAACTTCATCGCCGACGGGTTTACGCTCCTGCGCTTCGGGGCCGCCACGCTGACCTCGGGCGTCACCGTCATCGCCGATCGCACGTTCACCGACGCGGTCGAGTTCCTCGGCGGCACCGGCACCGTCGCGTTCAACGCCGATGTCGGGATGGGCGCGAACAACCTCCGCATCGTCGCCAACTCGTTCGATATCGATACGGTCAACGGCTCGCTGACCGGCGCGGGCGGGTCCCTCACCCTCGAGGCGCAGACCGCCTCGCATGCCCTCCGCTTCGGCGGGGCGAACACCGCGGGCACGCTCGCCCTGAGCAGCGCGGAGATCGGTCGGCTCAACGGCGCGTTCTCACTCCTTACCTTCGGCCGTTCCGACGGGACCGGCAACATCACCCTCCCCGTGGCGGTGGACCTGACCGGCGCAAGCGTCGTGACACCCATCCTGTTCGAGACCGGCAGCGGGACCATCCTCGTCAACGCCGCGATCACCAATCCCGACGACCTCACCTTCGCCGGGCCCACCACGCTCTCGTCCAACGTCTTCGCGACGGGCTCGACGCTGACGTTCAACAATCCCGTGACCGTCTCGGCGACGTCGGAGGTGGGCGGGTCGCTGGTGGACTTCGACTCGACGGTCGCGGCCGGGACCAATGCATTGACCGTCTCCGGCGACGAGATCGACCTGGCCGGCGCGGTCAGCGGGACGGGGAACCTGACCCTGCGCCAGGCGTCGGCGTCCCGGCCCGTCGAGGTCGGCGGCGGCTCGACCAACGCGGCGGCCCTGTCCCTGCTGGCGGCGGAACTCAACCTGCTCTCGAACGGCTGGAACACCGTGACCATCGGGCGCGCAAACGCCACGTCCGATCTCACCTTCGCCGGGGCGTACTCGTTCGCGTCGTCGCTCACCAACAACGGGCTCTTCTTCCTCTCGGGCACGGGAACGATCGACGTCGCCAGTGCCGTGGGCTTCGGGGCCAACAGCGTCTCGTTCATCGCGGACAACATCGAGAACACGGCGGGCGTGTCCGGGACGGGAACGCTCGCCCTCTCGCCCCAGACCGCCGGGTTGGGCATCGACGTCGGTTCCCCCGCCGTTTCCACGGGCGGGCTCGATCTCTCCGACACGCTCCTCTCCGGAATCAGCGGGTTCTCGCTGCTGACGATCGGCGACGGCACGGCCCGTCCGATCCGCGTGGATACGGCCACGGTCGCAGTCCCGACCCGCCTCACCACCACGGGATCGTTCACGCTAGAGGACGATGCGCTGCCCGGGTTCGATGTCACCGGCGGCCTCGAGATCGATGCGCCCAGCGCCGTGCTCGGTGCGAACGTCGTGGCCGGCGCGTTCGAAGCGACCGGCGGGCTCGTCGTCGCCGACGGGCGTGATATCCTCATCGACACGAGCGCCTCCAACGGGTCGATCGACGTCGCGGCCACCATCGAGGGCGTCGCCGGCGGCACGGGCGAATCGATCGAGTTCGATTCCGGTACCGGCGGCATCACCGTCGGGGGCATCGTCTCGGGCGCGGGGGGGACGGCCCTCTCCTCCGGTCTCTTCACCCTGGTGCTCGTCGACGCGGGGAACGTCACCCTCGCCGGGACGCAGCTCGCCGGTCAACTCGCCACCACCAACGCGCTGACGGGCACGTTCCAGTCTTCCGGGCTCCTCCGCGCGGGCTCCATCAACCTGGCGGGTGTCGTGTTCAACGTCAACGCCGGCTTCGAAACGACCGCCAGCGCGACCTTCACCAACTCGGGGATGTTCTCGCTCGGGGCGGATTCGCAGTCGCTCGGCACGGTGCTCGTCTCGGGCGCTTCCTCGCTCGGGGCGAACGTCACGTCCTCGGGGGACATGACCTTCCAGGGGCCCATCACCCTGCTCCAGAACGTGACGCTCACCGTCAACGGGCTCGCGGGCGACGACCTGCTCGTCGTCGGCACGGTGAACGCCGCGACGGCCGGCCTCCAGGCGCTCACCGCCAACGCCGGCGCGGGCAACGCGACCTTCCAGGCGCCGATCGGCGCGACCGATGCGCTCTCGGTGCTGGACATCGACGCCGCGTCGGTCTTCCTCGCGAACATCGGATCGGGCTCGACCCCGGGCGTCACGCTCATCACCGACGTGAACGCGACGGGCTCGCTCACGTTCACCGGGACGAACTACCGCGCGAACACGCAGACCTACACCGCGGGCTCCGGCTTCGGCCTCGCCGCGGGCGCGCCCACGCTCTTCGTCTCCTCAGGGGATCCCATCACTTTCGCCGGCTCGCCGCTCGCCCTGGGCAACGGGTCGCACCTCACGGTCCAGACCTTCGGCGGCACCATCGCCGTCGGCGACATCGACGGGGACAGCGCCGAGGACATCATCCTCACCGCCGGTTCAGGGGGCATCAACGTCGGCGCGATCGGTTCGGGCGTGGGCATCCGGAACGTCCAACTCTCCGGCAACTCCATCACCCTCAACGGGAACATCCGCACCGGCGGCCAGCCCGGCAACGACGTGACCATCACCGGCAACACCATCCTCGGCAACTCCATCACCATCAACACCGACGGCGTCGTCAACGACGGGGTCATCACCTTCGACGGGTTCATCGACGGCACGACCGTCGGCGGGCAGAGCCTGACGACCCGGTCCGGCTCGGCCAACACGATCTTCGAGGGCATCGGCGGCGGGATCTCCCTCCTGTCCCTCGATGCCGCGGGCGCCTCCATCACCCTCGCCAACACCACCACGAGCGGGAACCAGGCCTACGCCGGCAACGTCCTCCTCGGCGGAGCCCTCAACTCCGGCGGGGGCGGGATCGCCATCACCGGGAACACCACGCTCCTGAGCAACTCCACGATCGCGACCAACGGCGGTGGATTCCTCGCCACCGGGACGACCGACGGCGCCTTCACGCTCGCCATCAACGCCGGGGCCGGCGGGATCACGCTCCAGGGTGCGGCGGGCGGCGGCACCCCGCTCGCGGGCACCACGTTCTCCGGCAACACCATCGAGGTCGCCGGTGTCATCACGACCGGTGCGCAATCGTACACGGGCCTGACCGGCCTCTCGGGCAGCCTTTCTTCCGAGGCAGCGCCCATCACCATCACCGGCAACACCATCCTCCGCAACAACATCGTGATCAACACCGCCGCCGACGGCGCTGGGGCCGGCGCGAACCTGCTCCTCACCGGGGCGATCAACTCGATCAACGGCTCGCAGTCGCTGACCGTCGGGACAGGGACCACGGGCGGGGCGATCTTCGGCGGGGCGATTGGCGCGAACAGCCCGCTCGCCGCGCTCTCCATCACCGGTAACACGCTCGACCTCACCGGCCTCGGCGGGGTGAGCACGCAGGGCGTGACCGGCGCCACGCTCGTGCAGGTCGCCGGGAACCTCACCTTCAACGGCAACACCTACAACGCGGGCGCGCAGAACTACGACGCCGCCTCCTTCCTGTTCGGCGCTGGCTCCGCGGTCTCGGTCTCCTCGAACGGCCAGAACCTCGCGTTCAACAACGGCGCGATCACCCTCGCCGACGGATCGGATCTCATCCTGACCACGGGCAACGCCGGCGACCTCCTCTTCGGCAACGTCGTCGGGAACTCCGGCGAGAGTTTCTCCGCGTCCGCGGGCGGCGCCCTCACCGCCGGCACGATCGGTGGCGGCGCGCAGATCGCCAACCTCACCCTTGCCGGTGGCACGCTCTCGCTGCAGGGGATCACCGCCAACGGCACCACGAGCCTCACCGGAGCCGTCCTCTTCAACCAGAACGTCTCGCTCCTGGGCGATTCCACGATCACCGGCAACACCACTCTCGCGCAGGACCTCACCTTCACCAGCGGCCCAAACTCGATCATCAACTTCAACGGCACGATCAACGGAACGACCGCTGGGGCCGACGACCTCACCTTCTCCGGCGGGAGCGGGGCCCGGCTGACCATCTCCGGCGCGACCGGCAGCGGCGTGCGGCTCGGCGCGCTCACCTTCGGGGGCTTCGACACGCTCGACGTGGGAGCCCTCCGCGCCACGACGATCCTCCAGTCCGCAGGGACCACGACCAACACCTTCCGCGGCGCGATCGACACCAGCGGCGCGGGCGGTGCAACCTTCCTCGGTGGCATCTTCTCATTCCAAGGGCCCATCACCGTGGGCGGCGGCGGGTCCTTCGCCGTCACCGGCTCGCAGAACATCACCTTCCTCAGCAACTCGACCGTGGACGGTGCGTTCACCCAGGCGGGCACGACCCCGACCGTGTTCATCCGTGGCGTCCACGCCGCCGATTCCTACTCCTTCGCCGCCAACGAACTCAAGATCACCCAGGCGACGACGATCAGCACCGCCGCCAGCGGCGCGGACCTCGTCCTTCCGCGCCTCGGAGGGTCGCAGCAGTTCGACCTCACCCTCAACGCCGGGCTGGGCGACATCATCCTGCCCAACGGCGTCGGCGTGGTCGGCGATCCGCTCGGCTCGCTCGTCCTCAACGCCTCCAGCGTCTCGCTCGGGGCGGTCGGAACGCCCAACAACTTCGGCGTCGCGGGCTTCCTCACCATCAACGCCAACGGCTCGGTGGATCTCACCTCCTCGTTCTATCGCTCCGGGATCGCGACGACGATCAACAGCGCCGGTCCCGTCTCCTTCACCTCCGGCTCGCCCATCACCTTCCTCGCGCCGGGCGGTGCCGCCTTCAACGCCCCGACCGTCGCGCTCTTCGACGGCTCCGACCTCACCATCAACACGTCGGGCGGCAACGGCCCGGTCGTGCTCCCCGATGTCACCGGCGTCAGCCACGAGGCCCTCGCCGTCACCGCCGGCACCGGCCCGGTCACCCTCGGGATCATCGGCAGCAACTCCGCCGACCAGATCCGCATCGTCTCCGTCGAGGGCGGAGCGCTCACGCTCAACGGCGGGATCTTCACCTCCAACTTCGACGGCAACCGGGTCATCCTCTCGGGCTCGAGCATCACGCTCGGCCAGAGCGTCACCATCGACACCGAGAACTCCCAGTTCGACGGACGCATCTCCCTCACCGGCGCGATCGACGACTCGACCCCCGGTTCCAGCACCCTCGTCCTCAACGCCGGGACCAAGACGACCCTCGGCTCCCCGCTCCTCCAGGAGACCGAGCCCGAGACCTCCCTCGAAAGCACGCTCACGCTCAACGGCTCGATCGGCGCGACCAACCGGCTCGCGGCCGTCGAACTGCGCGGGCGCCTCATCCACCTCGTCGGCGACACCTCCGTCATCCGTGCCGCGGGCGACATCGCCTTCAATCCCGTCGATCGAGGGGGCGTCGCCGATCACGCGACCATCATCCGCTTCCGTTCCGACGGGTCGGGAGGCGTCTCGACCGACCCCGCCGGCCTCACCATCCAGACCGACGGCCGGGTCGTCTTCGGGTCCGGGCACAAACTCGTGGTCCTGGGCGACCTGCTCATCGGCGGCGTCAGCCAGGCGCGGGCCCAGGAGGCCGTCCTCTCCGACATCGTCACCCTCGGGTCGATGACCGTTCGGGCGGAGACGATCACGGCCAACGCGCGGGCCGCCTCGGAGATCCAGACCGTCGACGTGAACGCCATCCCGCCCTTCAACTTCACGAACCCCCTGCGGATCCTCGATGCCGGGCCGGACTTCGTCGCCGCCCAGAACATCGACTTCGACTTCGCCTCCGCCCCCGGGATCACCGACGCCCTCTTCGCGACCAACGCCTCGGGCACGGTGCTCGGCGCGCTGGCATCCATCGTCACGCCCTTCGTCTATGAGCCCACGTTCTCCAGGTCGGATCTCGTCCAGAACCGCTCGGCGGACCAGACCCGGTTCCTCGATCTTCGTGCCCAGGGCAACCCGGACCTCAACATCGCCGAGACCGTTGCCGCCTCGATCCCGCGCGAAACGCGGACCAACGAGGTCTCCCAGCAGGCGTCCATCTCCGCGGCGGATCAGCAGGACCTCACCCGCCTCGGGATCACCGTCAAGACCGCGGCGGACCTCGTCGGGATGCTCCAGTCCCCGTTCCTCATCCTCGTCGATATGCCCGAGGACCGCGGCTCGGCCGGCTCGGGGATCAGCGCCCAGCGGCTGGCCCGCACGCCGGTGGTCGAGGCGGTCGACAGCTTCTATCTCCTGATGTACGAGAACCTCCCCACGGATCCGCGCACCGGCCGCCCCCTCCGTGATGAAAACGGCGCGGTCGTCACCGAGGGCGCCTCCGGCCGCGCCGAGAGCATCCAGCGAGGCCTCCAGGATGCCTACTCGGCCTACACCGGCACCCTCGCGGGGGCGGACCCGACCGCCGCCGGGTTCCTCGCGTTCATCCAGGCGTCCACGCTCGACCAGGTGCGGGCGGACATCGCGTCCCTGAGCGCCCTGTTCCGCAAGATCGATAATCTCGGCCTGACTCCCGCCGAGGCCGATCAGTCCAAGGACTACATCCTCAGGCTGGTCCGTCGGGCCCGTGGCGGCATTCCGGCGGATGTCCTCCGCGGGGTGATCGAAGGGTGGTCGACCCAATGACCCGGAGGCACCCTTGGGCAGCGTGAACGTCGAGAGTTTCTTCGCTCCGATCTCGCCGGAGCAGCCGAGCGGGCCCTCCCTGCGCGACGAGGTCGAGTACGCCGCGTTCTTCGAGATGGCCAAGGGGACGCCCGCCAAGGAGATGGGCGACTCGGTCATCCCCGCCGTCGAGCCGAACTGGAAGGACGTCAAGACGGGCGCCGTCTCTCTCCTCTACAAGACCCGCGACCTCCGGCTCGTCCAGATGCTGGGCCTGGCGCTGGTCAAACTCGAAGGGATCTCGGGCCTCGCCGACGCGCTGGCGATCACGCGCGGCCTGCTCGAAAAGCACTGGCCGACCCTGCATCCCGAGATCGACCCCGATCCGGAGTACGGCGCCGGAGAACGCGTCCAGATCGTCAACGGGTTCGCCACGCCCCTGGGAACCATGGGCGACCCGCTCCAGTTCCTCTCCCGGCTGCGAGAAGTCCCGATCTCCAACGCCCCCAAGGCGGGGCGCTTCTCCCTGCGCGACATCCAACTCTCCAAACCCGAGACCCCCGTGCCCGAAGGCGTCGCCCGGCCCGACCCGGGGCTGATCGCGGCGTCCTTCGGAGAGACCTCCGACGAAGACCTCAAGGCCACCCTCGAGGCCTGCACCGCGATCACCGAGCATCTCAAGGCCATCACCGCGGAGTTCGTGAAGTACCCCGACCAGATCGCCAGTTCGGGTCAACCCAACTTCTCAGCCCTCGAAGGGCTGCTCGCCGAGATCCGAAAGCCCATTCTGGCGGCCCTCGCCGAGCGAGGGGGCGGCGGCGATGCCGTGGCGGCGGGTACGGAGGGGGGGAAGCCCGAGCGGAAGGACGCGGGTATCTCGGGCGATGTCCGGTCCCCCCAGGAAGCAGTCGTGGCTTTGAACAAGGTTCTCCAGTATTATGACCGCTGGGAGCCCTCAAGCCCCGTCCCGCTGTTTCTGAAGGGCGCACAGAAAATGGTGGGGAAGAAGTTCGAGGACATCAGCAAGGTGCTGACGCCCTCCGCCGTGGCGGAACTGGTCCGCATCAGCACGCAGGAAGACAAGAAGTAGTCCGAGCCGAAGCACAAGGAGCAGGCGATGTCAAAGGGAGGCGGTCAGAAGTTCGTCGGGCGGAACCGGGCGCCGCGCGTGCAGATCGAGTACGACGTGGAGATCGGGGGCGCGCAGAAGAAGGTCTCGATCCCGTTCGTCATGGGCGTGATGTCGGACCTCTCGGGCAAGCCGGCCGAGGCGCTGGCCCCGGTGAGCCAGCGGGAGTTCGTGGAGATCGACCAGGAGAGCTTCGACGACACGCTCAAGTCGATGAAGCCGCGCGTGGCGTTCCGCGTGCCCAACACGCTCACGGGCGAGGGCGAGATGAGCGTGGACCTGACGTTCGAGAGCCTGGACGACTTCTCCCCCGCGGCCGTCGCGAGGAAGGTTGACTCGCTCAACAAACTCCTCACCGCGCGCACGCAGTTGAAGAACCTCCTGACCTACATGGACGGGAAGGACAAGGCCGAGGATCGGCTCAAGCAGCTCCTGGCGGACGAGAATCTCATGAAGGCCCTGGCCGCGGCGCCGAGCGCCGAGAAGCAGGAGGGGACCAATGGCTGAAGAAGCAGCCCAGCAGCAGCAGGCCGGCGCGGTCGAGACGACGGAGGCCTCGAGCTTCCTCAACCTCCTCAAGGGGGACATCAAGACCAAGACGTCGGAGGCGAACGAGGTCGTGGACGACGCGGTGCGCATCATCGCGCGCGAGGCGCTCTCGAACACGAGCCTCATCTCCCAGGACGCGGTCAAGACGATCGAGGCGATGATCGCCGCGATCGACAAGAAACTCACGGACCAGGTCAACAAGATCATCCACCACGAGGAGTTCCAGGCCCTCGAGGGGTCGTGGCGAGGGCTGCACCACCTCGTCAGCCGCACCGAGACGGACGAGATGATGAAGATCAAGGTCTTCAACATCTCGAAGAAGGAGCTCCACAAGACGCTCCAGAAGTTCTCCGGGGCCAGCTGGGACCAGTCCCCGATCTTCAAGAAGATCTACCGCGACGGATACTCGACCTGGGGCGCGGATATCTTCGGGTCGCTCGTGGGGGATTACCACTTCGACCACAGCGCGCCGGACGTCATGATCCTGCGCGAGATGTCGCAGATCGCCGCCGCCTCGCACGCCCCCTTTATCGCAGGGGCCGATCCCGGCGTCATGGGGCTGGAGTCGTGGACCCAGCTCATGGACCCCAAGGACATCGCCGCGAAGTTCAGCGGGCCGGAGCACGCCGCCTGGCGCTCCCTCCGCGAGAGCGATGACTCGAAGTACATCGGGCTCACCATGCCACGCTTCCTCGCCCGCGCGCCCTACAGCGCCAAGGAAAACCCCGTCGACGAGTTCGACTTCGAGGAAGAGCACGAGGGCGGCTCCCACGGGCACTACTGCTGGGCCAACGCCGCCTACGCCATGGGCGCCAATATCAACAAGGCCTTCAAACTCTACGGCTGGTGCACCCGCATCCGCGGGATCGAGTCCGGCGGGACCGTCGAGGGCCTCGCCACCCACGCCTTCAAGGCCGAGGACGGCAAGACCACCATGAAGTGCCCGACCGAGACGGCCATCGACGATCGCCGCGAGGCCGAACTCTCCAAGGCAGGGTTCCTCCCCCTCGTCTACAAGAAGAACTCGGATTACGCCGCGTTCATCGGGGCCCAGTCCCTCCAGAAGCCCACCGAGTACGACAACCCGGACGCGACGGCCAGCGCGAACCTCTCCGCCCGCCTTCCGTACCTCTTCGCCTCCTGTCGCTTCGCCCACTACCTCAAGTGCATCGTCCGCGACAAGATCGGCTCCTTCAAGGAGCGGGCGGACATGCAGCGGTGGCTCCAGAACTGGGTCAACCAGTACGTCGAGCCCTCGCCCGAGTCGGCCTCGGAAGAGCAGAAGGCGCTCAAGCCGCTCGCCGCCGCGGGCGTCAACGTCACGGAGATCGAGGGCAACCCCGGGTACTACGCGGCGAAGTTCCACCTCCGCCCGCACTACCAACTCGAAGGTCTCAAGGTTTCGCTTTCACTGGTGGCCCGCGTCCCGTCCGGGAAGTGACGCGCGCCGGAACGAGCCCGAAGGGGCTATCTAGAGCGTCCTCGATTTGGGCGTCGGAAGCACGCCCCGGGGCAGGAACACAAGGCCGTCGCGGGAGCGAGTCGCGAGCGCGACGCCCGGGACAACGAACAGAACCACAGGAGTCAGACCCATGGCCGTTGACATGTATATGAAGATCTCCGGGAACAACGCGATCGAAGGCGACAGCACCGACGACAAGCACCAGAAGTGGATCCAGATCCACTCCTACTCCCACGGGCTCACCCAGATGGGCGGCGGCGACTCCAGCGGCCAGGGCCACCTCACCGGCGGCCGGGCCGACCACTCCGACGTCTCCGTCATGAAGAACCTCGACTCCGCGTCCCCTCTCCTCGCCGAGGCCTGCTGCAAGGGGCACTCCGTCGGCCAGGTCGACATCGAGGTCTGCCGCGCCATGGGCGAGAAGACCACCTTCATGGTCGTCACCCTCGTCAACGCCGTCATCGCCAGCTACCAGGCCTCCGGCGGCGGCGATCTCCCCTCCGAGTCCATCTCCTTCCGCTACGAAGAGATCAAGTGGAAGTACACCCCCACCGACGCCAACGGGAACCAGACCGGCGCCGCCATCGGACGCGGGTGGAGCACCAAGACCAACAAACCCGTCGCGGTCTCCTGATCGACCGCCCATCCTGCGACTTTCCCGCCCACGTCCGGCAACCGCCGGACGTGGGCCTTTGCACCAGATGCTGCTTCCCCCATCCCCTCGCCTGCCCGTGACCCTCCGGAGCCCCGAATGGATGTGAATCCCGAGATCCGGACGCTCCTGCGCGAGGCTCGCCTCACCGACGCCATCGCCAAGGCCCAGGACGCCGTCCGGAAGGATCCCTCCGCCGCCGCCCACCGCATCGTCCTCTTCGAACTCCTCTGCCTCACCGGGAAGTGGGACAAGGCCATCACCCAACTCAACGTCGCCGCCGACCTCGACGCCAACTTCACGCTCATCGCCCAGATGCTGCGCCCGGCCCTCAACTGCGAGGCCCTCCGCCAGGACATCTTCGCCGGCACACGCACACCCCTCATCTTCGGTGAGCCGGAAGAATGGCTCGGCCTGATGGTCGAGGCCCTCCGCCTCTCCGCCCAGGGGCACGTCCAGCAGGCCCAGGACCTCCGCGCCAGAGCGCTCGAACTCGCCCCCGCCTCCCCAGGGCTCGCCGACGACAAGCCCTTCGAGTGGATCGCCGACATGGATTCTCGCCTCGGCCCCATCCTCGAAGCGATCGTCTCCGGGAAGTACTACTGGGTCCCCCTCCACCATCTCAAGGGCATCGACATCGAGCCCCCCACCGAGGCCCGCGACCTCGTCTGGATCAACGCCAAACTCCGCGTGGTCAACGGCGGGGACGCCCACGCCCTCATCCCCGTCCGATACGTCCGAACCGAGGACAATGCCGACCCGCGCGTCCTCCTCGCCCGCGCGACCCACTGGCTCGACGATGGGCACGAGCACTTCCGCGGCCAGGGCCAGCGAACGCTCGCCACCGATGCCGACGAGTTCGGCATCCTGGATATCCGCCGGCTCGAGTTCAAGCGATAGAGGGAGCCTCGAACGTGGCCGACTCCATCGCACGCGAACGCCTCCTCCCCTGTCTGCTCGATCGCCTGACCGACGCCAGCCCGCGCGACAAGGCCGAGGGACGCGACGAACGCGTCCAGTTCCTCCGCCAATATCGCGAAGGCGTCCTCCGAGACCTCGCCTGGCTCCTGAACACTTCCGCGCCCCTCCCCTCCGAGGGGATGGACGATTTCCCCGAGGTCGCCGCCTCCGTGCTCAACTACGGCGTCCGCAACCTCGCCGGGGCGAGCTCCAGCGGCCTGGGTCCCTCCGCGCTGGAACGGCAGATCCGAGAGGCCGTCGAACGCTTCGAACCCCGCATCCTCCGCGGCACGCTGGAGATCAAGGCCCGCGTCGACTCCGATCGAACCGAACTCGACTCCGTCGGGTTCGAGATCCGCGGCGAGATCTGGGCGCAGCCCGTTCCCGAAAACCTCTACGTCCGCACCGAGATCGACCTGGGGACCGGGCACGTCGCTGTCAAGGACTCGCCCAATGGATAGGCGCCTGCTCACCTACTACAACCGCGAACTCCAGCACGTCCGCGAGATGGGCGGCGAGTTCGCGCGCGAGTTCCCCAAGATCGCCGGACGCCTGGGCATGGACGGGATCGAGTGCGCCGATCCCTACGTCGAGCGCCTCCTCGAAGGGCTCGCCTTCCTCACCGCCCGTGTCCAGCTCAAGATCGACTCCGAGTTCCCCCGCTTCACGCAGAGCCTGCTCGAAACCATCTACCCGAACTACCTCTCCCCCGTTCCCTCCATGGCGATCGTCCAGTTCGAGCCCGACATGTCCGCCGGCAGCCTCGCCGCGGGCTACCCCTTCCCCGCGCAGACTCCCATCCGGGGCGAACTCGCCAAGGGCGACCTCACCCGCTGCGAATATCGCACCGCCCACGATCTCACGCTCTGGCCCGTCGAGATCGTCGAGGCCGCCTACCACACCCAGGACCTCCGCTCGCTCGACCTCCCGGATGTCCCTGGCGCCCGCGCCGGCCTCCGCCTCCGCATCCGTGGCGTCGGGCCCAAGAAACTCAACGATCTCCCCCTGGATGACCTCGTCGTGCATCTCCGCGGACCCGACGAAGTCCCCATGCGCATCTACGAGCAACTCATCGGGCACGCCCTCGCCGTCGTCGCCGCTCCGGCGACCCGACCGCCCCCCTGGCACCACGTCGTCACCCCCGCCAAGGTCGATCGCGTCGGGTTCGCCGAGTCCGAGGCCCTCCTCCCCCGCGATCCCCGCTCATTCCTCGGCTATCGCCAGATCGCGGAGTATTTCGCGTTTCCCCAGCGCTTCCTCTTCGCCCGGATCGGCGGGCTCGCCCCTGCCGTCAAGCGCTCGACCGGGAACATGCTCGACATCGTCATCCTCCTGGATTCGGAAGACCTCGAGCTCGAAGCCGCTGTCGATGCCTCGTGCTTCGCCCTCCACTGCACGCCCGCAATCAACCTCTTCCCCAAGCGGGCCGACCGCATCCACCTCTCCGATCGTTTCAGCGAGTTCCATGTCGTGCCCGATCGCACCCGCCCTCTCGATTTCGAGGTCTACCGCGTCCTGGGCGTCACCGGGCACGGACGCCGCGCCGACGAGCAGGTCGAGTTCCAGCCCTTCTACGCGGCGGGCGACGCCCGCACGCAGGACCGCCTGGGCTACTTCGCCGTCAACCGCTTCCCACGACAGCCCTCCGAACGCGAACGCAAAGGGTGGCGTCGATCCTCCTATGCGGGGAGCGAGACCTATGTCTCCCTCGTCGATGCCGGCGCGACGCCCGTCCGCACCGACCTCCTCCAGCTCGGCGTCGAGACGCTCTGCACCAACCGCGACCTCCCCCTCCAGATGGGCATCGGGTCGGGCGCAACGGATTTCACCGTCGAGTCCGGCGGGCCGGTCAAGGCGATCCGCTGCCTCGGGCGCCCCACCGCCCCCCGCCCTTCGAACGCCGACGGCGAGTTCGCCTGGCGATTCATCAGCCATCTCTCGCTGAACTACCTCTCGCTCGCCGACGCCGAGGACGGCCAGGGCGCCTCGGTCCTGCGCGACATCCTCAAACTCTACGCCGACATGACCCAGCCCCAGGTCCGCAAGCAGGTCGAGGGCGTGCGAAGCGTCTCCAGCAAGCCCATCTCCCGACGTGTGCAGGGCCCCGGCCCGATCGCGTTCGCTCGCGGGCTCGAGGTCGCCGTCACGCTCGACGATGCCGGGTTCGAAGGGACCGGCGTCTTCCTCCTCGGGGCCGTCCTCGAAAACTTCCTCTCCAACGTCGTGACAATGAACTCCTTCACCGAGACGGTGATCCGTTCCGCCCAGCGCGGGGAGGTGATGCGATGGCCGACGAGGATCGGCCGGCGCCGCCTGTGCTGACGCCGGGATCAAGCGAATCCGACTTCTTCGAACTCGTCCGACGCATCGAGCGCCTCCGGCCGGAGGCGCCGCCCGTCGGGGAGTCCGTCCGTCCTCGCGACGAGCACTTCCGGTTCGTTCAGGAGCCTTCCCTCGCCTTCCCCTCCTCGACCATCCGCTCCGTCACCCCGGGCGAGAACGGCCAGCCCCTCCGCGTCGCCGTCGAGTTCATGGGCCTCCTGGGCCCTTCCGGGCCCCTCCCGCTGCACATCACGGCGTACGCCCGCGACCGCGTCCGCAACCACGACGACCGGACACTCGCCCGCTTCCTCGACATCTTCCACCATCGCCTCGTCAGCCTCTTCTTCCGTGCCTGGGCCGGTGCCCAGCAGTGCGTCCAGTTCGAACGAAAGGGCCGCGACCGCTTCGCCGCCTATGTCGCGAGCCTCTGCGGGCGCGGCATGGCCTCCATGGCCGACCGCGACGACCTCCCCGATCGCGCCAAACTCCATTTCTCCGGGCTCCTCGCCGGGTTCACGAAGCATCCTTCTGGCCTCGAACAGTTCTGCGAGTCCTACTTCCGCGTCGGCGCCAGGGTCGAGGAGTTCGTCGGTCACTGGCAGGAGATCCCACCCGAGAACCTCCTGCGCCTGGGGGAGTCCCCCCAATCCGGCACCCTGGGGGCCTCCTGCATCCTCGGCGCACGCCTCTGGGATTGCCAGCAGAACTTCCGCCTCACCCTCGGCCCGATGGACCTGCCGGACTACGAACGTCTCCTCCCCGGGGGAAACTCCTTCGACCGCCTCGTCGCCTGGGTTCGCAACTACATCGGGCTCGAACTCGGTTGCCAGGTCCGCCTTATCCTGCGCCGGGAGCTCGTGCCCCAGGCCATCGTCGGGGGGTACGGCAGGCTCGGCTGGACGACCTGGCTCGGCGACCGACCCCGCGAACGCGACGCCGACGAACTCATCATTCAAGCGACCTGACGGAGACTTTCCCATGGCCGAGATCAAGCGTGAAGCCCTCTTCGGAAAACTCAACTCCCTCCTCTTCAAGTCGATGGAGACCGCCGCCGGTTTCGCCCAGATGCGCGGCAACCGGTTCGTCGAACTCGTCCACTGGGTCCACACCCTCCTCCAGATCCCCAACACCGATGTCCAACGCCTCATCGCCCACTACAAAATCGACGAGGGACGGCTCCAGCGCGACATCGTCGCCGCCCTCGACCGCCTCCCGCGCGGCGCCGGCTCCCTCTCGGGCATTTCCTCCGATTTCGACGACGCCATCCAGCAGGCCTGGCTCTATGCCACCCTCCTCATGGGCGACTCCGGCATCCGCTCGGGGCACATGATCGTCGGCATCCTCAAGAAACGCGACCTCGCCAACACCTTCCTCGCCCTCTCCGGGGAGTTCGGCAAGATCAAGCCCGAAGACCTCACCGACAACTTCGCCCGTATCCTCTCCGGCTCGCAGGAGGACTCCACCGGCGCCAGCGACGGCTCCTCCCTCACAGGCAAGGGCGATGGCCCCGCCGCCGCGCCGGGCTCGGGCAAGCAGGACGCCCTCAACAAGTTCACCGTCGATCTCACCGAGCAGGCCCGCAAGGGCGACATGGATCCCATCGTCGGCCGCGACGACGAGATCCGCCAGATCGTCGACATCCTCATGCGACGCCGCCAGAACAACCCCATCCTCACCGGCGAGGCCGGCGTCGGCAAGACCGCCGTCGTCGAGGGCTTCGCCCAACGCGTTGCCGCAGGCGACATCCCCCCGGCCTTCAAGGACGTCGCCGTCCGCTCCCTCGACCTCGGGCTCCTCCAGGCCGGCGCGAGCATGAAGGGCGAGTTCGAGCAGCGCCTCAAGAGCGTCATCGAGGAAGTCCAGGCCTCACCCAAGCCCATCATCCTTTTCATCGACGAGGCCCACACCCTCATCGGCGCGGGCGGCGCCGCCGGTCAGAACGACGCGGCCAACCTCCTCAAGCCCGCCCTCGCCCGCGGGACGCTCCGCACCATCGCCGCCACCACCTGGGCCGAGTACAAAAAATACTTCGAGAAGGACCCCGCCCTCACCCGACGCTTCCAGGTCATCAAGGTCGACGAGCCCTCCGAGGCCAAGGCCACCCAGATGATGCGCCGCCTCGCCTCTTCCCTCGAAAAGCACCACCGCGTACAACTCCTCGACGAGGCCCTCGAAGCCTCCGTCAAACTCTCCCATCGCTACATCCCCGCCCGCCAACTCCCCGACAAGGCCGTCAGCCTCCTCGACACCGCCTGCGCACGCGTCGCCATCTCCCAGCACGCGACCCCGCCCCAGGTCGAGGACTGCCAGCGCACCATCCAGGCCCTCGAAACCGAGCAGGAGATCCTCGCCAGAGAGTCCGCCGTGGGCCTCGACCACGCGGCCCGCAAGGGCGAGATCGACGAGCAACTCGCCGCCACCCGCGCACGCCTCGCGGAACTCGAAGGCCATTGGAAGCAGGAACGCGAACTCGTCAACAAGATCCTCGCCATCCGCGAACGCCTCCGCTCCGACGCGAAGGGGACGATCGAGTCCCGGCCCGGCCCGGAGCGCAAGCCCGGCGCGGAGGAGCAGGTCAAACCCCTCTCCGACTCCGAACGCAGCGACCTCCTCTCCACCCTCAAGACCCACCAGGAAGACCTCGCGAAACTCCAGGGCGAGGACCCCCTCGTCCTTCCCTCCGTCGATCAGAACGCCGTCGCCTCCGTCGTCGCGGATTGGACGGGCATCCCCGTCGGACGCATGGTCAAGGACGAGATCCAGGCCGTCCTTGCCCTCGCCGATACCCTCAACAAACGCATCATCGGCCAGCGGCACGCGCTCGAAGCCATCGCCAAACGCATCCGCACCGCCCGCGCCGGGCTCGACAACCCCTCCAAGCCCATCGGCGTCTTCATGCTCGCCGGGCCCTCTGGTGTCGGCAAGACCGAGACCGCCCTCGCGCTCGCGGAGTCGCTCTACGGCGGCGAGCAGAACGTCATCACCATCAACATGTCCGAGTTCCAGGAGGCCCACACCGTTTCCACCCTCAAGGGTGCGCCTCCAGGCTACGTGGGCTACGGCGAGGGCGGTGTGCTCACCGAGGCCGTCCGTCGTAAGCCGTACTCCGTTGTCCTCCTCGACGAGGTCGAGAAGGCCCACACCGACGTCCACGAGATCTTCTTCCAGGTCTTCGACAAGGGCCGAATGGAGGACGGTGAGGGCCGAGAGATCGACTTCCACAACACGATCATCCTCCTCACGACCAACGTCGGGTCCGACCTCATCATGAACATGTGCAAGGACCCCGACCTCATCCCCGAGCCCGAGGCCATCGCGAAGGCGCTCCGCGAGCCGCTGCTGAAGGTCTTCCCCGCCGCGCTCCTGGGCCGCATCGTGGTCATCCCCTACCACCCGCTCTCCGACTCCATGCTCGCCAACATCATCGAACTCCAGCTCGGGCGCATCGCCAAACGCCTCCGCCAGAGCCACAAGATCCCCTTCACCTACGACCCCAGCGTCGTCAAACTCGTCGCCGGGCGATGCACCGAACTCGAGAGCGGCGGACGCATGGTCGACGCCATCCTCACCAACACGCTCCTCCCGGAGATGAGCGCCGAGATCCTCAACCGCATGATCGATGGGCGGGGCGTCTCCCGCGTCCACGTCGAGACCGCCGACAGCGCCTTCCGCTACTCGTTCGATTGACCCGCGCGCGCGGGGGCCCCCGCCCCCTATCTTGCCCAAGGAGTGCTCCATGGCCGAAAAGCGAACGCAGGCCAACAGGCGGATGGCCGTCAACTCCCCCCTCGGGGAGGACGTCCTCCTCCTCCGTTCGTTCTCGGGCACGGAATCCCTCGGCCGCCCCTTCGAGATCCACCTCGACCTCGTCTCCGAGAACCGCGAGGTCGCCGCCAAGGATCTCATCGGCCAGTCCGTCACCATCGCCGTCCAGAGGCCCGACCAGGAGACCCGACACTTCAACGGGCTCGTCTCACGCTTCTCCTTCGTCGGGCTCTCGGGCAGCCTCGCCCAGTATCGCGCCACCATCGTTCCCTGGCTCTGGTTCCTCACCCAGCACGCCACCTGCCGCGTCTTCCAGGACATGAGCATCCCGGACATCATCAAGAAGGTCTTCGCCGACCGTGGGTTCACCGACTACGAGGAGCACCTCAGCGACACCTACGACGCCTGGGAGTATTGCGTCCAGTACCGCGAGACGGACTTCAACTTCGTCTCCCGCCTCATGGAGCAGGAGGGGATCTACTACTACTTCAAGCACGAGGACGGCAAGCACACCCTCATCCTCACCGACTCCCTCTCCTCCCACGAGGCCAACGACCCCTACGCGGAAGTCCCCTTCCGCACCGAGAGCCAGGCCGACCTCGAACAGGAAGTCGTCACCTCCTGGGTCGTCGAGCACGCCCACCAGCCCGACGTCTGCACGCTCGACGACTTCAACTTCATGACCTCCACCAACTCGCTCGCCGCTTCCTCCGCCACCGATCGCGAGGACGCCACCGGCAACTACGAGATCTACGACCACCCGGGCGAGTACGAGGCCGCCGCCGAGGGCGAACGCTACGCCAAACTCCGCGTCCAGGAACTCCAGGTCCCCTACGAGACGGTCCACGCGGAGTCCACCGCCTTCGGGCTCCTCTGCGGCGCGAAGTTCACCCTCAAGGATCACCCCCTCGACGCCCAGAACCGCGAGATGCTCATCACCTCGCTCCACTACCGCGGCGAGAACGATGAGTTCGAGAGCAAGGGCGGCGGCTCCGGCGGCGGGTCCTCCGCCTTCTCCTGCTCCTTCGCCGCGATCCCCGCCACCCGCCAGTTCCGCTCCCCGCGACTCACCCCCAAGCCCGTCGTCCAGGGCCCCCAGACCGCCATCGTCTCAGGCAAGGACGGCGAGGAGATCTGGACCGACGAGCACGCACGCGTCAAGGTCAAGTTCGTCTGGGATCGCCTCGGCAAGCCCGACGAGACCTCCTCCTGCTGGATCCGTGTCTCCCAGACCTTTGCCGGACAGGGCTGGGGCGGCATGTTCATCCCGCGCCGCGGCCAGGAGGTCATCGTCGAGTTCCTCGAAGGCGACCCCGATCGCCCCATCATCACCGGTCGCGTCTACAACTCCGCCAACCCGCCCGCCTACGCCCTCCCCGACTACGCCACCTGCTCCTACCTCAAAACCTCCAGTTCCCCCGGGGGCGAGGGCTTCAACGAGATCCGCTTCGAAGACAAGTCCGGCGAGGAACAGATCTTCATCCACGCCCAGCACAACTTCGATCTCAACATCCTCAACGACCGCTTCGAGACCATCGGCAACGACCGCAACCTCGAGGTCGAGAACGACAAGAAGGAGTGGATCAAGAACGACCGCCACGAAAAAGTCGACAATCACCACCACGAAGAGGTCGGCAAGGAGTTCCACCTGAAGGTCGGCGACAAGATGGCCGTCGACATCACCGGCGAACGCTCCGTCACCGTCGGGGACAAGGTCACCGACGTCTTCAAGGCCGACCACATCGAAGAGACCACCGGCGACTACTCCCTCAAGGCCAAGAACATCGTCCTCGAAGCCGATACCAAACTCTCCCTCGTCGTCGGACAGTCGCACATCGTCATCGAATCGTCCGAGATCACCATCAAGTCCGGCACCGTCAAGATCGAGGGCACCACGAAACTCGAAGCCAAGGGCCTCGAAACCAAGATTGAAGGCACCACGAAACTCGAGGCCAAGGGCCTCCAGGTCTCCATCAAGGCCGACGTCGAAGGCACCTTCGAAGCCGTCATGGCCACCGTGAAGGGTTCGGCGATGACCACCATCAAGGGTGGCATCGTGATGATCAACTGACCGAAGGAGCCCCCCTTGGGAAGCCCAGGTTCCGCCAAGAGTGCAAGCCCCATCTCACCCGCCGCTCCCGCCGAGGCCGAGCCCGCCGATGTCGCCGATCCCGGCAAGGTCTCCGAACTCAAGGCCGAGCAGAAGGAACTCAAAAAAGGGAAGTACGGCTCCACCCCCGCCCCAGCCTTCAAAAAGGCCGAGGCCGAAGAGACCGACACCTCCTGGATCGAGATCGAACTCATCGACGAGAACGACCAGCCCGTCGCCGGTGAACGCTACGAGATCACCACGCCCGACGGCAAGGTCGCCAAGGGCTCGCTTGACTCCAAGGGCTTCGCACGCCTCGAGAACATCAAGCCCGGCTCCTGCAAGATCTCCTTCCCCGAACTCGACAAGGACGCCTGGGAGCCCGCCTGACATGCCCCGCCCCGGCTCCAAGCACCGCGCCGAGCAGGGCGATTGCATCTACGCGCTCGCCGAGGCCACCGGCCACGCCTGGTCCACCATCTGGGACGCTCCAGAGAACGACGCCCTCCGCAAAAAACGCGAGGACCCCGGCATCCTCCTCGCGGGCGACGAGGTCTTCATCCCGCCGCTCCGAAAACGCGAGGAGTCCGGCTCCGACGCCGCCAGGCACCGCTTCCGCCGCCTCGCCATCCCCCTCAAACTTCGCGTCAGGGTCCTCCGCAACGCCGAGCCCCGCGCCAACGCGCCCTTCATCCTCACCGTCGGGGTCAAGACGCAGAAGGGAACGACCGACGCCGACGGCATCGCCGAGGTCTTCCTCCCCTTCGACGCCAGGCAGGCGACCCTCGAAGTCGGCGAGGGCGATGACCGAACCGCCCACACCCTCAACCTCGGACGTCTCGATCCCCCCGACACCATCTCAGGCCTCCAGGCTCGCCTCAACAACCTCGGCTTCGATGCCGGCACCGTCGACGGCCGCATGGGCCCCAATACCCGCGACGCCGTTGCCCGCTTCCAACTCGCCCACGAACTCGATCCCACCGGCGAGCCCGACGACAAGACCCGCGAAGCCCTCGTCGAGGCCCACGGCTCCTAGCACGAGCGACCCACCCCCATGAACACCGGAGGACACCATTCCGTCGCCGCCACCGCAGGGCTCCCGGTCCTCCGCGCCGCCCTCGACTCCGCGGGCAAGGACCTCCCCCTCCACGCCTTCTACATGGGCAACTGGCTCACCGATGTCTCCCAGGCCGTCGATCCCGTCGCCTATCGCAACGCTCGCCTCAAGATCCAGGGTGGGCTCAAGGACGTGCACGACCTCCTCAAGTCGTTGGGCAATCCCTTCGACCTCTGCGCCTCCATGCAGAAGACCGCCGCCGAGACCGACGCCCTCCTCGCCAAGTTCCTCAAGCCCCCGCCGGGCAAACTCCGCGACAGCCAGGCCGGCCTCGCCGCACGAAAGGCCTTCTTCGTCGCGGGCTACTTCAAGTTCGCCTGCCCCTACATGGACAAAAAAATCCCCCTCGAGCCCGAACTCAAGGCCGAGCGAAAACTCCTCGACGCCAAGTACCGCGTCATGGATGGCGATCTCTACGCCCACGTCTTCGACACCCTCTACACCCAGTACTATCCCCACGAGCACCTCGACCGGCCCGACAAGCCCGTCGCCCCCAAGCCCTGCTCCTCTTCCAACAAGGACAATCCCTACGCCGATAAGCCCGACACCGGCACCCGGTCCCCCAACCGCAAGCAGACCCTCGACCCCGACCTCTACTTCTACCTCCGCGACCACATCCAGATCGCCGCAGGCCTCCTCGCCGACCTCGATCTCAACTGGGCCCGCAAGGCCTTCGACCCCAAGTCCCCGGCCCCCGACCGCAACGACAAGGACTTCCACCTCAACCTCGCACGCCTCGGCCACGCCCTCCACCCCATCGAGGACTTCTTCGCCCACTCCATCTTCGCCGAGCGCGCCACCCTCGCCATCCACAAGGATGCGAAGAAGGTCGTCGGCGCCGACTACACCAAGTTCCTCCGTCGTCTCCGCAAGGTCCTCTCCGCCGAGCAGATCAAGAAAGACGCCTGGGAGAAGGAGCCCGAGGAGACCCTCGTCGTCACCGGCTACTTCGATTTCCAGGACACCCTCGTCAGCCTCGGGCACATCAACGAGCATCTCTTCATCGCCAAACTCGAGGCCGGACAGCCCGCCCACGATCCCCACAAGCCCAAGCGCACCCTCGGTGAAGAGATCATCGCCCACAAGGACGCGCGCCACGAGGCCGCCGAACGCGAGGACGAGGCCTGTACCAGGAAGTTCAAGAAGGTCTTCACCGACACGCTCGTCTTCACCTCCGACCGCAAACTCGCCGACAGCGACCCCAAGAACGTCGTCTCTCCTCTCTTCAAAAACAAGCCCGGCCCCATCCCGCCTGAAGAGGTCGCACGAAAGGTCATTGCCTCCAACGACCTCTTCAAGCAGACCCCCAAGCGTGTCAACGACGAGTTCGTCGACGCCGTCAAACTCTGGTCCCAGACCGGCACCATCGGCGGCATGACCATCTCCCTCTTCATGTTCTTCCAGCACATCGCCAAACTCATCGAAGATCCCGTCGCCTGGATCAAGGCCTTCTTCTCCGCCATCGGCCTCCCCCTCCTCGGCGCCGCCATCGTCAAGTTCGGCTACGAACGGATCTACGACGCCCTCGGCCAGAACCGCATCGGGTGCCACTCCCTCATCGCCAAGGACCACGGGCCTGTCGGGCTGCTCTACAAGGAACAGAAGCAGTGCGCCCTCGCCGTCCACTGGTATGCCATCCACACCATGACCCGCTGGGCTCGCCCCCGGCCCGCCGATGTCCGCCGCGCCGATCACGACGCCTCCGGTTCCGCCTCCCTCTCCACCCTCGACGCCCACGACTGGCTCGACTGGCTCGAACTCCTCGAATACTTCCTGCGTAACCCCGCCGGCAAACTCCTCTCCGAGACCCTCGACGACGGGTACATCTCCATCCCCCACGTCGTCAAAAAGGGTGACTCCCTCGCCACCCTTGCCGAGTTCTACGGCACGCCCTCCCGCGCGTTCGACCACACCTCCTTCTCCTGGCGAACCATCGCCGCCGCCAACTTCAACCTCGAAGGCATCCCCCAGAGCAAGTGGCCCGAGGCCATCAACGCCCAACTCAAGGAGTCCGGTGGCTTCCTCTGCGCCGATGGCATCAACTACGGCTGGAAGGAGGGCACCGTCGTCACCATTCCCCGCCAACGCTTCAAGCCCGCCGCCGCGGCGCCCGCCAGCCCCGCCCGTGCCTGGTTCCGCTTCGTGATGCGCGACGGCTGGGTTGTCCTGAAGGAACGCCGCCCCTACACCAAGGAAGGCCCCCTCAGCCACCACGTCACCTTCCCCATCTCCGAGGAGGAACTCCGCCAGCAGATCAAGGATGCCGACACCCTCCGCAAGTCGCACGCCGACGCCTACGTCCCTTCCAACATCGCCAGCGACCCCTGACTTCCCGCCAGCCCCTCACGACCGCGTCCCTCCGTCCGGTCCACGATCCCGCCACGCCACGCCCCGTATCCTGAACCCTCATGCCCGAGCACACCGTCCAACAAGGCGAATGGCTGGCGAAGATCGCCGCCCGCTACGGCTTCGCCGATCCCCGCAAGATCTACGACCATCCCGACAACGCCCCCTTCCGCCAGACACGCCCCGATCCCAACGTCATCTTCCCGGGAGACCGGCTCGTCATCCCCGACCGCGAGAAGAAAGAGGCCGACGCGCCCAACGAGCAGCGCCACCGCTTCCGCAAACTCGCGCCGCCGCAGGTCCTCCGTGTCGTCGCACGCACCCCGGAGGGCGAGATCCTCGCCTCCAAGCCCTATCGCCTCGTCCTCCGAGACGACTCCGTCGTCGTCATCGATCGCGAGGGCACCACCTCCGGTGATGGCGTCGTCGAAGAGAAAATCCCTCCCAAGGCACGCGAAGCCTCACTCGCCGTCTGGCCCGACGACGACACGACCGGGACGCCCCTCCGATGGATCCTCCGCGTCGCCCACCTCGATCCCATCGAGACCACCGAGGGCGTCCAGGCCCGGCTCAACAACCTCGGGTTCGACGCCGGGCCTGTCGGCTCCGCCCCGGGCGACAAACTCCGCGCCGCCATCCGCGCCTTCCAGAAGTTCTGCAAGGACCACGCCGGCGAGCCCGGTGTCCACGACGCCGGCGATCCCACCGGCGATCTCACCGATTCGTTCCGCGACGCCCTCAAGTCCTGGTACGGCGCCTGACCCATGCCCGACGATCCCAAACCAGCCCGAACCGTCAAACTCGTCGTCGGGGGCAAGGACGACCTCCAGATCAAGGACAAGGACGCCGGCGGCGTCTTCTTCGGCGCAGGACCCGACATCTCCCTCGACACCGTCCTGGGCAAAAAGGACGACCTCAAGCAGCCCGAGATCTACGGCTGGAAGATCCGCCCCTTCATCCGCGACGACCTCTTCACCGACCCCTGGAAGCATGCCCCGGCGGCCCAGGCCGAGGTCTGCACCAACGAGGCCGACTCCGCCGAACACCGCAACACCCTCGCCCCGCCCCCGCGCGAACTCATCAAACTCGACGCGGGATTCTGGGGTCATTACTTCCACGACGACGTCGGCTGGGGGATCCTCGACAAGGCCGGCAAGGGGCTCTCGAGCGCCACCTCCGGCATCCCTGTCCTCAGCGCCGTCGGCTCCGTCCTCGGCATCGTTCCCAAACTCACCGACGGCATCATCGAAAGCACCCAGCGCGCCGTCCGCCAGAAGATCCGCCCGAGCCGCGAGTTCGGAATCATCGAAGGGCCCAACGTCCTCCTCTGCCAGTGGACCTCCAACCCCACCTCCGACAACCCCAAAACAAAGAAGATCCTCGACGACCTCGGCTGCCCCCACACCAAGGCCCTCCTCGCCGTCGCCAACGAGCGCGATTGCGCCTTCAGCATCCGTACCTACGCCACGGCCCAGCGATCGTCCGCGACCCGTGATCTCTTCCAGGGCGTCACCCTCGTCTTCTCCGACCTCCACCTCCCCGAGCGCTTCGCCCCGCTCCCCAAAGAGTCCGACCGCTTCTCCATCGCGGGCGACCCCGAGAAGTCCGCCGAGATCCGCGCGTCCCTCCGCGAAGACCTCGAAGAGGCCCAGGTTTACTCCAACCCGCTCCTCCTGCGCTTCATGTCCGACTCGGACAAGGATGTAATCCAGAAGCACCTCGACAGGCTCGAACTCGGCGAGAACGTTCCCTGGACCCAGGAGTCCGGCTCCCTCGATCCCTCCTCGCTCTCGTCGCTCCTCTCCTCCCCCGACACCCCCAACCTCTCCTCCCTCGCCTCCATGGCCTCGTCGTCGAACCACGCCTTCTCCCCCACGCAGTTCCTCGCCGAGAAGGACTACGTCGATCGCCGATACCAGATCGAATCGAACTGGTTCTACCCCCCAGGCATCGACGAGGTCCACTCCGATCCCTCTCCCGCCATCGATCTCCTCCACCTGCTCCACGCCGCGATCACCCTCCGAGAACGCATCGGATCGGGCAACGTCCGCGTGATCCAGGTCGGCGACCTCTTCGAACTCTGGATCAATCGCGAGTTCATGTACCTCGACTTCCCCGTCTACGACAAGGAAGCCACCGGCGAGCCCACCCTCGCCGCCATCGCCATGACCGCACGCGATGGATACCAGTACCGCTACGACAAGGTCTGGGCGAACGACCTTTCCAGGGCCCAACGATCCAAGCATTATTACATCTACCACCACTGGGATCAGGACGACCTCCAGTGGGGCTATCGCACCACCACCAAGAACAACCTCGCCGACCTCCGCGAGCACGTCGGAGAGGCCAGTTGCCGTCGCAAGGCCCTACTCCTCCTCCAGCGCGTCCAGTCCGTCCGCGAGTTCCGCCTCCCCGCCCCGCCCGATCCCGCCTCCCTCCCCGAGGATGTCCGCAAGAAAATCAACGACTCCGAGAACCTCCGTGGAAGTTACTCAGCCTTCGTCCGCCTCAAGGACAAGAACCCCGCCCTCTTCGCCTCTCCCGCCGGCGTCGACACCCGGGGCCGGCCGGAGTACCTCTGGAACAAGATGATCCTCGAGGCGTTCGCCACGCTCGCCGCCCAGAAAATCTGGGGCAACCACGACGGCTACCGCGGCGATCCCATCCTCAACTCCCTCCTCTCCCAGGACGACCGTGCCGAGGGTTGGGTCTCCCACCCGGGCCTCTGGGTCGAGCACAACCACCGCTGGGACGAGTACAACCGCGATGGCTTCGCCTGCGGCGCGGGCGTCACCAACCTCGTCTACTTCCACCGCCACGGCCTCATCGCCGCCGATGCCCTCCAGAGCAAGATCCTCATCAGCCAGGAGCAGAAAGCCTTCCAGCCCGGAGCCCTCCTCTGGTTCCTCCTCGTCAACAACGAGCAGCACCAGGGCTCACCCCTCCGAGACTTCCTCTCCAAGGGCAACAAGACCGTCCACCCCTTCGCCATCTACGCCTGCGGGCACACCCACGCACCAGACCTCGTCCGGATGGTCATCGAGCAGGACACCTGACCCATGCCCGAAGCCCCTCCCCCCAACCCGCCGGCACCGCCCATCCCCTTCGTCCCGCCGGACTCCGACAAGCCCTTGCGCGCGACGTACCACACCGTCCTCACCGGTTCCTCCATCCGCCGCCGCGTCCAGGCCCCCGAAGAGACGCGCAAGATCAATCGCCACTCCCTCATCATCCTCGACTCTCGCCTCCACAAGGGCCGATGGTTCCGCGACATCCAGGACCTCGTCGTCGATCCCGCCCAACTCCGCCTCTGGCGAAACGAGCGCACCATCCCCCTCCAGATTCTCCTCGACGCCCACAGGAAACTCCGACCCCACCACCCGCCCGATGCCGGACTCGCCTCCGCCGTCATCGTCGATTCCTCCCCCCAGGGAGAGGATCCGGGCCTCACGCTTGGCAACGGCCCCTTCGACCGCTTCCCGCTCTCCCTTGCCCACGCCTTCCTTCCCACCCTCGTCCCGACCCTCTCGCCAACCCTCGAACCCCTCCCTCGCTCACTCGTCGCGTTCTCCTTCGGCGTCGGGCAGATCGCCCTCGCCTTCGAGTCAACGCCCCTCTCCGCCGATTCCTTCGAGCGAGTCGTCCGAATCCTCGTCCCGCCTCAGGAACACACCACTCGAACCGACGACGCCGCCCTCACGCTCCACGCCTCCGGCGATTGGATCGTCGCCTATCGCGATGACCCGCGCATCCCCGCTCGCGTCGAAGGCGCCTTCTCCTTCCACGCCCGCGCCAGAGGCCAGCGCAAGGGCCGTCCCATCGACCTCGTCACCGCCCAGGACGAGATCGCCTTCACCCTCCGGCGTGTCCCCCTGAACTTCACCGAGACCCTGGTCGTCTTCGCCGGCTGGAAGTACGATCTGCCCTGATCCCGCGCGCCGAACCCCGCGCCACGTCCCTCTCTCTCCGACCGAGCCGACACCATGCCCCCCGCCGCACGAATCCTCGACATGCACGTCTGCCCGATGGTGACCCCACCAGGCGTCCCACACGTCGGCGGGCCCGTCGTCTCCCCGGGCGCGCCCACCGTCTTCATCGGCTCCTTGCCCGCCGCCTGCATGGGCAGCACCTGCGTCTGCGTCGGACCCCCCGACGTCATCGTCAAGGGCTCCGCCACCGTCCTCCTCGGCGGCATGCCCGCCGCACGAATGGGCGATTCCACCGCCCACGGCGGATCCATCGTCCTCGGGTGTTTCACCGTCATGATCGGCGGCTGATTCTTCTTCCATCCCAACTCCCGCGGCGGCCTTCCACGCCGCGCCCACTGCGCCCCGTTCACGCCGCTCCCCTCCGAGTTCCTGCGCCCTTGGTCCCCACGTCCTCGGGTGATCGAGCCGTGCGCGGGTGTGCCGTTGCCGCGAGGCGGAAGGGGAAATGGTCTTGCATGGTACTTCTGGCGTGGTACCCTGAGACCGAGTGCCTGGCGGGTGGAAGGGAGACCGTGGATGGCAACGCCGGTGACACTGGGCGAGCGGACGGTCGGGCCGCTGACGGGGACGGTATATAAGGAAGAGATCCTCGACCTGTGGACAAACAATATAGACGAGGACGTGGGGGACGAACGCTTCCGGTGCTTTTTCCTCGACGCCTCGGCACCGTACTACGGGCTGCACGTGAACCTCGTGCACGACGCGGGGGTGAACGAGAACTACACGCTAGTGGGCGAGGCGGTGCCGACGGACGACGCGGGCCGCGAAGCCGCCCCCTGGTTCTGATTCGTCAGGTTCAGAAATGCGCCGTGGTGGAATCTTGACGGCGGCAGTCCGCCAAAGCCGGACATCGGTCAGGGGTACAACCTGTCGTGGACCGCTCCCGCAGGCTTGAAGACGGTTTTCTTCGGCACGAACGCGGGAAGCAGCTACCCCGATCTGCGCATTACGGCTCCTGGTGGGACCGAGATTTTACCAGGCGACAACCTCTCACTTGCAGAGATCTACCGTTGGATTCAAAGGGGTGGTGTTCCCGTCGCGTGGGCCGGCGGCTACGCCAAGGTCGGGGCCGCATGGGACTATGCGACCCATCGCATCCTTCCCTCGCGGCACACCTCCGGCATGCGCGACCTGAGAGGGGTTCGAGTATGAAGATTCAATGCTGCACACCCCACGGGAACCGATCGTGGAAGTTGCCGATTCGATGCATGATGGTGGGGAGTGTGCTCGGCGCGGCGACAGCGCTCGCACAGAACTGCGGCACGTGGACCCGCGTGCTGGATTCCCCCTATGCGGTCCGCGAGCACAGCGGCGCGTTCCACGAGGGAGAATCGCTCTTCGTCATCTACGACCTCAGGTCCGGCGATCCCGCGGACGAGACCTGGGCTTGGAGCGGCGACGAGTGGATCTTTCTTACCGCTCCGGAGTGGGGATCTCGCTATGACTATGCGACCGCATATGACGCCGCAAATGGCATCGTGCTCCTGCACGGCGGAAGCGGCAGTGGATTTCGTTACGATGACACCCTTGCCTATAAGGACAAGTCTTGGGAATGGAAATCGTCCATCGCGCCTCCCCCCCGTTCGCGCCATGCCATGGCTCACGATCGCAAGCGGGGGCGAGTCGTGCTCTATGGCGGTACGGACGATTTTGGTAATACTTATGACGACCTCTGGGAGTGGTCCGGCGTGGAGGACTGGGAGCAGGTGTTCCCGGCGGTGACCCTCGGAGGCCGTTCGCGCCACGCGATGGCCTACGACGCCTCGCGAGGCGAGATCATCCTCTTCGGCGGAGGGAAAGGCAGCATTGCTCCGACCGACACATGGGCGTTCGACGGGGCAACGTGGAAGAAACGATCGGACTCGGGCCCCGAGTCGCGTGCGTTTCACGCTATGGCGTACGACTCCCGGCGAGAAGTCATCGTTGTGTTTGGTGGTGTAACGGTGGAACAGCATCTCAACGACCTCTGGGAATGGGACGGCTCGGCGTGGACCGAGGTGCAGATCCCAGCGGCGTTCCGCCCTCCCGCGCGACGCTCGCACGCGATGGCCTTCGATTCGAAGCGCGGTGTCGTCGTCATCAACGGCGGCAGTGGCCCGAACAACCAGCCGATGGCCGACACCTGGGAATACACGCCCTGCTACCCCGATTGCGACCGCGACTGCGACCTCGACGTCTTCGACTACCTCTGCTTTCTCGACAGGTTCGCGGAGGGCTCGC